>Ga0193751_1000340_pt1 | contig 38214 bp, 33 predicted proteins | sample L1c2metaG_FD_143050 | JGI IMG/M metagenome (GOLD analysis project Ga0193751, IMG submission 143050) | Soil microbial communities from a riparian zone of the East river system, Colorado, United States - L1c2 | ecosystem: Environmental > Terrestrial > Soil > Riparian zone | place: USA: East River...
CAATAAATCGCTCGGGCGGTAGTTGAGTTTGGGATTCAGCGCGGGGTTGACCGAAATGCTGGCCGGACTGGCAATCAGCACGCTGTATCCGTCGGGCGCCGATTTGGCGACGTTGTCTGCGGCGATGGATGATCCCGCGCCCGCGCGGTTTTCGATGACGATCGGCTGGCCCAATGCGTGGCCCAGGCCTTCGCCGATGTTCCGCGCAACGACGTCCGCGGCCCCGCCGGGCGAAAAACCGACGACCAATCGGATCGGCCTGCTGGGGTAACCCTGCGCCCACGCGTCGGCCCCTATGCTGCAGATGACAAGCGCCGCAGCAAGCGCGAAATGTCGCATCATGATTTCTCCCTGCCTGGAGTGGGCATGGCAAGCACGATTTTGCCGAGATGTCGGTTCGATTCCATATACGCCTTGGCCGCTGCGAGTTGATCGAACGGATAGACCTTGTCGATGATCGGCTGGATGCGTCCGGCGGCGATCGCCGGCAGCAGATCGGCTACGAAGCCCGGCACTGCCGCAGCGCGTTGCTCCGCGCTGCGCATCTTGTTCGACACGCCGAACAGCGTCAGGCGCTTGACGTGCAGAGCTTGTATGTCGATCTCGCTTTTCAGCACGCCATCGACATAGCCGACGGTAGCGAGTCGGCCCTCGAAAGCCATCGAGCGCACGCACTCGGGAAACATCGAGCCGCCGACGGTGTTGACGACCAGGTCGACGCCCTTGCCGCCGGTGGCGCTCATCACGGCATCGTAAAAATCGCCCGCGCGCGTGCACAAACCAAGGTCCAGCCCCAGCGCCTTCAGCCGGTCGAGTTTGTCTTGCGAGCCCGACGTGCCGATCACCTGCGCGTCCAGCGCTTTGGCCGCCTGAAGCGCCGCCACGCCGACCCCGGACGAAACCCCGGTCACCAGCACCCATTCACCGGGCGCAAGCTTGCCCTGGCTGACGAGCATGTCGTGCACCACCATGAATGTCAGTGGAATCGCCGCGGCTTCCTCCCATGAAAGCCTGGCCGGTATCGGAATCGCTTCGCGCGAGTCCATCAGCGCGTATTCGGCGAACGCACCGGCGCAGCGCCCCATCACGCGTTGGCCAACGTTGAGGCTGGCCACAGCCGCGCCGACGTCGACGATCTCGCCTGCGCCTTCCATCCCGATGGCTTTGGCCGTACCCGCTTTTTGCAGGCCGTGCCCGATGATGAATTCACCGCGGTTCAGGCTCGCCGCGCGCATCTGCACCAACACCTGTTGCGGCCCCGGGTCGGGTATCGCGGCCTCGCGCAGTTCGAGCGCGGCTTGGTCGGCGGTGGTTTGCATCGAATAAAACCGCATTGCGATGCCTTTTACCGGGGATCGAATGGATGGCCGGCCATCTCCTCACCTCACGCCGCATTTCCAAACGGGGGAAGAGCCTGCGCGGTGAGGGCGCGTCCGTCCATCATCAATGAACCGGGCCAAAATCCTACTTGCCCGCAAAAACCGGCTTGCGCTTTTCCATGAATGCGCGCCGGCCTTCGGCATAGTCCTCGCTCTCAAAACAGCCGCGGATCAACTTCTGGCACATCTCGGCGTCGAAGTCCGCTGCGGGCTTGAGGATTTCACCGATCACCGCCTTGGCCGCACGCACGGTCAGCGGTGCATTGGCGGCCAATGCCGACGTGTATTCGGACAGCAGCGCAGCGAGCGCATCAGGTGGACAGACGCGATTGACCAACCCCAAGGACCTGGCCTCTTCGGCGTCGATTTTTCGGGCTGTGAAAAACAAGTCCTTGGCCGCCCCGGGGCCGATCAGATCCACCAGATTTTTCATCGCCGAATGGCGGTAACCCAGGCCCAGGCGCGCCGCCGGAATGAAAAAGATCGAATCGCTGCTCGCAATGCGCAGATCGCAACTGATGGCGACATTGATGCCGCCGCCGACACAAAAGCCGCGTATGCACGCCAGCGTCGGTTTGCTGAACCGGTAGATACCCGTCAGCGCGGCCTCGGCGATCGTTTCGTAGCGGGCAACGGCTTCGCGCGCGGCACGCATGTCTTCAAACTGCGAGATGTCCGCGCCCGATACGAACGCCTTTTCACCGGTGCCCGAGAACACGACCATGCGCACGCGGTCATCGCCTTCGGCTTTTGCGAGCAGGACGGGAACGGCTTCCCACATGTCGACCGACAGCGCATTGAGGTGCGCCGGATTGTTGAAGCGGATGTGCAGCGTCGACGCGTCGAGCCACACCTCCACGCGTTCGGTCGGCGATTGATAGGTATTGTTCTCCATTAGGGAGCCTCTGCTTTAGCCCGTTCGTGGTGAGCCTGTCGAACCATGAACGGGCTCTCATCCATGCTAATCAGTCCGGTACTGCTCGCCCTTCGACAAGCTCAGGACGAACGGACAACTTGTTCAGACCTTCCTTAGAATACCCCGGTCGATTTCATGCGTGCGAGATCATCGGCGCCAAGGCCGATCTCGCGAAGGACTTCCTCGGTGTGCTCACCGCGGCGCGGTGCGGCGCGCACGATGCGGCTTGGCGTGCGTTCGAGCTGCATGGGTTGTCCCATCAGGCGCTGCGGACCGAGATGCGCGGACACCACGTCCTGCACCATGCGCAAGTGTCGAATCTGCGGTTCCTCGAACACCTCCTGCACATTATTGATATGGCCGCAGGCCACGCCGTCGGCGTTGAAGCGTTCGATCCAGTAATCGCGGTCCTGACTGGCCAGCCGCGCATTGATCGCAGCGTTGAGCGCATCGCGATTGACCGAGCGGGCCGCCTTGTCGTGGAAGCGTGCGTCGGTCACCCATTCCGGCGCACTCAGGGTTGCGCAAAAGCGCTCCCAGATTTTCGAGCCGAATACCGCGATGTTCATATACCCGTCGCGCGCCTTGTAAACGCCGGTCGGAATGCTGGTCGGATGAAAGTTGCCGGCTTGACCCGCGACTTCGCCGTCTATGAGCCAGCGCGAGGTCTGAAAATCCAGCATATACACCATAGCCTCGAGCAGCGAGGTATGCAGCCATTGCCCCTTGCCTGACGTTTCGCGCTCGAGCAGCGCGACCAGGATGCCCTGTGCGGCAAAAATGCCCGCGCATAAATCTGCAATCGGAATACCGACGCGCACCGGTCCTTGTCCAGGCAAGCCGGTGACCGACATCAACCCACCCATGCCCTGTGCAATCTGATCGAAGCCGGGCCGCTCGGCCAGCGGGCCGGTCTGACCGAAACCGGAGATGCTCGCGTACACCAGTCGCGGGTGGTCTTTGGAGAGCGATTCGTAGTCGATTCCGAGCCGGAACTTGACGTCGGGACGGAAATTTTCGACCACTACGTCCGCGGTCGCGATCAGCCGCTTGAGCGCGCTGATGCCTTCAGGCTCTTTCAGATTGAGCGTCACCGAACGCTTGTTTCGATGCGTGTATTGATAGTCGGAGCCGTCCTGGCCGCCGAGCGTGTCGTCGCCGCGCATATGGTCCGGCATCTGCACCTGGATGACATCGGCGCCCCAGTCGGCAAGCTGCCGGCACGCCGTCGGCCCGGCCCGGACCTGGGTGAGATCGACGACGCGAAAGCGTTCCAGGGCGGCGGAGGCGGGTAGGTGAGGCATCGTAGCGGTCTCGCAATCAGAGCCGGGGTGAGGTGGCACTTGCGGTGGTCAAGCGCCCAAAAGTGTAACCATTTTCGCAATGCAGTGATTGCCCATCCTAAAACGATCGAGACACGCTTACCACGGCGGCGTTTCGACTTCTTGTGCCCATCACCGGATAAGCCGCGCTCGCTGAGCTGATCCCTATCCAGCTCAGCTGGACACTGAATTGATCGAAGTCGACTGCCACGCCGACCCGGGCATCGAACACGTGAGTGACGGCCCGACCCGTGTAGACATTTTCGCTGCTGTTGCGCAAGAAACCAGCGTGAGCCAGCAGATGAACACGATCGAGCAGCGGTTGCGAGCCGTTTACTTCGCCGTAGATTGCATCCGAGTCCTGCGCGAAGTAACGCGGCGCGTAATAAAGCCTGCCGCTGAGATTCTCGGATGCGATGCCCCAGTACACTTCCGGGTAGCTGTAGCCGCGCGCGCCCGTAAAAGCAGAATAATTTGCACCGACTTCCGAGCTCAGCCCGGAAGGAAAGCGCCAGACGTAGCCGACAAAAGCAATTGCTTGCAACTCTCGATTTGATGGGTCAGCAAGCTGAACGGTCGACGCAAAGGCGCCGGCGTACCAGCCCCGGGGATCATCATAAACAGCCGCGAGCTGGGCGGCGGGCCGGTTGTGACTCAGCGAAACACCGCGATACCGATAATCCGAGACCAGGGTCACGCTGCCCGAGACCTGGGCAGAGACGTTAGTAGCAACTAAGGCGAACCAAAAAGCAGCGGCGCGGCGCAACCCTCCGCCCTCAGGGGGGCGGCGACGACTTCGTGGTACTCGCCACGACGCAGGCACAGGCGCAGGTTCCTGCTATTCTCGTAATGGCTGCACAGGCATCGACAATAGCGTGACGCTCGCCCGCCAGCGATGGCATAGTCCGAGCTGCGAGCGCCTCTCGGATCTGCTGCGGCGGAAGGTTGGGAGCAAGCTCACGCAATAGCGCCACGAGTCCTGTCAGATGAGCTGCCGCAAACGATGAACCGGCAACGAAGCCCCACTTTCCACCCACGGTTGTCGTCGGAATGTCCCGCCCTGGCCCCAACAAGGCGCCTACGGGCGCATCGTGCGCGTCATCCCCCGCGACGGCAAGCACACCGCGGTAAGAGGCCGGAAAGCCACCGTCACGGACATCCGGGTCGACGGCGCCGACAACCGTGATGCCGCGCACTGCTGCAGCGTCGAGCAAGCGTTCCAGAAGGCGGTCGCGCGGCCCGCCGAGACTCAAATTAACCACTTGCGCATTCTGGTCGAGAGCGAACTGCAGCGCCTTCGCCAGGGTAAAGCTGCTGCAAACAGCCGCGTCATCGCGCCTCGCGGGTTGCCAGCAAGCGCGGAGTGCCATCAATTTCGCCTCTGGCGCTATGCCTGCGATGCCGATGCCATCGTCGGCTCGGGCGGCGATGATTCCCGCGACCGCGGTTCCGTGCTCTTCCGCGGCATCGGGATGTCCATCGACGAAATTTCGCGCCAGGGTCACTCGTCCGGCAAGATCAGGATGGTCGAGCTCCACTCCGGTATCGACCTCCGCGACGCGCACGTAGCGGCCCGTGGCGATCTTGTGAAGGTCGGCCAGATGCCATAACTTCGCGCTGGGCTGCAGCGGATAAAGCGGATCGTTGTGAGCGAGCACATGGAACAGGTTCACCGCCTGTGCCGATTCCACCCGCGGGTCGCGCGACAACTGTTCGACGAGCCGCGGCAGCGAAGCATCGCGGGCTGCCTCCATGACGAAACAATCGATACCCAGGGCCGGCATGGGCCAGTCATTGGTGATGGTCAGGTTGTATTGCCTCGCAATCTCCTCGGCGATCCGTCGCCGGGCGTCGCCCCCGACGCGCGCGTTGTAGCTGCCGCCATAACTCACATCGGGCCGAAAGTGCGTTGGCGCCAAGTGCAACATGACCAGGACTTGTTGCTCGGTGGAACTATCGTCGACCGTCGTTCCCGTGACGCGATCCAATCGGGCACACGCCGCCGCGCACAGGCACAGCAGGACCAGGAGCCATGCGCGCACGATCCTCAACGGGTCTCTCCGGGACCGAGTCGTTCGACCAACACGACGGCGGGCTCCGCGCGCAAGGCACGCTCTGCACTTTCCCGTCGTTCCACTGCGACCTTCAGCACGTAAGCATTTGCCTGGGTGGGCGCGTCCACGATCCGGGCTCCCGCCTCGCGCAGTATCCGGCGGAGGTCATACTCGGTGGTGGTCGGATCGAATACAACGACGAGGTTACCGGTTATCGGCGTAGTCGCGTTCCTCGCTCCAAGGGTGCGGTATAGCGCGGGGCCATCGGTGGCCGGTAACAGCGCGGCGCCTAGCGCGACGATCAACGCAAGTTCCGCCGCCATGGCCCATCGCGACCAGGGCGGGGTCCGACTCCAAAGCCTCCGCGGCCACGATCGTTCGCCACTCGCCATGCGCGGCTCATCGAGCTGGCGACCCAATTTGCGAAAAACGGAGGAGGCGCCCGGCACGGCTTCTCCATCAGCGCAAGCCGCGCGAAGCCCGCGCAGCCACTCGACCTCGCGCTGGCAACGCGCGCACTCGCTGATATGCTGCCGCACAAATGCGAGCTCCTCCTCGTCCAGTGTCCCGTTCACGAACCACGGCAGCAGCACATCGGCGACTTTGTGTGCCGGAGGATCGAATGGCAGAACGCGTCCGCTCATGCCGCTTCCTCTCCGCGGTCCGCCAGCAAAGCCTTGAGCTGCCGCCGCGCGTGAAACATTCTTGTCTTCACCGTATCGACCGGACACCCGGTGATCGCCGCGATTTCGCGGTACGAATGGCCCTCGAAGTAGGTGAGTTCGACGACCGCGCGATGGTTCGGGGATAGCGAATTGAGCAAATGAACCAATCGCGTGCGCAGCTCCTCTTGAATCAACCGCGCTTCGGGTCCGGATTCTGCGGGGCTCGCCAGCACATCGGGGTCGAAGTCGACGGGATCATCTGCGCCTTCGAGTGCTTTGAGGCTCTTGCGCAAGGCGATGCCGATTATCCAGGTGGACACCTTGGAGCGCAGGCTGAAAGTACTGGCCTTGCGCCAGACAACCAACATCGTGTCATTGACGATTTCCTCGACCAAGTGTGGCTTACGCGTTATCTGCTCGGCAAATCGCTTGAGCCTGGGGTAGTAGCTGCGCCACAGCGTCTCGAACGCGGCCCTGTCCCCGCTGGAGACTTGCGCGATCAGGGAAGCCTCGTCAAGCACTGCCCGAGTCGGTTGCTCGACCCGTGCTTCGGCGCCATGGTCTTTGCTGCGCAGCATCGTGCTGTTACATGTCAGGTAAGGTTGTGTCAGGCGGTCCGCACGCTGACAAGGTCTCAGCCGATTCCAGTGTAAATCTCCGCCAATTCCCGTGTAAACCGTTCCGCGGCCAAGATATTCCGCGAAATGTCGCCAATTGTCCTGTTTAGACCTTCGCGCCGGTGGGCGCTGGCCGGCCAGCAGGTGTTGCGCCTACCCGAGGTCAACCGATACGGGGCTTCGATGGCTGCGCATCGCAGGACAAACCGGTACTACAGCCGGGGGACACAAGGTGGTCAGGGCTGAAAACGGATCGTCGAGGAGGAATTGAACCGATCGGGGCTTTTCAGGGATTAACCGGTTGGAAGACAAGTGCAGTTGGGGGAAGGTCGACCTCTGACGCCGCTTTCAAGCGGGCGCTGCCGCATGGGTACGACACTTTGGAATGCACAAAACTCATGCCATACGCCTCATGCCGACATCGGACGTCTGGCAGGATGTGTTCGCATTCCATCTGCCGCAGAGCGGCACGAGTCAGTAGCAGGCATTAGCGAGCCCGATGGCGGCGACTGAAACGCTCATTGAAGGCAACTTCCTCGGCGAGGTGCCGCAGTTGCGCCGCTATGCACGGGTGTTGACCGGCAATCTCGAACAGGCAGATAGGCTCGTTCTGGAGACGCTCGAGTGTGCGCGGCGTAAACAGCGCCCACGCGAGCAACCCACGCGCCTCCTCACGCTGCTCTTCACGATCATGCATGGCCTGCACCGGGATCAATCGTCCCATCTGTGGCAAAAACCGACGCAGAGCTTACTCAACGTCCGCGAGCGCTCTGCCACCATAACGGTGTCAGCCGTCCCAGCCGATGCCGGGCCGGGCTCAATCGTGGCGCATCTCTCGCAGCTCTCGGTCGAACAGCGCGAAGTGCTGATGTTGGTGGCTGTCGAGAAGTTGGCCTACGCAGAGATCGCGACAATACTCGAGGTGCCCGTCGGAACCGTATTGGCAAGGCTCAACCGCGCGCGCGAAGCCATGCGCTTGATGGCCAACGAGTCGCCGGGACAGTGAAAGCTCGCGAGCAGGTGGTTTGATACCGCACTGACGCAACAGTTCTGTGCGCCCGATGCGACAGGGCGCGACCCGGGGACCGCGCTACGACAGCGCGAGATGTCGAAGCGAGCTTTGCCTGCGATCCCTCCACCCGTTGGCACGACGCGTAGTGATCGAGCGTGACGGGATTCCGCACTGCATTGATACGTGACAGGCAGTCCAGCCGCGAAGCAATTGCTTTCGCCGAGGAATAGACAACGCAAATGCTCTGTTTATTCATGACGCGCGCCCTGTTGCAGCTTCGTGATGCGGGCGACATGCGCTATTCCGCTGTTATCGAGGACGGAGCACAGGGCTCGCGATATGAACACGCACGGAGAAGGGCAGGGAATGGTCAGGGCACTGCATCGAACTGTGCATCGCCTATGCACTACGCTCGCGGTGGGCCTGCTCGTGGTCCCCGGACTTGCTCAGGCGGTGCCGAGCTTTGCGCGTCAGACCGGTTTCGAATGCGTCGCTTGTCATGTCAGCTGGCCGGAACTCACGCCCGTGGGCAGGCAATTCAAGCTCGGCGGATACACGCTCATGCAGAGCGTAAAGGAAGATCGTCCATGGTTTCCGACGCGAAGCGACGGACCACCGCCGAAGTTGCCGCTGGCCGCGATGCTGCAACTCTCGGCGACCCATACCAACAGCACCGCGGGCGCCGATCCGAGCGATTTCCCAAGGAACAATAGTGCAGTTCTGCAGCAATTCAGCCTGTTCTATGCCGGCCGGATTGCGGAGAACGTCGGCGCCTTCGCCCAATGGACTTACGACGGCGTTGCTCACCACAGCGCGATCGACAACGTTGACCTTCGCTACGCCAATCGTCTCAAATACGACGGCGCGGATCTCAGCTACGGACTTACGTTGAATAACAATCCTACTGTATCGGATATCTACAACACGACGCCTGCGTGGGGTTTCCCGTTCGCGAGTTCGAGCGTGGCCGTGGCTCCCAATGCAGCGGCATTGATCGACGGAGGTCTCGGTCAGCAGGTCGCGGGATTGGGCGCCTATACGTTATTGAACGAGACCCTCTACGCGGAGGTTGCGGCGTATCGCACGGCGGACAAGGCGTTATCGCTCTTTCGCGCCGGGACGGATAAAGCGGCCGACGCCGTCCTTCACGGAGCGGCGCCTTATTGGCGCTTGGCGCTCCAGCATGTATGGGGTGAGGGCCGGCATTCCGCGATGATGGGCACCTACGGAATCAACGCGCGCAGGTTCCCCGATAGCATGGATCCGACAGGGCCCACCGACCGCTTTCGTGATTTGGGTGTCGATGCTCAGTACCAGTACATCACCGACCGTCATCGCTTTTCCACGCAACTCAACTGGATCAGCGAACGACAGGATCTGGACGGGACCTTTGGCGCAGGCGCCGCGAGCAATCCAGCCAACCGGCTACGAACGTTCAGGGGCAAAGCAACCTATTACTACGACACCAAGTACGGAGCAACGCTGGCGTACTTTCGCACAAGCGGCGACGAAGACAACGGCCTCTATAACACGGGTGAGCCTGTGACCGGCAGCGCGACCGGCAGCCCCAAGAGCAGCGGCTACGTTTTCGAGATGGACTGGTTGCCGCGACGCGATGTGCGGCTCCTGCTGCAATACACCGCGTATCGGGAATTCAATGGCAGCCGAACGAACTACGATGGCTTCGGACGCAATGCCAGCGACAATAACACGCTCTTCCTGATGGGATGGATCATGTTTTGACGAAGGAGATATTTTTCATGGATGACAATCGCAAATTCCCGCGCCGCTCGCTGCTGAGGGGCGCCGTGCTGCTGGCGACTGCTGCGCTGGCGGTCCGGGTGATCCCGACCAAAGAAGCGCTCGCGCAAGCGAAGGCTTCCAAAGAGGCAATGCAATATCAGGACAAACCCAATGCGGACAAGCAGTGCAGCAATTGCCGGAGCTTCCTCCCGCCCAACGGGTGCGCGATCATTGATGGACCTGTCAATCCGAGCGGGTATTGCCTTGCCTGGGCGAAGAAGACCTGAGTTTCGTCGATGAATTCGTGAAGCTCGCGACGAACCGGAATTGTCCTTATTGCTAGTGACGTGAATTAGAAACTCGCGGGATATTTCTTTTTTTCAAGCCGTCATTCTCGCGCAAGAATAAATCCCGTTTGCCAAGGGGTCAGTCGCCGTGCCGGTTACGCCGTCAAGGAGCCACCGTCGACAACCAAGGTGTCTCCGGTGATATAGGCGGCCACGTCCGAGGCGAGAAACGCAACGGCATTGGCGATATCTTCGACATTGGCGAGCCGGTGCATAGGAAGTTTCGCGAGCACCTGCTGCCGGACGTCGGGAGTCAGCTTGGCACGGGTCATTGCCGTTTCGACCACTCCTGGCGCCACGGCGTTGACGTTGATGCCGTAGGGGGCGAGCTCGCGTGCAAATCCCTTGGTGAAGGCGACCACGCCCGCTTTAGCGGTGCCATACAAGACGTTGCCGAATATACCTCCTGCCCGAGCGGCAGATATCGACGCGATGTTGACAATCTTGCCGTAGCGCCTTTTCAGCATGATCGGAAGGACCGCCTTGGAACAGTAATACACACTGGAGAGGTTGGCGCGGCAGACCTCGTCCCAGTCTTCGATCGACGATTCCAGGATGCTGCCTGTCTTGAGAATTCCCGCATTGTTCACGAGAATGTCTATGGGGCCGTGCCTCTCCACGATCTCCTGCACGCGCAGTTGGACGTCGTCGGGTTTCGTCACATCCATCCGCATCGCATGGGCTGCCGCACCGATACCGGCCGCAGTGACGTTCGCCGCTTCCACATCGAGATCGGTCACATAGACAGTACAACCTTCCTCGGCGAGCTTGGCGCTGATGCGAGCTCCAATTCCGCTCCCTGCGCCCGTGACTAACGCAATCTTCCCGTCCAGTTTGAGGTTCATGGCGAGAACAAAATGGGTTGTGAAGCCGACACTATTTCAACCCGCTTTCCGAGTTGCAGTGCGGACGGTGTTGACCACGGCTCGGATGCCCGGTCAGCGCGTCTCCTCGGCCAGCGGGGATGTCGTCGTGCGGGTTTCTCGCACCGCCTCGGGCGCGCGGACCAGGAAGCCGCGCTGGCCGGGACGTCGATTCGGCGGCCAGCCGAGATGCGCCAGCGCTTCGTCGGCGGTCCGATAGTACTTGCCGATCTTGTAAATGCTGCGGGCCTCCTCTCCGGTCGCGACGTCGCGCCCCAGTTCGCGCGCGATGCGCACCATCTGCTCGACTTGCGCAACCGACGTGAAGCGCTCTCCCTTGCGTCGCCACAGATTGTCTTCGACACCGACGCGAACGTGAAGGCCGAGGGCTACCGCCATGGTGCAGATTGGAGGGACGGTTCGCATCAGCGATTCGATCGTGAGCACCGCACCATCGGGGACGCGGCGCACGAATTCGAGCATGTCGGCCGGATTGCGGCCGGCGTAGCCTCCGCCAAGCGCCATGTGATTTAGCACCAGCGGACCGGTGTACACACCCGTGCGAATCAGCCGCTCCACGGTCTCGAGTTGGTGGATGCTGCCGATCATGAAATGCGGCTGGATGCCTTTCGCAACGAGACGCTTGAGATGCTCGATAAAGAACGAAGGGGGCGCCTCGGTGACCATCTCCCGATACGCATTGAAGTATTCCGGCTTTTCCAGACTCGTACCCGCGACGTCATCCTTCGACATCAGCTCCGTGAGGCTCATTTGATTCGTGTTGATGACGATCGTCACCTGGTCGGGCTGGGGAATGAGTTCGGCGAGCATGTGTCGGGTGTCGATTCCCGGCCACTTGGCCGCCCTGCCCTCGCCCTCGGGCGCAAATGAAATAGAGCCGCCGATCTGAAGCAACATTTTGGGTGCTGCGACGCGGAGCCGTGCAAGCAGCTCATTGAATGTTGAGATTCGCTTGGAGCCTTTTCCGTCCGCTTCGCGGACATGAACGTGCAGGACGGTCGCACCGGCGTTGTAGCAGTCCACCGCCTTTTGCACCTGCTCGTCCATGCTGACGGGGATGTCGTCGGAATCTGACGGCAGCCATTCGGGACCGTACGGCGCGACCTGAATAACCAGCTTCTCCTGGTTTTCCGGCAAGAGTGAGTCGTCAAAGAAATGCATGTCGTCTCCTGTTAAGGGTCCACACCTTGAGGGATTGTCGGCGCGAGCCAACGCGAGGGTTTTACAAATTGGGACATTGATTTACCATTGTGGGAAACCTCACCCTGGCCGTCATGCCACCTCTCGCACGAAGCCAAATCCTCACAGGCTACGCGTCGCTGGCCCGGTCGCTTGGTCTGTCGCCGGAACGGCTTGCGAAGCTCGTCGACCTGGATCTGTCCACGCTCAACGATCTTGATTCCAGAATTTCGGCACGCGCGTTCGCGGAACTACTCGAGCGTTCGGCCGAGGCGGCGAAGGCCGAGGACTTCGGCCTTCGCCTGGCAGAGTCGCGGGACCTCGGCATTCTTGGGCCCGTCGGCATTGTAATTCATCAAGAGCCCGACTTGCGCTCGGCGCTTCGCTCGCTCATTCGATACTTGCCGGTTCACAATGAGTCCTTGGCGCTGCGCTTGGAGGAGGAGCGCGGGATTGCCGTCTTGAGCCTGGACGTGCGGTCATCCGGACACGAAACTGTGCGGCAGGTGACCGAGTTGTCGCTTGGCGCCTTCTTTCGCATCCTCAGCCGGCTTGCGGGCCCACATTGGAAGCCGCATCGGATCTGCTTCGAGCACAAGGCGCCGAGGCACGTTGCGACCCATCGGAGTTTTTTCCGGTGCCGCGTCGAGTTCGAGCAAGACCGCAATGCCATCGTGTTTCCGGCGGTCGACCTGGACGCGCCGCTGGCGATGTCCGATGCCATGCTCGCGCGATATGCGCATCGATATCTCGATTCCATCATGGAGCACCGGGCGGCATCCGCCGGCGAGAAGGTGCGCGAGTTGATCCGCGTATCGATCTCGAGCGGTACGTGCAGCACCGATAAAGTCGCGCGAGGTCTGGGGGTGGACCGAAGGACCGTGCACCGTTACTTGAGCGAGACGGGAGAATCCTTTTCCTCGGTTTTAGCTGAAGTGCGGACAGAGATGGTCACGCGATTGCTTCAGAGCGACAGACCCATCTGCGACATCGCGAACATGGTCGGATTTTCCGGGACGGCGGCCTTCTCCAGATGGTTCACGCAAGCGTTTGGGTGCAGCCCGACGGCATGGCGCGATGCGCACGACCCGCGTCGACCCAACACTGCCTGGCGCAAGCGCGCATCGTATGCAACTCACACGGAGTAGCGGGAGAGGCACGTCGATGCTCATTTGGCAATCATCATCGGTCAAGAAGAAGGAAGTCGAGGCTCTCGCGGCCCATGCGAGGGGCGCGGCCGAGTGCTTCGTGCGCGAAGACAACCAAGGCAGCCTCATTCTTTGCGAACAAGGCAGGGCGCCGAAGGAGGTCGTCGAAAAACGCGTCAGCCCATTATTCTCGAGGGGCCGCACCGGTCCCGAGGCGGGACCATGGATTTTTTCAGTCGGGATCTGGACGCCTGAGGATTGGCGTGAAGAGTTCTGCGCGTGGTACCAATGCGAGCACGGCCCCATGCTTCTGGAATGCCGCGAATGGCAAGGATTCCAGTTCCTGGAAATGTCGACGCGGCGGGGCTGCCAATTCTACGTACTCCATCGACTCGCGGATCGCAGCGCGCTCGGTTCCGCACAGCGCAAACGTTCGCGATCAACGCCGTGGTTCGGCCGATTGGCGAAGAATGAATGGTTTGACCAGGCCTTCGAGCGAGTCTTGTGCCGCAGGATGAGTTTGTTGTGGCATTAAGGCGTCTAACGGAAATGGTTGACGACCATTTCCGTCACGATGCTCCCCTCGAGCCGACGGTTCGGCGAAGCCGCACGAAATCTCCCTCTCCCTATGGGAGAGGGGCGGGGGTGAGGGAGTGGGCGGGGGTGAGGGTGGCAGCGGGAGAACGCATGCGAATGGGGATTGAGGGCTGAGCTTGCTGAGCCGTAGGTGCGAATTCATTCGCACGGGCCGTTTGTTTCACCAATGCGGCCGAATGAATTCGGCCCTACAACCCGTCATTGTCAGTCATTTCCACAGAGCTCAGGAAGTTTCTGGGCTGCCCTGCGGGTTTCCAGCTTGCGGTCGAGCCGGACGCGGTATGGTTGCGGCATCTGCGACAGATCGTGCAGTCTTCACTCCTACGCCGAAATGGTCATGTCGGTGCCGGCGAACCGAATGCGCGCATATTCGATGTCTTTGCGAGTGGAGAGAAAGCCGACGAGCTCGGTGAGCGGCGTGGTGCGGAACCGACATTCGGGAACCGGATTGCGAAGCGGGGCAAGTAGTTTGCGGTCGTAGAACGCAGCGAGCAGCAAGTCCTCGTCGCTCGCGGCGGACCCAAGCTCCTTGCGCAGCCGCGGAATCGACGGCTGGAGGTGCGCCGCCGGCGCTTCGGTAACGTACTCGGAAGGACGAATGTTGGCGCGCTCGAGGAACTCCGCGCAAGGCGTTGCCGCGAGCCGGCCGTAATATCCCCTGGCGTACTTGCGGATTTCGTCGGGGATGGTCGCGTAGCGCTCGCCCTGCACCACGTTCAGCGTCGCCTGGGTCACGATGTACTGGGCGAACGGACTCACGACGATCGGGTAGCCCAGGTCTTGGCGCACACGGGCGGCTTCCTCCAGTATTTCGGGCAGGCGGTGCTCGAGCTTCATCGTCTGGAGTTGAGAGCGCAGGTTGGAAATCATTCCGCCCGGGATCTGGTGCTCGTAGAGCGCGGGATCGTACTTCGCGACCTTCCCCCGAGGCTTGCCTTCGCGCTCGCACAACCAATCGAAATAGCCTGCGATCTCGGCCAAAGCGCCGTCGTTCATGGAAGTGACGAAGCCGAGGTTGCGCGCACGCGCCACAACGTCCTCGGTGGCCGGAAGCGATGCGCCATTGGCCAGGGGCGCCGTAGCGGTGTAGCCCAGGCGAAAGCCGCTCTGCATCGCGATCTCGTAAACCTCGGGCGCGAGTCCCGACTGACAATGCGAATGCAATTGGACGGGGATAGCTCGGGCCGCTTTGACGACCGCGGGGAACAGCTTGCGGCTGCGCTCCGGGGTCAGGAGGCCGGTCGGGTCCTTGATCGAAATGAAGTCGACCGCGAGCGCAGCGAGCTCCCGGGTTCGCGCAACGTAGTACGCATCGGTATGCACGGGCGAAAGCGTGTAGGTCATCATCGCATTGACCTTCATCCCTGCCTCGTGTCCCGAGCGTACCGACGAGACGATATTGCGGTTGTCGTTCAGCGCGTCGTACACCGTGAGCACTTCGATGCCGCGCCGCGCCAATACCTGCGAATTGAGCGCGACGATATCGTCGGGGAAGAGCTCGAACGTGTACAGGCTCTGGGCCCGGGTGAGCCCGTCGCACGGAGTCGCGAGCCGGTCGCAGAGGAGGCCGATGCGCTCCCAGGGATTCTCATGCAGGTAGCGCACGCACACATCGAACACTGCGCCGCCCATGATGTTGACGTAGGCGTAGCCGGCGCGATCGATAAGCTCGAGGACCGGCGTCATCATGGCGGTGGTCATCCGCGTGGACCACAGGCATTGGTGCGCGTCGCGCAGCGTGACGTCGATGAAGTCGAACCTCCGGTTGTCCCCGACCCATTCCTTGCGCGATTTCATGCGACCTCCATCAGCTCGTCTTCGACGAAGCGGGTGTGAATATCGCCGGCGCGGAAGCGGGCGTCGTCCAGCAGGCGAGTGTGGAACGGCAGGGTCGTGTGCACGCCTTCGATGCGCATTTCTGAAAGCGCCCGGCGCATCCGCGCGATTGCCTCGTCGCGATCCCGGCCCCAGGCGATGAGCTTGGCGATCAGTGAATCGTAGTACGGCGGAATACGATATCCCTCGAACAGATGGGAGTCGATGCGAATGCCAGGCCCGCCGGGCAGCCGGAGGCCGCGCACCTGGCCCGGCGAGGGGGTGAAGTCACGTGCCGGGTCCTCCGCGTTGATTCGGCATTCGATCGCGTGCCCGTTGAGGCGCACGCTGTCCTGCGTGAACGGCAGCAGCTCGCCCTGAGCCACCCGGATTTGCGCCTTCACGATATCCACGCCGGTGACGGCCTCGGTGACCGGATGTTCGACTTGCACGCGCGTATTCATCTCCATGAAGTAGAAAGCGCCGCTCGCCGGGTCGAGGATGAACTCCATTGTACCGGCGCTACGATAGTCGACCTCACGACAGACCCGCACCGCGGCATCGCACATGCGCGCGCGGACCGCGTCGTCCAGAGCCGGCGAGGGGCTTTCTTCCACCAGTTTCTGGTTGCGCCGCTGTACCGAGCAATCGCGCTCGCCCAGGTGCAGAATCGTTCGACCGTCGCAGAGGACCTGGATCTCCACGTGCCTCACACGTGCGAGGAATTTCTCGACGTAGAGGCCGCCGTCTCCAAACGCTCCCTGAGCCTCGCGCGCCGCATCGGCGAAGCGGGCCGGTAGCTCCTCACCGTTGCGCACCACGCGCATGCCGCGCCCGCCGCCACCGGCAGTGGCCTTGAGGAGTACCGGGTAGCCGATGAGGGCGGCAGCCTCGCGCGCGGTCTTGGCGTCGGACACCGTGCCCAGCGAACCCGGAGTGATCGGCACGCCGGCCTTCGCAGCCATCCGCCGCGCGGTCGTCTTGTCGCCCATCAGCGCGATCGCGCGCGCCGGCGGCCCGATGAATGCGATGTTCGCATCCTCGCAAGCCTGCGCGAACGCCGAATTCTCGGAAAGAAACCCGTAGCCGGGATGGATCGCGTCGGCTTTCGCGGCGCGTGCCGCGTCGATCATCAGGTCGCCCTTCAGGTAACTTTGGCTCGAAGGGGGTGGGCCGATGCAGATCGACCCGTCGGCCAGGTGCACGGCAAGCGAATCGCGATCGGCTTCCGAATACGCCTGGATCGCCTCGATGCCGAGCTCGCGAGACGCGCGAATGATGCGCACGGCGATTTCGCCGCGGTTCGCGACCAGGATTCGCCGAAGCGGGCGGCGCGCAGTCGTCACGACGAGGCGGGCGCGGCATCGAGGACGATCAGCGGCGCACCGGTCTCGACCATGCTGCCATCGTCCACCAACGTCTGCGCTACGACTCCGCGCTCGCCTGCGCGGATCGAGTTCATGAGTTTCATCACTTCGATGATGCACACGATGGTATCGGGCTCGACAACCTGTCCGATCTTGACGAATGGCGGCGCCCCGGGGTCGGGCGCCCGGTAAAACGTTCCGACCATGGGCGCGCGGATGACGATCGCCTCCGATGCCCACGTCGTCGCGACGGGCGCGGTCGGATCATGCGCGGGGATGAGATCGCTCGCTTCGGGCGCAGCAGCCGGTGGTGCTGACAACAGTGCCTCTGCCGCCGCGGTAGGTGCGACGATACGGGAGCCATCTGCGACCTGCCGGCGCCGAAGCTCGACCTCGATTTCGCCGATCTTCAGTCGGAATTCGGAGAACTGCTCCGACGATTTGATCAGTTCGACGATCCGCAGGAGGTCGTCATAGGTGAGGTTGTCGTGGGCCAAGCGAAACTCCGGAACGACGAATACCGTCGGGCGCTGGAGGCGCCCGCCCGGCGCCGGCCCATCATTGCACGGCAAGCAAAAACTTTGCAATAATGAAACATGGAATTTCGGCCAGTGAAACTTGCCTCGCTGTCTGCCGGCGACGAAAACCGCGAGTCGTCGACGCTGCGCGCATTCACGGTGCTCGAGCACATTGCCGCAGCCGAGGTGCCCCCCACACTCGAGGAGCTGACCCGGGCGATCGGGTTGCCCAAGCCCACCATTTTTCGCATCCTGAGGCTTCTGGTGCGCGGCGGCGTCGTACAACGCGAAGTGCAAGCAAAGCGCTACCTGGTCGGCGAACGGATATCCGCGCTGGCGCTCGACGTGCAGATGCGGTCGCCACGTCGGCGCGAGCGGCGCGCGATCCTGTCGCGGCTGGTGGAGGCGATCGGCGAGACATGCAATTTCACGATGCTCGACGGGACCGATGTCCTTTACCTGGAGCGCGTCGAAACGTCCGCGAACATCCGGCTCCACATGAAGACCGGCTCGCGCGTTCCGCTCCATTGCACGGCAAGCGGCAAGCTGTTGTTGTCCGAGCTGCCTCTCACGCAGGTGCGAAGGCTGCTGGGTGCCGGGCCGCTCCCACGTTACACGCAGCGGACGATCGTGAGCATGTCAGCGCTCGAGGAAGAGCTTTCCAAGATCCGCGCAAGCGGCGTCGGTACCGATATAGGCGAGTACCTGGTGGATTCAGTTTGCCTGGCCGTACCGGTCCGCGATGCACAGGCGCGGATGTGCGCTGCCGTCGCCGTCCACGGTCCGGCGCCCCGCATGACGCTTAAGAAAGGCTACGGATTCCTCCCCGCCATGAAAAGCGCGGCGGCCGCAATCGCCGCAACGTTTGACCCCGTGAGCGCATCAAACGCACCGGCGCCGCTGCGGCGGCGAGCCGATTCGAGCAGGAAGGACAAAGCGGCATGACGCAACCCGTCATCATTACCGTAGCCATCACCGGGGCAGTTCCGCGCAAGAAGGACAGCCCCGCTATTCCGGTGACGCCGGCCGAGCAGGTTGAATCGACGCACGAGGCATTCGAGGCGGGCGCATCGGTCGTGCATATACATGTGCGTAATCTCGACGAGTCGCCGGGCTCGGCTCCGGAGCTTTACGCTCAGGTGCAGGAGGGCGTGCAGAAGCACTGTCCCGGCATGATCGTGCAATTCTCCACGGGCGGCCGCGGCCGCGAGCAGTCGCAGCGCGGCGCCATGCTGTACCTCAAACCCGACATGGCATCGCTCGCCACCGGCTCGGTCAACTTTCCCGTGGGCATTTACGAGAACCCGCCGGACTTCGTCGAAGGGCTCGCCAAGGTCATGCTCGAAAACGGCGTCAAGCCCGAGATCGAGGTCTTCGACCTGTCGATGCTGTACAACGCGGCCAATCTGGTGAAGAAAGGCCTCGTCATGGAGCGTCCCCACGTGCAGTTCGTTATGGGTGTGCCTAACGCTATGCCCGCGCGGCGGTCGGTGTTCGATTTTCTGCGCGGCGAGATCGAGGACGTGCTGCCCGGTGCCACGTGGGTTGCCGCCGGCATCGGCCGGCATCAATGGGAGGTCAACAAGTGGTGCCTCGAAAGCGGGGGGCATTGCCGCACGGGACTCGAGGACAACCTCCGCATCACGCCCGACCGTCTCGCGGCGAGCAACGCCGAGTTGGTGCAGAAAATCGTCGATGCCTGTGCGCAATACGACCGGCGGCCCGCGAGCGCCGCCGAAGCGCGACAGATGCTGGGTCTTGCGCCCGCCCATTGAACACCGTGCGACGTGAGCGGTCCTGGACTTTGAATTTCGAAATCGACGCCGCGCTCGCGACCGGCGCAGTCGGCGGCCCAGTGCGCGGCGGCGATGTGCAGCAGCAGAGAAAACGGCACCGAACATAACTGCCAGGAGGATATGCAATGGACGACTCGAAATCGAAGGACAGCCCGCGCGTCGTGCCGGCTGAATCGACCGCCGGTCTCCCGCGCCGTCAATTTCTCGGTGATGTCGTCAAGGTCGCGGGCGGTCTGCTGCTTGGCGATCTGGCGGCGGCCACCGCCGCCAACGCTCAGCCTACCAGTCCCCCGGCTCCGGCGGTCGGCGGGCAGACGTTCACCGATTGGGGATGGCCGCTCCCGTACGAACAGATTTCGGCGAAGTCGAAGCAGTGGCTGCAAAGCAAAGGCTGGTGGCCGATCAGCGCCGCCTGGATCGTCGTGTGGGCCAGCCAGGAGATGATTGGCCATGTCTTGCAGACGCAAAAGCTTCTCGAGAAGCGCGGCATCGAGACAGACTGGAAGACCTTCGTCGCAGCGGGTTTTTCGAACGAGGCGTTCATTCCCGGACGCATCCAGATCGCCAGCACGGGCGCGCTTGGGGTGCTCGCCCTGCTCAGCAACAAGGTGCCGATGCGCGCAGTTGCGGTCCATTCGCCCGGATTGACGCATGCGGCGACCGTTCCTCTGGACTCGCCGCTCAATAGCCTGGCCGATCTCAAGGGTGCCAAGGTGCTGAAGCGGCCTGCGGTCGTCGGCACGACCACCGGCTCGACGAATCATTTCGGGTTCATCGCGGCGGCGCATTACCTCGACCTCAAGCCGAACGAGGACTACACACTGCGAAGCACGCCCCCCGGCGATCTCGCCACGGGCCCGAAGGGAATCGATGTGTACACGATCTGGGAACCCCACGTCTCGTACTCGACCGAAGTGCTGAAGGTCACTCGCCTGCTCGAGACGCTGGATCCTTATTACATCTACAGCGGCTACTACTACGGCCGTCAGGAAATCGAGGACAACGCGCCCGACGTGATGCAACTCATCACCGACGCGTTCATGGAGGCCGTCCTGTGGGCCAAGGCAAATCCCGATGACGCCGTCAAATCGCTCATGAGCCGGCCGGAGTATGGACGCCTGGGTCGGGGCCTTATCGACAAAATGACCGAGCGCTATCTGTTCTGGCCAAAACCAACGGTCTACTATCCCTACGACGATCCGAACGGAATCTGGCCGAAAGAGGAAGCGCGGATCAGCGATTGGGCCTACGAGACGGGCGCGTCGAAGAACAAGGTGACCAACCTCGACTGGCAGAAGGCGCGCCGCACCAGCTACATGGCCGCCACGTTCGACAAGCTGGGCTGGAAAGTGCCCGAGCGGCCGTCTTTCCTGCCCAAGGACTTCGGAGGGGTCGGCAATCTGCCCTACAAGCCGTACGCGGCAGCGCTCCTGAAGGGCCCGGCGCCGTTCCCCGAACCGGGCGAGCTCAAGAGGGCATGGACGTTCAAGGGTAAGACATACATGCCATGAGCGAGGCCGGGCCGCGCGCAATTCCCCCACCCTCCCCGGGAGTGCGCGCCAGGCAAGCGCGTGAGGAGCCCGGCCACGCTGCGCCTGAAACGCCCGTTCGCGCAACAGCCGAGCGTCGCGTTCCGGTTGCGCCTGAGGCGCTGGCGCGGCTTGCGGCATCGATGGTGCCGCCGCAACCGCCTGCGTGGCGCCGCGCGCTCGTCCGCATTTCCCGCCTTTGGCTCCTGGTCGCGTTCGTCGTTGTCTGGGAGCTGGTGAGCATTTTCGGACAGCGCATCAATCCGCAGCTCGACGTGATGATGCCGCCGCCGACGGCGGTGATCTCGGCCGCGTCCGACCTGATGGCACGCGGCGTCCTCTTCACGCACATCTTCGACAGCCTCTATCGCGTGCTGTTGGCGGTAGGCGCTGCGACGGCGCTCGGCGTGCCGCTGGGTCTGGCGATGGGATGGTCCCCACGATTTCGTTTTGTGGTCGACCCGCTGCTCGAGTTCATTCGGCCGATTCCACCGCTCGCCTGGATTCCCTTGAGCATCCTTTGGTTCGGCATCGGCGACGTGCAGATCGTGTACATCATTTTCCTTGCCGCGTTCTTTCCTATCGTGCTCAATTCGCTGGCGGGCGCGCGAGATGTCGATCCTTATCTCGTGCGGGCGGGGCTGAGCCTCGGTGCGGGGCCGAGGGAGCTTTTCCTCACCGTGGTTCTCCCCGCTGCGCTGCCGCACATATTTACCGGCATGCGCGTCGGGCTCGGCATCGGATGGATGGCTTTGGTCGCGGGCGAATTGGTCGCAGCACCGAGCGGGCTCGGCTACATGATCAACAACGCCCGCACGCTGTTCCGCAGCGATTACATCCTGCTTGGCATGGTGCTCATCGGCATTCTGGGGCTCGTGCTGGACTATCTGATGCGCCAAGCCGCGCGCCTGTCGATGCCCTGGCACAAGGGGCAATAGCGCATGCATCGCGGGAGCTGAAGCGACAATGCAAGTCGATGTCGCCAACGTGAGCAAGGTGCACGTCTCGACCAAGGGCGAGCCGCTTCTTGCGCTGCTGGACGTGAACTTCCAGGTCGAGAAAAACGAATTCTTCTCGATCGTCGGGCCGAGCGGATGCGGCAAGACGACCTTGCTCAATCTTCTTGCGGGATTCGAGCAGCCGACGCGCGGCGAGCTCAAGGTCGGCGGCGAGGCGATTACCTCACCGGGGTGGGAGCGCGCAGTCGTGTTCCAGGAATATGCATTGTTCCCCTGGTATACCGTCGTACAGAACATTCGTTACGGGCTGCGGCGTAAGCGCGTGCCCGAGCCGGAGCAGCGCCGGCTGGTCGACCATTACGTCGGCCTCGTCGGCCTGCAGGGTTTCGAGTCGCGCTATCCGACGGAACTGTCAGGCGGCATGCGCCAGCGGGTCAGCATCGCGCGCGCGCTTGCGGTCAACCCGTCCATCCTGCTGATGGACGAGCCATTCGCTTCGCTCGACATCCAGACGCGCGAGTACATGCAGGATGAACTTCTCAAGATCTGGCAACGGGAACCCAAGACCGTCATTTTCGTCACGCACAGCATCGACGAGGCGATCAAGCTGTCGGATCGCATCGCCATCATGGCGCCGCGCCCGGGGCGCGTCGAAGAGATCAAGACCGTCGAGTTCGGCCGTCCGCGGGATCCTACCAACCCCGCGGTCGTGCGCCTCGCTGCGGACGTGAAGCTGTGGCTTCGAGCGCAGGTCTTCGGCGGCAAATCGGCCGGGGACGAACCCCAGGCGGGTCGGCAGATCGCGCGCTGACGGCTTGCGCGGCACGATGCGCGACCGACGCGTGCTCAACCTACGCAATGTGCAACCGGTGCGCCAGCTCGATCGCCGCCTGGCCGATCAACAGGACCACGAACGCGACCAGTGTCGCGCGGAGCATCCTGGTATAGATGGCCGGACTCATTCGCTTCTGCAGGCGTATGCCGAGCAGCCACGCGGCGATCGCCACAACGGTCAATGGCAGCGAGGCGATGAGCAAAGGCAAGCTTCCCGGGCCGGCGAGGCTCAACGTCGCCGCTTGGATCGTCTTGCCGGCGATGAAGCATAAGTTGAGCATCTGCGTCAGCGCGAGCGGAGGCAGCTCGAGCATCATGAAATAGATCACCAGCGGGGGCGCCGCGACGTTCACCGCGCCGGAGAACAGGCCCGCGACCGTGCCGAACACGGCACCCGACACGGCAGGGCGACGCCTGATCCATGTCAGGTCGAGTTGCCGGATTCTGTCCTGCAACAAGAACACGATAATCATCGCCGCGAGCAGAAGTTGCAGCGCCTCGGGCGGCGCCACGAGCAGAAAGTGTGTGCCGATCAGCGTCCCGAGAACGACCCACATCGCCATCGGCCAGTACCTGCCGATGCTTTCCTGCCAGTTGCCTCCCCGCACTATGCTGATCACGTTGACGACGATGTTTGGCACGACGGTAATCAGCACCGCTGTCTTGATGTCGACGAGCAGCGCAACCAGAGGCGTGGAGACCAGCGGGAAGCCGAAGCCGATCACTCCGTGCGTGACGCCGCCGACAATGACGATTGCAACGATCGCGGCGATGATCGCCGGAGCAAAAAGCGTATCGAGTCCGAACATCAGTTCGCGCTCACCCATTCCGTCCGGCTTCTTGCTTAAACCCTGTCGGCCAGCCTGACCTGTGGAAAGTAAAGCCCCTTCAGGCGTCGTATCCACCACTGATCTGTCGCAGCGCGGGTTGTCGAGTCGGCAAAGCGATAGTCGTAGAGCAGGGCGCGCACGTACTTCGGCGGACGACCGGCAAATGGATCTGTCTCGAACAATCCGAGCACGGGAGGGCTTCCTTCGAGCAGACGCCGCATCAGGCTTTCGAACCATGGATTCCCAGCGGCGTTGCCGAGCGCGGCAAACCACATTTGCCAGTCGTGGCGTGGCTGGTGCGGGATGCTCCACCGCGCCCGGCGGGTGACCGGCCCGGGTTTGAAGCGGAACACGTACTCGCGCCAGACCTCTCCGTCGGCGGATCCTTCGATGACGATCTCAGGTCGGCGGGTGGTCATGACTGCGAATAATCCATAGGCATTGACGATCATCAGCGGCGAGACCAGCCGTTGCAGCGCGCCAGCCAGGGGTAGGCTGGTGCCCGTCAGCGTTTGCGAGATGCGGTTGAGCCCAACCGGCACGACGACGAGGGCAAGCGCCGTCGCGATCATGGTTGCGGCGCGTCCCGGCCGCGGCGCTTTGGTTTGCACCCGCGCTGCCAGCCGCCGTGGGAAAAAAAGGCGCAAGGCGGCGTCATCCAAAAGGAAGACGCACATGGCGATGCTGAGTAGATTGAAAAAGTTGTAGTTGCCGGTGAGCACGATAAGCGTCTGGAAGAGCGCGATACAGCCTGCGCTGACGGCGCGCGGACGCCGCGGCAGGAAGATGAGAAAGACGCTGCCGAGCTCGACGACCAGAGTCGCGGCGGTTCCGGCGACCAGCAGCCAGTTCGGCAGCTCCGCCGCGTACCACGCGAGAGGTGTCGGCAGCGGCTGCGTCCAGAAGTGATATTCGAGTGCGGTGAAGTCGCGCCACGTGGGATCGTCTGAAAGCAACTTGACGGCGCCCGCCAGAAACAAATAGCGGAAGACAAACCAGCGGAAGAGCCAGATCACGATGCGCGAACCGCTGGTGAGAAATATCGCCAGAAATCCGGCTTCGAGCAAAAGCAGGTCCCACTGGAAACCGGTGAACTCCTGTCCGACGTAGAAGTACGACAGGTAGAGCACGAACAGGCCGATGAGCGCTGCTCGTGTCGACCGGTTCAGGACAACGAGCAATCCCAGCAGCGCACCGACCACGCATCCCGCGAGCAACGCGGCGTCGCTTGAATCGATCCAGAACAGCGTAGGCAGGATCCGCCAGGCCGCGTTGCCCAGGGCCAGATGCGCCGCGCGAAGGTAATCGCCTGCCGGAAGAATTCCCGCATGGCCCACCAATCCCAGGATCTGCACGCCCAGCGACGCAAACGCCGCGATATAGATCGCGCCGAGCGCCCGCAAAAACACCCAGCTCACCATCTCGTAGCGCTCGGGTTCCAGCGCGGGGCCCCAGAGGAGTTTGCTGACGCGGTTGAGCAAACCGCGCCGGCGAGCGAAGAATGTGTACGACCACTCGCTTGCGGGCGCGAAGCCTGGGACGTGCGTATACAACCACCACCACGAGGCGCGCCCCGGCGCGTGGCGCAGGACGCGATAGGTCGCGGCCGCGCCTGCGTACATGCTGCCGTCGGGCTCGATCAACTGAATCGACCGTCGAAACGCCTCGAGGGGAATCGCCGGGAAATCTGCCGCGGCTTCCTGGTACGGGCGGTAAACGACGCGGTCGCCGGTCAGTGCCTGCCAGTAGTCGACCCAGTAGCGGCAGATGCCGCAGTCGCCGTCGTAAACCAGCGTGGGTCGGGCCGGTGACATTCTCTCGGTGCGACGTCTATGGATCGCTAGTTCGGCTGTCCGGACTTTGCGAAGCTTGTTTTATCGCGCGATGTAATCCGCGGTCGGCTCCGGAGGCGGCTGGGGCCATGGTTTGAAATCGCGATTATTATTCCACGCAGACGACGTGCTTCGATCTATCGCAGATGATGCATGTCCTGCCCGAGCATTTCGGGCGTGATCAGCGTCACGCCGCGGTCCGTGACGAAGAAACGCTTGCGGTCCTCCGCGGGATCGACGCCGGCTTGGAACCCTTCCGGAAGGGCGCAGTACCTGTCGACGACGCAGTTCTTGAGCACGACGTTGCGATTCACCTCGACATCGGGCAGGACCACCGAGTCCTCGATGCTGCAGTAGCTGTGCACGTGAACGTTGGAGAACAACAACGAGCGTCGAACCGATGAGCCGCTGACGATACAGCCGCCGGAAACCAGCGAGTCGAACGCTGCGCCTTGCCGGTCCGCAGTCTCGAACACGAACTTGGCCGGCGGCAGCTGCTCCTGATAGCTCCAGATGGGCCAATGTTCGTCGTAGAGGTTCAGATCCGGGGTGACGTGCGTGAGGTCCAGATTTGCTTCCCAGTAGGCATCGATCGTGCCGACATCGCGCCAATAGGGTCGACCTTCGACCATGTTGACGCACGAGTCGGCGAAGCGATGCCCAAATACGCGGTGGCCATGCCTGATCAGGTACGGAATCACGTCCCCGCCGAAGTCGTGGCTCGACCCGGAATCGTCGGCGTCGCGGATCAGCTGCTCATAGAGGAACGACGCGTTGAAGACGTAAATCCCCATGCTGGCCAGCGCGACGTCCTGGCGTCCCGGCGCGGGCTTCGGCTGCGCCGGCTTTTCCTCGAAGTTGGCTACGCGGGATTCGCCGTCGAGCGCCATCACGCCATATTGCGTCGCTATATCGATCGGCACTTCGACGCAGCCGATCGAGACATCGGCAGCACGGCCCACATGCTCGGCGAGCAGACGCGCGTAGTCCATCTTGTAAACGTGATCTCCCGCGAGGATCAAGACGTACTCCGGTGCGTGGCGGCGCAGGATATCGAGGTTCTGGTAGACCGCGTCCGCCGTTCCCCTGTACCAGTCCACGGTGACGCGCTGCTGTGCGGGCAGCAATTCGACGAACTCGCGGAATCGGCCGTCGAGAAAGCTCCACCCGCGCTGCACGTGGCGGATCAGGCTCTGTGCCTTGTACTGGGTGCAGATGCCGATGCGGCGCACGCCCGAGTTGACACAGTTCGAAAGGGAAAAATCGATGATGCGAAACTTGCCGCCGAACGGGACGGCGGGCTTGGCACGCCAGTCGGTCAGGGGTCCGAGGCGGCTGCCGCGGCCTCCCGCCAGCACGATCGCGAGCGCGTCTCGCGCCAGTTGCGACATGAGCAAGCCTTGCGGATCATGCTTGGCCGGACCGTAGCCGATTTGCATGGATTCCTGATCGACGGTCATGACTCACTCTTCCAATGCGTTCGCGATGCCGCGCACGAAGTACACCAGAGGCTAGCATGGCGCGGCGCCGGATTGGTGATCTGTTATATTGAAACAGGGTCGGCGCTGACCGGGATCAACTGTCGATCTCGCGTTCCGGCGCCGCCGCCGATCGAACGGTTCGACGTTGTCCTTGCCCCCGCTTCGCATCCTCTACGCAACGCCGGAATGCGCGCCGCTCGTCAAGACCGGCGGCCTCGGTGACGTCGCGGGCGTGTTTCCGGCCGCGCTGCGACAGCTCGGGCTCGACGTGCGCGTACTCTTGCCCGGGTACCCCGCAGTGCTAAGAGCGCTCGCCGGCGCGCGCAACGCCGGGCGTATCGAAGCCATCGCGCGGCTTCCCGCCGCGCGCCTGCTCGAAGCCGAGTTGCCGCAGGGCGTTCCGGCATGGATCGTCGATTGTCCCGCGCTCTACGATCGCGACGGCGGTCCGTACCAGGATGCCGGCGGCGCCGACTGGGAAGACAATCCGCTGCGCTTCGGCCTGCTCTCGCGCGCCGCGGCGCTGCTCGCTGCGCGCCCGAGTCCCGTCGCGTGGCGTGCGCAGCTCGTTCACGCCAACGACTGGCAGACCGGACTCGCGCCGGCGTACGCTGCGCTCGCCTACGAGCGGGCGATGCCCAGCATCATTACCATCCATAACCTCGCGTTCCAAGGCATGTTCGCGCCGCACTGGGTCGCCGACGTGGGGTTGCCTGCCGCGAGCTTTGCGGTCGACGGCGTCGAATATCATGGTCGCTTGTCGTTCCTCAAAGCCGGGCTCTTTTACGCGGACGCCATCACGACGGTGAGTCCGACCTACGCCGAGGAGATCCAGCATGAGGCGATGGGCATGGGGCTGCACGGCCTTCTCGCGACGCGGCGCGATCGGCTCACAGGAATACTGAACGGCGTCGACACGACGGTCTGGGATCCCGCGCACGACACTTTGATCCCCGAGCGATACGATGCGACGACGCTGGACCGCAAGGCCGCCAACAAGAAAGCATTGCAGATTCGCTTGGGCCTCGCGCCGCTGCCCGATATTCCGTTGCTGGGCGCGGTGACCCGGCTGACCGCGCAGAAAGGGCTCGACCTTCTGCTCGATATCGCAGACGCTGTCCTCGCCCTGCCGGCGCAAATCGTCGTCGTTGCGATGGGGGACAAGGCCCTCGAACAGCGCCTGCGCGCGCTTACGGCTACCCGTCCGGGGCAACTGGCGAGCTTCATCGGCTTCGATGAAACGCTGGCGCACTTGGTCGAGGCGGGTGCCGATGCCTTCGTGATGCCGTCCCGGTTCGAGCCGTGCGGCATGAACCAGATGTACAGCCAGCGCTACGGTACGCCACCGATCGTCCATGCGACGGGGGGGCTGGTCGATTCGGTCGTCGACTGCACGTCGCAGACACTTGCGGATGGCACGGCAACCGGCTTCAAGTTCTTCGCGCCTAACACCGAGGCGTTCATGGGTGCGATCGAGCGCTGTGCTTCTGCCTACCGTGATCCCTCAATCTGGCGCGCGCTGCAGCGAAACGGGATGGCACGCGACTTCAGTTGGAACGCCGCGGCGCGAGAATACGCCGCGATTTATTCGCGACTGGTACCGAGTTAGCAAGCCGCCGCCGATTCACGCTGGATGCCGGCATCGATCCGCACCCGGCGGGCGCCGGACGGTTTTGAAGCGAAGCATGAGAGGTGGAGTCGATGGATGCAGGCCTGATCGCGGTCATCGATATCGGCAAGACGAATGCGAAGCTCTTCGTGCTCGACGCGCTATCGGGGCAAATCGTCTGGAGCCGCCAGCGGCCCAATGAGGTCATTGCCACATCGCCTGTGAAGCAACTCGATGTTCGCGGCGTCGAGACGTGGCTCGTGCGCGAGCTCGCGGAGGTGCCAGACAAGAAGAGCATCCGGCGCATTGTTCCCGTCGCCCACGGCGCCGCTGCCGTGCTGGTCGATGACGAGGGTAGTATCCTTGTCGCTCCCGATTATGAAGACGTCGCGTTCGAGTCGACGCGCGAGGCCTACACGCGGGAACGGGATTCTTTCGAATACACCTTTTCTCCGCAGCTTCCCCTGGGCCTGAACCTCGGTGCCCAGCTTCATTTTCTCGAAGTCGAGCACCCCCCCCTGTTCCGGCGAGTCGCCCATGTCCTGCTGCTGCCGCAATTCTTCGGATGGCGCTTGAGCGGCGTCATGGCAAGCGAAATCACATCCCTGGGATGTCACTCGGACTTGTGGCGGCCGTTGGAGCGTGGCTTTTCCGCGCTCGCCAGGAACCGAGGCTACGCCGGCCGATTCCCGCCGTTGCGGCGTGCGTCCGATGCGCTCGGAACGGTCCGCCAACCGATCGCGGCGATCACCGGCCTCGATCCCGACTGCCAGGTCATCTGCGGGATTCACGACTCCGGCGCATCCTATCTCTCCCACCTGTGCAGGCAAAGGGAGGGCTCTGCATTCGCGGTGGTATCGAGCGGCACCTGGACGATCGCGATGGCGAGCGAGCCTGATCTTCGCAAGCTCCGGCAGGAGTGCGACATGCTCGCCAACATCGATGCATTCGGGTCGCCTGTAGCGACGGCGCGATTTATGGGAGGACGAGAGTATCAGGCCGTCGTCGGCGACCGCGACATGGAGATCATGCCGACCGCAATGTCGTTGCGCAGCGTGCTCGATCAACGCGCGATGGCGCTGCCCAGTTTTGTGAGAGGCAGCGGTCCGTTTCCGCACAACGAAGGAGAATTTCTTCGAGCGGAGCGCCTCGAGCCCTCCGCACGCGCAGCGCTCGGGACGCTGTACGTCGCGCTGATCGTCGACGTGATGCTCGACAGGCTGGAGGCACGCGGCGATCTGGTGATCGACGGACCTCTCGCGCGGAACCCGCTCTTCGCACCCATCCTCGCCGCGTTCCGCCCCGCCTCCCGAGTGCAACTCGGAGAAAGCTCCTCGGGCGCGGCGAGCGGCGGCCTTGCGCTCACGCGGGGCATGCGGCGCGGCGTCACAGGCCGCGATCGTGACTCCACCGTGGAACCCTTGGCGATCGACGATCTGCAGGCGTATCGAACGCAATGGCGAGAATGCGTGTCATCGTAGCCCGGCTGCCGCCCGCAAATTCCGGACAGCCGTCATCACGTCCGTCTCGGTGATCGGGCGCTGCGCCGTCGTGGATTTGACGGGAAGCCTGCCTACCGGGCCCCGCACGGGCTGCCCGGGCATGATGGTCGTGTCCAGCGTTCCATCGCGGATGATGGGCACCCCGGCCACGATGACGTGCCTCATGCCTTCTGCCGGTTGCCGCGGGTTGGCGTAGGTGGCCTTGTCGATGACGGTGTCGGGGTCGAACACGATGATATCCGCATCGGCACCGACCTTGATGCGTCCCTTCCTCTTCATTTGCGGCGCGGCATCCTCGAGAATCTGCGCGGGCACAAGCGATGCTTTTCGAATGGCTTCCATCAACGAGAGTTGCTTTCGCTCTCGCACATAGCGCCCCAGCATTTTCGTGAATGCTCCGGCGCCCCGAGGATGCGCGTAGGCGTCCTCCGGCAGCGGCCACACAGGCTCGACCACCGGGTTCCCGTTGCGGCGAACCCACCAGAGGGTGTCCGACGCGATGGCCGCGTCGGCATACAGCACCGCGAGGTCGAGCATCGCCCGCTGGTTCGCGTTGTCTTCATCCAGGAAGGCGATGACTGCCGGTCCCGAAGGATTGCTCTTGCGTGCCTCGATCAGCTCCTCCCTGGATTCGATCCGCTTGTGTGCCGGCACATAGAAGATGTCAGTCTCGCTAATACCCTGGGCGTCGAGCAGCGCAGGATCGAACAGTTGCGATCCGATGACCGTGCTGCCAGCGCCGTAGGGGTACGCCTCGACGGTGATCCTGAGGCCGCGCCGCTGCGCTTCACGGAGCATCGGCACCACTTCCGGCAACAGACGCGCTGCCGTGGAGTTGAGGTGGCACAGGTGCATGTGGGCGCCCGTCATCGCGGCGACTGCGATCAATTCTTCGTGCCCCTCGATGACCCCGCCCGGCTCGCGCGCGTTCGAGTGGCGCAGGTGGGTGAACGTGGGCACGCCGTAGCGTGCGGCGATTTGCGCCGCACCGACGTATTCCTCGTGGTTGCTTTCCCTCGCATACCCGACGAGAAGCCCGATGCCGAGCGCTCCCTGCTGCACACCCTGTTCGAGCAGTCCCAGGATCTCCGCCGATTGCGCCGGCGTCGCGAGCTTTTGCCAATTCGGCTTGGCAAACGCGGCGAGGTTCGTCAGGAAATGACCGTCGAGCTTGGTTCCCGCGAGTACGGCGCTGCGCGCGGCCGCCCAGTTCGCGGAGTAGCCGTAGTTCAGCGGCCGGCCTTCGTCTTGCGCGATGGCGTAGGCGTCGGGAATGGGGAGGCTGCCTCCTTCCAGGTCCAACGCCGTCGTCACGCCGTCGAAAGCCTGCATCCACATCGACGGCACGACCATTCCATGCGAGTGCAGGTCGATGAAGCCCGGTGCGACGACCTGGCCCGCCGCGTCCAAACTAATTTTGCCGACAAGGCGCTGCTCGGAAATGGCGGCGATCCGCCCACCGTTGATCCCGATGCTGCGCACCGCTTCCAATCTCGAGTCGGGATCCACGATCTTGCCGCCGAGCACCACCAAGTCGAACAGCTCCGAGGCGACAGGGGCGGTCGGAGCATGCTGGCACGCCGACAGGATGAGCCCGCAAAACGCGAGTACGGCCACGATGATGGGAACTGCAAGCTTACGCGCCATCGTCATTGCGGCTCCGATTATCGTCGGGCTCGTCTACATCGGCCCGACCTCATTGCAGCGACACCTGACAGCCTGTTCGATGCGAGGCGAGGGCCGCCTCCACCACCTCCTGGACTTTGAGGCCGTCGTGAAAGTCCGGGGACGCCTCCCGGTCGTGGATGATCGCATCGATGAACACTCGCGGTGCAATGGAGGGCTCGAGGGATAGACCAGGCAACAGCGCTGCCCTGACAGGCGGACATTCGACTTCGTCGGCCGGATCTCGCGGCATGGGAAGTGTTTGGAAACGAACTTCGGGGTGTCGCACGCCGCGAATGACAACACCGCGCTCCACACCTCCTAACACGACATCGACGCAAAGCGTGCCGTGCGCGCCGTGCAGCGCGAGATGCTGCTCGGCCCAGCGGTCTCCCATATTCGCAACGGCGCTGACCTCGATGGTAGCGTGCGCCCCCTGCGCAAACTCGAGCGTGAGCAACGCGGAGTCATTGGTCGAATCGAGCGGATAGCCATCGGTGGCGGATCGGCGGACGAACGTCGCGAGGTGCGCACTGACTTTGGCTATACCGCCAAGATACCAGCGCGCCAGGTCGATCATGTGAGATCCGAGGTCAGCTACCGCGCCGTTCGCGCGTTCGCGGTCGAACCGCCACATGTACTCGCCATGTCGGCCAAACCCCGCCAGGAAGGAGAAGCGAGCTGCAAAAGCGCGACCGATGTAATCGTCGGCCAGCAAGCGCCTTACGTGTCGGAAATGGGGCGCCCAACGTGCGATGAACAGGATCATGTGCTTAACACCGGTAGCTTCCGCCTTCGCGAGCATGGCGCTCGCATCATCCGCGCTGTTGGCCAACGGCTTCTCGCACAGCACGTGCAGGCCCGCATCGAGTGCATGCATTACGACCGGATAGTGGAGATCGTCAGGCGTCGCGACAAGCAAAGCGTGCAGGTTGCCGCGGTCGATGAGCTCCCGATAATCCGTGAAGACTCGGGCAACGCCATAGCGCCTTGCCAAGTCTTCGGCTCGGTCGCGACGGCGGCCGCAGATGGCGGCAATCTCGACGTTCGGATGAACAATGAGGCTGGGTAGATACATGTGTTCGGCCCATCCACCCGTGCCGACGATGCCGATCCGCACTTTTTTAATCATGACCAGCGCGACTCCTGGCTGCGCGTACCGGTCCTGCTTGCGACGGCTTTCAACGTGCTGTCCTCGGCGGAACCGATCGCTGCAGCCACGTTCCCGGCCGCGTTTCCGGTGCCGAGAATCCCCCGCCGGCCCGCATGATCAGGCATAGGCGAGCTCCAGCATCTCATAATCTTCGAGCTCGTCGATGACCGCGATGAAGCGCCCGGCGTCATCGCAGGAAAAACCGATCTCCCGCTTGTCAGATAGCTGCCTCAGGCTGACGAATCTGCAGTCGAGCTCATTGCCGAACTCGAGGCGGACGTCGCGCACGGGCACCGCCGGGAGGTCCGCGGGGTAGTTCAGCAGATGGACGATGAAACGCTTTTGCTCCGGCTGATGAAAGACCGTCAACCAAACGTGATCGAAGGTTCTGACCCGGAACGAGACTCGCCCGTGGAGCAGTCGATCGATCAGCCATTGGAATGAACGCCTGGCGGAGTGATGGGGGCTTCGCTCCAGAGGAACGGCCGCATAGATGACATTCCCTCTGCCGTAGCGATGCAGTGTGATGGCCGGTATCTGGGTATGCACGCTCGGCGGCGAGGTGTGGATGCTCGCCCACTGGCGATCGTCGACCGCGCCCTCATGGGGATACGCGTATGGCAGCGTGACGAAGGCCAGCGTCTCTACATCGGGCGAGCGGATCGCGACTTCCTGGACGTTTTCGTTCACCGCGATGAATGACTGGGGCCGCAACAGCTCGCGCAACTCCCCATCGACGGGTCGCAAGTAGACGGTGTCCCCGGCGAGCGCTCCCACGCGGCTCAAGCCCATGCACTCGCGCAGCAGGAAGTCGGCACTCCTGCCATCCGGCGTGTACGTTCCACAGATGCCGCTCACGTAAAGGCTGCCCCCGCCATGCACATACCGAGTGAACGAATCGACCTCGTCCGATGACATGCGTGTCACCTCGGGCAGAACGATGACCTTGTACTGGGCGAGTCGGTCGAGTTGCCTGCGGGTGATCACGCCGACGGCAAGGCGTTGCTCGCGAAGCCGGGTCACGGCTGCGCGTGCCGCCGTCAGATGAGATGCGGGAAAGAAACGCAACTGCGGGTCGTGCGCCTGCCTGCCGTTTTCAGCGGGACTCATCTTCGATTGATCGCTGATGTAGACGACCACGTCTTCCACCGGCTGGCCACCGAGATACGGCTGGTACGGCCGTAACCGTTCGAAGATTGCACGCATCATCGAGTAAACATCATCCGATACGGTCCCGGCGGGCTCGATCGCATCGATGAGTCGAAATGCCGCGGAAAGCGTCAACGCGGCAAAGGCTTGCGCCTGCAGCTCGGCGCTTGACTTGGTGTTCACGTGCTCGGTGATATGAACACAGCGGCTGGTCATGTATTCGATCGGCTGTTGCCTCGACAGATTCAACATCAACCGGCCCATCAGGAATTGTTCATCGCGGTCGCCGTAGAAGTCGCCGCCCAGGAAGTCATTATGGCGGGCGAGATCAAACGACACGCCTCGCGTCCAGTTGAAAAGGGAAACGGCGAAATTGTGATAGACGGGGATGTCCGAGGCCCGTTTGACGAGCTCCGTCAGAAAGCCTGCGAACTCGACCATCCATTGCTCGCGTGCCCGTTGAAAGGCGCACCAGGTGACATCGTTCCAGTCGACGATGTGTGGAATGCGGTTGCCGCTCTCTGCGGAGTAGCGCTGCTGGCAAGCTGTGCACTCGCATATGCCGGGCCAGAATGTCATGTCGAAAAAAAATCCATCGAATGCATAGCGTCCGAGCAGCTCGTCGATCTGGGCTTGCACGAATCGACGGTATTCCGGGTTGTTGGGACAGACCTGCCCGTAGCGCTTGCCGTGGAATGCGCCGCCGGCCATGGTCGGCCGCGGCACGATCCGCCACTCGGGGTGGGCGAGATAGGCCGCGTTGTTAAAGATGACCGAGTAGTAGCCGTAGACCTCCTTGCCTGCCTCTCGTAGCGCGGCGAGGGATTCGCCCAGCCAGTCGCGCCCGTCCATGGCCGCGTGCGGCGTTCCGGTGACGGTGGGCCAGTAGCACAGGCCAACGTGCGACTGGCAGTAAACCATGACCGAATCGGCACCCGATGCGAGGTACGCGTCGACCACCTTGCGCGGATCGTACGCGCTCAGGAACGCCGCATCCCAGTCCGGGATGTGCATGTCCAGGAGCAGCCTGCTGTAGCGCGGCAGGCGGTGGCTCAAGACAACATCGACAAGTCAGGGTTGTCGGGGCCGAAGTGCTTCAGCATGACCAACGACTCGGTAGTGCTCGCATTGCAAATGGTCACGCCCGTCTTGGCCGCGCTCTCGGTCACGAAAAACTCGTCGTTGGTGAGCTCGCCAAAGCGTATTACCGAGGGCGTATCGATCTTGTGAACGCCGAGAGTGCCATAGCCTTCGAGCAGGATCAGGCCGTAGGCCGCCGAGTCCACGACGGTCGCGGTGCGTCCGGGCAGCAGCGTCAGCTCTTTTGCGCTGAAGGCGCGCGACTTGTAGGAGACCCACTGCTCGAAATAACCGTTCGACCGCATTTGCATCTCGTCTCGCGCCGGAACCGGCTCAACGAAATGATTGCGCTTGAAATACGGATCGATATTGGCATCCCAGTCGATCAGGTCCACCAGGAAGTCGACATCGCCCTTCCTGTCCTCGGGCACGTCCTTCCACAGCAATGCCTCGGGCACCAATTGGTTGCCGGTCAACGACTCGTACATCGCGAAAACATCGGATGCATTTTGAGGCTCGTAAGTGCACAAGCTGCCCGGTGCATGCAATATCCCCGGTGGCACGTCCCATCCCGTTCCGACTTGAAGCGGGTAAGCCACCGAGAGAAAGGTAATCTGATTGTCGCCCTTGCTGAAATTGATCAGCGCGCGCCGCAGTTGGTCCTTGGTCGTGCCGGGCACGAGTCCGAAGAAGGTGTACGGAAACATTCCCCGGTGGTTGTTGACCTGAGCGGGGAAGTAATACGACTCGGGCTTGCCGGCACGGTCGACCAGCTTGGCGTGCATGTCGCGGTGATGAATGTGAAAAGGCAATGCCGCGAGGTTGTCGAAAAACTTCGAGAACATCGGCCAGTTGGCGTAGTCCCGCCAGATCCGCTCGCCGACAATCTCGGACTTGAGTTCCTCGATGGCATCGCGCAGCAACACTGTTGCGGAATGCGGCCCCGCATCCACGACGATTTGGCTCAAGCCTTCGTTTACGCCGGTGAGCGGTCCGTTGTCCGCGGGAGTGGTCGAGGCGAACCATCGTTCATCGATGCCGCCGCGCGAGCCGCCGAGCACGTAGTAATCGTCCGGGTGCAATTTGATTCGCCGGCCGGGCACACAGAACGAGCGCGGCACCCAATTGGGCGCGAGCCGGAGCACGCCATGGCCGGCTTCCAGGGCACGTTCGGCGAGCGACTTGACGCTTTCTTGGATCATAGTCAGTTCCGGAAGCGAGTTGATGAGCAACTAATGCGTGGCGATGGCCTGAGGAGGGGCAGATGGGGCGAGCGCATCGAGCGAGCCGCTACGCCGATTTCGTCAAGCCTTCCTCCTTGAGAACAGGGGCTACGATGACCTCGATGCCCGCGGATCGGTACATCTCGAGATCTGCCGCAGCCGCCCCGTCGTCGGTGACCAGCACCGCGATCCGCTCGAGGCCGCAGACGATCATCGACGAGCGCTTCCGGAGCTTGCTCGCGTCTGCCATGACGATCACCTTGTCGGCTCGTTTCAGAAGCCGGGTCTGGGCGCGGGCAATCAGAGGATCGGTTTCCATCACGCCGAGTCGGTTGATGCCCAGGCAGCCCGTGAACAGCTTGCTCGCTGAGAAATTCTCGCTCGCGTCGCCATCGAAGGGGCTGAGGATGATTTGCTGCTCCCTGTAATACGTTCCTCCCGGGAGAGTGATCCGATTGCGGCTGGTCTCTACCAGCTTTGCGGCGATCGGAAAAGAATTGGTCAGGATATCGAGACCCGTCGGGGGCAGGAATTCAACCATTCCAAACGTCGTCGATCCGCCGCCGATGATGATGCTGTCTCCAGCTTCAATGAGCTTTGCAGCTGCGCGCGCGATGGCGCGCTTTTGTGGCGCGTTAAATCCCTGACTGAGGTCGAACGGCACTCCGACCAGCCGTGCTTCATGACGGGGTCGGATAGCCTCCGCACCGCCGCGGATGCGACGCAGCTGGCCCTGCTCAGCCAATGCGTTGATGTCCCTGCGAATGGTGGCGTCGGACGCGCTCAGCAATTCCACCAGCTGCACGATACTGATGATGGAGCGCTCATCGACCAGTTTGAGAATGAGCCGGTGACGTTCGCGTTCGAGCACGGTTTCTCCCGCCCGGCGCTGCACCCCGTCTCGGAATGGAGCGTGCGCCTTGAAGACGCCATTTGAGCACTTATGCGCTATTTTGACAATTGGTGCTCGGAGGTGCTACATAGCGTCATTCGAGCCATCCAGCGCGGCCCGACGTTCAGAGTGAAATGGCTGAGCGGGGCGACTCGAATGCGTCACGGGAGCAGCCCATGGAAATCGTTCGGTCCCCGGAGCACGATGAGGACCTCGCCGTGCTTCAATCCCGCTGGGACGACGCGGCCGCCGCGGATCTCGGTCCGGCGGAATTGTTGCGTTATCGATCCAACCTGCTCGGTTCCGATAAGCGGATCACCAATTTCGGAGGGGGCAACACCTCGTCCAAAATCCGCATGCAGGATCCGCTGAGCGGCGAAGAGGAGAATGTTCTCTGGATCAAAGGCTCGGGCGGCGATCTCGGCACCATGACGCTCGAGGGTTTTGCGACCCTCTATCTCGACAAGTTGCTCGCATTGCAGAGGCTCTACAAGGGCCCGCGCACGGAGGACGAGATGGTCAGGCTGTATGACCACTGCATCTTCAACTTGAATCCGCGTGCGCCGAGCATCGATACGCCCCTTCACGGGCTCGTCGACCGCAAATGCATCGACCACATGCACCCGGACGCGGTGATCGCGATCGCCGCTTGCAACGACAGCGCCTCGCTGACCCGGGATATTTACGGCGACGAGATCGGGTGGCTGCCCTGGATCCGACCCGGATTCGAATTGGGCATGCGCGTCAAGCGATTCGCGGACGAGAACCCTGCGGCCAAGGGAGTCGTGCTCGAAGGGCACGGACTGCTCAGCTGGGGTGAGAGCGACAAGGAATGCTACGAGACGACGCTCGCGACCATCAACCGGGCAATCGCGTGGCTCGCGAAGCGAGGTGGCACGCAGCACCCGTTCGGCGGCATTGCGGTCGAACCGCTCTCGCGCGCTCAGCGCCGCGAAGTGGCGGGCGCGGTAATGCCGAGGATTCGCGGGCTGATTTGCGGAAAGCATCCCAAAGTGGGTCATTTCGACGATAGTCCGGCGGTGCTCGAATTCGTATCGCGCCAGGCCCTGCACAAGCTCGCCGCCCTCGGGACCTCCTGCCCGGACCACTTCTTGCG
>Ga0193751_1000341_pt1 | contig 38175 bp, 38 predicted proteins | sample L1c2metaG_FD_143050 | JGI IMG/M metagenome (GOLD analysis project Ga0193751, IMG submission 143050) | Soil microbial communities from a riparian zone of the East river system, Colorado, United States - L1c2 | ecosystem: Environmental > Terrestrial > Soil > Riparian zone | place: USA: East River...
ATGGACTTAAGCTCGATTTTCGGCCTAAATTCCCGTTTTGGGGCGGTTTTGGGAAGGGATTTGGCGCTTTTCCGCACGGCGTTCGATCACATTCGCTGAACAGCTTAGTTTATCAAAGAGTACTGGGCCGCTGCTTCTCGAACTTTCTTTAAGACAGCGCTTCGGCTTTGCCGGTCAAAGATCATTGTCGCATTGCGTGAGTTGCGCGTCTGTGCTTGTGGTCACGGTTGCGTGTGATGAAAAAATCGCCTTATACTCGCGCCGAGACGTGGGCCATCCGGCCGGACAACCATAACCTGGGCGATGGCGGCAGCGACGCGGGCCACTTCGTTTCAAACCCGCGTTACGCTTTCTGCGTTAATCGGGCCCACCCGGCTACCCCGTCTACACCTGCGTATAGGCTCTTATACGAAGGTACAATAGTTTCCCTCGCATCGCGATGGTAGTTTCTCCCTAGGTGTAGATGAAAGAGTACACGGTCGATGCCCGCGGCCATCTCCCATTCAAACTTCAGGTCGATATTTGCAAGAGGAGGGACCGCATTGGAGAAAGACAAGAACGCTGGCAGACGTAGCACCCGGCTCTCGCGACAGATTGCGATTACAATTACGAGCCTTGATCCTGCATGCGATTTTCAGTTGGATTGCACGACGGTGGTCGTAAACGCACACGGCTGCGGCGTTATCGTTAGCGAGCAATTAATGAAAGGTACGTCGGTGACCGTGAAGCTTGTCTCAAATGGCCGGAGTAAAAAGGGTCGCGTTGTTCTTGACATTCCGCTCAATGAAAATACCTCATGGCTGACAGGGCTTGAGTTTGACAGACCGAGTAATTTCTGGGAGATCGAAAATCCACCAGCGGACTGGCCTGTTTAACGGCGAGGGTGGCCCGTCCTATCGCGAAGCGAAGGGCGGGGATGTTCAGCCGCATCCCTTCTGACAAGCTCGCTATTACGTGGATTGGTGGAGCGCCCAGAGAATTGATTTTGTGTAGCGCGGGCGCCCTCGCCCGCGGCCTTTGACTTTGATTTTTGGCAGCCACTATCTGACCCGGAGAAGAGGGAGTGATCGAGATCGAGTCGCACTGGACAGCAACCAGACGCGAGGACCAGGGAATTTACCCACCGTTCGGCGACGCGACCCGGCCTAAGAGCCCCGCCATTCGCTTCGCGATAGGACGGGCCACCCGCCATTGTCGCCGACCTCCGGTTAGAAGTCTGTGAGGGTGATCACAGGGGTTTGTGATGAAAAAAGGGTCGAGTCAGATTGCTGCGGTCAGCGAAAAATCCCAAGCGGTGGGCGGACGTGGAATCCCACGCTTCAAAGAGACGAAGAGGTGGCACCCGGCAGCCCCACACGTCGCACCAAGTCATGAAAGCGCGGGTCGGACCGCAGGGTGGAGAGGCGAGGATCTGCGTTCAGAAACAAGAACCAACCACCACCCTCTTTCTGGTCTCTTTCCAGCCAATGGAAGGCACGATCTTTGTCACCCAGCGATGCATAAAGGAGAGCCGCGTCATATGGCCACACGAAGTCGCCTGCGGGGAAGTGTTCAATTTTTTCCCTTACTTCGGCCGCCTTCTTGGAGTTTCCGGCCAACGCATAAGAGCGCCCGAGAGCTGCCAGGAAGATACCGTGATCGTCGTTAGGCAGCACTCTTTCGTATTCAGCAATTGCATTCTTGTACATACCCTTTTGTTCGTAGGCATACCCCAACCAGTAGAACGCACGCTGATGCTGGGGGTCGAGCTGCAGTGCTGCCTGTTCTTCCACGATGGTTCTGTCGTACTGTCTCGCCATGAACAGAATCATTCCAGAGTTCGTCGCGTTACGAGCCGAAAACGGATCGAGTTCTCGCGCTGTTTTGGCTGCCGCAATGGCATCCGCCGCCCGACCGCTCGCTATCAGCAACATGGCGTAGGTAATGTAGGCTTGGGCGTCGCTAGGATTGAGCGATAAGGCTCGCCTAATCTCCGTCTCGGCTCCGGCCAAATCTTTCTCATCCAACCTAAGCCGCGCGAGGGTGACATGGGCTTCTGGAAGGGACGAATCTAACTCCAGGGCTTTGATCGCGGCAGCGCGAGCTTTCGACAAATTGTCGAGCTGCCCGAGGTTATTGTACGAATCAGCGAGGCCGGCATATGCAGACGCGCAATTGGGATCTAAGTTCAAGATCCGCTGATAGCATCGAATTGCATGATTCATGCCGTCTTCGGTGCCTGTCTGCGTCAGATTCCGACATTCTAAGTAGAGCTGGTAGGTTTCCGATGTAAAGCGTCGGCCGAGGACAGTGGTGGTCCTGACCCCATTTGTACCGATCAAACTGGCAATCGTGGCTGCCACTTCACTTTGGACAGAAAAGAGATCTTTCCTATCTTTTTCATAACTGTGGGCCCAAAGATGCCGATCGCTGGATACGTCGATCAGTTGCGCAGTGATGCGCACTTGTTGATCCGAGAGCGATACTGAACCTTCCACAATCGCATCCACTCCCAGTTCCCGCGCCATTTCCCGCAGAGGTTTTCGGGATCCCTTGTACCGCATAACCGACGAGCGTGAGACCACCCGGATCTTGGTCTGCTCTGCCAGGTCGGTGATCAACTCGTCGGTAAAGCCGTCGGCAAAGTAGTCCTTCGAGGCGTCGCCAGAAAGATTCTCGAAGGGGAGCACCGCCAGGGAATGGACCGGCTGCTTGCTCGCTCTTCCCATGAGCCAATGCCGCGATCTGGGAATAGTCAGCAAAACTGACGCAGCCAGCAGAATTGCTCCGACCGCTACTTTGAATGCGCGTCGCCGTTCCCGAGAAATGCCTGGAGAAATCTCTGGGATAGGCGCGGAAACGTCTGCGTACCCGACCACGGGCGCTACAAAGCGATAACCTCGCTTGGGAACGGTCTCAACATAGAGAGGACGTTCGGCATCATCGCCGAGGGCACCGCGAATCTGTCGTATGGCGAAGTTGAGGCCTCCCTCATAATCGACGAAAGTGTCCGAACCCCAAACCTCCTCAATAATCTCGTCCCGGGTGACGGTTTTTCCCCGACGGCTGACCAGCAAAACCAGAATTTTGGCGGGCTGTGGCTGGAGCCTGACTGAGCTTCCATTGGTACGCAGTTCGCCGTTGCGGAGATCCAACTCGAACTCCGCGAAGCGAACCACAACTTCCTGTCCGGCGACGACGGACACGCCCCACCCCGAGGCCGAACCAGTTCGACCCCACCGCGGGCTATTGTAGCAGTCTCCTAGTCTGTTGACTCAGAATAAGTTACACAACTCAGAGAATCCTCATCTCCCGCTCATTGACGCGAGCAGTGACTCACGGTAAGAACACTCGGTGCCGCCACGAAGGGAAATCGGACTTCCGGCGCACTGTCGCTAGAAAGCCAGCGACCTGCGAATCCAATTAGGAGGATGGTCATGAACACGAAGTATGCATGTGCCCTGCTGGTGCTGGGCATCACCTTTGTCCTGGCGCTGGCTCCTCTGCAGGCTGAGGCCAGCCACTGCTCAACGGCTGCGGCGGCGGGGAAGTGGGCTTACACCTACACCGGAACGATCTTCACTCAGAACGGTCCACTGCCCGCCGCATCGGTAGGCCACTATCACCAGGACGCGGCCGGAAACATCACCGGCAGCCAGACCCGGAGCGTGGCCGGAAACTCGGGTGTGGAAGACATCTCGGGCAGCATCAGCGTAAGCAAGGACTGCACAGCCATTGGCACCATCAATGTGCTGGTGAACGGACAGTTGCAGCGTACGGCAGTTCTCGCTTTCGCTTTCGACAGCAACGGAAACCACGGCCGCGCCATCTTCAAATCGCTCACGCTGCCGGACGGTACGAGTGTGCCTGTAGTCCTTACCGCAGACGCAAACAGACTGTTTTTCGAGCAGGACTGACCGCAGAGGGGCAGGGCGCAAGCCCTGCCCCGGCAACTCGACGACGAAGAGGAGACAATCGTGAAACACACAGCTTTAACAACCACATTACTGCTCATGGCTCTGTGTCTGATTAGTTCAACCGCCTCGGCCAACACATGGTACGTCAATGGCGTGAGCGGGAGTGACAGCAACAACTGCATGTCGGCCACGACAGCGTGCAAGACCATCGGGCATGCAATTTCGCTCGCTTTGTCGGGCGATTCAATCATGGTCGCTGCCGCGACCTACAGAGAGAATCTCGTCATAGGCTTTAGCCTGAGGATGATCGGCTCCGGTGCGAGTACCACAATCATTGATGGCGGACAGACCGGCACGGTGGTCGCAATCTCCAGTAGCAGCGCCGTGGTCACTCTTTCAGATTTAACGAGCCGCAATGGCTTCACGCGCATCTTCGGCGCAGGTATCTCCAACAGTGGAACACTGACGATCAACAACAGCACCATCACCGGCAACCTTGCTGATGGGGGGCAGCGGCGCTGTGGGGCTGGTGCCGGTATCGCTAATGGGGGCACGGTAACGATCAACAACAGCACGATCACCGGCAACGGTGCGGCAGGGCCTTTTCATTGTGGGACCGGCGGCGGCATCGCCAATGCGGGCACGGCGACGGTCAACAACAGCACCCTCAGTGGGAACGGCGCGGGGGTCGGCGGCGGCATCTCCAATGGGGGGCATCTGAAGATCAACAACAGTACTATCAGCGGGAACGGAGCAGCGTTCGGCGGCGGCATCGCCAACAGGGGGCCTCTGAAGATCAGCAACGGTACTATCAGCGGGAACAAAGCAGTGGACGGCGGCGGCATCTTCAACGCCGGCGGGGCGACCCTCCAGAACAGTATCGTCGCGAACAATTCGGGGGGAAACTGTTTTAAAAACAGTGTTAGCTCGAACGGCCATAACCTGAGCAGCGATGGCTCCTGCAATTTCAACGGCCCTGGTGATCTAAACAACACCAACCCCAGGCTGGGGCCACTGCAGAACAACGGCGGACCGACCATGACCATGGCTCTGTCTGCTGGAAGCCGGGCGATTGATGCCGGCAACCCGAGTGGCTGTAAAGACGGCGCCGGTCATCTGCTGAAGACCGATCAACGCGGTATGCCGCGCCCAGACACGGAGGACGCGGGCGGCTGCGACATGGGAGCGTACGAACGGCAGAGCGATTAAGAAGGTTCGGGTAAATGGCGAAATATCGCGATTAAAAGGACCTCCCCTCTGGCGGGTGGGCCACTTTAACGGCGAAGTATAGCGTAGGTTTGTCTTTTGACATTAACTGAAATAACTGGGGGTGCGCCCCTTCTCGCGCTTTTCGAGAAGGGGCCTGCCGAACGGACGCCACCGTTACTCGTACTTCATTACGTTTCCCCCTTGACTTACCGAGTTACAATAGAACTAGGTCAGTCCTTGTAGCACCTCGTTCTTTGACAACGTTTCTCTAACCAGCTGAGGGAAGCCCGAGCTGACTCCCCTTAAAGCCGTAGTCGGCGCTCTTTGAAAACACAATTTGGGACAATCAGTTGACGTCATCCCGCAGCCGAAAACTCCCGATGATGCGAAAAATGCGCTAAGTCATTGGTTCTGAAATACTTTACTCTAAGTCGTTTAGATTCAAAGACCAGAGCCAAAATTTCCTCCTAACCCTATGATTCCAGGAGACCAGGGGGAGGGGGGGGGTACCAGTACTAACTGGTAAACAGGGCGGGCAGGGGCAGGGGAGCGACGCGCCCTCGCCCGTCCGGGCTCTCGCCTACGACCCAAGCGTCAGCAGCACCTTTCGCAGTCGCTCATGCAGCTGCGTAAGATGCAGGTAGAGCATCTCATCCCGTTTGCCTTTGGCGCGGATGATTCGGACGAGGTCTTCTTTTTCTTCTCGCGTCCACGCCCGCAGCCCAGGCACATCGCCCAGGACGAGCGCAAAATTCTCAAAGGCTGCCTTCTCCAACGGAGTCCACGAAGACGCGCTGACGCCTAACATTTTTTCCAGCGCGCGCCTCGAATGCTCGCGCATAAGGCCAGCATCTCCGCCAAAATCGCGCGCCATCCGCCGGTTGACTCGCAGTCCGATGTTGCGCGTTGAAAATCGATCCCACGCGCCAACTTCTTTTCGCAGGAGCTGGCTTCCCGGCAATTCGTAGAAGACGTGTCCCGCGGCCAACCGCTTCAAGGTGCGCGCAGGTGTCCGATAATTTTTATCGGCGGCGATTTTCTGCTCTTCGCGTTCCGCCAGTTTTTGCAGATCGGAGCGTCCTGGCCTGAAGCCGAGTTTGCGGTAGAACCAGAACGCGCCCGATTCAATCGCTTCCTCATTGTCATGGCCCAGTTGATACGGATAGACCGAGACACACGTCGTTCCCATACGATGACACAGGCAGCGCAGCACTTGCGCGTAGATCCATCCCGCTTCGCCGCCTCGGAAAGTGTAGAAGGTGTTGAAGCCGACCTCCATCCACTCGCAGAGTCCAATGGCCTCGATGTAGTTGATCGGCACTCCATTCTTCAGCGTCAATCCCGCGACATAGGCGCGCAGCGGCAAACGTCGATCTGGAGGCAGGTTCCAAAGATAGATGGTCACTCCGCGTCCTGCTTTGTGCGTTCCAAGATCGGCCCGTACCACCGACGCCGGATCGCCGAGCGTCGTGCCGTAAAGTTCGCGGTAGCGCACCTGCATGACTTCGCGGATCATGTCCATGACCTGCTCGCCTTGCCCGCGCGAAAGCCTCGTCAGTTGCGGAGGACGCCGTGCCAACTCCGCAGCCAGCGACACCTGGCTGCGGCTAATAAGCGGTTGACTGTGATAGAAAACTCTGCGAACCGGTTTCCAGTTGCGCGTTCGCGAGATGGTGGAATTCTCAAGACTCCAACGCAAGGGCACGCGCAATGATTCGTAGAGCTCAGCCTTTTGTGCAGCGGACAGCGGTAACTTATCAAACCGTGAAATCAGCCACTCCGGAACGCGCTTCTTGCCCGCAGCCGCTTCAAGCCATCGGCGCCAAGGCGTGTCGGCCTCGACAAAGGCGTCGTCCTCAAGCAAGGGAATAAAGCGTGGACCGATTGTGCCCAACTCTCGTCCAGCCGCGTAGTTTTCCCAGGCGATTTCGACTTTGTTGCGCATGCGCCGGATGTTGACGAGCCAGCTGGCAACATCGAAGCTGAGCGTGTCTTCCATCTGTGTGCCAGCGATGCCGGAAACTTCGAAGGTGTCGAAGTCCTCCATGTCAGCGCCGCGTTTGCGTAATGCGTCAACCTTCTTCTGGAAGCCGTTCAGAATGCGTTCAGTGACGCGCATGACCACTGGACCTTGAGGAAAGGCGCGCAGGAAAAGCAGCGCTTCGTGGAAGCGAATCACGGATGAGGAATCAGGAAAACGCGCGGCGTCGAGCCGCTTCAACAATTTCACCACGCGAACAGCTTCGTCGCGGCCGAAGCGATAGCGATGGGCTTCGAGTTGGGTGAGTTGGTCGAGAGAGTTCGCAGCCATGTGAGATTCCCGACAAGGTTACCTCATGCCTCGCTGGACGGGCGAGACGCCCGTCGCTCCACCGACGGCGTTCATCTATTTTTAACCCGCCATTCATCTACCGTTAACCCGCCTGAAATGCGCGCGCAATAGGCTTCTCGCTCAGTTCCATTCTTTTCAGGAGGCCTTTCAGTGACCGTTCGTCGCTTTCTCCCCGCTCTGCTTGCCGCACTCGTACTTGCGTGCCTGGTTTCCACAACCGCTGCCGCGCAATCCGGCAACATCAAGCATGTGCTTCTGATCAGCATCGATGGCATCCATGCCCTCGATGTTGCGAATTATGTCGCCAAGAATCCGCAGTCGGCTTTGGCCGAGCTTTCCAGTCACGGGATCACGTACACCAACGCGCGGACACCCGCAAACTCAGACTCTTTTCCCGGACTGCTCGCGCTGGTGACCGGCGGCTCTCCCGTCAGCCACGGACTGTTCTACGACGTCAGCTACGATCGCACGATTTATGACCCCACCAACGTGACGTGTTCGGGTCCTGCGGGCAACATGATGGTTTTTGACGAGAGCATCGACCTGTACAACAAGAACAACGTCTCGCAAAACGTGATTGACCCGGCCAAACTGCCGCGTGTCCGCGACAAATTTGGCAACTGCGTGGCCCTTTATCCGCATAGCGCTCTGCGCACCAACACTATTTTTGAAGTAGCCAAATCGAGAGGCTGGCACACGGCATGGGCGGATAAGCATCCCGCCTACGATCTGGTGAATGGTCCGTCGGGCACGGGAGTCGACGATCTTTATACACCTGAAGTCACCAACGTCGGCGGACTCGACAACACGCACAGCGTGGTTTGCACGGCGGGGAACGATCTGAAAAAGGTTCATGCGATCATCAACGAGATTCATGGCCTGACCCACGACGGCAAACCTGCACCGGGCGTTCCCGTGATTTTTGGAATGAACTTCCAGGCAGTGAGCGTGGGACAAAAGCTGGTCAAGGACAACTTCGACAACAGCTGCATTGCCGACACCGACCCAACCATCAACCAGCAGCCCGGCGGCTACGCCGATGGCTCGGGCACGCCGAGCGCGGTCCTTGCTTACGGCTTGCAACAAACCGACGCGGCATTGGCCAGCATGATCACTGCGCTTAAGAACCAGGGCCTCTACGACTCGACCTTGTTCATCGTCACCGCCAAGCACGGCCAATCGCCGATCAACCCGGCAAAGATCAACAAGCCGGGCCACTTCGCGGATCTGGTCGCAGCATTGCCGGACGCGGGCAGCAATCCCGCAGCGATCGCGATCGCCAATGCCAATAATTGTTCGACAGGCTCGTGCGGTTTCGTGCAGGACGATGACATCGCGCTCATCTGGCTGCAAGGACAGAATGCCACCGGCCAGCAGGTCACCGACTACCTGAACACCAACGCCGTCCCGTTGTTCATCGACGAAGTGATGGGCGGAGCCGAACTGACTCTTAAGTTCAACGATCCATCCACCGACAGCCGTACTCCCGACGTAATCGTGGAGCCTACATATGGCACCACTTACACTCACTCCACCGCGAAGAACTCCGAGCACGGCGGATTCAGCTACGGCGATACAAACGTCGGACTGATCGTTTCCAATCCAGCGTTCAAATCCAGTGTGCTGAAGACTCTCGTCTCCACCGCGCAGGTTGCACCGAGTATTCTCCACGCCCTCGGAGTCAGTCCGAGTGCATTGAAGTCGGTACAGGTCGAGAAGACTGAGGTGCTGCCGGCCCTGCCCTAAGCGGCCTCTTCGCCGCGCCAGCGGGGGAGAACCGGGAGATGAAGCATGACGGGCTGCGCCACGCAGCCCGTCTTTTCCATCTTCTTTCAATCTGCGTGATGTCTCGACCCCATGCTATAATCCTACTTCGCCTGAACGTTTTTACGTCGAGGCTGATCTGTGATTTCCTCCGCGGGCGGATCCATAATTCCGAGAATCTGCGCAATCAAGTTCTAGTTTTATAGACATGAGGTATCGCTATGTCCGGGCATTCGAAATGGGCAACAATCAAGCACAAGAAGGGCGCGCTCGACGCGAAGCGCGGCAAGATCTTCACCCGTCTCATCAAGGAAATTGCGATGGCGGCGAAGTCGGGCGGCGATCCCGACATGAACCCGCGCCTGCGCACGGCGATCCTGGCGGCGAAGTCCGAGAACATGCCCGCCGACAACATCAAGCGCGCTATCCAGCGCGGCACCGGCGAACTGCCGGGCGCGACCTACGAAGAATTTGTGCTTGAGGGTTACGGCCCGGGCGGCGTTGCTTTGCTGGCAGAAATTTCGACCGACAACCGCAATCGCACCGTGAGCGAGATCCGTCACGTGTTCGGGAAGAATAACGGCAACATGGCCGCAGCGGGCGCCGTCGCGTATATGTTCCATAAGAAGGGCGACATCATCATTCCCAAGTCGGCGGCCAAGGAAGATGATCTGATGAATATCATCCTCGAAGCGGGCGGTGAAGATTTGAAGGACGATGGCGAGAACTGGGAAATTCTGACGTCGCCTTCCGGCTATGAAAGCATGCTTGAGGCCGTGAAGAAGGCCGGCATTACGCCCGTCTCCTCGAGTGTGAGTATGGTTCCCGATACCTACATCAAGCTGGAAGGGCAGCAGGCGGCGCAGATGATCCGTCTGATGGAAGCGCTCGAAGATAACGACGATGTGCAGAACGTGCATGCGAACTTCGATATCGATCAGAAGACTCTGGAAGAAGTTGCGGGCTGAGAAATCATCGGGTGATCGGATCATCTGAGTTGTAAAACTGCTCCGCCTTTGGATTTCGATCACCGGATCATCCTCCTTGACACCAGTCCAATCGCCGGCAGTTTCGCCAACCTTTTCAACACCGCTGAGGAAAAGTTTGTGGAAAAGCGGGAACATATTCTTGTAACCTTCTGTTAACGAATCGCTTTCAACAATCTGCACAGCCTAGGGTGCTTGCTGTATTGCGCCGACGCCTTTTCGGTGCGCGGCTCTTTCGTAGAGACGCGGCTTGCCGCGTCTCCCGGCAGCGAGTGGGGTCGGCGCTAGCAAGACGGGGCAAGCCCCGTCTCTATACAAAGCGATTGAAGTATCCATCTCAGTGAAGACGCGTCTCGACAAGTTACTCGTGGACCGTGGGCTGACGGCGTCGCGCGAACGCGCACAAGCCCTCATCCTGGCCGGAAAAGTTCTCGTTAACGAGCAGAAGATCGAGAAGGCGGGCGCATCGATTGACGCCGGCTCGACTCTGCGCTTGCTGGGCGAGGATCTTCGCTACGTCAGCCGTGGCGGGCTCAAGTTGGAGAAAGCTATCGAGCACTGGCAGATCGATCTCCATGACAAGGTTTGTCTCGACGTAGGCGCCTCCACCGGAGGCTTCAGTGACTGCATGCTGCAACGCGGCGCCGCCAGAGTAATTGCGGTGGACACCGGTTACGGTCAGATGGATTTCGGGTTGCGCAACGATCCGCGCATTCGGCTTCTGGAGAAAACCAACGCCCGCTATCTCGCGTCCGGCGACCTTGGCGAGCGCATTGACTTCATTGCTATGGATGTCTCATTCATCTCTGCAACGCTCGTGCTACCGGCGGTGATTCGCGCCGCTGCGTCTTGCGCGAGCCTGACTCCCAATTTGCGTTGCCAGATTGTGGTGCTGGTGAAGCCGCAGTTCGAAGCGGGCAGGGAACTGGTCGGTAAAGGCGGAATCGTGCGCGACGAATCGGCCCAGCGAGCAGCCGTTGCCAGGGTAAAGGCGAAACTCGCGGAATTGGGATGTGTGAGCGCCGAATGGATCGAGTCTCCAATCCTCGGCGGCGAAGGCAATCGCGAATTCCTCTTGCACGCAGAGTTTTCGCCGCCTGTAATCGAGTGATTCTGTACAATCGGAAGTCCGATGTCTGAATGATGTCAGAATCGAAACCAGAAGACATGCCCGAGTCTCCCCAAAGCCCAAGCCGCCAGAAAATCGTCGCCATCATTTCGAAGCCGGACCGTCCCGAGCTATCCGAAGCGCTGCCGGCGCTCGAAAAATGGCTCCAGGAGCATAACTATGCGGTTGTGGTTGACCAGGAAAGCACAGCCTACTTCTCGGCGTCCAACGTGGTGCCGCGTAGCGAGTTGGCAACGCGGTCACCGGATCTGGCTCTGGTGCTCGGCGGCGACGGTACGCTGCTTTCGGCAGCGCGCGCGGTTGCGAAAGCCGGAACCCTGATTCTCGGCGTCAACCTCGGCACCCTCGGATTCATGACCGAACTTCCGCTGGCTGATCTGTATCCCGCGCTGGACGCGATCGGGAAAGGGCACTACATCGTCGACAACCGCTCCATGCTGAGTTGCTCGCTGGTCCGGGGCGGCGGGATTGTCGCAACTCATACTGCTTTGAACGAGCTGGTGGTGAGCAAGAGCGCCATCGCGCGTTTGAATCACTTCGAGCTTTTCGTGGACGCGGAGTTCGTTTCCAGTTACAAAGCCGATGGCCTAATCATCGCGACTCCGACCGGTTCCACCGCATATTCACTCGGGGCGGGTGGGCCTATCCTCGAACCGGATGTCGACGCCTTCGTCATTACACCCGTCTCGCCCCACGGATTGACGCACCGTCCGGTGGTAGTGCGCGACACGGTCGAGATCGAAATCCAGGTTATTACCAGGGAGGAAGAAGCGTACCTGAGTCTCGATGGACAGGTCGGCATGCCAGTGCGAGACGGCGATATCGTGCGCTGCGTTAAGGCGGAACATCCGGCCCGGCTGTTACGTTTCCAGAAAACATTTTTCGAAACGCTCGCCACCAAGCTCAAGTGGGGAGAACGGTGAGGCCAGGTATCAGGTCTCAGGTGCCAAGTCTCAGGAGAAGAATAGCAGGGACGCTTTTAGCGTTTTCATCGTCTAAGGTGTGCGCAGATCATGCCGCTTCGTGTTCGAGCAAACCAGAATTTAAGCGGGAGAAGAAATGAAACGCTGTTTCTTGCAGGTCGCGATCGTTCTCGCTTGCGCGCTGTGCGTGTTCGCGCAGATTGGCCCGGCCGCAGACATCATCATCCAAAACGCGCATGTCTGGACCGTCGATCCGTCGCGCCCCGAGGCTGAGGCGGTTGCGATCCTCGGCGACCGCATCGTTGCCGTCGGATCGAGGCAGCAGGTGGATGCCTGGCGCGGGCCCCACACCCGCGTGGTCGATGCGGCAGGGAAGCGACTGCTACCTGGCTTCAACGACGCTCACGTCCATTTCATGGATGGTGGGTCGCAACTCGACAATGTAGAACTCAACGACGCCACCAGCCCGCAGGAATTTGCCCGCCGCATTCGCGAGCGCGCCGCGAAAACTGTCAAGGGCGGCTGGCTGCTCGGCGGCGATTGGGACGAAACGAAATGGAATCCGGCGGAACTGCCGAGCAGGGAACTGATCGACGCGGCAACACCTGAAACCCCGGTGGCGGTCAATCGTTATGACGGCCACATGATTCTGGCGAACTCTGTCGCGTTAGGGTTGGCGGGAATCACGGCGCAAACGCCAGATCCCGCGGGCGGAGTGATCGTGCGCGACCGGCAGGGAAATCCGACGGGCGCGCTGAAAGACGCGGCGATGGATCTGTTGTTCAAAGCTGTGCCCCCTCCCAGCCACGATCAGCGGCGTCATGCCATTGAGCGCGCGCTCGAACACGCCGCCTCGATCGGTGTGACCAGCGTGCAGAACATGAATCCCGACTATGCCGACATCGCGATCTACTCGGAGTTACTCGACGAAGGCAAACTCACCACGCGCATCTATGCCGCGCCCCTGATCACACAGGTTGACGATCAGGTGAAGATCGGCATCCGGCGGGCGTTTGGCGGGCCGTATCTGCGCCTCGGCGCGGTGAAAGCCTACGCGGACGGTTCGCTCGGATCAGCCACGGCTTATTTTTTCGAACCTTTCTCGGACCAGCCGGGCAATCGCGGATTGCTCTCCGACGAGATGCAGCCCATCTCGCTGATGCGGGATCGCATGATGCGGGCCGACGCCGCCGGTATGCAGATCTGCGCGCACGCCATCGGAGACGCCGGAATTTCGGCGATCCTCGACATCTATGCCGAGATCGAGAAGACGCATGGCAGCCGCGATCGTCGCTGGCGCATCGAGCACGCGCAGCATATGGCGGCCAAAGACTTCGACCGCTTCGCTCAGCTGCACGTCATCGCGTCCGTGCAGCCCTATCACGCCATTGATGACGGCCGCTGGGCCGAGCGCCGCATCGGACATGACCGCTCCAGCCGCACTTATGCTTTCCGCACATTCCTCGATCACGGCGTTCGCCTCGCTTTGGGCACGGATTGGAATGTCGCGCCGCTCAATCCCATGCTCACGCTGTATGCGGCCACAACGCGCGCAACGCTCGATGGTAAGAATCCGAATGGATGGTTTCCCGAGCAGAAGCTGACTATTAAAGAAGCGGTTGAAGCCTACACAATGGGTTCGGCCTATGCGGAATTTCAGGAGAATGAAAAGGGTTCGATCACTCCGGGGAAACTGGCTGACATGGTATTGCTTAGTGACGACGTGCTCAGTATCGATCCGGTCAAGATCCGCGAGGTCAAGGTACTCAAGACCTGGGTCGGCGGCAAACAGACTTACGGCGCAGGCGCCATTCCCTAACCAATACCAATAGCCTCAAGGATGGGACCGGAAAACGACCAACCATAGAAAAAGGCCCAGGATAGTCAGCATAAATCCGCTGCAACAGATGGAGATCACCGAGAAGAGCGCACGCACCGGGCGGCCTCCTGAGAATGTGCGCAGAAGTAGGATGATTGCCGCCACTTCGAATACTAGGGTGGCAGCCAGTCCGAAAGTGGAGAAGAACTCCACCAAGCCGCCACCGACCACTGCCAAACCAGTTGCCTTCTCCCTGGCAATTCCGCGGAACGCGCTGAAGAGGGGAATGATGAGAAAGAGAAACGGAGTCCAAGCGAGGCCCACGCCCCATAGAAAGCGCTTTCTCTTTATGCCATCGGTTTGGATATCCATTCAGGACACCTCCGTTCTCAGTTGATCGGCCAGGCTCTCTCGTCGCCTTATCACTCTCGCCCGCGCGCCATCCACCAGCACTTCCGCCGCCCGGCCGCGCGTGTTGTAGTTCGATCCGAGCACTGCACCGTACGCGCCGACGTCCAGAATGGCCAGCAGGTCTCCCTCGCTGACCAGCGGAAGTTTTCTGTCACGCGCAAAAAAGTCGCCCGTCTCGCAGATGGGGCCGACTACATCGGTAATCTCAGTTTTGCGCGATGCCCGGCTCACGGGAACAATCTCATGATACGCGCTGTACAAAGACGGACGCAGCAGATCGTTCATCGCAGCATCCACAATTAGAAAGCGTTTGCGATTGTTCGTTTTCCGGTAGAGCACGCGCGTCAGCAATACGCCCGCCGGTCCCACGATGGAGCGTCCGGGCTCGAGCAGCAAATGCAGCTTCAGGCCGCGCAACGGGCCAAGGACCGCCTTCGCGTAGGCTGAAATTTGTTTTTCGAAATTCTTCTGCGCTCCTTCGTACGAAATCCCCAGGCCACCGCCAGCGTCGATGTAGCGAATGTCGTGGCCCTGCTCTCGCAGCACGCGAATCAGATTCGCCACGCGTTCGAGGGCCGCTTGAAAGGAACCGACATCGGTAATCTGCGAACCGATGTGTACGCTCACACCGGCCACTGCCAGATAGCGTTGCTTCGCGGCTTCCGCGTAGAGCGTCCGCGCCTCGGGAATCGGCACACCGAATTTGTGCTGATGCAGTCCCGTTGAGATGTAGGGATGAGTTTTCGCGGAGACATCCGGATTCACTCGCACCGCTACCGCTGCTCGTTTCTTCAATCGTGTGGAGGTTGCGGAAAGCAATTTCAACTCTGACGCGCTTTCGATGTTGAAGAGCAATATCCCCGAGCGAAGGGCTAGTTCCATCTCGGGGGCGGTCTTGCCCACACCCGAGAACACAACCTTCCTCGCGTTCTTCCGGCCGACGCGCAGAACTCGCTGCAGTTCTCCGCCCGAAACCACATCGAAGCCGGCACCCCCTCCGGCTACCAGTCGCAGAATTGCCAGCGTCGAATTGGCTTTGACCGAGTAGCACAGCGTATGAGGAATGGAATGAAACGCGCGGTCGAAGGCGTTCAAGCGCGCGCGGATCATCGCCGCAGAATAAACGTACAGCGGAGTTCCATGGCGCGCGGCAAGGCCTTCAAGTGCTACGGCCTCGCAGAACAGTTCGGAGTCGCGCGCTCCCGAAGTTGCGCCGTAATACCCAAACGCGGGAGGTCGTAACGCTTGCGATTCGCGGGCGCGCTTCACTTGCGTTTGCCCGGCCCGGCTTTCACTTTGATGGCGACCACTGTCTGATCGTCGAACGTATCCACACCAGCGGCATGCTCAGTAACTGCCTTGAAGATCTCGTTCACCACGCAGTCCGCCGACTTGGTCGCGCAGCCGGCGACGATTGCTGCCACACGCTCCGGCCCAAAAGAGTGACCGTGCAGGTTGCGCGCGTCGAGAATCCCGTCACTGTAGAACACGAATAGATCACCCGGCTTCGCCTTGAAACTGAGTTCGTCGTAGTCGGCTTCGTCGAACAGTCCCAGGGGCAAACCTGTGGCCTCGATAAACTCAATCTTGCCGTCATGACAATAGATGGGCCGCGGCAAACCGGAATTCGCCACCAACAGCGTCCGCCGCTCGTCGTCCCATACCGCGTAGATGATCGAGACAAACTGTGCGGCAATCCTGCGTTCCGCCAGCGACAGATTTACCGCCGAAAGCATCTCCGCCGGGCCCGGCTCAATCGGAGCATGGGAACGCAGAATGCCGCTGACCAGCGCGGCATAAATCGCCGCCGGCGCGCCTTTGCCGCTCACGTCTCCAATCGCGATTCCGAGGCGCGACAACGAATATGGAACGAAGTCGTAGAGATCGCCGCCGATGGCGCGCGCTGGAACAAACTTCGCCTCGACGTCCAGATGCGTCATCTTCGGAAGCGAATGCGGCAGCAGGCGAAACTGCAGTTCGCGTGCCAGCGCCAGATCGCGCTCCAGTCGCTGCTCTTGACGGGCAATCTCCTCGTACAGACGCGCGTTTTCAATGGCAATGGCAAGCTGCGCGGCGAGCGTGGTCAGAGTTCGCTTGTGATCCTCGGTGAAATAGCCGCGGCGCGTGTGCTCCAAATCGAGGACGCCGATTACTTTCTCCTGGTAGATCAGCGGAACCGCCAGTTCCGAGCGCGTCTCAGGATTCACCGCGATGTAGCGGTCGCTCTTGGCAACGTCCGGCACCAGGACCGCTTCCTTGGCCTGCGCGGCATACCCCACAACTCCGCGGCCCATCGGGATGTCGTGCTTCAAATGTAGCCGTTCCTCGAAGCGCTGCGAGAACCGGTGCTGCAGCTTTTCGCCCGTCGGATCCACCAGAAGGATACTGAACATCTGGTAGTCGATCAACCGGCTGAGCAACTCGGCAATGCGCCGGAGCAGTTCGTCCAGGTTCAAAATCGAAGTGAGTTCGCGCGCAATCTCGTTCAGCAGCAGCAGCGTTCGAGCCTGGCGAGTTGTGCGTGTGTGGAGTCGCGCGTTCTCGATGCCCACCGCCATGCGCGACGCGATCAGCGTCAGCAGGCGTTTGTGCTCTTCGGTAAAGTAACCCTTTTGGCGCGCCTCAATGTCGATCACGCCAATCACCCGGTTCTTGACGATCAGTGGGATCGCCAGTTCCGAGTGAACATTGGGCACGGCCTCGAGGTAGAAACTCTCCTGTGTAGCATCGGCGACCAGCACTGCTTGCCGGGTCTGCGCGGCGCGTCCCGTAACCCCCTGGCCCATCTTCACGCGCAGGCGGTCCGCGACTTCTGGCGGATACCCTACATGGAAGCGGACGTACAATTCCTGCCGTTGCTCGTTGAGCAGCAGGATCGCGAAAATTTCGTAGTCAATGACCTTACGGACCAGTTCCGCCACGCGCTTTAGCGTTGTTTCCAAGTCGAGCGTGGTATTCACCACGTCGGCTACTTCCAGCAGGAGGGGTTCCACCTCGGAAGCGAGGCCAGTTTGCGAGGCGGTCATTTTCACAAGCTACATCATAGCAGCCGATTGGAGAGGCGCTTCCACAGCTTCATTTGAAATTGGCAATTTGTGATTGGTAATCTGAAAATCGAAAGCGGAGGCCCTCCACAATTACAAATTACAATTTGCCAATTACAAATTTTCCAGCACGCAGATATCCGGAAGATTGCGGTAGCGCTCTGCATAGTCCAAGCCGTAACCGACCACATAGGCATCCGGAATCGTGAAGCCGATATATTGCGCCTGGATGGGTTGCTTGCGGCGTGAAGGCTTGTCCAATAAGGCCGCAATGCGCAGCGACCTTGGCCGATGCCCTTGCATCAGCCTCGAAATGTAGTTCAGCGTCAGGCCGGTGTCGAGGATGTCTTCGACTAAAATCACGTTGCGGTCCGCCAGCGACTGATCAAGGTCTTTGGTCAAACGGACTTCGCCCAGCGAATCCCACGCCGCGTGGCCCGCCGGGTCCTCCTTGGCTGTGGGACGGTTTCCATAACTTGAAACCCCGATAAAGTCAAAGGTGGCATCGAGCGGAACCTGACGCGCAAGATCGCTTAAGAAAATGGCCGCGCCTTTGAGAACGCCGACGAAGATAATCGATTGGCCGTCAAGATCGCGCGCAATTTCTTTTCCCAGCTCGGCAACTCGCTTGGCAATGGTTTCGCGTGACAGCAATACCTTGAGGTCGGGCATTGAGCACCATCTTATACACGAGTTTGGGCGCAACCGAAATGGTTTAAATCAAATCCAATATTCTCAGGGATTGGGTACGCTTGTTGCACGCTTCCGCCCGCGTCACTAGAATGCTAATTCGCACGTCGCCAGGAGCGTTTCGTGAATCTTAAAGGAATCCAAGTCACGTGGCTTGGCCACGCCACCTTCCGCATCCAGACACCGGAAGGGAAGACCCTCTACATTGATCCATGGATTGCAGGCAATCCCAAGTGCCCGGAGAGTGAGAAGAACGTGAAGAAAGCCGACGTGCTGATCTGCACCCATGGCCATGGCGACCACATCGGTGATGCGGTCGACGTGGGCAAGAAGCTCAATCCGATCGCAGTTGGGATCTACGAACTCTGCCTGTGGCTGCAAAAGAAAGGCGTCAAACAGATTGCACCCATGAACAAAGGCGGCACGCAAACCATCGCGGATGTGAAAATCACCATGGTTCATGCGGTGCATTCCTGCGGCATTCAGGATGGCGACCAAATTATCTACGGCGGCGAAGCGTGCGGCTACGTGCTGGAGTTCTCGAACGGAGTCAAGCTCTACCACGCGGGCGACACCAACGTCTTCAGCGATATGGCCATCATCCGTGATCTCTACGCGCCGAAGATTGCCATGCTGCCCATCGGCGACCACTTCACCATGTCGCCGCGCGAGGCTGCCTATGCCTGCAAACTGCTGCAGCCGGAAACTGTTATCCCCATGCACTTCGGTACGTTTCCTCAGTTGACGGGAACGCCCGGCGAGTTGCAGAAACTGGTGCCGAACGTGAAAGTGTTGGAATTGAAACCGGGGCAGACGATTTCATAAATCTTAAATGTCCTCATTCTTAAAAGTTCTAAATCTTAATCATTCTTAACGATGATTTCACGAGCCTTTAACGATGGCTTCGTATTCTTATCACCAAGCCGCGGCGAATCGCGACAGCTTTGCACCACTAGGAGCAGCATGACCGATCAGACCGCGAATGCTTACTGGCGAATGGGCGGCATCACAGTTCCTGAAGTCGAAGACTATCTGTACTCCATGCTACCGCCGCGCGACGAAGTTCTTGCCGAGATGGAGGCTGACGCCAGCAAAAACGATGTGCCGATTGTCGGCCCGGCCGTTGCTCGCGTGCTTTATCAACTGGCCACAATCAGCGGCGCGAAGAAGATCTTCGAAATGGGCTCGGCCATCGGCTATTCCACCATCTGGTGGGCGCGCGCGGTGGGCGACGGCGGACGCGTCATCTACACCGACGGCGATCAAAAGCGCGCCGATAAAGCCCGCCGCTACTTCGATCGAGCGGGTGTTAGTAAGCGCATCACGATTCGGGTGGGCGACGCGCTCGAGTTTCTTTCGGAGGAGAAGGAACAATATGACATCATCTTTAACGACGTAGATAAGACCGACTACCCACGCGTCTTTCGCCTAGCGCTTCCGCGACTGAAGAGCGGCGGTCTTTTTATCGCTGACAACGTTCTCTGGAGCGGCAAGGTCACCAAGCCCAATCCCGATGCCACCACCAAGGCCATCCTCGAATTCAATAAATTGATCTACGGGTCGCCGGATCTGTTTACGACTATCTTGCCGATCCGCGATGGAGTTGCGGTTTGCGTGAAGAAGTAGGGGAGCGAATTAGGGAAGGCTGCACGCCCTCCTCCGGCGCGGTGCTAGAATTGGCGCTTCCCATTACACGCGATGAAGACCCCAACACTCTTGCCCTTGCCCGTAGACCAGATTCCGGAGACTCTGCCTCGCACTCAAGCTCAGCCGCGGCCCGACTCCTGCGCTGACATCCTGGTCGTGGGCGCTGGTCCCACCGGCATGGCTTGCGCCATTGAGGCTCAGAAGGCCGGCTTTAAAGCGCTCATCGTCGACAAGGGATGCCTCGTCAATTCCATCTATCGCTATCCGAGCAACATGGTGTTTTTCACCACGCCGGAGCTGCTCGAGATTGGCGACGTTCCTTTCACCACTGCTCTGGCGAAGCCCACGCGACTCGAAGCGCTCGAATATTACCGTCGGGTCGCTGAACATTATCACTTGCCCATCCACCAGTACGAATGGGTGAAGACGATTACGGGTGAGGACCGTAATTTTCGTGTCACTACAACCGACCGGCACGATGCCATCCATGATTATCGTGCGCGCAAGATCGTGCTCGCCACTGGCTATTACGATCTCGCCAACCAACTTGATGTTCCCGGCGAGGACCTGGAAAAAGTCTTTCATTACTATCGGGAACCGCATCCTTATTTTGACGCGGATGTCGTTGTTATTGGCGGCAAGAATTCCGCGGCCGAGGTGGCTTTGGATTTGTGGCGGCACGGCGCTCGCGTCACGCTCGTCCATCGCGGACCGCAGATCCACAGCAACGTCAAGTACTGGGTGCGTCCCGACATCGAGAACCGCATCAAGGCTGGCGAAATCATCGCGCACTTCAACAGCACGGTGCAGGAAATCGGCGGTGACTATGTCGCGCTGCGAACTCCGTCTGGATCTCGTCGTCTGAAAAACGATTTCGTGTTCGCGCTCACTGGGTACCATCCCGACTACGATTTTCTTAGCAGCGTGGGCATCGAACTTTCACCTGACCAGCTTCGTCCCGTCTGCGATCCCGAGAACCTGGAATCGAATGTTCCGGGAATCTACGTTGCCGGAGTGATCGTCGCCGGATCGAGGACGAGCGAAATCTTCATTGAGAATGGGCGCTTCCACGGCAAGCTGATCGCCGCTCATCTCAGTCAGAAGCTTGGCGGCGTAAATCCAAATTTTCCTCTTGACGCGACTTAACGAGGGATAGTGGGCCCTTGCCTTTTCCCGCCTCTCAGGTACCCCCCTAACCCGCCTGTTTACCAGTTGGTACTGGTACCCCCCTCCCCCCTGGTCTCCTGGAATCATAGGGTCAGGAGGAAATTCTCGGTCTGGTCTTTGATTCTAAATGACTTAGAGTAAAGTATTCCAGAACCAATGATTTAGCTCGAACCCCTATGCTTTTTGGGATTCGGCGGCGGGTTTTGCGTCCGCTTGGCGCCTCAAATTGCGGTTGTCAAACCCGCCTGTCCTATTGACACCTTAGGCCATGAAAATGGCCGGTTTCACTCGGACCACTCTGTTGTTATCAAAGATCGTCCCCGCCTACGCGGGTCCCCTGAGAGGTATTTTCGAAGCAAAGAGCGGTGAAGATGGCTTTGAGGCAGCTTCGAGGTCCGTCTTGGGGGAGGGCATACCTCGACACTGTCCTACATTAAGAAGAGATTGTCGCATTTGGCGGGTTGGGTGTCTGTGGCGGCCCTCACAGGAGGATTGTGATGAACAATCTGGATCGGAATCCTCCTGTGCCGCGTTAGAACCAGAACGACCAGATGGCGTCTACGCTGGCGTGGGTGATGGCCGAGGCGGGTACTCGCTGTTGCTTGCGCCAGGCCCGTCCGTAGAAAATCCCGGCGACGCTTGCCAGCACAACATAACGCCAGTTGAAGTGCGCCGAACGTTTATTGAAATGAGAGAGCCCGAACAAAATCGCAGTGATCACCAGCGCTGTCCGGCGTCCCACGCGCCGTTCCAGCAGATTTTGCACCCAGGCGCGAAAAAAGAGTTCCTCGGGAACAGCGATGAAAATGAAGATATAGATCCAAGTCGGAATCATCGAGATCCGCAGCGGGTTGCCATGGGGATGGAGAAAGCCCAGAGCCAGCCCTCCTGCGAGAACCAAGGGCGAAAAGTATGCCAGTTCGCGCAACCCGGTTTTCCAGTCACTCCAGCGGAAATGAAAGTCAAAGCCGGTGCCGTTGAGCTGGCGGATGACGACGAACCCATAGAGAGCGGCATCGACGAGGAGCAGCTTCCCCAGGCTCGTAAGCCCATTCGGCCACGCCCGCTCGAACCAGCGCAAATCCACGGCCAGTCCGACTGTCAGGAGAATGATCGCGTCTCGCCAATTGCCGCGTTGCTCGGGGTCGGCGATTGCGGCCCGTCCCAGTAGCCACGCGAATCGCCATGGGTAGCGCCGCATAGAGCGCGCACCATTTCCAGGAAAACATCTGGTACGAACAGGAAATCAGAATGTAAGGCAGCGCGCAGAGTACCGGCAAGGCCGTTCGTATGCTTGATGGCCAGCGAGAGGATGCTTGCGCAACCCGCTCGCCGGCTAATCCAAATAGGACCGCGGGTGCGAGTTCCAGCACAAGCACTGCAATGGCTGCGGGCGATGCGTTTTGCATGGAGATAGTTTAATTCGGGAGGGCTATTAGTCCGTCCGGGCAGTCACAGATTGTCTGTGACGAAAAATTCGTACCGATAGCTTCGCGAGCCGCGATGCAGCTAACATCATGTTGCGAGGTATGCATCGATGTTTACGCCGAAGCCGATTGGGTTTGTGAGCAGTCCCTTCAAGAACACTCATGAAATTCCGAAAGGACTGGGCGTGAAGCACACGGAAGAGGGCACGCTCAACATTCTGCCTGAATTCGAGCTGGGACTGACCGATGTCGAGGGATTTTCTCATCTCTTTGTCATCTGGGAATTCCACCGCTCGCAGGAAGTCGCGTTGCTCGGCACTCCTCCCATCGACGATCGTCCGCACGGAGTCTTTGCCACGCGGTCTCCGCGGCGGCCGAACCCCATCGGCTTGACTGTCGTTCAACTGCTTCGCCGCGAGGGTTCTGTTCTGCACGTTCGAGGCCTCGACATGCTCGATGAAACGCCCATTCTCGATATCAAACCCTATCTCTCCAGCATCCCAGCGGGGGAACTGCGGCGCGGCTGGTTGGCGGAAGCGGAAGCGCGCAAGAAGGAATGATCGCGAGGTGCCTGGGGCGCCGAGGAAGGTCCTAGCTTCAAGCGGCAGTGGAATCCCACCCTAACGTCGAAAAGCACGACGTTAGGATGGGGCACCCGGCAGCGCACGGGAGTAGGGATCACGGGAATGCGCGAGCGTGTCCGCCATCTTAAGGGCGTCATGGATATTCAATCGAACGGAACGGGGGCGACAATCTCGGTCGCGTTCCCGGTGCCGATGATTCCTACGTCGATTCCGCCGTCCGGATCAGAGAGTATACTTCAGTCATCGAAGGCTGCCAGATAGGCTCTGCGGCGCTACTCCGGACAAGACGATCATGCGCATTCTCATTGCCGATGATAACGACGCGGTTCGCCGTGGAGTGGTGGGACTCTTGTCGTCCGAAACAGCTTGGAAAGTCTGCGGCGAAGCCGGAGATGGTTCAGAAGCACTTCAAAAAGCGCGCGAACTCCTGCCTGATCTGATTCTCCTCGATGTCAGTATGCCGGGCATGAACGGGCTGGAGGTAGCTCGTCTTCTCCGGCAAGAACTGCCTGAGGCGAAAATTCTGGTGATTAGCCAGCATGATCCGATTCAGTTGTTGCCGCACGTTGTTGAGGCGGGTGGGAACGCATGCGTGGACAAAAGTCGCCTCGGTGCGGATTTGGTGGCGAGTATCAAGAGCTTAGAGGTTCTTCCGGCGCTGTCGCGCGAAACCTGTTGACGATGCGGTCGCGTGAGTTGAAAGTCCGTGCTTGGTGCTGGACAGTTATCGCTTCTACGTTCTCGGTGAAGCGGGGCCGGTGCAAGTGATGAGGGCTGGGACGGATTTCGTTTGGGGCTTAGGCGGCATGAAGGATGCCAACCGTCTGCCACCCACCACTCCACAATTCTCGCTCCGCAACTCGCTAGCACATTGAAGTATCCTGTTTAGAGGTCCTTTATGCGGATGCTCGCCCTCGCGATTTTCATGCTTGCTTGCTGTGCCACGCTGTCGCTTGGTCAAAAGACGCCGATTAGAACGCCGACTAAAACGAAAGTAGCCAGGGAAGCCGCGTCGAAGGTTTTCAGCCGACAGTTTCGTAAGTCGGCGATGATAGCGCAACAAGCTCGGTCGAAGTACGCTGACAGCGCGCGGAACATGGATGACAAACGCCGAACGGACGCATATGAAGACGAGACAGACAGAGCTTCTGTCGTGGCGAGAGCAGATGCTGTAAACCTTGCCGATAAAAAGGGACTCCTCTGCTTGATGAGATACGAAGGTCTGGTCATGAAGTCCCGGCTTGCGAGGGATGAAATTCGACTCTGGCAAGCGAAGACCATGGGCGAAAGGCCGGTTCCGAACTCAATGCTCTCGGACGAAGCCGCCAGTGATAAAGAGCAGGAAGCAGCGGGAGAGGCCTTAAAGGACATGCTAAATGACGGTGAGGTTAGAGATTGTCCGTCGGGCGAAGGAACAACAATACCTTAATACCCGACCTCCGTAGTCGCAGAGTGGGTCGAGCACATGCATTCTGCCATCGTAAATCACACATTTTTTGTGGGAAGTCCGCCAATGACAAATAGAGAGATTGAACATCTAATTTCGAAGCAATACAGCCTCCGGAAACGAAGGCTTAAAAACGCGCTAAGCGATGGGGCAATTCGCACTTCAAAACCGGTTGAGTCACAAGGCAGCAGGTGCGCCATCTGTACGAGGGCAGAGCATGGTGGAGGATTGTGCACCTATCAAATCAAGGATGGATCTGAAATCCTTCTCGGCGAGCGGTGTGCTAGTTTCCTGGATTATATAGCCACCAATCCCAGAGCGCAGTCGCTCTTGGGATGAAATTAGGGCCCTTCCTTCCTGCCAAGGCCCCCACTGCTTTTGCTGGTTTATACTGACTCCATGTCGGACCCCGCCTCCAAGACGTTTTACCTGGAAACTTTTGGGTGCCAGATGAATGCGCACGACTCTGAAAAAGTCGTGGGGACGCTTTTGCAGCAGGGGTATCGGCAGGTTCCTACGGTCGAAGAGGCCGGGCTGGTGCTTTATAACACCTGCTCGATTCGCGACAAGGCGGAACAGAAGGTCTTTAACCGGCTGGCGGATTATAAGAAGTATCGGGCGCAGGGGAAACAGTTTGGCGTCCTCGGGTGTGTGGCGCAGCAGGAGGGGGAAAAGATTTTTGAGCGGGCGCCCTATGTATCGCTGGTGTGCGGGTCGGCTTCTTACCGCAAGCTTCCGCAGATGCTGGTGCAGTTGGAGGCTGGCGGGCAGCGGGTGACCGGGCTTGACGATCGCTTGACTGACGAGTGCTTCGAGACGGAATTTACGGCTCGCACTAATCCACATCGCGGGTACATCACGATTATTGAAGGATGCGACAAGTTCTGCGCCTACTGCGTGGTGCCTTATACGCGCGGCAAGGAGCGGAGCCGGACTTCGTCGTCTGTGTTGCAAGAAGCGCGGCAGCTGGCGGATTTGGGCTATACGGAGATTCAACTGCTCGGGCAAAACGTGAATTCTTACCGCGATCCCGATGGAAAGAAAAGCTTTGCTGAGTTGCTGGCGGCTCTCGCCTCGATCGCGGGGATTCGGCGGGTGCGGTTTACGACTTCTCATCCTCGGGATTTTGGACGCGATATTGTTGACGTGATCGATGCGGTGCCGGCGCTCTGCGATCACGTGCATCTGCCGGTCCAGAGCGGATCCACGCGCGTGCTGGATGCTATGCAGCGGCTTTATACTCGGGACCAGTATCTGGAGCGTGTCTCCTGGATTCAGGGGGCGCGGCGGGATATATCTCTCACAAGCGATCTGATTGTTGGATTTCCGGGCGAGACGGAAGCGGAGTTTGAAGAGACGCTTAGCTTGATGGATGTGGTGGGATATGACAGTGTGTTTACGTTTAAGTATTCGCCGCGGCCGAATACTCCGGCGTTGCGGTTGGAGGATGCGATTCCGGATGCGGAGAAAGCTCGGCGGCTGGCGGTCCTGAATGACAAGCAGAAGCAGATTGGCGCGCGGCGCAATCAGCGGCACGTTGGGCAAGTGCTCGAGGTAATGGTGGAAGGGAAGAACCCGACGCGCGGACAGTGGATTGGACGGACGTCGCAGATTAAGGTGATGAACTTTACTGTGCCTGAAGGCGTTGAGCTGGCGACTGGGAGCTATGTCCCGGTGCGGGTTACGGGGAGTTTTCCGAACAGTCTGGTGGGAGAGATCGCCGGCTAGTGCGTCGCGCTGATTCTGCCGGGCGAGGACGCCCGGCGCTCCACCGGGGACAAGCTTTGAGGTTTTTATGGAAGTTGAAATGAAAATTCGCGGACTGATGATGGATCCGGTTTCGAACATGCCGATTGTTCTGCTCAAGGACGTTGGCAGCGATACGGTGCTTCCCATCTGGGTAGGAGTGTATGAAGCGAATGCGATCGCGCTCGAAATCGAAAAAGTCAGCACGCCGCGGCCGATGACCCACGACTTGATCAAGAGCGTTCTTACCGGGCTCGATGCGCTGGTTCACAAGGTAGTGGTCACCGAACTGAAGGAAGATACTTTCTACGCCGTGATCTGGTTGGAGAGGGAAGGGCACGTCATCAGCATCGACTCCCGGCCGTCGGACGCGCTGGCGTTGGCGCTGCGCGTGGATTGCCCCATCTTCGTCGAGGACGAGGTTCTGAAGAACTCGAAGCAGGCAGCTAATAGTCCTGTCCCGGCGGTTAGTAGCGAGGAACTCCGCAAGTGGCTGGAAGACCTTGGCGATGATGACCTCGGCAAATACAAAATGTAGAAGAGCAGGTTTCAGGTGTCAGGTGTCAGGTTTCAGTTTTGAATCTGGTTGGTGGGGAGTTTAGGCGCTCGATGAGATCGTTCTCCGGCGGGTTATTCGCGCTCCGGCCCCTGTTCTTTTTCTTGGCTGCATTTTCGGCTGCGCAAGGAAATTCGGCTACGCCCTCTGCTGTTCCCAACATTCCGCTATCAGGATCGAGCGTTTCAGGGTCGAGCATTGCGCTGCATGCTTCCTCCACCGTCACCGTGGCGTCGGAGATGGGTGGGGCGTTCATGAGTTCGTCGAAGTGTGACGCTGACGGGAATCTTTACGTTCGCAAGTTGGCTGTGGACCGGCCGCTGCTTGGTCCGGTGGTCAAGATTGATCCAGATGGCAAGCGCACCGCGCTCTTTGATCCCGCCGCATTTAAGCAGCTGGCGCTTGATCGCGCCGACGCTTTTTCGCCGGCGTCCGATGGCGGCATGTATCAGATCGCGCAGAGTGGTGGGTTGAAGCCGCGCATCTACGTGCTGCGTTTTTCTTCCGACGGATCGCCTTCATCTCCGACCCTGCTCGATGCTGATTTGGAGGTGTACACATTCGCGGCATTTGCCGACGGAAATTTCCTGGTCTCGGGCGTGAAGCGGGATGTGCAGAATAAGAACGATCGCGGCCGCAACTTTACCGCGGTGTTTTCCGCCGACGGAAGGGAACTGGCGCAACTTTCATTTCAGGCGCCGGAGGAATCCGCGAAGGCATCAGCAGGAAAGGCAAACACGAGCGATGGCGAGAAGGCGACGCCTGGCCTGGATCTGGCGGAGGCCGAAGTCGGGAGTGATGGCAACCTCTACGTCATGCGTTTTTCTTCCCCAGCACTTGTCTATGTGATCGGGCCGAGCGGCAAGATTATAAAAACGATCAAGGTCTCATCGCGGCTGCCGGGCGCATCGCCGAGCGCGTTTCATCTCTCCGGAAATCGCCTGGCGCTTTCGTTTTGGAATGAGGAAAGCCAGCGCCAGACGGTGGTAGTCGCGGACGCGCAGACTGGCCGGAAGATCGCCAGCTACGCCGATCCCACCGGCCTGGGACCATCGTTTGCATGCTATTCGGCGAACGATGGCGTTTTCACCTTTCTGAAGCTGGGAGAGGGAAATGAGCTGGAAGTCATCCGCGCCGAGGCGCGGTAGGCGCGGGAGCTGCCGAGACGCGGCAAGCCGCGTCTCTACGGGAGGTACTATTAGTTTCGCGAATTCTCTCCATGCCTGATTCCGCCGAACAGCTCCAGCGTGTCTACCTTGCGGGATTCGAACTCCAGACTTTTGAACGCTATCCCAAATGCATTGGCGTGATGCGCGACAACTGCGTTGCACTGCTTGTACCGGGCGTGGATGGTTTGCAAATCCTTGGCACTCCGGGCTGGCGGATGGGCGAAGTGATGGGGGTGCTTACGGAAAGGGAAGGGCGGAAAGTCTTTCAAGCGAAGAGCGAGATTGTGGAGGCTACGCCGGAGCGGCTTGCGCTACTGCAGAGGTTCCGCCAGGATCTCGCCAAATCAATGAGCGGGGAGACGTCAGATCCGTAGAATGGCATCATTCGCCATAGTGCGTAGTTCGTGTTGCTGACATCAAGCATTTTGTGTGACATCACTAGTCCACATGCGAACAACTCTCAGTCTCATTGGTAAGGCCGTTTCTGAACTGATGCGGCGCGGCCTCAGTGCGCCGGTGAAGACGCGGGTGGTTAATGGCCTTATAGTCTTTGATGTTCCGGAAGGCAGCGAGCCGGTTACGGCCGAGCTAGTGAAGCAACTGGAGATCGACGAGTCGTGAGATGCTGCGGAGAGATCATCTAGCTGTTGCCAGCTGTTCTTTCATCCAGGTCAGGATGGTAGGGATCAATTCCTCATAGAACTTGCCGTTGACGGTGAAGCCGTGGGTCATGTCATCGATCTGGAGATAGCGGGCGTGTCCGGGATGGACCTGGTTGACAATTCGCGCGATGGCTTCGCTGTCGGCGCGGCTCATGATGTTGTCAGCGGTGCCGCGAATGACGAGTACGGGCTCGTTCACTTTCTGCCAGATTTCGCCGAGGTTCAGGGCTTGCAACTGCTGATAAAACGCGGCGGGACGGCCGTATTGACCGTCCGAGGAGTCGTACCAGAGACTTTTCCATTCGGGATGCTGAGCGTTGATTTGGCCTGGGGTCATTGCTTTCATCAGGTAGAGAATGTAGAACTCGACAAACGCTTTGACGGCGGTGTTGACTTCGGCTGGTGGTTTGCCTTCTTCCATCAAGCGTCGCCGTTCCAAGTCGAGCATGTGTTCTTACCAGGTGCGACCCCAGGAACTGGCTGCGATGTATCCGCGGACGGGATGCTGGCGGGGAACTAGCGCCGATGTTCCGCCGCCGTTGCTCAGGCCGATTACGAAGATCTTCGCGGGATCGATAAAGTCATACTTGAGCATTTCCTCAAAAGCGGATTGATAGCCTGAGAGTTCTTCGGTGAAATCGGCCTTGCCGCAGTCGCCCTCGCTCTCGCCGACGCCGGGCTTATCCATACGCATGGTCGCGTAGCCGGACTGTTCGATCAGGCGGTGCAGGAGAATGCCGAAACCATCCTGCGTCTCGGAATCGGCATATTCCATGCTGTCGCAGCTCAGCCATCCCACGAAAAAAATCGCAGGAACCTTGCCGGTGGCGTTGTTCGGTCGCGTGATAAAGATTCGCAGGCGTTCGGCGCGGCTGTCTTGTGCCCATCCGTAGAGGACCTCGGCATTCTGAAAGTGCTCACGCTTGGGCTCGGCGCGCACCGTTTGGCCCGGAAGAAAAGGAGTGACGGCGGCGACGGCGAGGAGGAGAAGAGCAGGGGCGCTATTTCGGACCATGGCAGATTGGAAGGCGTTCGATGTACAGACGTCTAAGGGAGCTCACGGTGATCAGGAGCAAGCGGAGAGACCGGGGTGAAGCGGCCAGGCCGTACTCCTTGACAGGGATATACGAATGTATATACTTAAAAGGGGGGACGAGATTATGGCAGGCGCGAAGGCACAGCTCGTTAAGTGGGGAAACAGTCAGGCCGTCCGCATCCCGAAGACAATACTCGAACAGTGCAATCTGCGGGAGGGCGAAGAGCTCGAAATTCGGGTGGAAAATGGACACATTTGGCTTGAGCCGCTGAGCCAGAAGCCAACCCTAAAAGCGCTGGTCGAGAAAATCACTCCCGAAAATCGGCATGGCGAGCAGGATTGGGGCAAGCCGATTGGTAACGAGATATGGTAGATCCTGCATACGTTCCGGATAAGGGTCATATCATCAAAGTCAATTTCGATCCTCATGCGGGACACGAGCAGGCGGGCTGGCGCCCGGCTTTGGTTTTGTCTCCCACCGCGTACAACAAGCATGGCCTCGCCATCGTGGTGCCCATTACAAACCAGGTGAAGGGCTACCCTTTCGAGGTGTCAGTTCCGGCCGGGCTCGCGACCACGGGAGTGATTCTCTCCGATGCCATCAAGAGTGTGGACTGGAAGGCGAGGCGGGCCCGTTTCATCGAGACCATGCCAGCCGGGCCTCTGAAAGCTGTTCACGGCCACCTGATGTTGTTGCTCAGCTTCCCGAAGGCTTAGTTGAGTCCAAGAGGGCTTCAGATGGTGGCTACCTGGCCGGGGGGGAATAGATAGCCCATCCTTAAATCACTTTACATAATACCTGTTATCGGACATTACATATGATCGGGTCTGTATCGCCCAAGAAAATGCCGGGAGCAAAGACTGAAGCCCCCGGCACGTCCCACTTCGCTCTTTTCTATGGTGTCCCCCTATGGTCTGGCTGCTCTGATCCGCGCACGCGACCTTGCTCCGGCTTTGTTCGGTATTCCCGGCGGAGGCGTACAGGTGTTGGTGCCAGTCGACTGAAGAGTCACTGCATTGTAAAAGGTGTTGGGAATCGTCGTGTTGCCCGAAGCTCCGGGGCCGCTCAGGATGCCGGCGCAGGCTGAGTTGATCTGGTTCTTGGTGACCATGTTGCCTGTTGAGGCCCCCGTGCAGGTGTCATCCACGTGGATAGCGGCCTCGTCCGAGCCGTTAATCGTATTGGTCGTGACGATGTTGCTGTTGCTGCACAGGTCGATTCCGTCGTAGAGGTGAGTCGCGGAAACCGTGTTGCTGGTCAAGGTGGCGCCATCGGCCGCCCCGAGCGTAGGATCGCTCACAATCGCGATTCCGAATTGTGTGTTGCTAACGTTATTGCTCTTGATGGTCACATTCGGCGATGCGTAGACGAGTACGCCCGCAGCGGCGTCTCCGGTATCTCCGAACACATCCGGAGCCCAGACATCCGATCCCACCGTGTTGCTCGTGATACTGCCGGTTGCACCGAACCCAATCTGGATCGAATTCTCCGCCGCGCCGTTGGTTGGCCCTTGTCCGACTACGTCGTTTGCGGTGAGCGTCACGGATGTACCAGCCTCATTGCCCGTGATTCCGTTCTTCTGATAGTTGGCGACGTTATTGTTGTTGATGGTTACGGTGGAGCTACCCCCGTTACCGCTCTGCACGAAAATGCCGAGGCCAGCCTGACAGCCGTTATTCGCTGGGAGTAGAACCTCATTGAGAACAGTGTTGTGCGAAATGGTCCCTGACGAATTTTGATAATAGATTCCGATTGGATCGGGATCGGCGCAGCCATTGTTGAAACCGTTGTTGGCGCCGTCGACCGTGATATTGGTTATGGTGACGCCGGTTGCACCCTGCACTAGTATTTGCGCTGCGATGGCTGCGCCTGTAGCCAGGCTTGTCGCGTTCTGCAGCAAACCTCCATTGGGAACGGTAATAATCGCGGCACCCTGATTCCCGGATGCGATTCCCTTCAGGGTCACCGCCTGGTAAACCAATATCTGTTCTGGGTGAGGTCCGGGACAGACATCAATGGTCGCTCCGGGCGGAGTAGCGTTCAACGCTTGTTGAATGGTCGGAAACGAAGTCTTTTTCGGTTGGCAATTACCTACCGCGACAGTCTGTGCGAACAACGGCGCGGCGGCCAGTATGAGCCCGGACGCGAGGATCCCTCTCACTACACCCATAGCTGCTCCTCCTGAGTACAACTTTGCGATGCACGGCTCGACCAAAGCGAGCGCCTGAAGAAAGGCAGAGAAAGTGTATGGCAACACCGCGGGCGCAGTGTTAAGGCAATAAAAATAAAGTGTGCAAACCCGTGCGCAGACTGCGTTTCGACTCAGTCCGCGGTTCCCGTAAACACAATGTTGGGATGGAAAAGAGTCCCCGCGATTCGCGTGGCGATGGCAATCAGATCGCGCTGGCCGTAGAAGACCTTGACCTGTGGAGCGCGAGACAATTCCGGCAGGTTCACGGCACGGCCGCTGCGGATGAGGGCCGCGTTTTCTTCGTTGGCGGTCACGCTTGGCAACTGCGGCACCAACTTTCTGGGATGGACAAATAACGACTCAGCACTTCCCTGCTGCATCGCGGCTTCGAGCGCAGCCAGCGAGTGGGCGTCTTCGATTGCGAACTCGGCGACTGCGGTGCGACGCAGGGTGGCCAGATGAGCGCCGCAGCCGAGCTTCTGACCCATTTCGTGGGCCACCGACCTTATGTATGTGCCCGAGGCCACGCGCGCTCGGAAGGTGGCTTGATCGGCCGTGGTCGCCAGAATCTCGAATTCTTTGATTTCAACTTGTACCGGCTTGAGCGCGACCTCCTGCTTCTTGCGGGCGAGTTTGTAGGCGGGCACTCCGGCAATTTTCTTGGCCGAAAACGGCGGCGGCATCTGCTCGATGGAGCCTTGAAACCGGGCAGCCAGGGCGCGTACCTCATCGCGATTTATGTGCACGTCTTGCAGCGGCGTGGTGGGCGCGCCGTCGGCGTCGTAGGTGTCAGTGGCGAAGCCGAAGCGAATTACGCCTTCGTAAGTCTTCTCGGAATGGACATAGAACTGCGCCAGGCGCGTGAGGTTGCCGAGGACAATCGGCAGGACTCCGGTGGCCGAGGGGTCAAGGGTTCCGAGATGACCGACCGAGCGTTGCCCGAGAATTCGGCGCACGCGATTGACCACATCGTGCGAAGTCAGCCCTGGCGGTTTGTCGATGACGATGACACCGTTCATAAAGATTTGTAATCTGGTAATTTGTAATTGGTAATTTGAATCCCTAATCGTTACGGTATCAGCGATCTTGCTCCAAATTACCCATTGCGAATTACAAATTGCCAATTAAATGATTCCTCTTCGTGACGATCAGCCCACTTTCTCGACGCCGTTCGTCAACTATTTTTTGATCGTCCTGAATGTGGTGGTCTTTTTTTGGGAGCTTTCGGTCAGCCATCGGGCGCTGAATTCGGTGATGTTCGAGTTTGGTGTAGTCCCTCACCACACGCTGGCTGTGCTCGGCGGACAATCCCCAGACGGGTTGGCGACGGCCGTTTTGCCGTTATTTACCTCGCTGTTTTTGCACGCTTCATTCTTACACGTAGCTGGGAATATGCTCTTCCTGTGGATCTTCGGCGACAACGTCGAAGATTACATCGGACATTTCCAGTATCTCGTGTTCTACCTGGTCAGCGGACTCGCGGCGGGCGCCACCCACATTCTGATAAACCAGGCCTCGCGCGTGCCCAGCATCGGTGCCAGTGGTGCCATTGCGGGGGTGATGGGCGCTTACTTCATCCTATATCCGCGGGCACGCGTGCTGGTCTGGTTTCCACCGATATTTTTCTTTCACGTTCCGGCTTGGTTGATGCTCGGCTACTGGTTCGTGATGAATTTCCTGAGTGGCACTGCTACCGCGATCGCCGAGACCAGTCAGACTTCAGGCGGGATTGCTTTCTGGGCGCACATTGGAGGCTTCGTCGCCGGCGTGATCATGATTAACTTATTCGGCGAACGACCGCACCGATACCGGTATGGGACGTGGTAGGGCAGCTCTCAGCCGTCAGCTGTCTCTCAGCGGCGAGATGCAGCGGTTCAGTTGTGATGAACACGCTTGAGCCGTAACCGTCGAGTTCGACTAAACTTGCCACACAACTAAAACTGGAGGAAAAAATGAAATACGGTATGCGCATGGCTCTCGTCTGCGTGGCTATTGCGTTTGGCTTTTTGGGCTCGCCTTATACAAGCCAGGCACAGCAAGCATCGGACTCGTCCTATCAAGCTATGTCCGACAAGTTTTTCAACCTGCTGCAACAGGGCAAGGGGTCGGACGCGGTTGACTACCTCCTCGGCACGAATCCTGCGATGAAAAAAGTGCCTGACCAAATCGATAATTTGAAAACACAATTTGGATCCTTAGGAACACTGATGGGGCCGTATGTTTCACACACCAAGCTGGTGGAGACCAAAATCGCCGGCATGTTTGTCTATCAACACTATTTTGTTGCCTACGAACGGCAGCCTATTTCGGTACGGATCAAATACTACAAGCCCGGAACGACCTGGCTCTGTTATGGAGTACAGTTTGACGCTGAACTTGCGGACCTGATACAGAAAGAGGCCGACAGTAGCATCCCTATCGCGGCGAAGTAGCGGCGGCCTGTCCTACCGGCGCGGTTCCGGGGCGGGGCCGGGAGGCAGAATCTCCGGGTCGTTGGAACTAGGACTGGAGTTGGAACTGGAATTGTTATTGGCCTTCACCTGCTGGCGGGTTACGAACCATACGGCGGCGGTCCAGGTGGGAAAAAGATCCGCGCCGGGAACGAGCTCGGCTGCGAGGGTTGGCAAGAAAGCCCAGTGCCATCCGAGGAGACGAATCAGAACGAAGGCGACAATCAGATCGAGCAGCGAGTCTGCGGGGGATATGCCTCCCTCGACGAAGAGCGGAAAGGCGGCGATCTGGAGGGCGTCGGCGGCGATGGCTACGGCCCATGCCAGGCGGTGCTCGGGCTCTTTCAGCGAATTGAAGTAAGTCAGTAATGACATGGTCTTTTCTCGGTGGGCACGGTCGTTGGTCGTTAGTCGTTGGTCGCTCGCGAACCGCTGACCACACCATCCACTTCTATTGGATGCTCACACAAGCGCTTGCGTCAACAATCACCCTCCCTACAACGTGCCGCTTGAGGGCATCACTGCGATTTTTTCTACGGTCGCGCTTTCGGGCAATCGCAGCGCGTCGACCACTATACGGGCGACGGTTTCGGCGGACATCATTTTGCGTCTTGGCGCTTTTGGCCACAGCGTGTTCCAGATTGCGGTATCTGTTGCGCCAGGCATAAGGGCGATCACGCGAATGCCCTTCGGCCTCAACTCTTCGCGCAATGTGTTGGTGAATCCGAGGGCGCCATGCTTGGACGCATTGTAGGCTGCCGATCCCGGGAAGACACGCTCGGCCGCTATCGAGAGATTATTCACGATTGTGCTACCGCGCTTCATCACGGCGAGCGATGCCTGCGTCATGAGGAATAGGCCGTTGAGGTTAGTGTCGATTACTTCCATCCAGGTGGGGTAGGGCAACTCGCCGACGGTGCGATTGGGATGTCCGATGCCAGCGTTGTTGATGAGGATATCGAGCGGCTTGTGCAATCCGCGGACGAGCGCGAAAAGATAGTCGACCGAGTCGGGGCTGCGGACGTCGCAGGACTGCGCCAGGACTTGAACGTTTAGCTTTTCCAGTTCAGTGCGCGCCTTGACCAAGGCACGCTCGTCGCGGCCGGTAATGATGAGATTGCATCCTTCACGCGCCAGCGCGCGGGCGATGGCGAGACCGATGCCGCGGTTGGCGCCGGTGATGAGGGCTAGGCGGCCCGAGAGCGAGGGTTCGCGCAGGTGCGTTTCACGAAATCTGGGTTTGCGCTTCGGCATGCGGTTTTCAGCTTATGCTAAGCGCCGCCATGTTACGAGCAGGGAGTTCACAATTTGACAATAACAGCCACAGCGAGCCCAGAGTTGCTGTGACCGCAGGCAGCTGCCGAGCTTCGCTCGGCTTGGACGGGCGAGGCGCCCGTCCCCACACTAGCTAATTTCAAATCACACGCCGTTGGTTCTTTGGCGGATCAGCGACAGGAATTCAGTTCGCGTTTCCTCTTCGTTGCGGAAGCAGCCTAGCATGGACGACGTTACCGCCGAAGAATGCTGTTTCTCTACGCCACGCATCATCATGCATAGATGCCGGGCCTCGATGACAACGCCGACGCCCTGCGGTTCGATTGTGTTTTGGATCGCCTCCGCGATTTGCGTGGTCAGCCGTTCCTGGATCTGCAAGCGGCGCGAGAAGGTTTCGATGAGACGCGGTATTTTGCTCAGGCCGATGACTTTTCCGTTTGGGATGTAAGCCACGTGCACTTTGCCGAAAAATGGCAGTAGGTGATGCTCGCACAGGCTGAACATTTCGACGTCTTTCACGATCACCATCTCGTCATAGTTGACCGTGAACAGCGCCTTGCGCAAAAGCGCTTCGGGATCGTCCTTGTAGCCCTTGACGAGAAATTGCATGGCCTTATGCACGCGTTCTGGTGTACGCGAAAGGCCTTCGCGATCGGGGTCCTCGCCGAGGCGGATAATCATCTCGCGCACCAGGTCTTCGTAGGTGGCGCTGGTCAGTGTGTTTGGTTCAGTGGTTGATTTCATAGATTCTTGGTCGTTGGTCGATGGTCGGTGGTCGTTAGCAAACTGGATCCACAAACGACCAGCTATCTAACGGCTGTTTTCTCCCGAATATTCAAACGAATTCATCATCGTCTCTTCTATTCGTACCTTTTCTAGATGAGCCTTGCGGAATCCGCGCTTCACAATTTCGTAGATCGCAATGCATAGGTTTTCCGTGGTCGGAACCTGCTTTCCGAATTCCGAGAGCAGGTTCAGATTCTGGTGGTCGTAGCGTTCGAGGATCTGGGCGCGCACGAAGCCATCCAGATCGACCAGATTGCAGACCATGCCGGTCCGCTCATCGACCGGTCCACTGACGGTTACTTCGACGGTGTAGTTGTGACCGTGTCCGTAGGGATTATTGCACTTGCCATAGGTCGCGCGGTTTTCTTCCTCCGACATTTCGTCGCTATGCAAGCGGTGCGACGCCGAAAACATGTATCGCCGGGTCAGGTGCGCCTTCATGCTTCTCCGTAAAAATCAACGAACAGATCGGACGTTTCGTAGACGCGCACGCGATGCAGTTGCGCCGCGTTGAGTTTCGGTACGAGGCGCTGCCAGATGGCGATGGCGAGATTCTCGGTCGTTGGGATCCTGGTGAAAAATTCGGGCACTTCCTTATTGAGAAAGCGATGATCGAGCGCATCGAGCACTTCCCTGCTCATGACGTCCTTCAATTGCTTCAGGTCGACGACGAACCCCGATGTCGGATCTACCGCGCCCTTCACGGTCACTTCCAGGGTGTAGTTATGCCCGTGCCCATTGGGATTATTGCATTTGCCGAAAATGCGCTCGTTCTCTTCGGGCGTAAACGCCGGATTGTGATAGTAGTGCGATGCGGAAAACTCCGCTTTGCGTGTTAGGTAGACCATAGAGGGCAGTTCTCGGTTCTCAGTTCTCAGTTCTCAGTTTTTGGTGCTCAATTCTCGAGGTCGGTTTGTCGGCCTGCGTCGCTGGGACGCCGCCACTTGTGACATCGGTTCTGTAAGCACGATCCTTCCAACTTACTTGGCCACTCGCGTGGGCTTTCTTCGAGCGCAGTAGCAAGTAGGCGAACATCGGTAAACCGAAAGCGATCGCGATCAGGTTATTCGCAGGCGAGAAATGCGCGACGCGGATTCGCCGGTACGGCAGGAGCCAAAGAGCGGTGGCAACGATCCACGCGAAGTGCTGGCTGGCTGCGCCGTACACGGCCACGCCAAGAGCCGACCATGCTACTAACCACAAAAACAAACTCCGGACGGCTAGTTGGTCGGGTTGAGGAAACAGAAGCTCGAGATTCTTGGTCCAGCCTTCGCGAAGTTGAGGCCAGTTGCGGTACATGCGAGTGCGCACGGCATCTCCGCCATAACGGAAATAGACGTGCTTACCTTTATTGCGGAACAGCCGGGCCAGCGCGACGTCCTCAAGTATTTCCGTGGCCACTGCGGCGTGCCCGCCCACGGCGTCGTAGGTCGCGCGGCGGACAAGAAGATACTGGCCATTTGCAGCTACGATCTCCGAATTCTGCTCGCGCACTTTCTGGGGCGGGTATCGCGCCGCCAGTTCCGCGAAGATTACGGGCATCACGGCCCGCTCGGCGAATGTGACTACCAACTGCTCGGGCGAGTAGGACAACAAATCTGCTCCCTCCCTTTTCGCTTCGGCCAAAGCGCGCGCCAGCGATCCCGGCAGATGCACGGTGTCTGCGTCGGTGAACAACAGCCACGGCCCGTGCGCTTCTTTGGCCCCGGCAACGACCGCATTGTTCTTTCCCGTCCAGCCGTCTGGAAGAGGCTCCGGGGAAATCACCCGCACTCTGGCAAAACTCTGCGCGATCGCGCGCGTGCGGTCGGTGGAACCATCGTCGACT
>Ga0193751_1000342_pt1 | contig 38155 bp, 32 predicted proteins | sample L1c2metaG_FD_143050 | JGI IMG/M metagenome (GOLD analysis project Ga0193751, IMG submission 143050) | Soil microbial communities from a riparian zone of the East river system, Colorado, United States - L1c2 | ecosystem: Environmental > Terrestrial > Soil > Riparian zone | place: USA: East River...
CCTGCCCTCCGGTATTTCTCGTCTGCCTCCCGTAACCCTAGCAGATCGTTCCGCGCAAACCCGAGGACAGGATGAACCAGAGTTCCCAGGCGGGCCTTCCGCTCGACGGCATCACGGTGCTCGACCTCACCCTGGCGCGCGCCGGGCCGACCTGCGTGCGCCACCTCGCCGACTGGGGTGCCAACGTCATCAAGATCGAGCCGCCGGTCTCCGAGCGCGAGGAGGTCACCGGCAACCGCCACGGGTTCGACTTCCAGAACCTCCATCGCAACAAGCGCGCGATCCGGCTCAACCTGAAGGACCCGGCCGGGCACGCGGCCTTCATGCGGCTCGCCCGCACCGCCGACGTGATCGTGGAGAACATGCGCGCCGAGGTGAAGCACCGCCTCAAGGTCGCCTATGACGACGTGCGGCCGATCAACCCGCGCATCGTCTACGGCAGCATCAGCGGGTTCGGCCAGCAGGGCCCGTACGGCAAGCGCGCCGGCGTCGACCAGATCGCCCAGGGCATGGGCGGGCTGATGTCGATCACCGGCCTGCCCGGCCAGGGGCCGGTGCGGGTCGGCATCCCGATCGCCGACCTGAGCGCCGGCAACCTGCTCGCGCTCGGCATCATGATGGCGCTGTTCGAGCGCACCCGCACCGGCACCGGCCGCTGGGTGCACACGAGCCTGCTGGAAGCGCAGATCTTCATGCTCGACTTCCAGGCCTCGCGCTGGCTGATCAGCGGCGAGGTGGCGCCGCAGGCCGGCAACGACCATCCGACCGGCATCCCGACCGGCGTGTTCCCGACCAGCGATGGCCACATCAACATCGCGGCGAGCTCGGCGCGCATGTGGGAGCGGCTGTGCGACGCGATCGGCCGCCCGGAGTGGAAAGCGAAGGCCGAATGGAAGAGCCAGAAGGGCCGCAGCGCCGACCGCGCCGCCATCAACGCGGCGATCGGCGACATCACCCGGCACAAGCCGGCGGAGCATTGGATCGACCTGTTCGAAGGGGCGGGGATTCCCTGCGGGCCGATCTACAACATCGACCAGGTCTTCGCCGATCCGCAGGTTCGCCATCTCGGCATGGCGACGCCGATGCGCCATCCGAGCCTGGGCGAGATCAACGTGGTCGCCTCGCCGATCAACATGACCGGCGTGCCCAGGGACGTCCGCCTACCGACCCCGGAGGCGGGCGCGCACACCGACGAGGTGCTGCGCGCGGCCGGCTACAGCGACGCCGACATCGGCGCGATGCGCCAGAAGGGAGTGGTGTGATGGACAGCTTGACCGGCAATGCCCCGCCGCGCGAATACGCCGGCGGCAAGATGCTCGCCGCCAAGGAGGGCGGCATCGGCTTCATCACCTTCAATCAACCGGAAAAGCGCAACGCCATGTCGGTGGAGATGTGGCAGGGGCTGGCGGAAATCCTCGACGATTTCAGCGCGGACGCGGCCGTGCGGGTCGCGATCATGACCGGCGCCGGCGACAAGGCGTTCGTGTCCGGCGCCGACATCAGCCAGTTCGAGAAGCGGCGGGCGAACGCCGACGCGCAGGAGGAATACGCGCGGGTGACGAGCGGCGGGCGCAGCAAGCTCGCGACGTTCTCCAAGCCGCTGATCGCCGGCATCCGCGGCTTCTGCCTCGGCGGCGGCCTCGCCATCGCCATGCAGGCCGACCTGCGCATCGCGTCGGAGAAAAGCCAGTTCGGCATTCCGGCGGCGCGCCTCGGCATCGCCTACGCGTTCGACGGCCTGCGCACGCTGGTGCAATTGGTCGGGCCGGCGCATGCGCGCATGATCCTCTACACGGGAACCCGCATGGGCGCCGACGAGGCGGCGCGCATCGGCCTCATCAACCGGGTCGTGCTCGACGAGAGCCTGGCGGACACGGTGCTCGATCTCGCGCGCACCATCGCCGGCAACGCGCCGCTGTCGGTTGCCGCCAATAAACTTTGCATCGACAATATTCTCAAGGACCCGGCCGACCGCGACCTCGACGCGATCGCGCGCGCCGGCCGCGCGTGCCTCGACAGCGCCGATTATCGCGAGGGCCGCACCGCCTTCATGGAGAAACGCCAGCCGCGCTTCCAGGGGCGGTAATCCAGACCTCCGCCGCAGCGACAGGCCGCCAGCGCAAGAGCGATCAAACGCGCGCGGCGGGCTCCGCTAGATTGCGGGCCATGAACCCGGTCCAGAAGGCGCTCTGGTTCGTCGAAAGCCACCTGCGCGAGCCCATCGGGCTCGAGGATGTCGCGCGCCGCAGCGGCGTCTCGCCGTTCCACCTGACCCGCGCGTTCGACGCGGTCACCGGGCATCCGCTCATGCGCTACGTGCGCGCGCGGCGCCTAAGCGAAGCGGCGCGGCAACTCGCCGACGGCGCCCCGGACATTCTCACCGTCGCCCTCGATGCCGGATACGGATCGCACGAGGCCTTCACCCGCGCGTTCCGCGACCAGTTCGGCCTGACGCCGGAGCAACTGCGCGGCCATGGCCAGCTCGCCAACGTCACGCTGATGGAGCCGATCATCATGGATTCCACCCCGATGGCGGATCTCGCGCCGCCACGCTTCGAGACCACCACGCCGCTGCTGCTCGCCGGCATCGTCGCGCGCTACAATCGCGACACCAGCGCGGCAATTCCGTCCCAATGGGAAAAGCTGCAGCCGTTCCTCGGCCACGTGCCGAAGCAGGTCGGCCGGACCGCCTACGGCGCCTGCTACAACAGCGACGACGAGGGCAACTTCGACTACCTGTGCGGCGTCGCGGTGGCGGATTTCTCCGACCTGCCCGCGGGCTTCAGCACGCTGCGGGTGCCCGCGCAAAAATACGCGGTCTTCCGGCAGGACGAGCACATCTCGACCATCCGCCGGACGCTGTCCGCGATCTGGAGCAAGTGGCTGCCGGAATCCGGACGCAAGCCCGCCGATGCGCCGACCCTCGAGCGCTACGGGCCCGAGTTCGATCCGGTGACCGGCACCGGCGGGTTCGAAATCTGGATGCCGATCGAAGGCTGAGCGGCCGCGGACCCGTATCGTCACCTCCCGACACTCGTGCTAGCTTTTTGCGCCGACGCCCAAAGAAACAACGCGCGCGCGCCGGCCGATTCAGTCGCAAGAGCCGATCAACGGCCAAGCACCTGGGAGGGTCTGATGTCACGCCGCCGTTTCGCCATTCTGAGTCTGCTGATTCTCGGCGCAGCCGCCGCCGCGTTGCCGGCGAAGGCGCAAACGCCGGTGCGGGTCGGCTGGTGCACCAAGGCGGTGACCTCGGCGACCTCGCCGTGGGCGATCGCCATGAAGCTCGGCTGGATCGAGAAGGCCGGCCTTACTCTCAGCGTGACCCCGACGGCGGGCTCCGCCGACTGCATGAAGCTGGTCGCGACGCGGGACTATCTGCTGGCGCTGTCGGGGATCGAGGCCCTGGCGACCATGCGCGAGCAGGGCGTCAAGGTGAAGATCATCTACACGGCCTATCGCAACTATGTGTTCGGCATCAGGGTGCCGGCCGACAGCCCGATCAAGACGGTCGCCGACCTCAAGGGCAAGACCGTCGGGGTCAACTCGATGGCCTCGAACGGCGTCCTCGTCACCCGCGCGATGGCCGCGGATGCCGGCCTCGATCCGCGCCGGGACATCAATATCGTGGTCATCGGCGAGGGCGCCCAGGCCGCGGCGCAGCTCAAGAACAAGCAGGCGGACGCATACTCGGCCTTCGACACCGCCTATGCGCTGGTGGAGAACGCCGGTGTGCCCTTGCGCGATCTTCCCAATCCGAACGCCACGAAATTCCCGTCGTCCGGCATGTACGCGCTGGAGGAGAGCATCGCCAACAAGCGGCAGGAGCTGGTCTCGCTCGGCCAGGCCTTCGCCAAGGGGCAGATCTTCGCATTGGCCAATCCGGAAGCGGCCGTGCGCATCCTGTGGGAGGTGTTCCCGCAGACCAGGCCGACCGGAACCGACGAAGCGACGGCGCTCGACAACGAGATCAAGGTGCTCAATGCCCGCGCCCAGTCGTGGCGGCTCGATGCGGACCAGGCGGGAATCACGCGCTGGGGCGAGAGCGTGGGGACCAAATATCAGGCCTATTACGACTGGCTGGTGGAGCAGAAGGTGATCAACCGCAAGCTCGACGCCAAGGATATCTTCACCAACGAGCTGATCGACGACATCAACAAATTCGACCCCGCCGAGGTGGCCGCGATGGCCAAGGCCTACAAGGCCAAATGAGCAAGCGCGCAACGCGCGCCGGACGGAAGCAATCATGTCGAAGCCCGTGACCTTCTACAGCGAGGGCGTCAAGCTCGCCGGCGACGTCTATCTGCCGGCGGACATCAAGCCGGGCGAGCGGCGCGCCGGCGTCGTGCTGTGCCACGGCTATACCGGCGTGCGCGGCATCTATCTGCCGGACAACGCGCGCGTGCTCGCCGCGGCCGGCTACGCCGTGCTGAACTTCGACTACAAGGGCTGGGGCGACAGCGACGGACCGAAGACAAGGCTCGCGCCCTACAGCCGGGTGGCCGACGTCCAGGCGGCGCTGAGCTTCCTCGCCGCGCAGCCCGAAGTCGACCCCGACCGCCTCGGCCTCTACGGCACCAGCTACGGCGGCGCCACCGTGGTGTTCGTCGCCGCCATCGACCCGCGGGTGAAGTGCACGGTCGCGGTGGTCGGCATCGGCAACGGCGCGCGCTGGATGCGCAGCGTGCGCCGGCCGGACGAATATCACGACCTGCTGGCGCGCGCGCCGCCGGCGACCGCGGCAAGCGGGCGCTCAGCGGCGTGTCCGAACTCGCCGACCGCAACGACGTCCTGCTGCCCGATCGCCAGTCGGCCGAGCTGGGCGCGGCGGCGCGCCGCGACAACCCGGCGGCGGTGACCCAGGTGCCGCTCGAGTTCATCGACGACACGCTCGGCTTCAACCCGGAATGGGTGGTCGACCGCATCGCGCCGCGGCCGGTCCTGTTCATCACCGCCGACGACGACCGCCTGGTGCCGCCGCAGGAGAGCGAAGCGATGCACGCGCGCGCCGGCGAGCCCAAGAAGCTCGTGACGCTCAAGGGCGTCGGCCACTACGAGGTCTACGGCGGCGACGCGTTCCGCCAAGTGATGGCCGAGACGCTCGCCTGGTACGGCACGCACCTTCCGGCGCGGTGATCGATTTTAGCGACGGTCGGCGATTCGGGAGCGATATGCCCTACCTCGTGCAGAGCAAGTCGGCAATCGCCGACTTGCTCTTTCATGGTACGGCCGCGAAGTGTCCCAAGGCACCTGTCCGGGGGCACCCTGGGCGATCAGATTGGCTGCGGCGCGGCCTCGATCACCTCGAGATCGGCGGTCAGCTTCTTGCCCTTGGTTTCCGGCCCGAGCATCACGGCGATCACGACGATGACCAGGAAGAGGATCGTGCTGATCATCATCGGCATGGCGAAGCCCATGTTCATTTGTACCGCCATATAGGTCAGCACCGGCGCTATCAAGCCGCCCCAGATCGCCCCCTGATGATAAACGAATCCGGAGGCGGTCGCCCGCACTTCGGTCGGGAAGCGTTCGGACAGGTAGCTTGGGTTCTGGCCGTAGATCGAGCCACCGAAGATGCCTTGCAGGATGAACCCGCCGATGATGTAGCTCGGATCCTGGGTCCACAGGTAGAGCGGCGTCACGAAGATCGCGATCGTGGCCGGCACGATGATCCCCGGCCGGCGCCCCCATTTGTCCGACACCACGCCCCACAGGCCACTGCCAGCGAAGACCACGATGTTAGCCCAGAACAGCGGCGTGGCCACCATCAGCGGCGTCCAATTCAGCTCCTTCTGCAGGTACGTCGAGAACAGGGCCCAGATCGAGTAGTAGACGCAGAAAGCGCTGCCCATCCACAAGCAGGCCGTCAGCGTGTTGTACCGCAAGCCGCGCTTGAAGATGGAGAACAAGGGCGCCTTAACTTCGGCCTTGCTTTCCTTCTGCTTACGCTTGTTCTCGACCCAGACCTCCGGCTCCTTCACGTAGTAGCGGATCCAGATCACGACGAATGCCGGCAATATGCCGATCCACAGCAGCCCGCGCCAACCGATCAGGTCGAACAGGAAGCCGTAGGCGAGCGCCGATAGCGCGAAGCCAAGCCCCCACGAGCCCTGCAGCATGCCGCTCATGAAGCCACGCGAGCGCGCCGGCCATGATTCCATGGCAAGGGCCGCACCGGCCGGCCATTCCGCGCCCATCCCGATGCCGAGCAGTGCGCGGAAAAAGAACAGGAACGCGAAAGTCGGAGAAAAGCCGGCGATGAAGTTGCAAAGCGAGTACCAAAGAATGGAAATCATCAGCGGCGTCTTTCGACCCATACGGTCGGCCATCCAGCCGGCCGCCGTCGCACCTACCAGCCGCATCCACAGGGTGATGGTGAACACGGCAGTGACCGCCGTCAAAGGAACATCAAATTCCTTGGCGATGGGCACCATGATCAGCAGAAAGATGGTGAAGTCGAAGGCGTCGAGGGTCCAACCCAACCACGCGGCCACCCAGGCCTTCCATTGGTCCCGGGTGGGCTCCTTCCACCACGGAACCTGACCGGGCATCTCAACAGCCATTGTCATGTGCGCTCCTCCGGTTGTCGTGTGGTCGATCGGCTTGTTGTTGGCAGCTTGCTGGCGGACGGCTGCCGATGCCGCCGGAGCAAAAACGGCCCCGCGCTAGCGGGGCCGCAGACGTGTGCTGTGGAAGAAAGGCACGGGGCATTCGTTCCGCCGTGACAGCGGCGAAGGTCGCCCCTTGTGCATGGTCCTATGCGGATTCACGTGGCGGCTCCCGAGGACCGCGGCACGATATTCCATCATTCGCCCGGCGCAGTATGAATATGCGATGACGGCATGGCAAGCGGGCTCGGCCGAGCGGACTGCTTAGAGGTTCGTTGCGGCTCGCGCGTGCAGGTTGCGCGGCCCGCGGTTCGGTCGCGGCCTTGGCGCACCCTGCCGCATACGGTACTGCTCAAACGACCGCGCCCCCTGGAGCTCTCGAGCCCTTGAGCACGTCACGCCACACCAGCACGGCCGCCGCCGCCCCGGAGCTTTTCGCCGAGCTCGATCCCGAGCCACGCCTGCTGATGGGACCCGGGCCGGTCGACGTCTATCCGCGCGTGCTGCGCGCCATGTCGGTCGCCCTGCAGGGCCAGTTCGACCCGCAATTCACCGTCTACATGAACCAGGTGATGGCGCTCTACCGGCAGGTGTTCCGCACCGGCAATGCCTGGACGTTCCTCATCGACGGCACCGCGCGCGCCGGCATCGAAGCGTGTCTCGCCTCGGTGCTGGCGCCGGGCGACAAGCTGCTGGTGCCGATCTTCGGACGCTTCGGCCACCTCAAGGTCGAGATCGGGCGGCGGCTGGGTGCCGACGTGGCGTCGATCGAGACGGAATGGGGCCGGGTGTTCGCGCCCGAGGAGATCGAAGCCGCGGTCCGGCGCCACCGGCCGAAGATGATCGCCATGAGCCACGGCGACACCTCGACCACCATGCTGCAGCCGCTCGCCGAGGTCGGCGCGCTGTGCCGCAAGCACGACGTGCTGCTCTACGTCGATTGCACCGCCTCGCTCGGCGGCAACCCGTTCGAGATGGACGGCTGGCAGATCGACGCCGCCTCGGCCGGCCTGCAGAAGTGCCTGTCGGGCCCGCCCGGTTCCGCGCCGGTCACCTTCAACGAGCGCATCGCCGCGGTGGTCAAGCAGCGCAAGCACGTCGAGCAGGGCATCCGGGCGCCCGGCGTCGAGGAAGGCGACGGGCCGGTCATCCGCTCCAACTATTTCGACCTCGCCATGCTGATGGACTACTGGTCGCCGAAACGGCTCAACCATCACACCGAGGCCGCCACCATGCTGTACGCGGCGCGCGAATGCGCCCGCGTCGTGCTGGCGGAAGGGCTCGACACCGGCATCGCCCGCCACCGCCGCGCGAGCGGCGCGCTGCGGGCGGGGCTCGAAGCGATGGGGCTGAAGCTGTTCGGCGATCCGGCGCATCGCATGGCGAGCGTGACCGGCGTCCTCATTCCGGCCGGCCTCGGCAACGGCGAGACGGTGCGGACGCAGATGCTGCACGACTTCGGCATCGAGATCGGCACGTCGTTCGGGCCGCTGGTGGGCAAGATCTGGCGCATCGGCACCATGGGGTACGTGTGCCGCAAGGCCAACGTGCTGCGCTGCCTGACGGCGCTCGAGGCGGTCCTGCGGCGCAACGGCTTCACGTTGCCGGCGGGCGCCGCGGTCGACGCCGCGTGTGGGGTGTACGAGGCGGCGAGCGGATAGCGCCCGCGCCTACCTGCAACGCGGATAGATCGCCGCGAGGTCGCGTCCTCGCAACAATAGCAGCCGCGACGTGAGGCCGCCGTGCCGGTTGATCCAGGCGCGCACCGCCGGCGGATAGGTGGCGGCGACCACCCGGGTCGCGTCGGGCGCCGCATAGACGCGGCCCTGCCGGTCGATCTCGCGGGCGGCGTGAAAGCCCAGGACGGCCCGCCGCGTCACGCAGATGCGGTCGTTGGGAACCGTGCTCAGCAGGAGCGTGCAGGCCGACATGCAGGGCCCGTCGATGACGACCCGTTCGCCGGTCGCCCGCACCACCGCAAACAGCCGCAGGTACGACGTGACCTCGCCGCCCGGGCTCGACAAGATGCGCACCTCGGCGGACGCCGGGGCCAGGGCGAGAAGAAGAGAGACCGCAACGAAGATTGCGCGTCGCACCGAAATTCTCCCTCGAGCATGATCCCGAAAAGTGGGAACCGGTTTTCGGAAAAGATCATGCTCCAATATCTAGCTCCGGCAGCCCGGGCCCCATCCTTGCCGACGCCGGGAATTCGTCAAGCCGCCTCGCCCGTTCACGATCTGGACTCTTACCGGCGCGAGTCCCCCGGAGTTAGAGTGGATCGATTCGCGGGCGGCGTGGCGGACGCGGCCCGCGCGGCTGTCGGGTTGCGCGCCGCGACCGCAACGCAGCCGACCCGGGGGCAGGCAGTATGCCGGACACGATCCGGACGTTGAGCGGAGGCCCGGGTGGCGGTCCGCGCTTGCGTGGATTCGCGAGCGCGATTGCAGCCGTCATGGCCACGGCGGCGGCGTCCGCCCCCGCGCTCGCGGCCGAACCCGGCGGATCCTTGGTCGCAACCTTGGTCACCGCGTTCGCGGCGCTCGAGCGCCACGAGATCGCCGCGCTGGCGCTCACCCTCGGGGTCGTCTGCTTTGCGGTGGTGACGGCGATCGCGCTGGTGCGCACGCGCACGCGCGCCAACGAGCGCGAGACCGCGGCGCGGGCCGACATCATCGCGCTGCGCGACCAGGTCGACCGCGCCAACGCGCTGCTGCTGGCCGAGCCGCAGATCATCATCGCGTGGCCGGCCTCGGGCGAGGAGCCGGACATCATCGGCGACGCCGCGATCGTCGCGTCGGCGCCGGTCCCGCGCCGGGTGCTGGCGTTCGGCACCTGGCTCGACCCCGAGCGTGCCGGCGCCATGGAGCACGCGGTCGAGACGCTGCGCGCGAGCGGCACCAGCTTCGCCATGACGATGCCGACCCTGACCGGCCGCTTCGTCGAAGCCGAGGGGCGGGCGATCGGCGGGCGCGCCATCCTGCGCATCAAGGACGTGACCGGGATCAAGCGCGAGTTCGTCGACCTCGCGGCGAACCATCACGACCTGCTGCGCGAGATCGAAACCATGCGGGCCCTGATCGAGGCGCTGCCCTCGCCGATGTGGGCGCGCCACGGCAACGGTCGTCTCGCCTTCGTCAACGCCGCCTATGCGATCGCGGTCGACGCCAAGGACGCGGCCGACGCGGTCGCGCGCAACCTCGACCTGCTCGATCGCAACGGGCGCGAGGGCCTGCAGCGCGCTCACGCCCAGGGGGCGCCGTTCGCCGCGCGCCTGCCGGTGATCGTCGCCGGCACGCGGCGCATCCTCGACATATTCGATCTCACCACCCTGACCGGCAGCGCCGGCATCGGCATCGACGCGACCGAGATCGAAACCTTGCGCGGCGAGATGGTCCGCATGGTCGAGGCCCATCGCCGCACGCTCGACCAGCTGCCGACCGCGGTGGCGATCTTCGGCGCCGACCAGCGGCTCACCTTCTACAACGCCGCCTACCGGGCGCTGTGGGGCCTGAGCGCCGATTTCCTCGACCAGCAGCCGAGCGATTCCGCGGTGCTCGACCAGTTGCGCGCAGGGCGCAAGCTGCCCGAGCAGGCCGACTTCCGCATATGGAAGAGCCAGCTGCAGGCGGCCTACCGGGCGCTCGAGCCGCACCAGCACCTGTGGCACCTGCCGGACCGGCGGACCTTGCGGGTGATCACCACGCCGAGCCCGGAGGGCGGCGTCGCCTATCTGTTCGACGACGTGACCGAGCGGCTCGACCTCGAACGGCGGTTCGATTCGCTGATCCGGGTGCAGGGCGAGACCCTCGACAACCTGTCCGAAGGGGTCGCGGTGTTCGGCAGCGACGGCCGGCTGCGGCTGTTCAACCCGGTGTTCGCCGGCATGTGGAAGCTGCCGCCGTCGGCGCTCGCCGAGCGCCCGCACATCGAAGCGGTGATCGCCGCGTGCCGGCCGCTGCACGGCGACGAGACCACCTGGCAGTCGCTGCGCGGCGCCGTCACCGGGCTCGAGCAGCGCGAGCCGATGTCGCGGCGGATCGAGCGGCGCGACGGCAGCGTGGTCGACTGCGCGACGGTGCCGCTGCCCGACGGCGCCACCCTCGTGACCTTCCAGGACGTGACCGACACGGTCAACGTCGAGCGGGCGCTGCGCGAGCGCAACGACGCGCTGGAGGCGGCCGACAACCTCAAGAGCGACTTCGTCCACCACGTGTCGTACGAGCTGCGCTCGCCGCTCACCAACATCATCGGCTTCACCCAGCTGCTCAACGAGCCGCCGACCGGCCCGCTCACCGACAAGCAGCGCGAATATCTCGGCTACATCACCGCCTCGAGCGCGGCGCTGCTCGCCATCATCAACGACATCCTCGACCTCGCCACCATCGACGCCGGCGCGATGAGCCTCAACCTGGCTCCGGTCGACATCCGCGCCACCATGCAGGCGGCCGCCGAGGGAGTGCGCGACCGGCTCGCCGAGCACGACCTCAAGCTCGAGATAAGGGCGGACGCCACGATCGGCAGCTTCACCGGCGACGAGCGCCGGGTGCGGCAAATCCTCTATAATCTCCTGTCCAACGCCATCGGGTTCTCGCCCAAAGGCGAGACCATCACCCTGGCGGCGGACCGGCGCAGCGACGCGGTGCGCTTCTCGGTCACCGACCGCGGCCCGGGCATCCCGTCGGAGATCGTCGATCGCGTGTTCGACCGCTTTGAAACCCACACCCTGGGCTCGCGCCATCGCGGCACCGGCCTCGGCCTGTCGATCGTGCGCTCGCTCGTCGAGCTGCACGGCGGCACGGTGACGCTCGATTCCGCGGTCGGCCGCGGCACCACGGTGACGTGCGTGTTCCCGCTCGAGCAGGCGGCCGCGCGCACGGCGGCCGAGTAGCGATGCTTCCCGCCGGCTCCGGCGAAGCGGGCTTCACCGTGGCGCTGGCGACCGAGCAGGCGACGCGCCGGCTCGCCATGGACGTGGCGGCGACCTTGGCGGCCGGCGACCTCGTCACCCTGTCGGGCGACCTGGGTGCCGGCAAGACCACGTTCGCGCGCGCCCTCATCCGCCACCTCGCGGAAGACGACCGCCTGGAAGTGCCGAGCCCGACCTTCACCCTGGTGCAGACCTACGCGCTGCCGCGCTTCGCGGTCGTGCACGGCGATCTCTACCGGGTCAGCGAGCCGCGCGAGCTGATCGAGCTGGGCTTCGAGGACGCGGAGGACGCGGCGGTGCTGCTCGAATGGCCGGACCGCATGGGCGACGCCCTGCCGGACGACCGGCTCGACATCGCCTTCACGCTCAAGCCGGAGCGCGGCCTGAACTACCGGGACGCCCGCCTCACCGGCCACGGCGCCTTCGCGCCGCGCCTGGAGCGGCTCATCAGCATGCGCCGGTTCCTCGATGAATCCGGCTTCGATGCGGCCGAGCGCCGGCACCTGCAGGGCGACGCCTCGACGCGCGCCTACGAGCGCCTCGTCCAGGGCGCGCGCCGCGCCGTGCTGATGAACGCGCCGCGCCGCCCGGACGGGCCGCCGGTGCGCAACGGCCTGCCCTACAGCCAGATCGCCCACCTGGCCGAGGACGTGAAACCGTTCGTGGCCATGGCGCGCGGGCTGCACGCGCTCGGCTTCTCCGCGCCGGACATTTACGCCGCGGACCTCGCCGAAGGATTGCTGATCATCGAGGACCTCGGCAGCGACGGCGTAGTGGCGGGCGATCCGCCGGCACCGGTCGAGGAACGCTATGCCGCCGCCATCGACGTGCTGGCGGCGCTGCACCGCGCGCCGGCGCCGGATTTGCTGCCGGTCGCCCCGCGCGTCGAGTACCGGCTGCCGACCTACGACCGCGACGCCTTCCTGATCGAGGTCGAATTGCTGCTCGACTGGTACCTGCCGCATCGCGGCGGCACGGTCGACGAGGAGGCGCGCAAGCAGTTCCTCTCGTTGTGGCGCGCGGCGCTCACCCGCGCCGCCACCGCGCCGGCCCACTGGGTGCTGCGCGACTTCCACTCACCCAATCTGCTGTGGCTTGCCGACCGTGCCGGCGTCGCGCGCGTCGGCCTGCTCGACTTCCAGGACGCGCTGATCGGGCCGGCCGCCTACGACGTGGCCTCGCTGCTGCAGGACGCGCGGGTCGATGTGTCCGAGGCCATGGAGCTGGCGCTGCTCGGCCGCTACGCCCAGGCGCGCCAGGCCGATGACCCGCAATTCAACCTGGCGGGCTTCGTCGCGCTTTACGCGCTCATGGCCGCGCAGCGGGCCACCAAGATCCTCGGCATTTTCGCCCGCCTCGACCGACGCGACGGCAAACCGCACTATTTGCGTCACATGCCGCGTGTATGGCGTTACCTGCAGCGCTCGCTGGCGCACCCGACGCTTGGCCCCCTCAAGTCGTGGTATGACGCGCACGTTCCGGCGCCCGAATCATGAGCGAATCGACCGCAGCTGTTCTCGACCACCCGACGGCCCAGCCGCGCCGCCTGGCCGCGCCGCCGCGCCGCGCCATGGTACTGGCGGCCGGCGTGGGCGTGCGCATGCGACCGCTGACCGACCGCATGCCCAAGCCGCTGGTGAGCGTCGGCGGCCGGGCGCTGATCGACCACGTGCTCGACCGCCTGGCGGAGGCGGGCGTCGAGCGCGCCATCGTCAACGTGCATCACTTCGCCGACCAGATCGAGCGCCATCTCGCCGGCCGGCAGCGCCCGCAGATGATCATCTCCGACGAGCGCGAGCGCCTGCTCGATACCGGCGGCGGCATCGTCAAGTCGCTGGCGGCGCTCGGCGAGGCCCCGTTCTATCTGGTCAATGCCGACACCATCTGGATCGAGGGCGTGCGGCGGAACCTCGACCGCCTGGCCATGGCGTTCGATCCGGCCGCCATGGACGGCCTGCTGCTGCTCGCCCCGACCGCCACCAGCATCGGCTACGAGGGCCGCGGCGACTTCGCGCTGGCCGCGGACGGGCGGCTGCGGCGGCGCGCCGAACGGGAGCTCGTGCCGTTCGTGTACGCGGGTGCCGCGATCCTCTCCCCCGCCCTGTTCGCCACGGCGCCGGCCGGCGCCTTCTCACTGACCCGCCTGTTCGACCGCGCCGAGGGGCAGGGCCGCCTGCACGGGCTGCGGCTCGAAGGCCTGTGGATGCACGTGGGCACGCCCGCGGCGATTGCCGAAGCCGAGGCCGCGATCGTCGCCAGCGCGGCCTGACATGGCGCATGGCATGGCGGTTGCCCGGTCAGGCGCGCGCGTCTTCACCATTGCGCCCTCGGCGCCGTTCCTGCCGACCCTGATCCGCGCGCTCGTCGACGGCACCCTGGTGCCGGGCTTTCCCGCGTCGGACGATCCGCTCGCCCTCACCGCCGCCACGCTCTACCTGCCGACGCGGCGCGCCTGCCGGCTCGCCCGCGACCTGTTCGTCGAGGCGGCCGGCCGCAACGCCGCGCTGCTGCCGCGCATCCGTCCCATCGGCGACATCGATGAGGACGAGCTGGCGTTCGCGGACGCGGCGGCGGGCGGCCTCGCCGAGACCGCGCTCGACCTGCCGCCGGCGCTCGGCCCGCTGGAGCGCCGGCTTTTGCTCGCGAGACTCGTGCTGCAATGGGCGGGGTCCGCGGATTTGCACGGCGCCGGCGGCGCGCCGCTCGTCGCCCACAGCCCGGCGGCCGCGCTGCGGCTCGCCGACGACCTCGCCCGGCTGATCGACGACATGACCACCCGCCAGGTGGCATGGGAGCGGCTCGACCAGATCGTGCCGGACCGCTTCGATGCCTATTGGCAGCTCTCGCTGCGGTTCCTGCAGATCGCCCGCGCGGCGTGGCCGGCGATCCTCAAGGAACGCGGCGCGATCGAAGCCGCGGCGCGGCGCGACCGGCTGATCGCCGCCGAGGCGGCGAGGCTCGCGGCGGCAACCGACGAGCCCGTCATCGCGGCCGGCTCGACCGGCTCGATCCCGGCAACGGCGGCGCTACTCACCACCATCGCCCGGCTGCCGCACGGCGCCGTGGTGCTGCCCGGCCTCGACACCGATCTCGATGCGGTCGCCTGGGACCTGATCGGCGGCCGCGCGGACGGCGAGGCGCCGGCCGCGCCCACCTTCGGGCACCCGCAATTCGCCATGCAGGCGCTCATCAAAAGCCTCGGCGTCGACCGCAGCATGGTGACGGCGCTGGCGCCGCCCGCGCCGCACGGCCGCGAGCGGGTGCTCTCCGAAGCGATGCGGCCCGCCGCCGCGACCGAACGCTGGCGCGAGCGCCTCGGCGACGACGCCATCGCGGCCGCGCTCGACGGCCTCGCGGTGATCGAGGCTGCGAATGCCGACGAGGAGGCGCTGGCGATCGCGGTGGCGCTGCGCGAAGCGCTCGAAGAGCAGCACAAGACCGCCGCGCTGGCGACGCCGGACCGGGCGCTGGCGCGCCGGGTGATCGCGGCGCTCGAGCGCTGGGACGTCGCGGTCGACGATTCCGGCGGCGACGCGCTGGGGGACACGCCGGCCGGCCGGTTCACCCGGCTCGTTGCCGAGGCGGCGCTCGACGGCCTGCCGCCGGTGACCCTGCTGGCGCTGCTCAAGCATCCGCTGTTCCGCCTCGGCCAAGCCGAGGGCGGATACGCCGGCGCCATCGCGGCGCTCGAACGGGCGATCCTGCGCGGGCCGCGCCCGCGTCCGGGCACGGCCGGCCTGGCGGACGCGCTCGCGACGTTCCGGGGCACGCGCCTGCATCCGCGCGATCCGCGCACCGGCATCGGCGCGGCCGATCTCGCGGCGGCCGCGACCTTGGTGGCCCGTCTCGCCACCGCGCTGATGCCGCTCGAAGGGCTAGGCGCCAAGGCGCACTGGTTCGGCGAGATCGCAACGCGCCACCGCGCGGTCGTCGCAGCGCTCGCCGAAGACGCGTTGGCGGGCGACGACGGGGCAGCCGTGGCGACGGCGTTCGACGACATCGCGGCGCGGCCGGCGCCCGACGACTTCGACGTCGCGCCGGCGGATTATCCCGAGCTGTTCGCCGCCGCCATTGCCGACCGGGTGGTGCGGCGGCCCGACCGGCATGCCCGCGTGCGCATCTTCGGGCTGCTGGAAGCGCGCCTGCAGAATGTCGACCGCATGGTGCTGGGCGGACTGGTGGAAGGGACGTGGCCGCCGGAGACGCGCACCGACGCATGGCTGAGCCGGCCGATGCGCCACGACCTCGGCCTCGACCTGCCGGAACGGCGCATAGGGCTGTCGGCGCACGATTTCGCCCAGGCGCTCGGCGCCCGCGAGGTGATCCTGAGCCGCGCCGCCAAGGTCGCGGGCGTGCCGACGGTCCCATCGCGGTTCGTGCAGCGGCTGGCGGCGGTCGCGGGACAAACGGCGTGGGACCGCGCACGCGCGGGCGGCGAGCGCTATCTCGCCTGGGCGCGCAGCCTCGACGCCCCGCCGAAGATCGTCCAGCGGATCGCCGCCCCGCAGCCGCGGCCGCCGGCGGCCGCCCGGCCCACGTCCATCACGGTCACCGACGTGGAGCACTGGCTGCGCGATCCCTACACGATCTACGCCAAGCACGTGCTGCGCCTTGCGCCGCTCGATCCGATCGACACGCCGCCGGGCGCGCGCGACCGCGGCAACCTCATCCATGACGCGATCGGCGATTTCTCCAAGGCGCATCCGGACGGGCTGCCGCCCGATGCGGCCGGCGTGCTGATCGGGATCGGCCGCGCACGCTTTGCGCCGCTCGCCGACTATCCGGAAGCTCAGGCGTTCTGGTGGCCGCGCTTCGTGCGCATCGCCCGCTGGTTCGCCGGCTGGGACGCGGGGCGCCGCGCCGTGCTCACGCGCACCCACGCGGAGATCGGCGGCACGATCGACATCCCGCTCGGCGCCGGCTACTTCCGGCTGATCGCGCGCGCCGACCGCATCGAACGGCGCATCGACGGCCGCTACGCCATCGTCGACTACAAGACCGGCCAGGCGCGCACGGAAAAGCAGGTGCGCACCGGCCTTGCGCCGCAGCTCACCCTGGAGGCCGCGATCCTGCGCCGCGGCGGTTTCGCCGACATGCCGGCCGGCGCGTCGATCGGCGAAATCCTCTACGTGACGCTCAAGGGCGGGGAGCCCGCCGGCGAGCCGTTCCCGATCGCGTTCGAGGAAGGCACGCCCGACAGCCAGGCCGACCGGGCGCTGGCGCGCTTTACCTCGCTCGTCACCCGCTTCGCCGATGCGCGTGAGCCGTTCCGTTCGCTGGTGCATCCGATGTGGCGCGCACGCTACGGCGACTACGACCATCTCGCCCGGGTCAAGGAATGGCGGGCGGGAGACGAGACCGACACCGGAGAGAGCGCATGAGCGCGCGCGTCGTCCCGGAGGCGGTCAAGCAGGTGCAGATCGACGCGTCGGACCCCGCCGCGTCGGCGTGGGTTGCCGCCAACGCCGGCGCCGGCAAGACCCACGTGCTGGCCCAGCGGGTGATCCGGCTGATGCTCGCCGGCGCCGACCCGGCGAAAATCCTCTGCCTCACCTTCACCAAGGCGGCCGCCGCCAACATGGCGAACCGGATTTTCGGCACGCTCGCCGCATGGGTCGCCCTCGACGACGACGCGCTCGATGCAGCCATCGAACAAATCGAAGGGGAACCTCCCGGCCGGCTGCGCCGCGAGCGGGCGCGGCGCCTGTTCGCCCACGCGCTCGACACGCCGGGCGGCCTCAAGGTGCAGACGATCCACGCCTTCTGCACCCGGCTGCTGCATCAATTCCCGTTCGAGGCAAACGTCGCCGCGCGTTTCACCGTGCTCGAGGAGCGCGCCGAGAACGATTTGCTGGCGCGCCTGCGCCTCGGAGTTCTGCTCGATGCCGCCGCCGCGCCCGACAGCGCGCTGGGCCGGGCGCTCGCGACCGCCATCACGGTGGCGGCCGACCGGACGTTCGGCGAGGTGGTCGACGAGGCGATCCGCGCGCGCGACCGGCTCACGGCCTGGATCGCGCGCGCGGGTTCTATTCCGGCCGCTGTGGCCGAGCTGTCGCATTTGCTCGGGGTCGCGCCGGACGAGAGCGTCGAGACGATCGAAGCCGCCATGGTGCAAAGCCCGATCATGCCGGCAACCGAATGGCCGGCGGCCGCCGACCTGCTGGTGCAGGGCTCGACCAGCGACCGGGAGCGCGGCGCGAGCCTCGCGGCGGCGGCCGCCGCCACCGGCACCACGCAGGTCGATGCCTATCTGCAGGTGTTCCTCAACGCCGACCAGACGCCGCGCCAGCGCCTCGTCACCAAGGCGACGCAGACGCGCACGCCCGCGCTCGCCACACGGCTGGCGGCCGAGCAGGAACGCCTGATCGGCCTCGTCGCGCGGCGGCGCGCCGCCCGCGCGCGCGACCGCACCGCGGCGCTCGTCACCGTGGCGGACGCGGTGATCGGGCGCTACCGCGCCGAGAAGGACCGGCGCGGGCTGCTCGACTACGATGACCTGATCGACAAGACGCTGGCGCTGCTGAGCAAGGTCGACGCCGCCTGGGTGCACTACAAGCTCGATCTCGGCATCGATCACGTGCTGATCGACGAGGCCCAGGACACCAGCCCCAAGCAATGGGAAATCGTCAAGCGGCTCGCTGCCGAGTTCACGGCGGGCGAAGGCGCGCGCGGCACGCTCCGGCGCACCCTGTTCGCCGTCGGCGACGAGAAGCAGTCGATCTTCTCGTTTCAGGGCGCCGAGCCCGGCGCGTTCGCCGACGCCCGCCTGCATTTCCAGCACGCCCACCGCGAGACCGAGATCGCATTCGTGCCGCGCCGGTTCAGCTATTCGTTCCGCTCGGGGGAGAACGTGCTCGGCGCCGTCGATGCGGTGTTCGCAAGCCGCGCGGTGTTCGCCAGCATCACGACCGACGACGCCGGCGTCGCGCACAGCGCGTTGCCGGACGCCGCGCCCGGGCTGGTCGAGATCTGGCCGTTGATCGAAGCGGAGAAGCGCCCGGAGATCGAGGGCTGGGACGCGCCGTTCGACACGGTGTCGGAAGAAAACCCGCAGGTGAAGCTCGCCAAGCGGATCGCCGCGCAGGTGACGGCGTTGCGCGCGCGCGGCACCCGGGCGGGCGACGTGCTGGTGCTGGTGCGCCAGCGCGGGCCGCTGTTCGAGGCGATCATCCGCACGCTCAAGAACGCCGGCATCCCGGTGGCCGGCGCCGACCGCCTGGTGCTCACCGAGCACATCGCCGTCATGGACCTGATGGTGCTGGCCGACGCCCTGCTGCTGCCGGACGATGACCTCGCGCTCGCGACCGTGCTCAAGAGCCCGCTGTTCGGCTGCGACGACGAGCAGCTGTTCGCCCTCGCGCACGGCCGCACGGGAAGCCTGCGCGCAGCGCTGGCGGGCAATCCGGCGTTTGCCGCGACGGCGGCGCAACTCGACGCCCTGGCCGAAGCCGCGCGGCGCGAAACGCCGTTCGCGTTCTACGCCCGGCTGCTCGGGGCGCAGCACGGCCGGCGGAAGATCCTCGCGCGGCTGGGCAGCGAAGCCTCCGACGCACTCGACGAGTTCCTCAACCTCGCGCTCGATTACGAGGCGCGCGAAACACCGTCCCTGCAGGGCTTCGTCGCCTGGATGCGCGCCGCCACCACCCAGGTCAAGCGCGACATGGACATCGCGCGCGCGGAGGTCCGGGTGATGACGGTGCACGGCGCCAAGGGCCTGGAGGCGCCGGTCGTGATCCTGGCCGACACGACGACGCGCCCGACCGGCCCGCGCGACCCGCGCCTGCTCGCGTTGCCGCGCCCCGGCACCGCGCCCGGCACGCCCGATTGCATGGTCTGGGCGGGCGCCATGGCGACCGACGTGGGGCCGATGGTCGAGGCCCGCGCGCGCGCCCGCGCCGCCGCCACGGACGAGTACCGGCGGCTGCTCTACGTCGGCATGACGCGGGCGGCCCAGCTGCTGATCGTGTGCGGGGCGCAGGGCCTCACCGGCAAGCCCAGGAGCTGCTGGTACGACCTGGTCTACGACACCCTGTGGGAGCAGGCGATCGAAGTGCCGGCCGACCATGGCGACGGCACCGTGCGCCGCTGGCAACAGACGCCGGCGCCGGCCGCAGCGGGAGCACACGCCGAGTCGGAACAAACACCCGTTGCCATGCCGGACTGGCTGACCAGCTCCGTGCCTGCCGAGGCCGCGTCGGCGCGGACAGTGACGCCGTCGGGCGCGTTCGACGGCGTTTCTTTACAGCCGGGACGTGGCGGTGCCGCTGGCACGGCGCAACGCCAGGCGCTCGCGCGCGGGCGGATCGTGCATCGCCTGCTGCAGGGCCTGCCGGATATTCCGGCCGAGCGTCGGGAGACGGCGGCGCGGCGGCATCTCGCCACCGCCGTGGATTTCACCGAGACCGAGCGCACCGCGCTCATCGCCGAGGCGGTGGGCTTGCTGGACGATCCGGTGTTCGCGCCGCTGTTCGCCACCGGCACGCGGGCGGAAATCCCGATCGTCGGCCGCATCGCCCGCGCCGGCAAACCCACCCTGATGGTTTCCGGCCAGGTCGACCGCCTCGCGGTGACGTGCGATGCCGTCCTCATCGCCGATTACAAGACCGACCGACCGGCGCCGCGCCGAATCGACGACGTGCCGCGATCCTACGTGACCCAGCTGGCGCTCTACCGGGCGGTGCTCCGGCAGCTCTATGGCGACCGGGAGGTGCGGGCGGCGCTAGTGTGGACGGACGTTCCAGACCTGGTCGAGCTGCCTGGCGCCCTGCTCGATGCCGCGCTCGCCGGGCTGCCGTGAAGCAAGCGGAGGCTTCACCCGGCGGAAACCGAATCGCCCCGCAATGGGGTGAATACCAGGTCTGCGGCCGCTTGACGGGGTGCACCCCCCTCCCTAGTTTCCGCACCTGACCGCGGGCGCCGGACGCGCTCGGTTTGATGCAAAAGCGCGAACGAGGTGTCCCATGGGCGTTGGGAAGGTGTCCGACGCAACCTTCGAGGCGGAGGTGCTGAAATCGGTCGAGCCGGTGGTGGTCGATTTCTGGGCGGAATGGTGCGGCCCATGCCGGATGATCGCCCCTGCCCTCGACGAGATCGCCGGCGCGATGAACGGCAAGGTCAAGATCCTCAAGCTCAACGTCGACGAAAATCCGGCGACCGCGACCAAATACGGCGTCATGTCGATCCCGACCTTGATGATCTTCAAGAACGGGGAACTGGCGTCGCGCCAGACCGGCGCCGCGCCGAAGCAGAAGCTCGAGCAGTGGATTATCGGAGCATGTTGAAGACGGATGTCGGAGATCAGATGTCAGAGGTCGGACGCCAGATGGCAGACGCCCCGATTTCCGACCTCTGACATCTGATCTCCGTTACTCCGGAATCGTGCCGTTGGCGGCCAGCACCTCGCCGGCGAAATAGAGCGAGCCGGTCACGAGAATCCGCGGCGGCTGCTCGAGATTGAACCGCCCGATCGCCGTCAGCGCATCCTCGATGGTGGCGGCGTTCTCGGCCGGAATGCCGACCGCCTGGGCGGCGGCCGCGATCGCATCCCCCGCAACCGTCGTGGGCTGGCGGATCGGCACGCCGACGACGCGGCGGGCGAGACCGGCGAAATTGCGCAGGAAGCCCGCGCTGTCCTTGGTGGCCAGCATGCCGACGATGAGCACGAGCGGGCGCGACACCCGTTCCTCGAGGTCGGCGAGCGCCGCCGCGATCACGCGGCCGCCGTCCGGATTGTGTCCGCCGTCGACCCACAACTCGCTGCCGTCCGGCACCAGCGCCAACAGGCGGCCATGCGCGAGCCGCTGCAGCCGCGCCGGCCAGTCGGCCGCCAGCAGGCCCGCCTCGAACGCGGCCGCCGGCAGCTTCTGGGTGCCGACGCTGCGCAAGGTCGCGATCGCGGTGCCGGCATTGTCGAACTGATGGCGCCCGACCAGCCGCGGCGCCGGCAGGTCGAGCAGGCCGTCGTCGTCCTGGAACACCAGGCGGCCGCGCTCCTGGCTGACCGCCCAGTCCTCGCCGGCGATGTGCAGCGGCGCGCCCACCCGCGCGGCCTGGCGGGCGACGACCTCGCGCGCCTCGTTCGCCTGCGGGGCGACGATGGCGGGCGCCCCGGCCTTGAGAATGCCCGCCTTCTCGGCCGCGATCTTGGTGATGCTGTCGCCGAGATGCTCGACGTGGTCGAACGAGATCGAGGTGATCACGCTTGCGAGCGGCTGGTCGATCACGTTGGTGGCGTCGAAACGCCCGCCCAGCCCGACTTCGAGCAACAGCACGTCGGCGGGATGGCGGGCGAACAGCATGAAGCCGACCGCGGTGGTGATCTCGAACACCGTGATCGGGGCGCCGTCGTTGATGCGCTCGCACTCGATCAAGGTCTCGGCAAGCTCGGCGTCGCTCACCAGCGCGCCGCCGCCGGGCCGGCCGAGGCGATAGCGCTCGTTGACGCGCACCAGGTTGGGCGAGGTGTAGGCGTGGACCGTGGCGCCGGCCGCCTCGAGGATCGCGCGCATGAACGCGATGGTCGAGCCCTTGCCGTTGGTGCCGGCCACGTGGATCACCGGCGGCAGGCGGCGCTCCGGATGGCCGAGCTGCTCGAGGATGCGACCCATGCGGTCGAGCGTCAGGTCGATCCGCTTGGGGTGCAGCGACAACAGCCGCGCGATGATCGCGTCGACCTCGGTCATGGGCAAAACGCCACCGGGATAAACGGCAGAATGGTCAGGACGGAGCCGAGGCCGGCGCCGGCAGCGCCGGCGTTACCGGCACGGGCGGCGCCTTGGTGAGCACGCGGCACAGCCGCGCCAGGGTGGCGCGCAACTGATGGCGATGGACCACCAGGTCGATCATGCCGTGGTCCTTCAGATATTCGGCGCGCTGGAATCCTTCGGGCAGCTTCTCGCGGATGGTCTGCTCGATGACGCGCGGGCCGGCGAAGCCGATGAGCGCGCCGGGCTCGGCGATCTGCACGTCGCCCAGCATGCCGTAGGACGCGGTCACGCCGCCGGTGGTCGGATTGGTCAGCACCACGATATAGGGCTGCCCGGCGTCGCGCAGGTTCTGCACCGCCACGGTGGTGCGTGGCAGCTGCATGAGCGAGAGGATGCCCTCCTGCATGCGCGCGCCGCCGGACGCCACGAACATGATGCAGGGCGTGGCCTTCTCGGCCGCGGCCGCGAGCCCCGTGATCACCGCCTCGCCGGCCGCCATGCCGAGCGAGCCGCCCATGAAATCGAAGTCCTGCACGCCGGCGACGACCGGCAGCCGCTCGAGCTCCCCGAACGCGAGCTTGATCGCGTCCTGCAGGCCGGTCTTGGCGCGGGCATCCTTGAGGCGGTCGGAATAGCGGCGCTCGTCGCGGAACTTGAGCGGGTCGACCGGGACGTCCGGGACCTCGATCTCCTCGTAGTGCCCGCCGTCGAACAGCGCCGCCAGGCGCGCGGCCGCGCTCATGCGCATGTGATAGTTGGAGCTCGGGATGACGAACTGGTTCGCCTCCAGGTCCTTGTAGAACACGAGCTGGCCGGTCTCCGGGCATTTCACCCAGAGATTCTCCGGCACCTCGCGGCGCAGGATGCTGCGAATCTTCGGCCGGACGACGTTCGATATCCAGTTCATCCCGAGGCCCGACTCCTGACGCCTGATGCCTGAGTCCTGGCGGACCGTACCCCCGCGGCGAGCGCCGCGATCAGGTCGGTGACCGCCGTCACAGTGCCGGCCGTGGCCTTGCCGTCCGGATCGAGGCTGGTGCGCAGCGCCTCGACCAGCGCCGAGCCGACCACGACGCCGTCCGCTCCTTGAGCGATCGCGCGCGCGTGCTCGGCGTTCTTCACCCCGAAGCCGACCGCGATCGGCAACACCGTGTGCCGCTTGATGCGCGCCACCGCCTGGGCGACCCGGCCGAACTCCGGGGTCGCCATGCCGGTGATGCCGGTGATCGACACGTAGTAGACGAAGCCCGAAGTATTGGCGAGCACCGCCGGCAGCCGCTTGTCGTCGGTCGTCGGCGTCGCCAAGCGGATGAAGTTGAGCCCGGCCTTGAGGGCCGGCAGGCACAGCTCGTCGTCCTCCTCGGCCGGCAGGTCGACCACGATCAGCCCGTCGACGCCGGCGGCCGTCGCGTCGGCGAGAAAACGATCGACCCCGTAGATGTAGATCGGATTGTAGTAGCCCATGAGCACGATCGGAGTTTCATCGTCGCCGGCGCGGAATGCGCGCACCAGGTCGAGCGTCTTCGCGAGATTCTGCCCGGCCTTCAGCGCGCGCAGCGAGGACGCCTGCACGGCCGGGCCGTCGGCCATCGGGTCGCTGAACGGCATGCCCAATTCGACCACGTCGGCGCCGGCCCCGGGCGCCGCCTTGAGGATCGCCAGCGAGGTCGCGTAGTCGGGATCGCCCGCGGTGACGAAGGTCACCAGCGCGGCGCGGCCCTCCTGCTTGAGCCGGGCGAAACGGCGATCGATGCGCGTCGTCATCCGATCCGGTTCCCGAGGTGCTCGGCGACGGTGAAGATGTCCTTGTCGCCGCGGCCGCACATGTTCATCACCATCAGGTGGTCCTTCGGCTTCTTGGGCGCGAGCTCGGTCACCCTGGCAAGCGCGTGCGCGGGCTCGAGCGCCGGGATGATGCCTTCGAGCTTGCAGCACAGCTGGAACGCCGTGAGCGCCTCCTCATCGGTGGCCGACAGATAGGTGACGCGGCCCGAATCGTTGAGCCAGGAGTGCTCGGGGCCGATGCCAGGATAGTCGAGGCCGGCGGAGATCGAGTGCGCCTCCTGGATCTGGCCGTCGTCGTCCATCAGCAAATACGTGCGGTTGCCGTGCAGCACGCCGGGACGGCCGCCCGCGATCGAGGCGGCGTGCAGCCCGGTCGTGAGCCCGTGGCCGGCGGCCTCGACGCCGTAGATCTCGATTCCCGGATCGTCGAGGAACGGATGGAACAGCCCCATGGCGTTCGAGCCGCCGCCGATGCAGGCGATAAGCGAATCCGGCAGGCGGCCCTCGGCGGCCAGCATCTGCTCGCGCGTCTCGCGGCCGATGACGCATTGGAAATCGCGCACCATCATCGGATAGGGATGCGGGCCGGCGACGGTGCCGATGCAATAGAACGTGTTGTCCACGTTGGTGACCCAGTCGCGCAGCGCCTCGTTCATCGCGTCCTTGAGCGTTTTCGAGCCCGACTGCACCGGGATCACCTCGGCGCCCAGCATCTTCATGCGGAACACGTTGGGCTTCTGCCGCTCCACGTCGACCGCCCCCATGTAGACGACGCAGTCGAGGCCGAAGCGCGCGCACAAGGTCGCGGTGGCGACCCCGTGCTGGCCGGCGCCGGTCTCGGCGATGATGCGCTGCTTGCCCATGCGGCGCGCCAGCATGATCTGGCCGAGCACGTTGTTCACCTTGTGGGCGCCGGTGTGGTTGAGCTCGTCGCGCTTGAAATAGATTTTCGCGCCGCCGCAATGCTCGGTGAGCCGCTCGGCGAAATAGAGCGGGCTCGGCCGGCCCACGTAGTGGGTCAGATAGCCGTCCATCTCCGCCTTGAACGCCGGGTCGGCTTTCGCGGCCGCGTAGGCCTGCTCCAGCTCGAGGATCAGCGGCATCAGGGTCTCGGCGACGAAGCGGCCGCCGAACAGGCCGAAATGGCCGCGCTCGTCGGGCCCGGCGCGGAACGTGTTGGGCTGCTGAACAGTCATGCGGGGCTCGCGATGCTCAGGATGGCGTCCGCCGCGGCCAGCCGGGCGGCGCGGATGAAGGCGCGGATCTTGTCGGGATCCTTTTCGCCCGGCGCCCGCTCGACGCCCGACGAGACGTCGACGCCGCCGGCGCGCGTCACGCGCAACGCCTCGGCCACATTGCCGGCGTCGAGGCCGCCTGAGAGCATGAACGGAACGCCCGGGTCAAGCTTCTCGAGCAGGCGCCAGTCGAACGGCTTGCCGAGGCCGCCGGGTCGGGTCGCTTCGCGCGGCGCGCGCGCGTCGAACAGCAGCCAGTCGACGACCGGGGCATAGGCCTCGACCGCCGCCAGATCGGCGCGCGCCGCGACCGCGATCGCCTTGACGACCGGCAGCCCGAACCGCTGCTTGAGCGCGGCGACCCGCGCCGGCGGCTCCTGGCCGTGCAGCTGCAGCATGTCGGGCCTGAGCGCCGCCACGATCGCGGCGAGCGTCGCGTCGTCCGCATCGACCGTGAGGGCGACCTTGCCGGCACGGCCGGCGACGCGGGCCCCGAGCGCGCTGGCGGCGTCATAGCCGAGGTGGCGCGGCGACGGCGGAAAGAACACGAATCCGACGAGGTCGGCGCCCGCCTCGAGCGCAACGTCGAGGGTGTCCTCCGTGCGCAGCCCGCAGATTTTGACGAGAATGGTCATGTGTCAATCCGCTCGACCAATGCAATCAACTTGTCAAGTTCCGCGACCAGCGGATCAATTCGGTTCTTGATCACGTCGGCGATGATTTCCAGGTCGATTTGCCAGTAGGCGTGGATCAGATGATTACGGAGGCCAATTATTGACCTCCACGCAATGTTGGAAGCCTCGTTGCGCAAGTCCACAGGTATCTCGCTGAGAGCTTCGCCAACAACCATAAGCGCGTAAAGCGCCGCATGCTGCGGCTGCAGCGCCTGGGCCAGCACGTCTGGGGACAAGCCGATCGCATGGCTGACAGCGTTCCCGGCGAAACGACGCGCATCCTTCAGTCGATCGAGATCGGATCGACTCATAACGGATCGAGCATACGGGGAAACTCGATCGCCTCCTGATCCTTGAGGCCGCTCACCAGCACAATACCGACCGGCCGACCGAGCAGATCGGCAAGATCGACCTCCGCTTCGCATAGACCCAGCAGGTCGAGCCCCGGCCGCTTCTCTGCAAGGAAATCGAGTGCGTCATCGTCGAATACGTGAGCAGCGCTCCCTCGCGGCAAAAGGCCAAGCACCTTGATCGGATGCTTTGCCTCGATGCTAGCGACGTGACGCTTGAGAATGGTGCGATGAACGACGGGTACGTTCATGGTTAATCCTCTGCCCGAAATATAGCACAGACAGCGGGCCGGTTTAAGCAGTGAGCGCTTACGCCGCGGGCGGGCGGCGGTAGGCGATCGTCGGGATCGCGGGCGGCGCCGGCGTGGCGGCGAGGCGGCGCTGCGCGTCCTCGGCCTCGGCGCGGGCAACGCGCAGGTCGCGCTCGAGGCGGCGGGCGGCGCGGCGCCACTTCGACTGCCGCAGCCAGGCGGCGATCCCGCCGGCCAGCACGCCGACGAGCAGCGCCAGCAGCAGGGCGAGGAACAGCGGCACGTGCGCCGCGAAGGCGGGCGCGTCGGTGGAGAACGGATCGAGCGAGATGACGACGCTCGCGCGGTTGGCCACCGCGAACATCACCATCAGGATGGCGAGCGGCACCAGGAGCAGGACGACGGCGATCTTGCGGATCATGCAGGCTCCGCGCGTTTACTCGGTCGGCAGCGCATGTCTCGCGCGGTCACGACGCGCCGGCGTCAGCCGCGGTTGAGGCGCTCGCGCATTTCCTTGCCGGTCTTGAAGAACGGCACGCTCTTGCGGTCGACCGAGACATGGGCGCCGGTGCGCGGATTGCGGCCGGTGCGCGCCGGCCGGTGCTTGACCGAGAAGGCGCCGAAGCCGCGCAGCTCGACGCGGTCGCCGCGCGCCAGCGCGCTGACGATCTCGCCCAGGATGGCGTTGACGATGTTCTCGACGTCGCGCTGGTAGAGATGCGGATTCTGCGCGGAGATGCGCTGGACCAGCTCGGATTTGATCATCGGCATTGCCGCACCCGCTAGTTGCCGGTCGAAGGGTGCCAAAGGGCCAGCAGACCGTCAAGATTAAGCCGCTCGACCGCCTGCACGGTTCCGGTGTCGGAAAGACGCCGGGCGAGCGAGTTCAGGCCGACCGCCTCGAGCACGGCCGTGGCGGCGACGTGCAGGAACGACAGGTCGCCGAGCCGCGACTTGAGATGCCAGTCGCGCACCGGCAGCTTGGCGTCGACGCCCTTTTCCTTGGCGAGCCAGGCGACCGCCGTCTGCTCGTTGCCGAGCTCGTCGACCAGCTTCAATTCGAGGCCCTGGCGGCCGGTGAACACGCGGCCGTCGGCCACGCGGTCGAGCATGGCCTCGTCGAGCTGGCGGCGCTCCTTCACCATGCCGCGGAACCAGGCGTAGGAATCCTTGACGATCGACTCGAGCGCCGCGCGCGCCTCGGGGCTGGTGGGCTCGTAGCCGTTGGGGGCGGCCTTGAGCGGCGACGACTTGATCTCCTCGACCTTGACGCCGATCGTCTTCAGCAGATCGGTCACGTTGGGATATTGGAACAGCACGCCGATCGAGCCGACCAGCGAGCTTCCCTGGGAAATGATGTGGTCGGCCGACATGGCGGCGATGTAGCCGCCCGACGCCGCGAGCCCGTCGACCACCACCACGGTCGGCTTCTTGGCGGCGACCCGGCGCAGCACATCGTAGAGCTGCTCGGCGCCCGCCGTGGTGCCGCCCGGACTGTCGACGTGGACGATGACGGCGCGCACGCGCGACTTCGCCAGGTTGTCGAGCGACTCGACGCGCTCCTCGTCGCCGCGGATCAGCCCCTCGATCTTCACCCGCGCGATGTAGCTGCCGGACGCCTCCGACAGCCGCCCGCCCGGCGCCGAGATGGCGGCGACCGCCGCCACCGCCCCGATCAACAGCAGGATCGCGATCACCCGCCAGAAGGTCAGCTTGCGCCGCAGGCGGCGGCGATCGACGATGGTGTCGGCATCGAGCGACATGGGGGCTCCAGGGGTCAGGTATCAGCAGTCAGGTATCAGGAGTCGGGCCTACAGGAAACAGGCGGCAGGAGGAAACAGAAAGCGGGAGTCACCGCGACCCCTTATGCGTCCTGATTCCTGACGCCTGACCGCCCGATACCCGCTATTCGTTCTCCTCGGCCTTCTCGGGCTCCTCGGCGCGCCGCTTCAAGGCCGCGCCCAGGATGTCGCCGAGCGAGGCGCCGGAGTCCGACGAGCCGTACTGGGCGATCGCCTCCTTCTCCTCGGCGACCTCGAGCGCCTTGATCGACACCGAGACCTTGCGGCTGCGGCGGTCGAACTGGGTCACCCGCGCGTCGACCTTCTGGCCGACCGCGAAGCGCTCGGGCCGCTGCTCGGAGCGGTCGCGCGCCAGCTCGGAGCGCTTGATGAAGGAGGTGAACTCGGTGCCGACGATCTTCACGTCGATGCCGGATTCCTTCACCTCGGTCACCTCGCAGGTGACGACCGCGCCCTTCTTGAGATCGCCGGCTTCGGCGAACGGGTCGGCCTCCAGCTGCTTGATGCCGAGCGAGATGCGCTCCTTCTCGACGTCGACGTCGAGAACCTGCGCGGTGACCTTGTCGCCCTTCTTGTACTCCTCGATCACCTGCTCGCCCGGACGCTTCCAGTCGAGATCGGACAGATGCACCATGCCGTCGATGTCGCCGTCGAGGCCGAGGAACAGGCCGAACTCGGTCTTGTTCTTGACCTCGCCCTCGAGCACGCTGCCGGCCGGATATTTCTCGACGAACACCTCCCACGGATTGCGCATGGTCTGCTTGAGGCCGAGCGAGATGCGGCGCTTGACCGGATCGACCTCGAGGATCTGCACCTCGACCTCCTGGGAGGTCGACACGATCTTGCCGGGGTGGACGTTCTTCTTGGTCCACGACATTTCCGAGACGTGGATGAGGCCCTCGATGCCGGGCTCCAGCTCGACGAACGCGCCGTAGTCGGTGATGTTGGTGACGCGGCCCTTGAACCGCGTGCCGACCGGGAACTTGGCCTCGATGCCCTGCCACGGATCGTCGAGCAACTGCTTCATGCCGAGCGAGATGCGGTGGGTCTCGTGGTTGATCTTGATGATCTTGACCTTCACCTGCTGGCCGATGTTGAGCACCTCGGTCGGGTGATTGACCCGCCGCCACGCGATGTCGGTGACGTGCAGCAGGCCGTCGATGCCGCCGAGGTCGACGAACGCGCCGTAGTCGGTGATGTTCTTGACGACGCCGTCGATGACCTGGCCCTCTTCGAGGTTCTGCACCAGCTCCTGGCGCTGCTCGGCGCGCGTTTCCTCGAGCACGGTGCGCCGCGACACCACGATGTTGCCGCGCCGGCGATCCATCTTGAGGATCTGGAAGGGCTGCGGCACGTTCATCAGCGGGGTCACGTCGCGGATCGGCCGGATGTCGACTTGGCTGCGCGGCAGGAACGCCACGGCGCCGTCGAGATCGACCGTGAAGCCGCCCTTGACCTGATTGAAGATGACGCCCTGGACCTTCTCGTTGCCCTGGAACGCCTTTTCCAGCTTGCCCCAGCTCTCCTCGCGCCGCGCCTTGTCGCGCGAGAGCACGGCCTCGCCGAGCGCGTTCTCGACCCGCTCGAGGTAGACCTCGACGGTGTCGCCGATCTTGAGCTCGTTCTGGCGGCCGGGCCCGGAAAATTCGCGCAGCGCCACGCGGCCTTCGGTCTTGAGCCCGACATCGATGACGGCGAGGTCCTTCTCGATGCCGACGACGGTCCCCTTGATGACGGACCCTTCCTGCAAATTGCCGTGGTCGAAGGACTCTTCGAGCATCTTGGCAAAATCTTCGCGCGACGGCGCGGCGACACTGGCACTGGCGGTTGCGGCCATGAAATCTCCTGAACGGGCGACCGGCGGCTGGTGTTGCGCGCCGCCCCTTCCGCTCGGGCCAAGGGCCCCGTAGACCCTCGACTGCCGCCGGATCACCTCCGGCGGGCCGGCCCGATCAACCGAGCGGTCGGGACGATGTTCTGCCGGGTGCCGCAGCCTGGGAGCCGCGGGAGCGGACGGGCGATGCCCGAAATGCCGATAATCGCCGCGCTCCTTACCCGGGTCCCGAGGCGGGAATTCCGGTTGGGGACTGCAACGTTGCCGGCTTAGCCCGCTCGAGCAGCCTTGACGATATCGATGGCAGCCCGGACCGCCGCGTCTATATCCAAATGCGTGGTATCGAGCAAGTGCGCATCCGGCGCCGGTGCGAGCGGGGCGACCGCCCGGGAGCGGTCGCGCTGGTCGCGGCGCTCGATGTCGGCGAGGATGTCGGCTTCGTCCGCGGCGAGGCCCTGGGCGGCCAGCTCGCGGGCGCGCCGGCGGGCGCGCTCCTGCGGGGTGGCGGTGACGAAAATCTTCACGTCCGCCTCGGGCGCGATCACGGTGCCGATGTCGCGGCCGTCGAGCACCGCGCCGGGTGGGCCGGCGGCGAACGCGCGCTGGTAGGCGACGAGCGCCGCGCGCACCTCGGGCATCGCCGACACGATAGAGGCGGCCTCGCCCACCGCGTGCGACTTGAGGGCGGCCTCGTCGAACCGGGCGGGATCGAGCGCCCGCGCGGCCGCGGGCGCGCGGGCGCGGTCGTCAAGCGAGCATCCCTGGTCGAGCAGAGCCTTAGCGACCGCCCGGTAGAGCAGCCCGGTGTCGAGGTGCCGCAGCCCGAAATGGGCCGCCAGCCGCTTGCCCAGCGTGCCCTTGCCGGAGGCGGCGGGCCCGTCGATGGCGATGATCATGCCAGATCGGCGCCGAGCCGGCGCATCATGTCGACGAAGCCCGGGAAGCTGGTGGCGATGAAGGCGGCGTCGTCGACTTGCACCGGCTGCTCGCTCGCCAGCCCGAGCACCAGCGCCGACATGGCGATGCGGTGATCCATGTGGGTCGCGACAAGGCCGCCGCCGCCGGCGCGGCCTTGTCCGTGCACGATGAGATCGTCGCCTTCGATCTCCACCGCGACGCCGTTGCGGCTGAGGAGAGCGGCGGTGGCGGCGAGCCGGTCGGATTCCTTGACGCGCAACTCCTTCAGTCCGCGCATGCGGGTCGTGCCCTCGGCAAAGGCGGCCGCCACGGCGAGGATCGGATATTCGTCGATCATGGTGGGCGCGCGCGCCGCCGGCACGTCGACCGCGGCGAGCCCCGCGGCGCGCACGCGCAGGTCCGCCACGTCCTCGCCGCCCTCCTGCCGGCGGTCGAGCACCTCGATGCCGGCGCCCATTTCGCCCAGCGTCGTCAGCAGGCCGGCGCGCAACGGGTTGGTCATCACGCCTTCGAGCACGAGGTCGGAACCCGGCACGATCAGGGCGGCCACCAGGGGAAAGGCGGCGGAGGACGGGTCGGCCGGCACCCGCACGGGCGCGGCCGCAAGCTCCGGCTGGCCGGTGAGGGTGATCCGCCGGCCGTGGGTGCCGTGCGGCTCGACCACGACCTGCGCCCCGAAATGCCGCAGCATGCGCTCGGTATGGTCGCGGCTCGCCTCGTTCTCGACCACGATGGTGGTGCCGGGCGCGGCAAGGCCCGCGAGCAGAACCGCCGACTTGATCTGGGCGGACGGAACCGGGACCTCGAACACGATCGGCAGCGGATCGGCCGCGCCCTGCAGGGTCGCCGGCAGGCGCCCGCCGTCGGCGGTGGCGAGCGTGCGCGCGCCCATCTTCTCCAGCGGATCGAGGATGCGCCGCATCGGCCGCGTGCGCAGGCTGGCGTCGCCGTCGAACACGGCGGTGATCGGGCACCCGGCGACCGCCCCCATGGCGAGCCGGCAGCCGGTGCCGGAATTGCCGAAATCGAGCGGCGCGCGCGGCTCGGCAAGGCCGCTCACCCCCACCCCCATGATGCGCCACGCCTGCTCGCCGGTGCGCTCCACGCTCGCGCCCAGCGCCCGCATGGCGTTGGCGGTGCTCATCGCGTCCTCGCCTTCCAGCATCCCGGCGATGCGCGTCTCGCCGACGGCCAGCGCCCCCAGAATGAGGGAGCGCAGCGAGATCGACTTGTCGCCGGGCACGCGCACGCGGCCCTTAAGCGGGCGCGAGCGGCGGGCGGTCAAGGGCGCAAGGGTCGCGGCGTGCTGCACGGCTGGTCCGGCGATTTCGCTTGAGGTATCGGGCGGATCACTAGCATCGTTCCGGCGATGCGTCATCTCGCGCGTGCCGCTATTGACAGCGGGCGCCTGAGGCGCCAAGGGAAGCACCGTTTTTGGGTTGAAAGGATCAGCGATCGTGGCGAAACCCGAGCTCGGCACCAAGCGCCTGTGCGGCGGCTGCGGCGCGAAGTTCTACGATCTCAGCAAAGACCCGATCGTCTGTCCGAAGTGCAGCACGGTGTTCGTGATCGCGCCGACGTCGTCGCGCTCGCGGCCCGACGCCGCGCCCCGCGCGCCGGTGGTGGAGGAAGAGGTCGCGGCGCCCGAGGCGGCCGAGGCGGCCGAGTTCGTTTCGCTCGAGGATGCCGACAAGGAAGCGGAGGGCGCCAAGCCCGGCGGAGTCGAAGGCGGCGACGACGAGGTGGAAGAGGAGCCGCTCGACGACGGCAACTTCATCGTGCCGGAGGAGGAAGAGGAAGACGACGTCACCGACATCATCGGCGACGGCATCGAGAAGGACGAGGAAACCTGAGATTCAGTGATCAATGACCAGTAATCAGTAACCAGATGCAAGAACGGACCGCGAAATCCTGATTACTGATCACTGATCACTGTTCGGGGCCATAGCTCAGTTGGGAGAGCGCTTGAATGGCATTCAAGAGGTCGGCGGTTCGACTCCGCCTGGCTCCACCACCTCCGTCAGTTGATTAGAAGGTCCGTTTCCGGCCCAAGCCGGCCGCGCCGACCGCAACATCCGTCACCATGGGAGATCGGGCGGAGGTTTCCGGCTCACTCTGGCGGCTTCATGCCCGCGAACTTGACGACCTTGGCCCATTTCTCGATGTCCTCGCCGATGAATGTGCCGAAGTCCGCGGACGAACTTGCGAACGTTGTGTAGCCAAAGCTCGCGAGCCGCGCTTTCATCGCGGGATCGTCAAAAATGACATTGATCTCCTGATTGAGCTTCTCGACAATGTCGGGGGGCGTGTTCTTTGGCGCAGCAACACCCAGCCACGTGCTCGCGTCGTAACCCGGCAGGAAATCGTTCAAGGATGGGACGTCCGGCAGCTCCGCCGAGCGCGTTGCCGTTGTGACCGCCAGCGCACGCAGCTTGCCGGCTCTGACCAACTCGATCGACGCAGCAAAGGTATCGAATACAACGTGGACCCGACCGGCCATCAGGTCAGTCAGCGCAAACGGCGCGCCGCGGTAAGGCACCGGTACCATGTCGACGCCAGCCATCATCTTGAACAGTTCGCCGTAGACATCCAGCATGCTCCCGCTGCCGGCCGTCCCCATGTTGATCTTGCCGGGATTGGCTTTGGCATAGGCAATGAACTCAGGAACGGATTTGGCCGGGAACGTCGGGTTCACTTCCATCACGCCCGGCCCGCGGGCAATGCTTGCGATCGGAGCGATGTCGTGGATGAGATCGAAGTTGAGATTGCCGTACAGCGTCGCATTGATCGCGTTGACCGAATTGACAAGCAGGAGGGTATAGCCATCGGGCCGCGCACGCACGACGCCCTCGGCAGCGAGATTGCTGGTCGCGCCCAGCCGGTTCTCGACGAAGAATTGCTGGCCAAGCCGCTCCGACAGCCTTTGACCCATCAGCCGCGCAGCTACGTCAGACGCGCTCCCGGGGGGAAAGCCGACGACGATGCGCACCGGCCGGGTCGGATAGGTTTGCGACTTTGCCGCGCCCGATAGGGCCGGAAGCGCGGCAGCGCCCGCGGCGAGACGAAGGAATTGTCGACGCAGAAGTTTCACGGTGATGCTCCAAAGCTTGGGTGCCACCCCGGAGCGACACGGCGGCCGCAAGCAGACGCCGATTTCCTTGCGAAAATACCGGCCCGCCGGCGGCACAGTCGCTGCCTTTGAGCTGGCGGAACGTCGACTTAGCCCCCGCAGCCGTGCGGCGAAGCTATATCAATCCCCTGAGTGTGTGGAGGGGTGCCACGTCGCCTATCGGCACTTTTCGGGCATGCTGATTCGCACAAGCACGTGTGTGACGACTCGAACCCTTTGGCAGCGGAGCATTTTTGCGTAAGATTCGGCCATGAACGAGGTCAGGGCGAGCGAAGCGGAGGCCCTCTTTGCGGTGCTGCGGCAATCCGCCGATCCGGACGCGGTTGCCGCCATCGAAGCGCTGGTCCGCGGCGGGCCGGACCGCGCGCTCAACCGCGTCAACGTTCTGGATTTCGCCGCCAAGGCCGGGCTCGACCAGGGCCGCGTCATCGCCGCGTTCCTGCATGCGGCGCGGGTGGGATTGTTCGACCTGTCCTGGAACGTGCTCTGCCCGGGTTGCGGCGGCGTGCTCGACGCCAACACCTCGCTCAAGACGATCCACACCGAGGACTACAGCTGCGCGCTATGCGGCGCGGGCTACCAAGCCACCCTGGACGAGATGGTCGAGGTTTCCTTCACGGTGAGCCCGCGCGTGCGCAGGATCGCGGCGCATGATCCGCAAACGCTGCCGATGTCGGAATACCTGCGGCAAGTCTTCTGGAGTTCCGGCATCGACCTGCCGGAGGACAATTTCGAGGACATCATCGACGAAATCGTCATCGGCTCGGTCGAGCTGCCGCCCGGCGAACGCGCCTCGCTGTCGCTGCAGCTGCCGGCGGAGTTCGTGATCGTGTTCGAGCCGGTCACCCATGCGGCGCAGTTCCTCGACGTGAAGGGCGAGCCGACGCGCGAGCGCCAGAATCTCACGGTCGTGTTCAACAAGGTGAGCGCCCGGAACGCGACGCTGCAGATGCGCCCCGGCCCGTTGCGGCTGTCGCTGGAGAACCGGACCGACTTGCGCGTGCTGCCGGCAGTGTGGGTCGCCGGCGCGGGGCTGCATGCGCTGCTCGGCAAGCGTCGGCCGTTCCTCACCGCCAAGGGCCTGCTCACCAACCAGACGTTCCGCGACATCTATCGCACCGATACGCTCGACGTCGACCAGCGGCTGAAAATCACCAGCCTCACCTTCCTGTTCACGGACCTCAAGGGCTCGACCGAGCTCTACGAGCGGGTCGGCGATCTCGTTGCCTACGATCTCGTGCGGGCGCATTTCCGGGTGCTCAACGAGATCATTGCCGCGGAAGCCGGCGCGGTGGTGAAGACCATCGGCGACGCGGTGATGGCCACCTTCCCGACGCCGGACCGGGCCGTCGCCGCGGCGTTGCGGATGCGCGACGATATCCGCGCGATCAGGCACGGCGACCGGGACCTGCTGCTCAAGATCGGCATTCATGTCGGCCCCTGCCTCGCCGTCACGCTCAACGACCGGCAGGATTATTTCGGCCAGACGGTGAACATCGCCGCGCGCGTGCAGGGGCTGGCGGCATCGCGGGCGATCTTTGCCACCGGACCGGTGGTCGAGCATCCGGGCTCTTCGTCGATCCTCAAGACCGGCGGGCTCGAGCCCGTGCCGCAACGCGCGTCGCTGCGCGGCATCGCGGACGCCCTCGTGGTGTACGAGATCCCATAAATTAGGAACCGGGCCCCGCGGATTGCGCGGCCTGGAACCCGGCTAGCTAGCCCAACGTCAGAATCGAAATGTGAAGCAAAACCATCGCACCGAGCCCGCGATACGCAAGGCCGACATAGCGGAACTTGTGTTGGCATATCGCTGCAAGATTCTGGACATTCTCGACATATTCATCGAACACGAAATGAGACGCCATAAACTCCGGTATGTTCTTCACCGCGTCTGCCGCACCAGGCCATGTGCCCCAAAAGAGCGCAACTCTGCTGGGCCGCACCCTCGGACGAATAACCAGGGCAATGCAGGCAATCGTGTAACACAGCGCGCCAGCAAAGCAGAACGTCAAAAACCATCGCAAAGAGATCAAATCGGATAGAGCAACCATGGCGAAACCCTTCTTGAAACCCGTGGACCAGAAAACCAGGATCGCAACAAGGAAGGTGAAGACATAGGCGACCTTTTGGTCGGCTGTCTTCAGCTGATCGTGGAAGGTCTGATGAATGGTTTTTACGTAATCGACTACTGTCGAATCGACATAGGAATAGGATGCAAGCCCAGCTGGTGACCCCATAGGGGCAATCGCCTCGCGCGCCGTTTCGTTCGACATTGAATCACTCTATGACCGCTCGACTGTGCATTCAAGGCAATCTTGCCGACCGCCGACCCGCAGGACAGCCGGCTAAGCGGGGCGCCCGTCGTCGGAACCGGACTGCCAATCCGATTCGGGGCAGCGCCTCAATTTGAAATTCGACGCGGACTACGGTTTACGCGGCTTCCTTGCGGCTGTCAGCTTTAGTCCGAAGGCAACCGCAAGAACGATGACGACGAGGATGCCAATCCCCAAGTACGCATTAACGCCATCAACTTGCGCCGCGCCGACGTCTGATGGACACGTCACAATGGCCCCACCCTGGGGCAAAGGAATGAACTGGCAGCCTGCGGTGTGATCGATCTTTTCGTCCACAAAAATAAATCCCAGCTTGGAGCTGGTCATTTCGGTGCGGATATCATGCAGCAGCTACATCGTAGAGTCGAGAGACCCCAAGGCCCAAAACGGGTCCAGCCGGCTTCGAAAAGCGCGTGCGCGATCTCGGCCAGCGCCAACGGCCCCAAACTTGGTGGGGCCCTGTCCTAGTTTGGGGAAATCAGGACAGCACCCATATTTGGCGCCAGGCGGGGTGCTTTGCATCGCTTGCAAAAAGCAAGCAGGCGAGCCGAACGGCGGAACGCCGAAGCGGCGCGCCCCGCCGCCGTGCCGATCCCGGTCAATTCTTCATCCGCGCCTTGACCGGATCCTTGACGTTCTCGATTTTCTCGAACTCGACGTTGCGCAGCTCGCCGCCGACCTTCTCGACCCGGCGGATATAGATGGTCTGCACGATGTCGCGGGTCTCCGGGTCGATCGCGACCGGGCCGCGCGGGCTTTCCCACTTCATGCCCTTGGCGGCCGCGATCAGCGAATCGGCGTCGGTCTTGCCGCCGGCCTTGTTCACCGCCTCGTAGATCAGGTGCATGCCGTCGTAGCCGCCGACGCTGAAGAAATCCGGATTGCGCTTGAAGGCGTCGTTGTACGCCTTGACGAAATCCTTGTTGGTCTTGGAATCGTGGCTGCGGTCGTAGTGAAACGACGTGATGATGCCGAGCCCGGCGTCGCCCATGCTGGCGAGCGCGTTCTCCTCGGTGATCTCGCCCTGGCCGAGGATCTTGGTCTTGTGCGGGTCGATGCCGACGTCCTTGAGCGCCTTGGCGAAGGCCGCGGGCTGCGAGCCGCCGGGCACGAACAGGAAGATCGCCTCCGGATTGGCGTCCTTGGCGCGCTGCAGATAGGGCGCGAAGTCCGGGATGTTCACCGGGAAGCGCACCGCGCCGACGATCTCGCCGCCCGCCTCCTTGAACGCGCGCTGGAACGCGCCCTCGGCGTCATGGCCCGGCCCGTAGTCCGACACCATGGTGTAGGCCTTCTTGATCCCGCTCTTGTACGCCCACCCGGCGAACACCTCGGTGGTCTGCGGGATGGTGAGCGACGTGCGCGCCATGTAGGGCGACTTGGTCGTGATGATCGCGGTCGCCGCGTTCATCACCACCATGAACTTCTTCGCCTCCTCCGACACGGCGCCGGCCGCCATCGCGTTGGGGGTGAGAAGGAAGCCGGCGAGAATGTCGACGTTGTCGCGCACGACCAGCTCCTGCGCCAGGCGCTTGGCCACGTCCGGGGCGACGCCGCCGGTGTCGCGGCGGATGATCTCGATCTTGCGGCCGGCCACGGTGT
>Ga0193751_1000343_pt1 | contig 38132 bp, 30 predicted proteins | sample L1c2metaG_FD_143050 | JGI IMG/M metagenome (GOLD analysis project Ga0193751, IMG submission 143050) | Soil microbial communities from a riparian zone of the East river system, Colorado, United States - L1c2 | ecosystem: Environmental > Terrestrial > Soil > Riparian zone | place: USA: East River...
ACGCCGCCGAGCCCGCTGTTCGGCGCCCACAAGTTCACCCAGCCCATGCCGCGGCTGAAGCTGCAGACGCCGTTTCCGTTGACCCGGGTCGCGTCGGCGGACCCGAACTCCGCCGGCGACGCGGCCTTTCCCACCTCGCTCGGCGAGCGTCCGGCGCGACGGTTGTCATACCACACCGACTTCACCGCCAATCCGAACGACCCGCAATTCAAAAATCCCATCACCGGACGCGGGCCGATCGAGGGCCGCCCGCCGGGGGAAGTCTTTGCCCACCAGCGGTGGAACGAGTTCTTCCCCACCGCCGGCTACATCATGTCCATCGGGCAGATCGCGCCCAACAGCCGCTTCCACCCGAACTTCCCGGCCCAGGCGCCCAACAGCGTGTGGACCTACGGCGCGGGCCGTTTCCAGCAAGGCACGCTGCCTCCTTTCCTGATCAAGACCCGGTACGGGCAGCCGGTCATCAACCGGATCTACAACAACATGCCGGTGTCGCGCTCCGACAACAACGGCTTCGGCCGCAACGAAACCCAGCTCCATTTTCACAACGCGCACAACGGCGCCGAGAGCGACGGGGCCGCCAACGTCCACCACTTCCCCGGCACGTTCTACGACTACCGCTGGAGCACGACGCTCGCCCGGCGCGACAAGATCAACACCCAGGCGACGGATCCGCGCGCGTCGGCATGGTCAACATGTACAGCGGGCCCGATCGCGGCAACGAGGGGCACAACGACGGCATCAATCTGCGGCTGCCGAGCGGCAACCTGCTGGACTACGGCAACGTGGATTTCGACGTGAACCTCATCGTCACCGACGCCGCCTTCGATCAGACCGGCCAGCTGTTCTTCGACATTTTTGACACCGACGGGTTCCTCGGCGACGTGACCCTGGTCAACATGGCCTATGCGCCGTTCCTCGAGGTGCTGCCGCGCAAGTACCGGTTCCGCATCCTGGCCGCCAGCATGTCGCGGTTCTATGAACTGGCCATCGCCGACTCGAGCGGGCGAGCGGTGCCGTTCCAGTTCATCGCCAACGACGGAAACCTGGTGGTGAACCCGATCACCCTGACGACGCTTGATCAGCAAGGCACCGCGGAGCGGTACGACATCGTCGTCGATTTCTCCCGGTTCAGCATTGGCGACACCGCCACGCTGGTGAACACGCTGCAGCAGACCGACGGGCGCAAGCCGGACGGTGCCTTGCCGCTCGCGCAGGCGCTGCAGGGCGACAACAACGATCCGCTGGTCGGCGGCATCCTGCAATTCCGCATCGTCAGCCAGGTCCAGAGCGTGGACGTTCCGGGCTTCATCCAGCACGCAACCAGCCCCGATCTCAGCGTGGTGCCGGCCGTCTTGACCCAGCAGATTCCGATCGTCGCGCCCGTCAGGGAGCGGATCGTCGAGTGGGGAAGATCGGGCGACGGCGACTCGCGCGGGGCCAACGGGCAATGCATCCCCGATTGTCCCGACACCGCCACCTTCCCGTGGACCGTCAAGGTCAACGGCGGGCAGGCCCATTCCATGAACGCCAATCGCATCCAGCTGCTCTATCCGAAGGCGGGGGACATCGAGCACTGGACCTACATCAACGGCGGCGGCGGCTGGGATCACCCGATCCATCTGCACTTCGAGGGGCATCACCATGAACCGGGGGAGCGATTCCATCCCGGCGACCGAGAACCTCGTCAGGAAGGATGTCTGGAGGCTGCGCCCATCAGGGACGGTCCAGTTCCAGATCCAGTTCGGCGAATACGGCGGCTCCTACGTCAACCATTGCCACAACACGGTGCACGAGGACTTCGCCTTGCTGATGCGTATCCAGCTGTTGAGCGGAGCAGCCGGGACGCCGCAAGCGTCCATCACCCCCACGCCGAACCCGACGCCCGACGGCGTGTTCTTCACGACGCCGGAAGTCCTGCCGGAGGCGACGACCAGCACGAACCAAGCGCAAATAAACACGCTGTCCGCAAGTCCGGCGCGCTTTACCCTGAAAGGGAATCCGTAGCGCAGGATTGCATCGTGGGATGCGCCGAAGGGTGTCGACGGGCTCCCTTTCGGCGCTTTTTTTCTCGGGAGGAGTGAGATGCGAAGAAGCCTCTTGGCCGGCATCGCGGCGCTGTCCGCAGCGATCGTCGGGCTGCATGGTTCGCTCCACGCCCAGACCAATCGCTGGGGAGCGGATTACTTCCCCAACCTGCCAGTGATCACCCAGGACGGCAAGACGCTGAAATTCTACGACGACGTCATCAAGGGCAAGATCGTCGTGGTCAGCTTCATCTACACGAACTGCCCGGACATCTGCCCGCTCACGACGGCGCGGATCGCCCAGGTGGAGGACGCGCTGAGCGACCTCGTCGGTCGCGACATTTTCCTGATCTCGATGACCGTCGATCCGGAGCGCGACACCCCGGCGCGGCTCAAGCAGTTCGCCCAAGCGTTCGGTGCCGGCCCGGGCTGGCTGTTCCTGACCGGCAGGCCGGAAGACATAAGAATTATCAACACCAGGCTCGGCGACAGGAGCCGGACCTTCAGCGAGCACCGCAACGAAATCATCCTCGGCAACGATGCGACCGGCGAGTGGGCGAGGAACTCGGTGTTCGGCGATCTCGACCGCCTCATCATCGATATCCGTTCTTTGGATCCGAAATGGCGCGATGAGGTGCGCGTTCTGCGGCACGACGAGGCCAGCAACACGGGCTATCAGCTTGGCCTGCAGCCGGGCCAGGCCCTGTTCAAGAAAATATGTGCGCCCTGCCATACGATCGGCGTCGGCGATCGGGTCGGGCCGGACCTGCGCGGCGTCGCCGACCGCCGCGACCACGCCTGGCTGGCAAGCTTCATCCAGCAGCCCGATAAGATGCGGGCGCGTAGCGACCCCGTCGCCCTCGAGCTCGTTGCGAAGTTTCCCGGCGCGCGCATGCCGGCGCTGGGCGTTTCCGAGCTCGATGCGGGAGACCTGATCGCGTATTTGCAGGCGCAGACGGCGCAATTGAATGACGCGCAAATGCCCGCCGTGCCCGATCACCACCATCATCACCACCACCACTGAGTGCCGGCGGGCCGTAATTGGTAGGTTTGCCCGGCCGTCCTTCGAATCGTGGGATAGGTGGCGCCGGGTGCCATGGGCAAGCGTTTAAGTCTCTGTTTATATGCGAATTTATTGACATTCCGGATAATTCAGACTATGCAATAATCTGTTGATCTTGTTCCGAGGCGATCATGGCGCAAACCACGGCGGTGGAATTTCAGCGGAAGTTCGGCGAGTTCCAGCATCGGGCGCAACGCGAGCCGGTGGAGATCACTCGGCACGGCCGGCGCGAATTGGTTCTGATGTCGGCGGAGCACTACGACTGGCTGGTGGTGGCGGCGCGGCGGAGTGCCCGCACCACCGAAGCAGCCCCCGTGGTGATCGATGCGGTGCGTCGTGCTGAAATGGACGTGGAGCACGCGGCGCTCGATGATCTGTTGAAGTGAGCGCGCGCCGTGCCGCTGCCCGAGCCGAGACCCGGCTTGGTCATTCGTTATGATTATCTGTGGATCGACGAAGCGGCGCGCGGCCGCGATCAGGGCAAGGACCGTCCGGCCTGTATCGTCGCGGCCAGCGATTCGGCCTCGACGCCGCGCTTTGTCGTCATCCTCCCCATCACCCACACGCCGCCGGCCGGCAATACAGTCGGAATCGAGATTCCGCCGAGGGTCGGCCAAGCGATCGGATTGGACGATGCGCCGAGCTGGGTGATTGTCTCGGAGCACAATGTCGATGAATGGCCGAACGGTGGCCTTGCACCCCTACCGGGGCGGCCGGGCATCTTTGGCTACGGATTCGTCCCACCGGGCCTGTTCGCCGCGATCAAAGCGAAGTTCCTCGCGTTGAGCGAGCAAGGCCGCGCGGGCGGCGTTCGGCGTTGAGCGCATCGACGATGGACCACCCTGAATGGGCCGCGGCGAGAACGGCCGCAGCCGCCATTGTCCCAAACGCCGGTAACGCGCAGCATGCGGTCGATCGGCAGTCTCGAACCTTGGGGGCACGGGCATGGACCTGAAGAACAGCGTCGCAATCGTCACCGGCGGCAACGGCGGCCTCGGTCAGCGCATTTGCCATGCGCTTGCGGCAGCCGGGGCCAACATCGCCGTCGTCTATGCGCAGAGCGCCGCTGAGGCCGAAGGCGTGGCGGGCGAGTTGTCGGTGCACGACGTCGCGGCGGCGGCCTTCGCCTGCGACGTCACCCAGCCGGCACAGGTCGGGCGCCTCGTCGATCAGGTCACCAAGCGCTTCGGCCGGCTCGATATCCTCATCAACGACGCGGCGTACAACAAGTCGATCCCGTTCGACGATCTCGACGCCCTGACGATCGAGGAATGGACGAAGATCCTTGACGTCAACCTCACCGGGCCGCTCCACTGCATCAAGGCGGTGGCCACGGTGATGAAGAAGCAAGGGCGCGGCCGCATCGTCAACATTGCGTCGATCGCCGGGCTCGGTCCGACCGGCTCGTCGATCGCCTACGCGGTCTCCAAGGCCGGCCTCATCCATCTGACGAAATGCATGGCGGTGGCGCTGGCGCCGCACGTGCTGGTGAACTGCGTCGCGCCCGGCCTGCTCGAAGGCACGCGCGCCACCGCGAATCTCTCGAACTCGCAGATCGAGCGCTCCGCCTCCGGCGCGCTGCTCAAGCGCGCTGCCGACAAGGACGACGTCGCCGACCAGGTCGTCACCTTTTGCCGCGCCGACACGACGACGGGCGTCACCGTCGCCATCGATGCGGGCCGCGCTTTCCATTAGAGAGCCTTCGCCCCTCACGACCGAGGATTGTTGCCAACTACTGCGATAATCTGTAGGGTCATCAATCAAGCCGCCCAAGAACGACGCAACGTTGTCCGTGCCCCCGCTCGGACTGCTCGGCGCCTCGACTCGGCCGCGCGCGGGCGCACAACGGGGAGGGGATTGATGATCTCGCTCGACGCACCGCTTGACTGCGGTGATCCGGCGGCCGCTGCCCTTCCCAGCAGCCCGTCAATTCACCCCGGCCAATTCCGTCACCCGGCTCGGCGGCGAATTTTTCTTTTTGCCTCGCATGGCGTTTCTTCACGGCTTGTCCGGGGTATGCGCGCTGCGCGAACGTAAATCGGCAATGTCGAACGGAGCATCCGACCATGTCATACCTGCTTGGACCGCGTCTCCACTTCGCCGGCCGTTTCAAGGCGGATGTGTCGACGGTGAACAACGAGCCGACTCATTTCAACAACGCCACCTTCAAACCGGGGTTTCAACAGCCCGGCGCCGAAGGTTTGTGGAATCCGAAGGGCTCCGGTTCATGGCGGCTGATTGGATGTACCGTGACCTCGGCCATGTTCGCCGACGGCACGATCGCGGGCAGCGCCGCCGACGATCCGGTCGTCGGTTTCGCGATAGCCGAAGGCGGGGGGCCACCGGCCAAGCTCGTCGATCTCGATCCCGAGCAGCAGATGGTGTCGCAAATCTGGGGCCTGCAGGTGACCTTGGGAAAGAGCGGCGCCAGTCCGGCCTGTTCCGGAAAATTCGAGGTCGCGGCCTTCAGCGATATTTGGACTCGCGCGTCGGCGGGAGGCGACGGCGACGTGACGATGGCCGCATGCTGGCAGTCGGTGCTCACCGATCTGGCGTGGGGCGATCTTGCCAATTCGCGATTTTTGCAGGAGCTCAAGCAAGCTGCCGCGTCGGGCATGCTGTCGATAAAGTTCAATGTCGACGGCTTCAATATGGATTCTGCCTCCCCGAACTTTGCGACCGGACGCATTGTCGGGATCATCGGGGCGGCGCTGCCGGGAGAGCCGCACCAATTCGTCATGGGCCGCCACTGCATGCCGGCGGCGTCGTCTCCGGTCAACGTCAATTTCTTCTCGGCAGTCGTCGACGACAAGCGCAGCAAGCTGGTGGTGGATCTGGGCAACGCTCTGCCGACGACGGGGGCCGGCGGTCCGGTGGATTCGTCCCTCCAACTTGAACTGGGCGTGCTCCTGCCGAATCAGCAGTTCTCGAGCCTGGGTCAGGTCAAGATCGGCGCGGCGGGCTGGTACGAGCAGACGGCCGGCGTCTGCGAGTTCCCTGCCGATCGCAAGCTGTCGGCAGCCGAGCTGCAGACCCTTGCCGCCGCCCCGATCGTTCTGGCCGCGCCTGCGGCGGACGGCACGACCATGGTCGCCCAGGAAGGCATCGATGGCTTGCACGTTCGTGCCGACAGTTTCGTCTATCGGCTAAGTCCCGGCGATCAGGCCTCGGTAACGCTCTATGCCAGCCGGTTCGGCCGGCCCGCAGCCAACGCCAGCGTGGCGGCGGTGTTCGATGCAAGCGGACTGCAGGGCGGCAACGGCAATCTCCAGATCGCCAAACCGGCGTCCGCCCTTACATTTCCCTCGAGCCTCACGACCGACCAGAACGGCGTGGCGCATCTCGACCTGACCGCACATCCGCTGGCGCATCCGCGGCAATACATCGACGGCCAAGTCTACGGGATCGGATACCGCTTGCCGCAGGCGGCGAACGGAGCGGGCGCTTACAGCAATCCATCGGACTTCATCAGCGTGCTGGTATGGAGTTCTTTCACGATCCCGGCCGCGCCAAATTGGTGGACCGACATCCATCCGGTTCTGCAGCAGTACGCCAATCTCTATCCCTTCATGGGCAACTTTCTCGATCTCGGCGACTATGACGACGTCGTCGCCAACAGCGCCACGCTGCGGGCGGTGTTCACGCTGCCGGAGGGGAACCCGCACTATATGCCGGTGACGCGCGACCTTTCTCCGGCCAAACGGCAGGGCATCCTCAGCTGGCTCGCCACGACGGGAAATGGCGGCAAGCCCAACCTGGGAACCCGGCCGGCGGCGCCGGCCGTTGCGATGGTTGCCGCAGTGCGTCCGGCAGCGGCAGCCGAAGTGGTATCGGCGGGCGGAAAGACTGCGGCCATTCGCAGGCGCGGGCCGCACCGGATCGTCCTCGCGCGCGCCGGCAATTGACGGAAAGCGTCATAAAGGTCGGCGCGCGATCGCGCGGCGTTCACGGCAGCAACGAAACGGCGCTCGATCTTGAGCATGGAAGCCTTCCCTGGAGCGGGCGAAAAATATGCGCGATACTACCAATAGGTGGCGCTAGCGCCAATAGTGTCCGTTAATTTGTTGCCGGATTTTATTGCCGGCGCACCCAGAACGCCTTGTCCCGCCAACGCGTTTCGGCGCGATACCAGGTTGCAAGGGCGCGTCGATAGCCATCCCACATGCGCATGATCGTTTGATCATATTCGGCAAGCGCATCGGCCTCGTTGGACAGATACCGGTCGGCAGCCTCGGCCGCGGCAAGGCCGGTCAGGAGAGCATTGAACAGCCCTCGCGCCGAGAGCGGATCGAGCGCCAATGCGGCGTCGCCCGCGGCCAGCCACGCCATGCCGGCGCAAGGTTCGAGGGACGCGCCGTGCGCCGCGGTGAAGCCGCAAGCGCCGTCGGCAGCAAAGCCGCAAGCGCCCAGGAGCGCCGACAATTCTCTTGTCGATCGCGTCCGTTCGAGCAGGGCTCGGCGATCGCGCGCTATGCGCGCGGCCGGAAGATCGGCATCGGTATGGAAGGCGAGCACGCGCCGGCTGCCCGGCAGAGGGGCGCTGTACCACCACCCGTCCTCCGTTGCCTCGACAAAGGTGAAGCCGGCGCCGGGGCCGCTCGGATCGGCGCGGCCATGCATCCAACCGCACACGAGGCGATCGTGCACGCGGCGGCCGGCTCCGAACTGCCGCGCCACGCGCGCCGTGCGGCCGCCTGCGTCGATTACCACGCGGGCTGCCGCATGCAGGGGCCGCCCGCCCGTCTCGATCGTGACATGCCAGATCGCGCCGTCGTGCTTGATCGCCGCTATCCGCGCGGGCGCCAGCAGCTTCGCTCCGCGCAAGACCGCTGCGGCGCGCAGCCAGACGTCGAATCGTGCGCGATCAAGGTGCCAACCCGGTCCGTCGGGATCCCGCAGGAAATCGGTTTCGATCGGCTCGGGCGTACCCCAGACCGAGCGGTTGCCATGGCAACGGGCGTGTCCCTCGGTCTCGAAAGCCTCGAGCAAGCCCATGTCGGAGAGGAGCCGGCGCGCGGCCGGGATGAGGGACTCCCCGATGCGGGGCGCCGCGCGGGGCCGGCGCTCGACCAACATCACCTTGCGTGTCGGGGCAAGATTGAACGCGGCGGTCGCGCCGGCCGGTCCGGCACCGACGACGAGAACGTCGGCCTCGATCACGCCGGTTGTTTCAAGCCAGACGGGAAGCGCCGAATTTTTGCGATGGAACCGATATCAGCGTGCTCCGCCAGAGCAGCTGCCGGCCTATCGATCTTTGGAAGCGATCGGTCCGCCACCTCCATGACAGGCGGAAAATTCGCGTCGTTTTGAGGTCCGTCCCGGGACTCCACCACGCCCATTTGGCCGAAATCGGCAGTGAAGCGGTTGATCTGCTCAAGATACTCGGCAGCAGTCTTGGCCGGCCATATCCAATCGGCGCGCCGCGCAAAAGCTTTCAGGCGCTCCCCGAGCGGCCTCCTCGTGTCCACCACGGCGTCATAATCCGCCGGGTTTAGTACTTGGTTGGGCACCCTTGCTGGCCAGAAAGTCGGGAGATTCGGTGCGTAGGCCGGGGGGGCCGAGGGATATCCCGAGCGGCAGCTCGCCGTGTCCGTCTGCCACGGGACCGCCATCCAGCGCGTGATCCCGCCGGGTCTCTGCCCGTACAAGGGACCATCGGTCCGCGTAATCATGTCGGGTGTGAATGTCGGACCGTAGGACGGATCAGCCGTCATATCGGCCGCGTGCAATATGCGGAACGGCGCCATGTACATGGTCGAATGGCGCATCGGCCAAGTCATCTCGCAACCGGGATGGAACGCATCGGCGAGGCAGAACTCGAGCGAGGCGCGGTCGAGCATGTCCGGCTGCTCGGCGAGCGGAACGTCTCCAATGCGGCGCGGCGGCGTCCAGCCCGGACGGTAGTCATTGATGAACGTACCGTCGGCCCATTGATCCAGCATGTCGAGCTGGGTGGGAGTCAAAGTGCTGAAGGCATTCGAGGTCTGAGGGGTCGGGACGCTCATCGCATCCCCGTACATCCATGGCCATGGCACCGGCGACCAGGCATCGCGATCGGGACGGCGGAATTGGTTGGCGATAATCTGGCGCGTTGCGGCCTCCTCGGCGCCCGGATTGCTCAGCCGCGCCAACCATTCATCGGTGACGAGGTCGTTCGGGGCGCGCCAGCCGAAATAGGCGGCAAAGCCTTCATTGACCCATTGCAGCCCGGCCAGCCGTTCGAAGATTGGCCGAATGTCGTCCTGGAAGGACGGCCGGTTTGGCGCCTGCAGCTTACCGGCCTGGATGGCCACGTCGCGCATCAGGTCCCACATGGTGCGGACCGATTTGCGCATGGGCGCATAGTTCGGCGGCGCCACCACGACCCAGGCCGGATCCACCGTCAGCTTCTCGCCGTCGACCACCACCACCTCGGCGGTCACGGGACCGTCGGAAGCGTCGTCGTGCCAGCCGTCGTTGTTGGCGAAGTCGACCGCACGCGTGCCGTCATGGGAGACGGACTTGCCGCGGCCGCCAAGCACGATCAGCCGGCCCTTCTCGTCGGTCCTGATCTCGCCGAGATAGACCGGTGTGCCCATGAAGCCGCCGCTATCGAACGTATGTTGGGGCCCACCGTGAACGCCGGGACCGTTGATCCGGCGCGAACCGGGATCGATGATCAGGCTCGCCCGGTCGGAAATCGTGGCGTTGCGGAGATTCTGCGGCGGCGCCGACGCAGCCTCAGGGATGTCCTGTGCAAGTTGGAATTGATACCAAGCGGCCTTCTTGTTTGTGAGATGGACCGTCCAGGTTATCTCGGCATTCGAAGCCGTGAGCTCGGCGACGGCACGTCCCTCGACATCGAGGCCGTAAATGCGAAAGCGCGCGGCCTGGCGCTTCAACGCGCCCGTATCGTCACGGTAGAACCCCGCAGGGCGCGGCAGCGGATCGGTCACCTCTGGGCCGTAGAACTGCTCCTCTTCACTGTTGCCGATCCGGGCAATGCCGATTGACGGATGGATTGCCGCCCTGACGATGCCGGCCGGCAGCTTGCCGCTCGTGGCCATGACTTGCGCTCCCCAGATACAACCGGAGCATAGCACCCCCCCAGCGGCCAGGAAGAGCCTTTCGTCGCGCCGGCATCCTGACTGCGGCGTTGCGGAGAGCGGTCGTCAGGCCGCGCTCTTGTGGCGCCGCCGGCGGACGAGCAGGCCGAGCCCGACGAGCGCCAATGCGGCCGCCGGCAACCCGACGATCCAGCGCTCGCGCGCGCGCGCCCTGGCGCGCAGGACATCCTCCACGAAGCGCTCGCCGCGCGCCATCTCGTTGAAGCTCTGCTGGTAGGAAGCGACGCGGCGTACCTCGTCGTCGGTCAATGGCGTGCCGCCGACACGGGCGGCGCGTTCCTTGGCGTTGAGCGCGGCGACCTCGGCCTGGAAGCGCGCCGCATCGCGGATAGCCTCGACGTAGGTCGCGCGGTCGGCGGCGTTCAGGAACGTCGCCGGGCCGAGGCCGGTCGTGCGCTCCAGCACGGCGAGCAGCGGCTGGTCGGCGGCGGGATTGACGATGAGCCATAGGCTCGATGCCAGCACCGGCGCGAGCGCCAGCAGGCCGGCGGTATCGGCAGCGGCCCGCCAATTGCGCCGGCTTTGCGCGGCGGGAACGAAGAGCAGAGCCCTGGCGAGACCGGCCAGCGCCAGCACCAGCACGAACGCTACCACCATGGCGGCGCCGGTAGGGAGATCGAGGACGAACGAGCTGGCGAGGCCGAGCGCACTCGCGAGGGTCCCGCTCGCCCAGGCAATCGCCAGCACGACCGGAACCGTGCGGGAGAACAGCGAGCCGATCACCGCCGGGACGATCAGGAAGCTGAACACCAGCAGCACGCCGGCGGTGGTCACCGAGCTGGTGACGACCACGCCGAACGACAGGAAGAACAGGAAGTCCCATAGCGACACTGCGAGCCGGCTGCGGCCGGACGGCTGCGCCTCGGACGCGACGGCGAGCATGGGGACGCGCGCGAACCAGTGCAGCAGGCCGATCAACCCATAGAGCGCGACGAACATGATCAGGTCGGGCGGCTCGACCGTGAGGATGCTGCCGATCAGGATCTTCTTCACGTGCTCGGCGCCCTGCGGCGAACGATCGACCACCAGCACGGTCGCGGCGGTCGCCGCCACGTAGAGGATGCCGACGAATGCCTCCTGGCTGACCAGGCGGCCGAGCGCGCGGGTGAACGTGAGGAGCGCCGCGCCCAGCGCCGTGAACGCGAGCGCGTAGGCGAAGCCGGCCGGGCTCGCCGGCGCGTAGCCGAGGGCGAATGCGACGGTGGCGCCGAGCGCGGACAGCTGGGCGAGCGCGAGATCGGCAAACACGATGTTCCGCCGCAGCACGTGCACGCCGAGATAGGCGTGGATGAGCACGAAGGCGACCGACGCCGCGAACGGATAGAGGAGGAAGGAGAGTGCGTCGCCAATCCCGATCATTGGCTCGGGACGCGGAGCGCCTTGGCGAGCGTCGCGACGTTATGGTCGAACAGCCCGAGATAGTCCGTCGCTTGCGGCACGCTGCCGACCGAGGTCGCGAGCAGCACGAACGGCACGCCGAGCTTCTGCGCCACGAACTTGGAGGCGTCCTCCGGCTCATAGGGCTCGTGCACGATGGCCCGCACCCCGGCCGTCTTGCCCTGCGCGATCAGGCGGGCGAGATGCGCCGGGCTCGGCGCCACGCCGGGCTTCGGCTCGATGAAGTCGGTCACGTCGAGCCGGAACCGGCGCGCGAGGTATGGCCAGGAGTTGTGATAGGCGATGAGCTTGACGCCGGCGGCGGGCGCGAGCTGGTCGGTCCACCGCGCAACGCCGCGGTCGAGGTCGGCCACGAAACGGTCGCGGTTCGCCGCAATGCGCTCGCGCTCGCCGGGCAGCAGCCGGGTCAGCGCTTCGGCAATCCCGGCGGTGACGATCTTGGCATTCTCCGGATCGAGCCAATAGTGCGGGTTGGCGACGCCATGGGCATGCCCGCCCTCGTTGGTCACGCTCTGGCCGCTGACTTCGAGCAGCGGAATGCCGACCGAGCCGTCGACATAGGCATCGCCGCCGCGCATCAGCCGTTTGTCGCCGATCTGCCGGATGAGCTTGTCGAGCCAGTAATCGTAGCCGAGCCCGACGCGCACCAGGAGGTCTGCGCGGCGCACCCTGTCGACGTCGCCGGGGCGCGGCTCGAATGCTTCGGGATCGGCGGCGGCCGGCACGAGAGTCTCGACGCTCACCAGATCGCCGCCGACCACGGTGGCAAGCGCGGCAAGATCGGGGGTGGCGGCGACGACGCGCAGGCGCGCGTGGGCGGGCGCGGCGACGCCGAGCGCTGCCGCGAACGCGACGGCAAGGCAGATTGCCTTCATTACTACCGTGTGGCCACCCAGGTGCTCTTCGGCACGAGGCAGTGCACCGATTTCTCCGCCGCGACTGGCGGCGCCGGGCGGCAGTCCATCACCATGCTGGCGAGCGAATAGGCGTCCAGCCGGCTCAACCCCTTCTGCTTCTGCAACATCTCGATCATCGCCCACGAGGCCGTGTCCATCGCCTTGTTGAGGTCGGCGTCCTTGGCGACGGTGACCAGATAAGTGCGGTTTTCCGCCGTCGGCAGCGGCTCCGGCTTGCGCCGCGAGCGTGCGTCCTTGGCGGTGAAGCAGTGCAGGCCCTTGTTGACGTCGACCACCTGACTGACCCGGCAGTCCCAATTGGCGATCATCTGCTTGTCGGCTTCGTCCTTGCCGATCTTGCGGCTTTCCATCAGGTACTTGGTCGTCTCGTCCTTGAGGATGTCGAGCGCCTTGTTGAGGTCCTTGTCGATCCCCAGGGTGATCCACGCATCCGGCGTCTCGATGCGCGGCCATTCGAGCTTCATGTCCTTGATGACCTCGACCGTGACGTTCATCTCCTTGTAGGCGGTTTCCAGCGCCGTGAGGTTGACCTCGCCGTTGCCCTGGGCGGCGTGCGAGTCGCCGGTCCACAGCAGCGCGCCCTTGACGAAGATCGGGACATAGAGCGCGGTGCCCTCGACGAAATCGCGCACGTCGATATTGCCGGCGTAGCGGCCGGGCGGCACCGAGCTATATTGGCCGGGCTCGGCGCGGGCGACCGCCGTGGTGCCGGGGAATGGCTTCAGCGGGATTTCAATCCCCGGCGCGAACTCGGTCACCTTGCGCTCGAGATCGAGGTAGAAATACTTGACCTGTCCGTCGGGGAAGCGGTCGGGGAACTCGCCGAACATGCCCGGCACGTTGAAGTTGGTCGCATAGGCGCGCGGCACGATCCTGTTGATCTTCACCTTGAGCACCATGCCGGGCTCGGCGCCCTCGATGTAGACCGGCCCGGTCAAGGTGTGCGGGCCGCGGCCCGGGAAGTCGGTGCGCAGCTTCTTGATCTGGTCGATCGTGGTGCCGGGGACGACCTGATTGTGCGAATGCATCATCGTCTCGAATACGATGGTGTCGCCGGAATCGACGTGCAGCACCGGCGGCTGCGCGTTGTTGAACCAGCCCCACTGGGTGGTGTCGATCGTGGCCGGCAGCACATGGGTCTTGCCGGGCAGGCCCTTGGCGGGAACTGTCCGCAGCGTTTCCTGCTCGGGCGTCGAGGGCGGGGACATGGGAGCGGGCGCGGGCGGCGCGGGCGCCGGGGCGGGCTGGGCGACGGCAAACGAGGCGCCGAGCAGGGACGCCGCGGCCGCGAGCGCAAAAGCGGGCACGCGTCGGCGGGTGGCGCGGATCCGCGCCGGTAGTGCTGGATGCAACATTGTCGAACGTCTCCCTTATGTTCCCCGGACGGTGGCGACGATTGGCCGCGCCTTGCGTCGGCGCGAGCCTGCCCACTGGCGCTGATATACCGGGTTTCCCGAGGCGGCAAAACCGTTTCGACCCGCGTCTTCCAGGAACTTCATACCCCTACGTGGGTTACCCATCGGGGCGCGTTTCTCCGGATCGCGTTTTCGGAGCCGATGCGGAGTTCATGACGTGAGAAGTCGCTCGTTGAGCCGTTCCACGACCGGACGGCCGGGGCCGCCGGCCGCTGCCCGGTCGGAGCCTTCGCTCGACCAGACCTGCGTCGACACCATCCGCACCCTCGCCATGGACGCGGTGGAGCAGGCGAAGTCAGGCCATCCGGGCACCCCGATGGCGCTGGCGCCCGCCGCGTATACGCTGTGGCAGCGGGTGTTGCGCTATGACCCGGACGATCCGGCCTGGCCCAATCGCGACCGCTTCGTGCTGTCGAACGGCCACGCCTCGATGCTGCTCTATGGGCTGCTGCATCTGGCCGCCGTCGCCGACAAAAGCCGCAACGGCCCGGCGGTGACGCTCGACGACATCAAGCGCTTCCGTCAGCTCGGCAGCCGGTGTCCCGGCCATCCGGAATATGGCCACACCGCCGGCGTCGAGGTCACCACGGGGCCGCTTGGCCAAGGGTGCGGCAACAGCGTCGGAATGGCCATCGCGGGCCGCTGGCTCGCCGGCACCTTCAACCGGCCGGACCTCACGCTGTTCGACTACGACGTCTATGCGTTCTGCAGCGACGGCGACATGATGGAAGGCGTGGCGAGCGAAGTGGCCTCGCTCGCCGGCCATCTCAAGCTCGCAAACCTGTGCTGGATCTACGACAACAACCACATCACCATCGACGGACCGACGAATATCGCCTTCGACGAGGACGTCGGCCGGCGCTTCTCCGGCTACGGATGGAATGTGCTGCGCGTCGAGGATGCCAACGACACGGAGCGTTTTGCCCGCGCCCTGGAGACGTTCCGCCACACCGGCGACCGGCCGACATTGATCATCCTCGACAGCCACATCGGGTACGGCGCGCCGCACAAGCAGGACACGAGCGCGGCGCACGGCGAGCCGCTGGGCGAGGACGAAGTGCGCCTTGCCAAGCGCAATTACGGCTGGCCGGAAGACGCGAAGTTTCTCGTTCCCGAAGGGGTTTATGAGCACTTTCGCAACGGGATCGGCAAGCGCGGGCGCGCGCTGCACGCCGACTGGAGCCGGCGGCTCGAAACCTATCGTCACCGCCACCCCGACCTCGCCGCACGGCTCGACGCCATGGAGCGGCGCGACCTGCCGGCCGGCTGGGATGCGGATATGCCGCGCTTCCCCGCCGACCCCAAGGGGGTTGCCACCCGCGACTCCGCCGGCAAGGTGCTCAACGCCATTGCGCAACGCTACCCGTGGCTCATCGGCGGCGCCGCCGATCTCAACGCCTCGACCAAGACGGCGCTCACGTTCGACGGCGCCGGCGAGATCGAGCCCGGCGAGCCTGCCGGCCGCAATCTGCATTTCGGCATCCGAGAGCACGCCATGGGGGCGGTCCTCAACGGGCTTGCGCTGTGCGGCCTGCGACCGTTCGGCTCGACCTTCCTGATCTTCTCCGACTACATGCGGCCGCCCATGCGGCTCGCCGCCATGATGCGGCTGCCGACGATCTACGTCTTCACCCACGATTCGATCGGGCTCGGCGAGGACGGGCCCACCCACCAGCCGGTCGAGCAGCTGATCGGGCTGCGCGCCGTGCCCGGCCTGGTGGTGTTGCGGCCGGCCGACGCCAACGAAACGGCGGAGGCGTGGCGCGTGATCGCCGGCCTCGATGGGCCGGCGTGCCTCATCCTCACCCGCCAGAAGCTGCCGACCCTCGATCGTCACGAGCACGCATCCGCGGCCGGTGTCGCCCGTGGCGCCTACGTGCTGGCGGATGCCGACAAAGGCCGGATCGATGTTATCCTGATCGGCACCGGCAGCGAGGTCGCGGTCTGCCTCGCGGCCCGCCAAGCGTTGGCGGGCGAGGGCATCGGCGCCCGTGTGGTCAGCATGCCGTCATGGGAGTTGTTCGAGCGTCAGGGCCAAGCCTATCGGGATGAGGTGCTGCCCCCGCGGGTGCCGGCCCGGATCGCGGTCGAGGCCGCCTCGACCCTGGGATGGGACCGGTATGTGGGGCCGCGCGGTGCTACCATTGGGATGCGCGGATTCGGCGCCTCGGCGCCGATCAACGATCTGATGAAGGAATTCGGCTTCACCCCTGAGAACGTTGTCGAAGCGGCCAAAGCGCAAGTCGCCCTGTGGAGGCGCCATGATCAAGAATCCCCTGCTGGAGTTGCGTGACCGGGGCCAGTCGGTCTGGCTCGATTTCCTGTCGCGCGACTTCCTGCGCAAAGGCGGCCTGGAAAAGCTGATCGAGCAGGACGGGCTCTCCGGCGTCACCTCCAACCCGGCCATTTTCGAGAAGGCGATCGCGCAATCGGAATCCTACGACGCGCAGATCGAGCGCGCGTTGGCGTCGGGCTGGCCCTCCGTCACGGCGATCTACGAGGAACTGGCGATCGCCGACATCCGCGATGCCGCCGACGACTTGCGCCGGACCTACGACGCGACCGGCGGTGCGGACGGATTCGTCAGCCTCGAAGTGTCGCCCTACCTCGCCAACGACACCGCCGGCACGATCGAGGAGGCGCGCCGCCTGTGGCGGGCGGTCGGGCGCGAGAACCTGATGGTCAAGGTTCCGGGCACGCCCGCCGGCCTTCCGGCCATCCGCCAGCTCATCGGCGAAGGCCTCAACATCAACATCACGCTGCTGTTCTCCCGGGACGTCTACGCCGAGGTGGCCGAGGCCTATCTGGCCGGGCTCGAGCATCTGGCCGCCGCCGGCCAGCCGATCGACCGGGTGGCGAGCGTCGCGAGCTTTTTCGTCAGCCGCATCGACTCCGTCGCCGACAAGCTGCTGGGCGAACGCATGGCCGCGGCGAACGCCGAGGAGCGGCAGGCGCTGGCGGCGCTGCGCGGCAAGACCGCGATCGCCAACGCCAAGCTCGCCTACCGGCTCTATCAGCGCCTGTTCGCCGGATCGCGCTGGGCGAAGTTGAAGGAGCGCGGCGCACGCCCGCAGCGCCTGTTGTGGGCGAGCACCAGCACCAAGAATCCGGACTATCGCGACGTGATCTATGCCGAGGAGCTGATCGGGCCCGACACCGTCGACACCATGCCGGAAGCGACCATGGACGCGTTTCGCGACCATGGCGTGGTGCGCGACGCCCTGACCGAGAACGTCGCCGAGGCGGAGCGGATGCTCGAGGCGCTGGAACGCGCCGGCATCTCGCTGACGCAGATCACGGACGATCTCGTGGTCGACGGCGTCCGCCTGTTCTCCGATGCGTTCGACAAGCTGCTCGGGGCGGTGGCCGCCAAGCGCCGACGCATGCTGGCCGACGGCCTCGGCAGCCAGAGCCTGGCGCTGGGAAAGCCGCTGCAAGCCGAGGTCGACAAGCTCGCCGAGGCGTGGCGGACGGACGGCAAGGTACGCCGCCTGTGGGGCCGGGATGCAACCCTGTGGACCGGTCGCGACGAGGACAAGTGGCTCGGCTGGCTCGACGTGGTCGAGGCACAATTGCGCGACCTCGATCGCATCGTCGCCATGGCCGACGACATGCGCGGCGCCGGATTCCGCGACGCCGTCCTGCTCGGCATGGGCGGATCGAGCCTCGGGCCGGAGGTGCTGGCGGAAAGCCTCGGCTCCGCAGACGGATTCCCGAAGCTGCACGTGCTCGATTCGACCGACCCGGCGCAGATCAGGGCGGTCGAGGCGAAGATCGATCCGGCCAAAACCTTGTTCATCGTGTCGAGCAAGTCGGGCACGACCCTCGAGCCCAACGTGCTCATGGATTATTTCCGCGCCCGCGTCGCCGCCGCGCTCGGCGCCGAGCGCGCCGCCGAACGCTTCGTCGCCATCACCGATCCGGGCTCGCCGCTGCACAAGCTCGCCGTGCGTGAGGGGTTCCGCGCGGTATTCGACGGCGTGCCGAGCATCGGCGGACGCTATTCGGTGCTCAGCCCCTTCGGCATGGTGCCGCTCGCCGTCATCGGCCGCGACGTGCGCGGCTTCCTCGAGCGCGCGCAGGCCATGGTGCGAAGCTGCGCCGCCGACGTGCCGCCGGCCGAGAATCCCGGCGTGCAACTCGGCCTCGCCCTCGGCGCGCTGGCGAAGCTCGGCCGCGACAAGGTGACGATCGTCGCCTCGCCGTCGATCGCCGGTTTCGGCGCCTGGGCCGAGCAGCTGCTGGCGGAATCGACCGGCAAGACCGGCAAGGGCCTCATCCCGATCGACGGCGAGCCGTTGGGCGGGCCGACGGTCTATGGTTCGGACCGCGTGTTCATCTACGTGCGCCACACCCCCCGGGCGGACGCGGCGCAGGACGCGGCGGTCGCGGTGCTGGAAGCGGCCGGGCAGCCGGTGGTGCGCATCGGCATCGCCGAGGCGGACCTTCTCGGCCAGGAGTTCTTCCGCTGGGAGATCGCCACCGCCGTGGCCGGCGCCGTCATCGGGCTCAATCCGTTCGATCAGCCCGACGTCGAGGCGAGCAAGATCGCGACGCGCGAGTTGACCGACGCGGTCGAGAAACGCGGCGCGCTGCCGGCCGAGACGCCAGTATTCCGCGAGAACGGCATCGCGCTGTTCACCGACGAGGGCAACGCCGGCGCGCTGCGCCAGGCCGGCGCCGACGCGACGCTCGAAAGCTGGCTGCGCGCGCACCTCGGCCGCATCAACGCCGGGGATTATTTCGGCCTGCTCGCCTATGTCGAACGCAACGCGGCGAACCTTGCCGTCTTGCAGGGCGCGCGCACGGCGGTGCGCGACGCCAAGCACGTGGCGACCTGCGTCGAGTTCGGTCCGCGCTTCCTGCATTCGACCGGCCAGGCCTACAAGGGCGGCCCGAATACCGGCGTGTTCCTGCAGATCACCGCCGACGACGGGCGCGACCTTGCGGTTCCCGGGCGCAAGGCGACCTTTGGCAAGATCAAGGCGGCCCAGGCGCGCGGCGATTTCCGCGTGCTCGCCGAGCGCGGCCGCCGCGTGCTGCGCGCCCATATCGGCGGTGAAGTGGCGGCCGGCCTTGCCGAGATCGATCGGGCCGCGCGCCGTGCGCTGACCTGAACGTAACCGCGGAGTGCACGACGATGCAGTTGGGGATGGTCGGCCTTGGCCGCATGGGCGGCAACATCGTGCGCCGGCTCATGCGCCACGGCCACGGCGGTGTCGTCTACGACCGCGATCCCAAGGCGATGAACGAGCTGGCGGGGGAGGGCGCCACCGCAGCCCGCTCCCTCGACGATCTGGTGACCAAGCTGACCAAGCCGCGCGCCGTCTGGGTGATGCTGCCGGCGGGCGAGCCGACCGAAACCGCCGTCATGCAGCTCGGCGCCAGCATGGATCCGGGCGACATCCTGATCGACGGCGGCAATTCCAACTTCAAGGACGACGTGCGGCGCGCGCAAGGGCTCGCCGCCAAGGGCGTGCATTATCTCGATATCGGCACCAGCGGCGGCGTGTGGGGCCTAGAGCGCGGCTATTGCATGATGATCGGCGGCGACCGCGCCGCGGTCGAGCACCTTGACCCGATCTTCGCCGCGCTCGCGCCCGGCGAGGGGAACATCCCGCGCACGCCCGGACGGGACGGCCGCGACCCGCGCGCCGAGCGCGGCTATCTGCACTGCGGCCCGAGCGGCGCCGGGCATTTCGTCAAGATGATCCACAACGGCATCGAGTACGGCCTGATGCAGGCCTACGCGGAGGGCTTCAGCATTCTGCGCGGTGCCGGCGGCAACGCGCGGCCGCCGGGCGAGCGCTATGACCTCGACCTCGCCGACATTGCCGAAGTGTGGCGCCGCGGCAGCGTCATCTCCTCGTGGCTGCTCGACCTCACCGCCGACGCGCTTGCCGGCGACCCGCGCCTCGACGGCTTCAAGGGCTACGTCGAGGATTCCGGGGAAGGGCGCTGGACCGTCATGACCGCGGTCGAGCAGGCGGTGCCGGCGACGGTGCTGTCCGCCGCGCTCTACGCCCGCTTCCGCTCGCGCGAGGACGTGAGCTTCGCCGACCGCGTGCTCTCCGCCCTGCGCAAGGGCTTCGGCGGCCATGTCGAGCCCGGGAAAGGCCGCGGATGATGGACGTCGCGGCGACCGCCCGGCCGGGAACGGACAGTCCCGATCAGCAATCGCCGCCGCGGCCTGCCGGCCCGTGTGCCTTCGTGATCTTCGGCGCGTCCGGCGATCTCACCAAGCGTCTGCTGGTGCCGGCGCTCTATAATCTGGCCGAAGCCCGCCTGCTGCCGGACGGCTTCGCGGTGATCGGCGTCGCCCGCGCCGCCACGTCGGACGAGCAATTCCGCACGCGCATGGGCGAAGGGTTGCGCCAGTTTGCGACCGGCCGCGTCAAGGACGACGTCGTGGACGACCTGCTGGCGCGGTTTTCCTACGTGCGCGGCGATTTCGACGATCCGGACACCTATCGTTCGCTGGGCGAGCGCCTGAGCACCGTCGAACGGACGTTCCACACCGGCGGCAATTGTCTGTTCTACCTGGCGACGCCGCCCGACGTCTTCGCCCTCATCGCCGAACGGCTCGCGCAGGCGGGCCTGGCGCGCGAAAGCGACGGGCGCTGGCGGCGCATCGTCATCGAGAAGCCGTTCGGCACCGACCTCGAATCGGCGCGCGAGCTCGATCGCCGGCTGCTGGCGCTGTTCGCCGAGAGCCAGATCTTCCGGATCGATCATTACCTCGGCAAGGAGACGGTGCAGAACATCATGGTGCTGCGGTTCGCCAACGGCCTGTTCGAGCCGCTGTGGAACCGCGACCATATCGATCACGTGCAGATCACCGTGGCGGAGACGCTGGGGGTGGAAAACCGCGGCAAGTTCTACGACCGCACCGGGGCGCTGCGCGACATGGTGCCCAACCACCTGTTCCAGCTGCTCGCGCTGACCGCCATGGAGCCGCCGGTGCGCTTCGATGCCGATCCGGTCCGCAGCGAGAAGGCAAAGGCGATCGAAGCCATCCATCCACTCACGCCGGACGACGTCTGCGCCGATGTGGTGCGTGCCCAGTATCGCGCCGGGACGATCGCTGGCAAGCGCGTGCCGGTCTATCGCGAGGCCGCGGGCGTCGATCCGCGCAGCATGACCGAGACCTACGTCGCCATGCGGCTTGCCATCGACAATTGGCGCTGGGCCGGCGTTCCCTTCTATCTGCGCACCGGCAAGGCGTTGGCGGCGCGCCGCACCGAAATCGCCATCAAGTTCAAGGCCGCTCCGTTTGCCCTGTTCCGCGACACGCCGGTCGAGCGCTTGGCGCAGAACCTGCTGGTGCTGCGCATCCAGCCGGATGAAGGCGCCTCGCTGCAGTTCAACGCAAAAATCCCCGGCCCCGCCATCCATACGGGCGGCGTGCGCATGGACTTCAAATACCGCGACTATTTCGACGCGGCGCCGAACACCGGCTACGAGACGCTCATCTACGACTGCATGGTGGGCGACGCTACCTTGTTCCAGCGCGCCGACAACATCGAGGCCGCTTGGCGCGTGGTGCAGCCGATCCTCGATGCCTGGCATCAATCGCTCGAATGCGCCGACCTCACCTGGTACGCGGCCGGCAGCGAAGGACCGGAGGCCGCCGACCGCCTGCTTGCCGGCAGCGGCCATGCCTGGCGGAAAATCGCATGAGCCCTTTGGTTATCGTCATCATGGGCGTCTCCGGCTGCGGCAAGAGCACGGTCGGGTCGCTGCTCGCCGGGCGCGTGGGCTGGGAGTTCGAGGACGGCGACTGGTTTCATCCCGCCGCCAACGTCGACAAGATGCACCAGGGCATCCCGCTCACCGACGCGGACCGCCGGCCGTGGCTCGAGGCCATCGCCAAGTTCATCGACGAGGCGCGCGCCGCCGGGCGGCCCGCCGTGCTCGCCTGCTCGGCGCTCAAGCGGCGCTATCGCGACATCATCGTCGGCGATCGTGCGGACGTGCGCCTCGTTTATCTCAAGGGCAGCGAGCCGCTGATCGCCCGGCGCATCGCCACCCGGCACGGCCATTTCATGCCGCCGGGCCTGCTGCACAGCCAGTTCGAGGCGCTGGAGGAACCCGGCCCCGACGAGCATCCGCTCACCATCTCGGTCGAGCCGCGCCCGCGCGAGATCGTCGACCAGATCGTCAAGGCGCTGAAGCTGAAGACTACGGCCGATCACACCTCCCGAGTGCAGGGTGGCTCGTAATTTGCTGAGTCGCCCGACAGCACCCGTCGTCATTCCGGCCGGGCGCGAAGCATAGCCGACGCTTTGCGTCGGCTACCGCTGCGCGGCGCCCCGGAATGACGAAGGCTGTTAGCGCATCGCGATCAAATTCCCGATCACCGCCGCGTCGTCGCCGGCGCGCTGCGGCCGTAGCGTCGCGCGCGGGCGGGTGAAGGTGAGGCGGCCGTCCTTCAGGCCGAACAGCGGCGGCACCAGCTCGGCGACGGCGGCACGCGCGTCGGCGCAGTCGAACGCCACGAGGTCGGCAGTGTTGCCGACGGCGATCCCGTAACCCTCCCGCCGCATGAGCCGCGCCGAGCGGGTGGTGAGCATGGCGAAGCATTCGGCAAGCTCCGCCGGCCGGCTGACGTGACAGACGTTGGCGTAGAGGTTCGCCATGCGGATGAGAGAAGCGTCGCCGTAGGGCGTGAACGGGTTGAGCACGTTGTTGGTCGAGAGCGAGCAATTGACGCCGTGGCCGACGAGCGTGTGGGCGGCGGTGACGCCGCGGTGCACGCTGTGATCCCGGCCGCGGCCGGTAAGATAGAGATCGGTCGACGGCAGCACGGTGACGGCGACGCCGGTGTCGGCGAGGCGCCGCGCGATCGTCTCGAATTGCGCCGACGGAGCGGTCGACAGCTGGGTCACGTGCCCGACCGCGACGCGCCCGCCCCAGCGGTAGCGCTCGGTGCAGTCGCATACGTATTCGATCTGCATGCCGTCCGGCGTGTCGCCGAGGTCGAGGTGCATGTCGACGTCGACGTCGAACTCCCGCGCCAAAGCGAAAATGCGGTCGATCTGGCCGCGCGGATCGCTGTCCGTATAGGGCACGGCGCCGATGACGCGGGCGCCGTTCCGCAGGCATTCGGCGAGCAGCACGTCGGTGCCCGGGTTGTTGATCAGGCCCTCCTGGGGAAACGCGCAGATCTCGATGTCGGCCGCCCAGGCGTAGTCGCGCGCAAGCTGGCGGATCGCGTGAAAACCCTTGAGTCCGATGCCGGGGTCGATCTCCACGTGGGTGCGCATCAGCATGGTCCCGTGCGACAGGCACTTCTCGAGCGTGCGCACGGCGCGGGCGTGGATGTCGTCCTCGGTGAAGGCGCGCTTGGCGGCGGAGGTCTGCGCCACCGCTTCCGCGACCGTCCCCTCGACGGCGGTGCAGCGGTCGATGATGCAGGTCTTGTCGAGATGGATGTGCGTTTCGACCAGCCCGGGCGCCACCAGGCGTCCGGCGAGATCGATCGCCGGTCCATCGGCCGCGAGTCCGGGCGCGACCGCGGCGATGCGGCCGTTGTCGATCCCGATATCGACCGCATGGTCCGCATGGCCGAACGCACGCGCGTTTCGCAAGATCAGGTCCATGACATGCCTCAGATGGCGGCCTGGCCGCCGAGATAGGCCTCGCGCAGCGCCGCATCGTCGGCGAGTTCCGCCGCCGGGCCGGCGCGCACCACGCGGCCGGTCTCCATGACGTAGGCGCGGTCGGCCAGCGCCAGCGCGAGGTTTGCCATCTGGTCGACCAGCAGCAGAGTCACGCCGTTGTCGCGCAGCGCCGCCAGGCTTGCAAACAGATCGTTGATCGCCGCAGGCGCGAGGCCGAGCGACGGCTCATCGAGCAGCAGCACGCGCGGCCCTGCCATGAGGCCGCGGGCGAGGGCGAGCATTTGCTGCTCGCCGCCCGACAGCAGGCCGGCCTGGTGCGATCGCCGGGCGCGCAGCAGAGGAAAGCGCTCGAGCATGCGTTCGATTTCGGCCGCCGCCTCGCGCCGCGGCCGGAAATAGCCGCCGAGCAGCAGGTTGTCGACCACGCTCAGCCCGGGAAACACCTGCCGGCCCTCGGGGACAAGCGCCACGCCCGCGCGCGCGATGCGGTGCGCCGGCAGCGCGGCAATCTCGGTGCCGTCGAGCCTGATCGAGCCGGCGATCGGCCGCAGCAGGCCGGTGAGCGCCCGCATCATGGTGGTCTTGCCGGCGCCGTTGGCGCCGAGCACGGCGACCAGCTCGGCCGTGCGCACCTCCACGTCGATGCCCCGCAGCACCTCGACGTCGCCGTAGCCCGCGTGGATCCCGTTTGCCGCCAGGAGCGCGCGCCCGCCGCGCCATGGCGCCCGCCGCAGCGCCGGGGCGAAATCGCCGGCGCCCAGGTAGGCCTTGAGCACGGCCGGATCGTTCTGCACCTCAACGGGCGCGCCGGCCGCGATCCGCCGGCCGGCATCGAGCACCACGACGGTGTCGGAGACCTCCATCACCAGGCCCATGTCGTGCTCGACCAGAACAACCGCGATGCCGAGGGCGGCGAGGCGACGCAGCAGCGCGCGCAGGCGCACTTTGTCGTCGGCGCCCAGTCCGGCCGCCGGCTCGTCGAGCAGCAGCACCTTCGGCCCGGTGGCGAGCGCGCGGGCGATCTCGACCAGGCGCTTGTCGATATGGGCAAGGTCGCCGGCCGGGCGTTCGAGCGCGTCCGCATAACCGACGAAGGCAAGCAGGCTTTCGGCGAGGCGGCGCTCGTTCTCGTCGTCGGCTCGGCGCGGGCCGAGCGGGATCGGGCTGCCGAGGCGATGGCGGCGCAGGCCGGTGCGGACATTGTCGATGACCGAGAGCCCGGCAAACAACTGGCTCGTCTGAAACGTGCGGGCGATGCCGGCGCGGGCGATGGCGTGGGGGGCGCGGCCAGCGAGTTGCCGCTCGGCAAGCGCGATCGTGCCGGAATGGGGACGATAGAAGCCGCTGAGAAGATTGAGCAAGGTCGTCTTGCCGGCGCCGTTGGGGCCGATCAGGCTGGTGACTTCGCCGGCGCGAGCGGTGAAGTCGACCTCGGCCAGCGCCCGCACGCCGCCGAAGGAAATGCCGACGCCGCGCGCGGCAAGTTCCGCTCCGCTGGCGCGGTCGGCAAGATAGCTGCCGACGTCCACATGGTCGTGCGGCCGGCGCGACGGGGCCGCGGCGGCAAAGCGGCGGCGCACCTCGCCGACGATGCCCTCCGGCGCCAGCCACAGCACCAGCAGCAATGCCGCGCCGAAGAACAGGACCTGATATTCGGCGAGACCGGCGAGAAGCTGCGGCAGCAGCACAACGATGGCGGCGCCGACCAGCGGGCCGAGCGTGGTGCCGGCGCCGCCGACGATGACCGCCAGCAGGAACAGGATCGATTGCGAGAAGGTGAACCCGCTCGGGCTGACGAAGCCGGCAAGCGGCGCAAACACGCCGCCCGCCAGTCCGGTCGCCAGGGCCGAGAGCGTGAACGCCACGATGCGGACCGCGATTGGATTGAGGCCGAGGCATTGGCTGGCGACCTCGGAGGCACACACGGCGCGCATGGCGCGGCCCCAGGCGCTGCGCTCGAGCCGCCGGAACGCCAGCAGGACCAAGGTCGCCAGCACGACTGCGCAGAGCGCGATGTCGCGCAGGGAGAGCTCGTGGCCTTCGATCGTGGGCGGAGGAATATTGACGATGCCGTTGGCGCCACCGGTGAGCGAGCGCCATTCGATGGCGCTGTTCTCGATGATGAAGCCGAACGCGATCGTCACCATCGCCAGATATGGGCCGGCGACGCGCAGTGCCGGCAACGCCAGGACGACGCCGACCGCGCCGGCGAGGGCGGTCGCGATCGGCAGCGCCAGCCAGAAGCTCGTGCCGTGAAACGTGGTGAGAATCGCCACCGCATAGGCGCCGATGGCGAAGAATCCGACATGGCCGAGCGAGACCTGCCCGGTGAGGCCGAGCAGGACGTTGAGCCCGACGCCGACGATCGCGGTCAGGCCCACCATGGCGATGAGATAGATCTGGTATCCGTTGCCGAAGAAGCAGCCGGCGCCCGCGAGCGCCAGCGCGCCGAGCGACAGCAGCAGGGAAGGGGGCGCCCTCATACCTTCTTCACCCCCGCGTCCCCGAGCAGCCCGTTGGGCAGCAGCGCGAGCGCCGCAATCACCGCTGCGAAGGTGATGATCTGGGTGTAGGTCGAGCCCAGCAGCGCGGCGACGAGCGCCTCGACGATGCCGTAGCACAGGCCGGCAACCACCACGCCGGACGCGCTGGTGATGCCGCCCACGATGGCGACCGCGAACGCCTTGATGCCGAACAAGGTCCCCATGTCGGACGACACGTTGAACAGCGGCGCGATCAGGATGCCGGCAATGCCGGCGAAGACCGTCGAGACCGCGTAGGAGAGGGTGACCGCGCGGCCCACGTCGATGCCCATGAGCCGCGCGGCGTCCGGGTTCTGCACCACCGCGAGCAGCGATTTACCGATGCGGGTGCGGCGGGCGACGACATGCAGCGCGGCGGCGGCCAGCAGCCCGACCGCCGGGATGACGACCTGCAGCGGCGACACCGCGATGCCGCCGATCTCGAACAGGGGATTGTCGGCCAGCACGGACGGATAGTTGCGTGGCTCCTTGCCGAACAGGAACAAGGTCACGTTCTCCAGGATGATGCCGAGCGCGACGGTCGCCATCAGCCAGGCGTTCGAGCCGCGCCGGACGAACGGACGCACCGCGACGCGCTCGACGACGATGCCCCATCCGCCGCACAGGACGAGCGCCAGCAGGACGGCGAGCACCGGATTCCATTTCCAGGTGACGGCAAACGTATAGGCGAGCACCGCGCCCAGCATCATCGAGGAGCCCTGGGCGAAATTGACGGTGTTGGAGACCGAGTAGGTGACGTAGAAGCCGAGCGCGAGCAGCCCGTACATGCTGCCGAGGCCGATGCCGGAAATGAGTGCCAGCGTGACCAGCACTTTTTGTCGTTCCTATGAACGCATAGGGCGCGAGGTGCATCCCTCCCTCGCGTGCGTGGGAGGGCAGGCAGGGCTCGTGAGCTAGCGCCTGCGTTCGAGGCCCAACCCCCACCCGCCGGCCCAGGGTTGCGCAAGCGGGGGAGGTATGGAGCGCGGGACTACTGCGTCGCCACCGGCAGGATGTCGTCGCCGTTGTAGCGCACCATGATGTAGTCGTTCTCGTTCAGCGCGTCGTGATTGTCGGGCGTGAACGGCTTGGCGTAGGCCTTGATGAGGCCGTCGTAGCGCTCGATGTTTTCGAGCGCCTGGCGCACCTTGTCGCCGTCGGTCGAGCCGGCCGCGTTGATGGCGATCGCGACCAGCCGCATGGCATCATAGGCGTTGGCGACGCCGACCGGCGGCACCACGTCGCCCGGCCCTTTGATGTCGGGATACTTCGCCTTCAGCTCGGTCAGGACCTTCTGGCCCACGGGATTGAGCTGCCCGAAGAAGCTGTAGGTCTGCACGAACGCCACTTTCTGCGACCAGGCGCCGGCAAGCTCCGGGAAGCGTCCGCCGGAAATCCCCCAGTGCGAGATGATCGGCACGTTCCAGTTGATGCGCTGGAGCGACTTCATCACCTGGGCGCCGGGGGCGGCGTTGGCGACCATCACCAGCGCGTCCGCATTGGCGGCGCGCAAGCGCGTGAGCTGCGGCACCATGTCGACGTCGCGATCCTCGTATTTCTCGACGCCGGCGATCTTCACGCCCTGTTCCTGCGCCGCTGCGTTGAGGCCTTTCTCGTTCGATTCGCCCCACGGATTGTTGACGAGCGCGAGGCCGAGGTTCTTGGCGTCGAACGTCTTGCGCGCATATTGCACCAGCGCCTTGTCGACCAGCACGTCGACCGCCGAGACGCGGAATACGAAATTCGGATTGGCGCCGTTGCGGGTGATCGGCGTCGCCGCCGCCCACACGCTGAAGAACGGCACCTTTTCCTTGTTGGCGATCGGCACAATGGCGAGCGCCACCGGCGAGTCGATGCCGCCGAATATGACCGCGGCCTTCTCCTGGTCGACCAGCTCGCGCGCGGCGACTTGCCCCTTCGACGGGTTCGATTCGTCGTCGCGGCGCACCAGGACGAGCTTGCGTCCGCCCAGCACGCCGCCCGCCGCGTTGATCTCGTCGATCGCGACGGTCAGCCCGCGCGTGATCCCTTCGCCCGACTTGGCCGAGCCGCCGGAGAGGGCCGCGACCAACCCGATCTTGATCGGTTCCTGGGCGAGGCTTGGCGAGCCGGTCAGGGCGAAGAGGAGGGTGGCCGCAAGGCTGCCGGCGACCGCCGACATTTTCGCCGGCCACGCTTGTCGCAATAGAGTTGTCATCGTCTGTCTCTCCTGCATACCGGCGGAATGGGCATTGTGGCAAAGTCGCCGGCGCCCGTCACCACGCTAATCAGCTCATCCACTTGGACACGGTGACCGGCTGGTAGGCGGCGAGCGCGTCGATCAGCGCCGCCGGCGCGTCGCGCACCAGGATGCCGTCGCGGTGCGCGCCGGGCAGGAATCCCTGCGTCACCATGGTGTCGATGAAGGCGCGAAAGGCGCGATAATAGCCTTCGACGTCGAGGAGCCCGACCGGCTTGTCGATGTCGCCGAGCTGGTTGAGGGTCCATGCCTCCATGAACTCCTCGACCGTGCCGATCCCGCCCGGCAGCGCGATCAGAGCGTCGGCAAGCGCAAGCATGCGCGCCTTGCGCGAGCGCATGTCGGGGGCGATCTCGTGGCTGGTCAGGCGCGGGTGCAGTTGCCCCTTGCCGGCAAGCCGTTCGGTGATGACCCCGTGCGCCGTCCCGCCGGCGGCGAGAACCGCGTCGGCGACCACGCCCATCAGGCCCTTGTGGGTGCCGCCGAAGACCAGCGCGATCTGCCGCCGTGCCAGTTCGGCGCCGAGGCCGGCGGCCGCGGCCCGGAAGGCGTCGCCGGCACCGAAGTTCGATCCGCAGTAGACGCCGATCCGCCGCAACGTCCGCATGTCAGGACGAGAGCGCCACGCGAAACCGCTCGCGGCTCGAGGCCGGGTCGAGGTTGCGCTTGAATTTCGGCGGCGGGCTGGTGGCGACGCGGATGAGCACGAACGACGTGCCGTTGCCTTCGCGCAGCCGGCGCGCGCCGGTCGCGATGTCGGCCATGGCGCCGATCGTCATGTTGCGCTTGATGCCGGCGCCTCCGGCGATCTTCTCCAGATCGGCGCCGAGGCTGGTGCGGCTCTTCTGGTAGCCGGTCTCGCCGTAGGCGTCGTCCTCGGCAGTGGCGGTCATCGTTCCTCCGGCCCGGCTTTGCATGCTGCCCTCATTCTACCCTGCTTGCCCCCGCATGGGTCGCAACCTAAGAATAAGTGGTCAAGTGTGCATAGGGAGGTCCCCCATGAAGACGGGCAAGATGGTCGGCGCGCTGGTTGCGGCAACGGCCCTCTGCGCGTTCTGGGCCGCGCCGGGCGCGGCGCAAGGCGTCGATCGCCTCTACGTCCTGCAGTGCGGGCAGGGACATGCCGGCGACCTCTCGCGCTGGACACCGGGCCTCAACGTCGGCACGCCGGTCGACGTGGTCGATAATTGCTACCTCGTCCACCATGCGCAGGGCTACCTGCTGTGGGACACCGGGATCACCGAGGCGGCCGCCGCCAAGCCCGAAGGTATTGCCGGGCAGAACGGCGCGCCCGACTGGAAGCTTGCCAAGACGCAGACCGCGCAGCTGGCCGAGATCGACGTCAAGCCATCCGACATCAAGTACGTGGCGGTCTCGCATACCCACCCGGACCATATCGGCAATGTGGAGCTGTTCCCGCAGGCGATGCTGCTGGTGCAGAAGGCCGAATACGAATGGCCGACCCCGTTCGGCGCCGGCCGCTTCAAGCCGGAGCATCCGGTCACCAAGCTCGAAGGCGACCATGACGTGTTCGGCGACGGTTCGGTGACGATCATCTCGACCCCCGGCCACACACCCGGCCATCAGTCGCTGGTGGTGAAGCTGCCGAAGACCGGCACGGTAGTGCTGTCCGGCGACGCCGTGCACTTCACGGGCAGCTGGGAGAACCGGCGCGTGCCTGCCGGCAACGTCGACAAGGAGAAGACGCTTGCCTCGATGCAGCGCATCGCCGACCTGCTGGCGCAGACGCACGGCCAGTTGTGGATCAACCACGACAAGCCGCAAGGCGACGCGCAGAAGCATTTGCCGCAGTATTATGACTGACGGCGGGTGACGCATGCCGTCCAGCGTTTTCGATTCCACCCTGCTCAAGCACCTGTGGGGTACCGACGAGCTGCGTGCGATCTTCAGCGACGAGAACCGCGTGCAGAAATGGTACGACTACGAGGCGGCGCTGGCGCGCGCGCAGGCGGGGCTCGGCATCATCCCGGCGGCGGCCGCCGCCGAGATCACCGCCAAGGCCAAGGTCGCCAACGTCGATCTCGAGGCGATCGCCGCGGAGGTCCGCCGCGCCAAGCATCCGCTGGTGCCGTCGGTGCGCGCGTTGCAGGCGATATGCGCCGGCGATCACGGCGAATACCTGCACTTCGGGCCCACCACCCAGGACGTGCTCGACACCGGCATGATGCTGCAGGTGCGCGAGGCGCACGCGATCTTCGTGCGCGACCTGCGCGCGGTCGGACGCGAGCTTTACCGGCTGGCCGAGACCCACAAGACCACGCCCATGGCCGGGCGCACCCATGCGGTGCAGGCCCTGCCGATCACCTTCGGCCACAAGTGCGCGGTGTGGCTCGCCGAGACCGGCCGCAACTTCGAGCGGCTGACCCAGCTCGAGCAACGCATGTTCGTCGGCAGCCTGGTCGGCGCCGTCGGGACCAAGGCGTCGTTCGGCGAACGGGCGTTCGAGCTCGACGAAAAGGTGATGGCGCGGCTTGGGCTCGGCGTCGCCGAGGTCTCATGGCAGCCGGCGCGCGACCGCTTCGTCGAATACGTCGGCGTGCTCGGGCTGATCGTCGGCAGCCTCGCCAACATCGCCAACGAGATCATCACCCTGGCGCATACCGAGATCGACGAGCTGGCCGAGCCGTTCAGCGAGGGCAAGGTCGGATCCTCGACCATGCCGCACAAGCGCAATCCGTCGACGGCCGAGAGCGTCGCCACCATCGGCCGGGTGCTGCGCTATACCGTCGCGCTCATGCACGACGCGATGCTGCACGAGCATGAGCGCGACGCGTCGGCGTGGCGGATCGAATGGAAGGCGGTGCCCGAGGCGTGCCTGATGACCGGCGTGGTTCTGCAGCAGATGAAATACATTCTGGCCGGCCTGGAGGTGCACGCCGACAAGATGCGGCGCAATCTCGATGCGCTCGGCGGATTTCTCATGTCGGAGCGGGTGATGTTCGCGCTGGCGGACAAGATCGGCAAGCAGACCGCCCACGAGGTCGTGTATCACGCATCGATGCAGGGATATGAGCAGGGCATCACCTTCGAGCAGGCCCTGATGGCGAACCCGCAGGCGAAGGACGCCATCGGGACGGCGGAGTTGCAGGCGCTGCTCGATCCCACGACCTACATCGGCCTTGCCCCCGCGATCGTCGATCGCCTGCTGGCGCGCACGCGCGCATCGGGGTGGATGGGATAGGCGCGCCTTGATCTAGGCCGCCCACCGCGCGTAGAGCGGGATGATTTTTCTTCGAATCGTCATCCCGCTCTGGCTTATTGTTGGAGCATGATCTTTTCCGAAAACCGGTACCCACTTTTCGGGATCATGCTCTAACGCGCCAGCCCATCTCCCAGAAATCGGCCTCCAGGCGGGTCGCTTCCTTAAAGATCGCGACCAGCTCGGCCTCTCGGACCGGTGTCGCGTAGAGATCGGCAAGGCGGTCGAGGTGTGCCCGGGCCTTGGCGGCGACCTCCTGGTACGGCGCGCCGGCATACTCGTCGATCCAGACGCGATAGGAATTGGTCGCGGCGCGCGCGCCGGGCCGCGCCGTGAGCCCGGTCGCGATCTCGGCGTAGCCGATCACGCAGGGGGCGAGCGCCACCTTGAGCGCCAGGAGGTCGCCGCGCATTCCCGCGTCGAGCACGTAGCGCGTATAGGCCAGCATCTCGGCCGCCGGCGCAGCCCGTTCGAGGTCGTCCGGCGACAGGCCCCAGCCGGCGCACAGCTTCACGTGCAGATTCATCTCGACGTCGAGGATCGCCGAGAGACCGGCGGCGGCTTCGTGCATGTCGGCAAGCTGTGGCGATTTGTAGACCGCGAGCGCGTAGGCGCGGGCGAACTCGATGAGGAACAGATAATCCTGCACCAGGTAATGACGGAACGCCGCGGCCGGCAAGGTGCCGTCGGCCATGGCGGCGGTGAAGGGATGCTCGGTGTAGGCGCGCCACTCGGCTGCCGCCGCGATCTTCAGGCGTTCGAAAAAACTCATGATCTCAATGCCGGCGGCGCATCTCCGTGCGGTCGCGACAGCAGGCGCATCGGTCGCGCCCTGGGCGGAAGCGCCCGACGCGGCTAATTCTTGCCGGCCGGAGCCGGGGGCGGCCGGACACTGCCCCAGGGGTCGTAGGGTTTGGCATCCTTGTGCGTTCGCTTTATTGTGTCGTTGTAGGCCCTGTCGACGTCCTTGGCTTGCTTCTTCTGCTGTTCCTCCAACTGCGGGAGCTGGCTATTGACGCCGGCGCCCTTTTTGCCTTGCGCATGGGCGGGGGCGGCGACTGCGACGACAATCACGGCTGCTGCCAGGAATCTCCTCATCTGGGCCTCCCTCCTTTCCGACTGTCTTCTGCCCGATCGGTCGCGTGGCCGGCCGCGCAGAAATACCGCCGCCCGATAGACGGGTATCATGCGGCTAACCACGCTTCTCTGAGCCGCTGCGTGGGAGCGATGATGCCTGCGTTGTGTGGCCGACACAATAACCGGTTTGGTCCGGTCGGGCGGCTTGTCGCCGGTCGGTCAGGCCGCTTCGTTGTCGAAATGCGCTTCGCGCTGCAGGTCGAGGCAGCATTTCTTGAATTTTCTGCCGCTGCCGCAGGGGCAGGGGTCGTTGCGCCCGACGTCTCTGAAAGGATTGATGGCCTGCGTCTGAATCGCGTCCCATCGCGGTAGCTTGGCCGCCGCGGCACGTCTCTTGTCGTCCTCGTATCGCGGGCTGAAGCAGTACCAGGTCGACAGTTCCTCGATCGTGTCACCGAATAACGTGTATTCGTTCTCCCGCGCGTAACTGCGGCCGCCGCCGGGTTGTTCGACGGCCAGCCGGAGATCCTCCGCAAAATGCTTAAAGCTCAGCAAACTGGGATCAATCCATTCTTTGTCAAACGCCTCCTTGACGAGGGGCGTCAGCTGCTCGAGTCCCAACATGGCGATGGCGCTTTGCCAACCGTTCCAGGCGAAGCAACCCGGCTCACGTTGTAGCTTGGTGAAGCAGGCGTGGAGAAATCGCGCGGCCTCCTCACGCGCCATTTCTCCACGCAAGGTCGCGATCGCCACAGTCTCCAACATCCGAGATCGTACGAACTCGTCAGCATTCTCATTCAGGATCACGTTGTAAAGAGGCTGCGGATCGCCATCGAACACTGCGGCCATCACGCGATGCGTGGTCGAGGTAACGGCCTCCCCAACCACATTGTCGACCTCATCCGGCGGCAGGGCCAACAGCCGCCCCAGCAGTCGGTAGGCGGATTTCTCCCGCCAGGATCCGAGCATGTGAAAGATGAAGAAAAGGGGAGAGGGCTTTGCGCGCTCCTCTGCATCGCCCGCAAGGTAATTTTCGATTGCCTGCAAGAATGCCGGCACCGCAGATGCACGGTCTACCTCGGCCGCGCGAATGGCATCCACCGGCAGGCGCTCGTAGTTGGTGAACTCTTCGAGGATACGCCCAATATCCATGTTCGCTCCTCCGCGAATCACTGGTGTCGAACGAATCATAGGCCGGGCAAGCCTGTCTTGTCGCTCGGATTGCTATTACAGGTACATTGGTAAAGCCGACCTCTTCCGAGAGAGGCGGGAGAGGCAGCCGCCATGGCGCCGAGCGTCCATGGTGGTAAGAGATATCCCCTTCAACGAAGCCCCCACGCGCATGTTGACACGCAAGAACGAACGGCCCGGCGACGCCGCAGTATTGCGGCAAAAGCTGCTCGCCCCGCGCTCGATCGCGCTGATCGGCGCGTCCGACGATCTGGCGAAGAACGCGGCGCGGCCGCTGCATTTCCTGCGGCGCGGGGGCTATGCCGGGACCATCTATCCGATCAATCCGCGCCGCGCCACCGTGCTGGGCGAGCGCGCGTGGCCTTCGCTGGAGGCGCTGCCCGAGGTGCCGGATCACGCCTATGTGCTGGTGCCGACCGAGGCGGTGGTCGACGTGGTCGCCCACTGCGGGCGCCTCGGGGTCCCGCTGGTGAGCGTGCTCGCCGACGGCTTCGCCGCCGCCGGCGGCGTCGGGGCCGAGCGCTCGGCGCAACTGAAAAAGGTATGCGCGCAAACCGGCGTGCGCGTCATCGGTCCGTCAAGCCTCGGGGTGATCGACCTGCGCGCGCGGATGCTGCTCACCGCCAACGCCGCCTTTGCCGAGCCCGACCTGCCGGCCGGCCGCATCTTCGCCGCTTCGCAGAGCGGCAGCATCATCGGGGTGCTCGCCTCGCACGGCAAGGCGCGCGGCGTCGGGTTTGCCGGGCTGGTCTCGGTCGGCATCGAGGTCGACCTCGGCATCGGCGAGATTTGCGCGGCGACCCTCGACGATCCGGACATCGACGGCTATCTGCTGTTCCTCGAAACCATCCGCCAGGCCGACGCGCTGCGCCGCTTCGCGCTCGCCGCGGCCGAGCGCGGCAAGCCGGTCGTCGCCTATAAGGTCGGGCGGTCGCCGCAGGCGCGCGAGCTTGCGGTCACCCACAGCGGCGCGCTCGCCGGCGAGGACGACGTGGCGGACGCGTTTCTCGCCGCCTGCGGTGTCGCCCGCGTCGACACGTTCGAGGCGCTCATCGAAGCGCTGCCGCTGCTGCGCCGGCTGGCGCCGCGGCCAACGGCGCGCGCCCCGAGCGTGGGCGTGATGACGACGACCGGCGGTGCCGCCGCCATGGTGGTCGACCGCCTCGGGCTGCGCGGGGTCGAGGTCGTGGCGCCGGCGCCGGCGACCCTTGCCCGGCTCGCGGCGGCAGGCGTAGTGGTCGAGCCCGGCCGCGTGGTCGACCTCACGCTGGCGGGTGCCCGCTATGAGATCGTGAAGGCCGCCCTCGACACGTTGCTGTCCGCGCCCGAGTTCGACCTGGTGGTCGCCGTGGTCGGCAATTCCGCGCGGCTCAATCCGAACCTGGCGGTACGGCCGATTGCCGACTGCGCACACGGCGCAAAGCCGCTGGCGGCGTTCGTCGCCCCGGATGCGCCGGATGCGTTCGCGCTGCTGGCACAGGCCGGCGTGCCGAACTTCCGCACGCCCGAATCCTGCGCCGATGCGGTGGCGGCGGCGCTGGCGCGCCGCGCGCCGCTGCCGTGGACGCCGGCCCCGGCGCGGCCCGCCCCCGGCGAGGCCCGCGTGCTCGACGAGCTTGCCGCCTACCGGGTGCTCGACCGCATCGGCGTGCCGCGCGCGCCCGCCGTCGCGCTCGATGCGAGCCTCGATGCCGCGCCCGCGCAGCCGTTTTCCTATCCGGTCGCCGCCAAGGTGCTGGCGGCCGACATCGCCCACAAGACCGACGTGGGCGGCGTTGCGCTCGGCATCGCCGACGGGCCGGCGCTCGTGCGCACGATCAAGCAATTGCGCGAGAACGTGCAGGAGCGCCGCCCCGGCACCATCGTCGACCGCGTGCTGGTGCAGCCGATGATCGCGGGCGTCGGCGAGGTGCTGATCGGCTATCGGGTCGATCCCGAGGTCGGCCCGCTGGTGATGCTCGCCATGGGCGGCGTGCTCACGGAAATCTATCGCGACCGCGTGCTGCGCCTGGCACCGGTCGATCTGGCGGCGGCGCGCGCGATGATCGCCGAGGTCAAGGGCAGCGCGGCGCTCGCCGGCTTCCGCGGCCGGCCGCCGGGGGATCTCGATGCCTTGGCAAATGCCATCGTGGCGCTGTCCGGGCTCGCATCCGATCACACGATCGTCGAAGCCGAGATCAATCCGCTGATCGTGCGCGGGCGCGGGGAGGGGGTTGTGGCGGTCGACGCATTGCTGATTTGCAGCCGCTCTCCCGACGAAACGACAAGATCAGGTGGCCAGCCATGAAGCCTATCGACACTCTCGGGTTCATCGGGCTCGGCGTCATGGGCGAGCCCATGTGCGCCAATCTGGTCGCCAAGTCCGGCCGCACCGTCTACGGCGCCGACACGCGGCGCGCGCCGGTCGATCGGCTTGCCGCGCGTGGGCTCAAGCCGTGCGCCGCTGTTGCCGAGGTTGCGGCGGCTGCCGATGTGATCTTCCTGTCCTTGCCGAGCGGCCGCGAGGTCGAGGCGGTGTGCCTGGGCGCGGGCGGCATCGCGGCGGCCAAAGGCCGGGTCCACACCGTCGTCGACATGAGCACCAGCGCCCCGAAGCTGATGGCGGAACTCGCGCAAAAGCTTGCCGCGCACGGCGTGACTTTCCTCGACGCGCCGGTGGCGCGCACGCGCCAGGCGGCGCACGACGGCACCTTGAGCATCATGGTCGGCGGGCCCGCCGAGGCGTTCGAAGCAGTGCGGCCGTATCTCGCTTGCATGGGCAGCGAGGTCACCCATTGCGGCGGGCACGGCGCCGGGCAGGTGGTGAAAATCCTCAACAATATGGTGCTGTTCATGACCGGACAGGCGCTGGGCGAGGCGCTGGCCATCGCCCGCAACGCCGGGGTCGACGGCAAGCTGCTGTTCGAAGTGATGTCGAAAGGCTCGTCCGACAGCTTTGCGCTGCGGAATCACGGCCTCAAGGCGATGGTGCCGGGCGTGTTTCCCGAGGACGCATTTCCGGTCGACTACGCCATCAAGGACATCAAGCTTGCGCTCGACCTGGCCGCCCAGGGCGGGGTCGCGGCGCAGGGCGCGCAGACGGCGTGCGCGCTGCTCGAAGCCACCAGCCGCGCCGGCTACCGTGTCGAGTATTGGCCGGTGATGGTGAAGATGATCGAAGGGAAGACGCGAATAGCGAATAGCGAATAGAACCAGCAAATTGCTTACTTACTATTCGCTATTCGCTACTCCCTATTCGCTTCTTCTCAATCGGCGCTCGCGTTCCGCGCCCGGCCGCCGACCAGCGGCAGCGGCTGCTCGGCCAGCATCGCCTCGGCGACCACCGCGCGCGCCGTTTCGACGCTGACGCCGTGCTGCTTCAACAGATCATCGCAATCGGCCACGATGGCGTCGGCGTCCTGCATGATCTTCAGGCGCTTGAAGTGATCGGCGTGGCCGATCCCCATGCTGGCGCCGACGATCTCCAGCACGTTCATGATGCGGAACGGCCAGTCGCGCTCATGCGCGCACAGCTCGCGGTGATCCGAGTGATAGACCGCGACCAGGGCGTCGACTTGCGCGGCGCGCGCGGCCTCCAACTCCTTGAGCTGCAGCTCGCGCCGGTATTCCGGGAGCGCGCGAAGCGAATTGGCCTGCAAGCCGACGGCGGGCTGGTGAAGCTCGATGAGCTCGATGCCCGGCACGGCGCGCAGAATTCGCTCCGCCGCTTCCATGGCCCCGGCGATGCCGGGGTGGCGATGGAGCGCGATGCGCATGTCGATGCGCTGGCGCAAGAGCGGCTCGAGGTCGTCGAGGCGCGCTGCGAGAAAGCGCATGAATGGCGTCATCTCGAACGGCTTTGACCCGCGCGTCGCTTCGATCGCCGGAATGGTGATCTCGGTGAACTGCACGTGGCAGCTCGGGCACCAGGACAGCACGCCGGTTTTGCCCTGGGACAGCTTGTCGAGGGTAGTGCTCGCGACGCGGCCGAACGTCTCGGTATCGCCGGCGCGCAGTTGCTGGATGCCGCAGCAATGGGTCGGGCCGCCCATCACCCGGTAGGTGACGCCGAGCGCATCCATGATGTCGAGGGCGAGGAGCGCGATGTGCGGGGTCTTGAGCACGTTGCAGCCGGTGTAGAACACGAAGTCCGGCGCCTCGTCGTGGCCGCGTTCGGTGAGCTTCCGCCCGGTCTGCGCCAGCCGGTCGAGCGCCTCGCCGTCGAGCTGCAGGCGTGCGAGGACGTTGACGCCCTGGCTGAGGTTGCGGAAGCTTTCGACCCCGCGCCGGCGCATGGTCGGTTCGTCGTTTGCCGCCCGCGCCATCCGCGTGCGCGCCATGGCCAGGAGGAAGCG
>Ga0193751_1000344_pt1 | contig 38102 bp, 32 predicted proteins | sample L1c2metaG_FD_143050 | JGI IMG/M metagenome (GOLD analysis project Ga0193751, IMG submission 143050) | Soil microbial communities from a riparian zone of the East river system, Colorado, United States - L1c2 | ecosystem: Environmental > Terrestrial > Soil > Riparian zone | place: USA: East River...
CGCCGACGATGACCAGCAGCTTCTTGGCGCGCGAGATCGCGACGTTGACGCGATTGGGGTCGTTGAGGAAGCCGATGGCCGCCCGCTCGTTCGAGCGAACGAGAGAAAGGATGACCGCGTCCGACTCGCGGCCTTCGAATGCGTCGACCGACTCGATGTCGTCCGGCGGCACGATTCCCTTCAGGGATCCTTGCAACCGATTGACCTGTGAGTTGTACATCGCGATCACGGCCAGGTGCGCCTTGCGGACGCGCCTGCGGATGATCGAGGTGATGTCCTTGCAAAGCGCCACCTCGAACTCATTAGCCACCGACCGCTGCGCGTCGCGGTACTCGTCCTGCGCACCTGTGTCGACCCACACGAGCTCGCGGTCGAACGGCCACGGCAGCGGCATTCGAGGATGCGGCGCCTCGTGGATGAGCTTGCCTTCGTAGAACAGGTCGGATACCACGCGGCCGATCGGCTCGCGCATGCGGTATTGGCGCGGCAGCATGATGCGAGAGGAGGCGGGGACCTTGTCCCAGATCCAGCCATAGAAGCTGTCGTCGCGAACGATCTCGTCCAGGGGCTGTCCGATCTTGAATGTCGAAGCGGCCTCCTCCATCACCGGCGGCAGCTGGTTGAGGTCGCCGATCATGACCCACCGCTTGGCGAGCGGCATCAGGGCCAGCGCCTCGTTGGCGCGCACCTTGTTCGCCTCGTCGAGGATCAACCAGTCGAACACCTTGAACCGCAGCCGCGAGTCGATGGCGAGGCGGTTGCAGGTGCCGGCGACGAGGTTGTAGGGCTCGAGGTCATCGCTTTCGACCAGGGTGGGGCGAAGCCGCCGCGGCACTTTGCCCGGCTCGGCGATGCGCGCCTGCCGCACGTGCGAGAAGCCGAGCAGGCGTTCCTGGCCGGTGTCGACCGCGTCGTTGGAGTGCGAGGACATGAGGATTGACGCGTTGGGGTTGCGGCCGAGGATGCGGCGGATCGATTCCACGATCGCGGTCGTCTTGCCGGTTCCGGGCGGCCCCTGAATGAGGTAGAGCTGACCCGGGCGCATCCCCATCACCCGCGCAACAGCTTCGGCCTGCTCCTCGTTCGGGTCGGGCAGGTGGTGCGCTTTCTTGCCATCGAGCGTGACCCGGGGCGGGCTGCCCAGCCAGCCGGTGTCGGCCAGCTCGGCGGCGAGCGCACCGCTGCGCGGGCTGCCGATCTGCAGCTGGCGGATGACCGAGCGCTGGGCTTCGAACATCTCCACGCTCGCGGTCGGCAGCACGATGCCCTCGTCGGGCAGCGGGTCGTAACGCCGGAAGCTCACCCACAGGTTGGAGCCCTGGATCCGGTCCAAAGACATCCCCCGGTACTCGGGGAATCCGGCCGAGCGGACGGTCAGCGAGTCGATGCCTCGGTAGACGCGGCCGTCGGCGTCGTCGACGAGGTGGAGGATCGCCCGGACGTACTCGCCGCCACGCATGTCCTCGCCGCATTCAGGGCAGTGGATGCCGGTGGAGGTCGGGACCTCGGTCTCGCACTTCGGGCACTCGATCCACTGCTCGGTCGCCTCGTATCGCCGCACCGCGGCTTCGGCGAGCTTCTCGCGGTAGTCGCGCAGGTGCTCGATGAAGCGAAGGGTCGAGTCGAGGATGGGGAGCGTCTTGGCCTTCTCCCGGAGGATGATCGCGGTGAACCCTTCCAGGTCGCCATCCCACTCCTTGACCAGCTGCAGCTCCTGGAAGCCGAGCCGGAGGCGGTTCTTCTCCATCTCGAACTCGCCGTCAAGGTCCTGCCAGTCGGTGATCTCCAGGGCGAGGCCCATGGGCGTGCGCCCAAGCCTCCCCGTGAGCAGCGACTGCCGGACCTGGCCGACGAACTCCAGTGGCTTTTCGGGCTTGACGATGGTGTAGATACCGTCGATGGTCCGCTGCTCTTCGAGGACCTGGCGGAGCAGCTCCGCTCCGCCGGCGGCTTCCAGGGCGGCTACTTTCGCCGCCGCGGGCGTGCCAGGACGGACGCGGATGCCAAGCCTCCCGGTCTGCACCTCTTCCCCCGGAATATCCGGGTTCCAGAGCAGAAGGACGTCGCCGGGGTTGGGCGTGCTCATATCAGGCGGACCTACGGGTCGATGTGCGGGTTGGGCGTGAAATAGGGATCAACTGAGTTCAAAAGGGGGTCCCCAGGCGGGACCTAGCACCCCAATGGGCAAGGCCTACGTTAGCACATAGCTCGCTTATTGCACTATTGACGCGCGGTGTGGAAGAACCGGCTCAAGCCGTACGACATCCTGAGCCCGGACGATGTCGAGGCAATCCACGGCCAAGCCATGGACATCCTGGAGGAGATCGGAATCGACTTCCTCCACGACCGGGCCCGGGACGTCTTCGGAAAGGCCGGGATGAAGGTCGACGAAATGCGCGTCCGGTTCGACCGGGACTTCATTCTGGAGACCGTTGCCAAGACTCCAGCCACCTTCGAGCTCCAGGCCCGCAAGGATTCGCGGTCGGTCGTGCTTGGCGGCGACAACGTGGTCACGGCCCCGGTATATGGGCCGCCCTTCATAACCGACCTCGAGCGCGGTCGCCGCGGGGCAACCATCGAGGACTTCAACAACTTCGACAAGATGGCGCAGGCGATCGATCAGATCCATTGCGCCGGCGGCACGACGGTCGAGCCTGAGGACCTGCCGCTGGGGTCGCGGCACCTCGACATGGTGTATTCCCACATCCGGTGGACGGATAAACCATTCATGGGCAGCGTCATCTCGTCTGAGAACGCTCGGGACACGATCGAGATGGCCTCGATCGTTTTCGGCGGGCGGGAAAAGATCGAGAAGACACCTGCGGTTATCAGCCTGATCAATGTCAACAGCCCACTTCGCTACGACGACCGCATGCTGGGGGCGCTGCTCGAATACTCGGAAGCCGGCCAGCCGGTGATCGTCACCCCCTTTTTGATGGCGGGCGCGATGTCGCCGATGGGGCTTGCGGGAACGCTCGCGCAGCAGACCGCGGAAGCGCTGGCCGGCATCGCGCTGGTGCAGCTCATCCGGCCGGGCACACCGAGCGTGTACGGGTCGTTTCTCACCAACACCGACATGCAGTCGGGCAGCCCGGCGTTCGGAACGCCCGAGTCCGCGATGGGGATTCTCGCGAGCGCGCAGATGGCGCGCCATTACAACCTTCCGTTCCGTGGTGGCGGCGCGTTGACGTCCTCGAAGGCGCCCGATGCCCAGGCCGCGTACGAATCGATGATGTGCATGTGGCCGACTATCCTCGGCCGCGTCAACTTCGTGCTGCACGCGGCAGGCTGGCTGGAGAGCGCGCTGCTGGCGTCCTACGAGAAATTCATCCTCGACGTCGAGGTCCTGCGGATGTTCGAGTGGATCCTGACTCGGGGCTTGCCGGTGGACGAGGAGGGGATGGCCATGGACGCGCTGCGAGAGGTCGGGCCCGGCGGGCACTTCCTGGGCGCGGAGCACACGCTGCGCAACTACCGCACCGGCTTCTACCGGCCGTGGATCTCGTCGACCGAGAACTTCGATCGCTGGAACCGTTTCGGCGCGAGAACCGCTGACGTGGTCGCGGCCGAAAAGTGGAAGCAGGTCCTCGCGGAGTATCCGGACCCCGGCATCGATCCCGGCGTCGACGAGCAGCTGCGCGAGTTCATGACCAAGCGCAAGCAGGAGCTCGGCGACGACTGAACAGCAGGCCCGCAAGCGGTTGGGCTATCTGCTGTCGAAGATCGCCTCCCCGGCGCCCGCCCCCGCGAGCGGATCCGCGACCGCGGCCGTCGTCGCGGCCGCCGCGGCACTGCTGCAAAAGGTGGCGCGGCTTTCGACCAAACAGTGGCCAGAGGCGGCAGAGATCCACGCCCGAGCCGAGCGGCTGCGCCTGCAGAGCGAGGAGCTCATCGAGCAGGACGCGAATGCATATCTCGATTTTGTAGAAGCTCTTCGAGTCGGCCAGGGAGTGGCCGGCGCTCGAGCCAGGACCGTCCAGGTTCCGCTGGAGATCGCGAGAGCGGCGGCTGAGGTAGCAGAGCTGGCCGAGCAGTCGGCCGCCATGGGCAATCCAAAGCTGCGGCCCGACGCCGTGGTGGCGGCCATGCTCTCATCGGCCGCGGCCGAATCGGCGGCGTACCTGGTCGGCGTCAATATCGGCGACACGGCAGACGTGCGACTGGACGAGGCGCGAAGACTCGCGAGCGAAGCTAGCGCGCGGCTTCGGTCGCCAGGCGCTCGAGGGTCTTCAGGTGGTCCCGGTCGTGATCGAGCGCGACCCGCAGGTAGCCGTCGACGGTGAGCTCGCCGAACTTCGTGTGCACGCCGATGCGATTCCGCTCCTCCTCGCTCAATCCGCGGACGAAATCGATGAGCCGGTTGCGGGTGTCGGCCCATTCACTCAAGGCTGCCTGCAGCGAGACGGCCTCGAAGTCTCTTTCGTCGTTGCTGTAGTACTCGAACTGTGGGCGCCGGCCGGCGGCCATTGCGCGGATGCGCGGCTCGAAGCACTCGGTCTCCGTAGCGGCCAGGTGGGCGGCCACGTCGCGCAGCGTCCACGCCCCGACACGAGCCGGATCGTCATCCGCAATCAGCTGCGTCATGGCGACCACCAGCTGCTGGCTGGCTTTGAGCTCTTCGAGCAACGTGTCGCTCATGTGGCCGGCTCAGGGTTCATGAGTCGGGCGCGTGGGTTGGCGGCGTCCAGCTCGGCCACGACCGCAGTCACAACCTCATCCGGTGCGCCGGCCCTCTCCCCGACCGGGCCCCACACCCAGCCGTCGAGGTAGGCGTCCATGTCGGTCGACCCATCCTTCATCGCGAAGGCGTCGATGGCCGCCTGGAATCGATCGGGCATCATGCGCTTGACCTCCGTGCCGCCCTCCCATGCCTTGACCTGAGACGGAATGTGCTTCCAGAACATCACTTGATACGAGGCCATAACTCTCTCACGCCCCAACCAAGTCGGCCAGTCTTGTCTCCAATTCTCCCAGGCCGACATCGTTGATCTCCAGCGGAAGGCCGAGGTAGGCGCCAATCTCTTGCGCTTTGGCGGCCAGCCGAGGGTTTGGCACCTGGCGAAGATAGAGCACGCCGTCGTAGTTTCCGAAGAGCATTGGAATCAGCTCGGGGTGCCGGTCGAGGCCGAGGCCGCGCACAACGGCGCGCTCGAAGTTGCGGACGAGCCAGTCGGTCAGGAAGAAGGTGCCCGGGCGCTCTTCGCTGACGCGTTCAAACAGTTCCGCGCCGGCGAGCATCTCGTAGCAGTGCGGCCCCTTGACGCGGGCGGCGCCGACCTCGTCAAGGATCGGTTCCAGCTTTCCGTTCATGCCGCAGTCGCCGTATACGACGACGAGATGGTCGTAGCGCGGGCGAAGCGCCTGCAGCTTCTCTCGCAGCTCATCGACGATGCGGTTCGGGTAGAGGTGCAGCAGCGCCGAGACGCCGTAGATGTCGACGTCCCAACCGCGTCGGTCGACGATGTCCTTCACCTCTTTGCCGAGCGCGCCGCAGATGACGAACGCCGTGCTCACGAGACGAGCTCCAGATCTGGGAAACGCAGAACCGAGACGAAGGAGTCGTTGAAGTCGGTCCGGCCGGAGAGCTCGACATACTCGATGCGCGACGGCAGCTCGAACGCGACCTGGCGCTCGCGATACGAAAGCAGCGCGATCTTGGCCCCTTCGCCCGCGGAGTTGCCGACCGCGATGATCTTGTCGACGTCGACCGGCGGCACGAGGCCGATGATCTTGGCGCTCTCGGGGTTGAGGTACGAACCGAAGGAGCCGCCGAGGAAGATCTCATCCAGGTCGGTTGCGCTAACGCCGAGGATGTCCATAAGGACCTTGATCCCGGTCGCGATCGAGCCCTTTGCGAACTGGAGCTCGCGAACGTCCCGCTGGGAGAGGTACACGCCCTCGGCAAGCAGGAAAGCCTTGACTCCCTCGACCTCGATGAGATGATCTGCCAGCGGATGGGCCCCGGCCTCGGCGGCCGACAGCATCCGGCCCGAGTGGTCGAGCAGGCCGGCGTTCAGCAGCTGCGCGACCGCGTCGACCAACCCAGAGCCGCAAAGCCCTTGCGCGGGCACGTCCCCGCCGATCACCTGCAGCTCGATCGTATCGCCCAAAGTCACGCCCTCGATGGCGCCGTCGGTTGCGCGCATACCGCATTTGATCTGGCTGCCTTCGAATGCCGGTCCGGCCGGGGCCGCAGTGGCCAGCGTGCGCTGGCTGCTCCCGATCACGATTTCGCCGTTCGTGCCCACGTCGACGAACACGCGCATCTTGTCCTCGCGGGCGATGCCGGTCGCGAGCACACCGGAAACGATGTCGGCGCCGACGTACGCGCCCAACGCCGGGAGCGTCTGGATGTAGCCCTCGGGATGAATCTTGAGGCCGACCTCGCGGGCGGGAACGCTCATCGCATCCATGAAGGTGGGGGTGAACGGCATCATCGATATCGGGGTCGGATCGATGCCGAACAACAGATGCAGCATCGTCACGTTGCCGACCACGACCGCCTCGTAGGTCCGCTCCGGCGAGATGCGGGCCTCGCGATAGAGCTCGTCGAGGATTCCGTTCATGGTCGACACGACTGCGGTCCTCAACTCGTCGAGGCTCTCCGCGCCATTCATCGCGTGGCTGATGCGCGAGATGACATCGGCTCCGAACGGCGCCTGGCCGTTGAGCGTGGAGCTGACGGCGGCGGCCATTCCGGTGCGCAGATTCATGAGCGTCCCGACCAACGTCGTCGTCCCGACGTCGAATGCAACCCCGAAACACTCCTCGGTCGTATCGCCCGGCTCGACCGCCACCAGATGCTCGCCCGCGAGAACAGCCGTGACTTTGAACTCGGCGTCGCGAATCGCCTTCGGCAGCGTTCGCAGCACGGGGACGTCCGCGATCATGTCGTGCCCTTCAGCGCTCAACGCGTCACGCAATCGCGCGACGTCGCTGCGCTGGTCGTGAAGGTCGGGCTCGGCAAGCTCGAGGAAGACCTTCCGAACATTGGGGTCGATGATGACGAGGCGGCTGAGTCCCATGGTCGCGGCCTTCGGCACGCGGAGCAGCTGGGGCACCTCGCATATGAGGTCCTCGTAGATGCGCGCATGGCACGAGAGGCGCCACCCGCCCTCGATCTCGTCCTTGCGCAGCTGGCGGTGATCGGCGGTGGTGACCTCCATATCCGCATCAAGGACGCGCACCTTGCACTTGCCACACGTCCCGCGGCCGCCGCATGTGGAGTCGATCGGCAGCCCGATCCAGTGCGCGGCGCTGAAGACGGTCGTGCCGGGCGGAACGCGGGTGTGTCTATCGAATGGCTGGTACGTGACCTCGAGCTTGCGTTGAATCACTTCGAGGCCTGGGCCAGGTCGGCACGGTAGCTCGAGATCCAGCGCATCGCGTACTCGTCATGGCCGAGGAGGAGATCTCCCGCCAGCACGGCCCGCCGCACCTCGGGCACGAGAGGGTTGGTGATCGCGCATGTGAGACCTGCATGCAGGGGCAGGAAAGCGGCGTTGACGGTCGCGCGGTCGGGCAGCCCGAACGAGACGTTGGACGCGCCGCACGTCATGTTGTTGCCGAGCTGGTCGCGAATCAGCCGCATGGTCTCGAGCGTGACCAGGCCGCACGTCGGGTCGGCCGCGACCGTCATCGCGATGGGGTCGATGATCACGTCCTCGCGAGGGATGCCGTACTCGGCAGCGCGGTCGAGGATGCGACGCGCGATCGCGACCCGCTCTTCGGGCACCATCGAGATGCCGGTCTCGTCATTCGCCATCGCGATCACGGCTGCGCCGTGCTTCTTGACCAGGGGCAGGATGCGGTCCATCCGCTCGTCCTCGGCCGTAACCGAGTTGACGAGCGCCTTGCCTTCGTAAGCGGCGAGGCCGGCTTCGAGCGCCTCCAGAACAGACGAGTCGATGCATATCGGGAGGTCGCAGACCTCGGACACCGCTTTGATCGCGGCGACCAGCAGAGCCGGCTCATCCGCGGCCGGGATGCCGGCATTGACGTCGAGCATGTGGGCGCCGGCGGCGGCTTGCGCGATCGCATCGGCGCGGACCCGGTCCATGCGGCCTTCCTTCATCTCGGCCGCGAGGACCTTGCGCCCGGTCGGGTTGATGCGCTCGCCGATGATGACAAAGGGCCGGTCGATCGAGATCGCGACCTCGCGGCTGCGCGAGCGAAGGACGGTGTCCAAAGACGCCTAGCCTTTGCGGAGCGTCTCGTCGATCTTCATGACGGCCTGCTCGAGCGCTTGCGCGCCCTGCGAGCTCTGGCTCCGATCGCCGACGATCTCCTTGGCCATCCGGGTCGCCATCGAGGCGTCGGGCGCGTAGCTGTCCGCACCCACGTGCTTCGCGTACTCCAGCGTCACGGGTGCGCCGCCGACCGCGATATGCACCTTGTCTCGAAGCCCGGCCTTCGTCAGCGCTTCGATGTTGACCTTGAACATTGGCATCGTGGTCGTTAAGAAAGCCGAGAAGCCGACGACGTCAGGCTCGTGCTCTTCGACCGCGGCCACGAACTTCTCGGGCGGTGTGTTGACGCCGAGGTCGAAGACCTCGAAGCCCGCGCCCTCGAGCATGATCACGCACAGGTTCTTGCCGATGTCGTGGATATCGCCCTTGACAGTGCCGATCACGTAACGGCCCACCGGTTTGGCCCCGGTCTCGGCGATCAGCGGCCGCAGGATCACCAGGGCGCCCTGCATCGCCCGGGCGGCGATGAGCATCTCGGGAACGAAGAAATCGCCTTTCTCGAAGCGACGCCCGACTTCCTCCAATGAAGGGATAAGTGCCTTGAAGAGGATGTCCATCGGGTCCATGCCGAGAGCCAGGCCCTCTTCGGTGAGAGCCTTCACCTCCGGCGCGTGTCCGTTCAGCGTGTGATCGAAAAGGCCGGCTCGGATCTCTTCTTCTCGGCTCATCGGGACTCCTCCCTGTTGCGCACCACCCAACTGATGCTCAGAGTCCAACAAGGATACCGCTATCGTATAGTGTTGCGCAGTGAGCAACGACGAGCGGGAGCCCGGGGTGATCCGCTCCGTCGATCGGGCCGTCGCCATCCTCGACCTTCTCGCCCAGGACGGCTGGCGAGCCGGGGCGGAGGTAGCTCGCGAGCTGGGCGTCCATCGCTCGACAGCTCTCCGCCTGCTCGGCACCCTGGAGCGGCACGCGCTCGTCGAGAGAGATCCCCGGACGGCGAAGTACCGGCTCGGCCGGCGACTGCCTCAGCTGGCCCGGGTGGTCAGCGGCGAGCTCGACCTCCGCCACGTCGCCCGCCCGGTGTGCGAGGGCCTGGCCGCGTCGAGCGGGGAGACGGTGACTCTGGATGTGCTCGACGGCGATGAGATAGTGCCCATCGAGCAGTCCACCGGATCGACCGCATTCGTGAGCGTCAACTGGCTCGGCCGTCACACCCCCGTGCACTGCACGGCGAGCGGCAAGGTCATCCTGGCGTTCGCGGCCGATCCGATCCGCCAGCGACTGCTCGCCCGGCCGCTCGTGCCCTTGACGCCGCGTTCGATCACGGATGTCGCGGAGCTCGAAAAGCAGCTTGCCGTGGCGCGCGTTGGCGGCTTCGCCCGCACATTCGAAGAGCTAGAGGTCGGCCTGGACGCAATCGCAGCACCGGTCTTCTCGACGGATGGAGAGGTGGTAGCCGCGATCGACGTCTCTGGTCCTGCCCACAGGCTGCAGGCCGGCGGCGGGCCAGACCTCGTTGGGCTCACGCGGGACGCCGCGGCCGACCTTTCCCGGCGTCTCGGCTACCGCGGCCGAGCATCTCGATAACGCCCCCGCATTTAACGTTCGCTTAACGCAAAACCACCCGTTCGGGTGCCTTCCACTCTTTGCAATGTCTCTCTGGCAGGAGCATCATGGACGGCGCCATCGGTCGCCGCCGCGCCTGCAACAGGGCGTTGGCCAGCCGTCATTTTGGGAGAGAGGAATGAACTGGGGATCTCGAATCCGTGGTCTTGCCGTTGGTGTTACGTCCCTGCTGCTGGTGGCAGCGTGCGGATCGTCGGGCGGCGGCGGAACCGCCTCGTGCAGTGAATCGACCGCGAAGACGGCGACATCGGCAACCGCCTGCGGCGGTATGGACGCGCTGGTAGCGGCGGCCAAGGCCGAGGGTCAGCTCAACGTCATCGCATTGCCGCCCGACTGGGCCAACTACGGCGCGGTCATCTCGGCCTTCCAGTCGAAGTACGGCATCACAGTCAACTCGGCCAACCCGAACGGCAGCAGCCAGGACGAGGTCAACGCCTTCGACGGCACCAGCAACGCCCCGGACGTGGTTGACGTCGGCCAGTCCGTGGCGCTCGCCAACACCGCGAAGTTCACCCCGTACCAGGTTGCGACCTGGGGTGACATCCCGGCCGGCGCCAAGGAATCGACCGGCCTGTGGTTCAACGACTACGGCGGCTATATGGGCATCGGCTACAACCCGGCCAAGGTGCCAGGCGGTGTCATCAATTCGATCCAGGACCTGCTCGGCTCAGGTTTCAAGAGTGAGGTTGCGCTCGCGGGCGACCCGACCAAGTCCAACCAGGGCCTCAACGGCGTCATCATGGCGGCCGTCGCCAATGGCGGTTCGCTCGACGACATCAGCGCGGGAGTCAACTTCTTCAAGCAGCTGAAGCAGAAGGGCAACTACGTGCCCGTGGTCGGGACTGACTCCACGGTCAAGCTCGGACAGACCCCGGTGCTCTTCGAGTGGGATTACCTGTCGACGTCGCACGGCAAGTCCGTGTCTGGGTGGAAGATCTACGTCCCCTCGAACGCAATCATCGGCGGGTACTACAGCCAGGCCATCAACAAGGCGGCGCCCCACCCGGCAGCAGCTCGGCTGTGGGAGGAGTACCTATACTCCGACGCCGGCCAGAACCTCTGGCTCAAAGGTGGCGCTCGACCGGTCCGCATGGCGGTGATGACCACCGCCGGAACCATCGACGCAGCGGCCGCAGCGGCACTCCCGGCCGTGAAGGGAACCCCACAGGTTCCGTCAGGAGACCAGACCACGAAAGCAAGCCAGTACGTCATCGCCAACTGGTCGGCGGCCGTTTCTTGAGCGCCGCCGGAAATCCGGCAGTCACTACCGCCGCTCGCCCCGATTCGGGCGGGCGGCAGCGCTCCCTTTCCTGGCTCGGGGCGATGCCGTTCTTCGTCTACGTTGGAATCTTCCTGCTCCTGCCGACCGCGATCGTCGCGATCGGGTCATTCACGGCCTCGGGCGGGGGCGTGACGCTGTCGAACTTCGCGGGCATCGACAAGCCGTTCATGGTGAAGGCGTTCACCAACAGCCTGGTGGTTTCGTCGATCAGCGCGGCCGCCGGCGCAATTCTGGGCGCCGTTCTTGCCTATGCCGTGGTCACCGGCAACCCCAATGGGTTGCTTCGCCGCATCATCATGTCGGCGTCCGGGGTGCTGGCCCAGTTCGGAGGCGTGGCCCTGGCCTTTGCCTTCATCGCCACCATCGGCAGCGTCGGTTTTGTTTACGTCTTTCTCAAGGACCACGGACTCGACATCTACGCCAACAGCGTGTGGTTCTACGAACCGCCCGGCATCACGCTGATCTACCTGTACTTCCAGATCCCTCTGATGGTGCTTGTCTTCCTGCCGGCGCTGGACGGCATCCGGCCGCAGTGGCGAGAAGCGACCGAGAGCCTCGGCGGCAGCACCTGGCATTACTGGCGCTACGTCGCCGGCCCTCTGCTGGCGCCGGCGTTCCTGGGCTGCACGCTCCTCCTGTTCGCGAACGCGTTTTCCGCTTACGCGACCCTCTCGGCCTTGCTGACGAACGGCGGCTCCTACGTGCCCTTGCAGATCCAGGCCCTACTCACCGGCGAAACGGAGCAGTCGCAGCCCGGCCTGGCCCAGGCGCTGGCCTTGGCGATGGTATTCATCGTCGTAGTCGTGATGTCGCTGTACGCCTTGCTCCAGCGACGCACGTCGCGCTGGCTCCACTAGCGTGAGCCGTTCGCGGCGGTTCAAGCTGCGCATCTTTCGCGTGGTTGTGTTGCTGCTGATGGGTGCGTTCTTCCTCATGCCGGTCGGGGCGATGCTGGAGTTCTCGACGCGAGGCAACGAGGTCACATCTCCGCGCACGCTCGACGCCTGGCTGCGCATTGCCCAGACCCCTGGCCTGGTGAAGGGGATCGTGACCTCTCTGCAGCTGGCGGTGATCACGTCGCTCGGAATGCTGGCTCTGCTTCTGCCCACGATGGTCTGGGTGCGGCTGCGTCTCCCGCGCATCAGCCGCATAGTCGAGTTCATCTGCCTTCTGCCGCTGACCGTCCCCGCGATCGCCCTGGTGGTCGGCCTCAAGCCCCTCTACGTCTGGGTCAACATCAACGTGACCCCTTCGGTCCTTGCCCTGGCATTCGCCTATCTGATTCTCGTCCTGCCCTACAGCTACCGGTCCCTCGACGCCGGCCTCGCCGCGATCGACCTGAAAACGCTGTCCGAGGCCGCGAGAAGCCTGGGGGCCGGTTGGGGCACGGTGATGCTGCGCATCGTCATCCCCAACATGCCGAGCGCCATCCTCAACGCGAGCTTGCTTTCCGTCGCCCTGGTGCTGGGCGAGTACACGGTCGCCAACCTGCTCAACTTCCAGAACCTGCAGGTGGAGGTCGCCTACGTCGGCCTCACCGACGCCAACACGTCGACCGCCGTCGCCGTCGGAGCTCTTCTGCTCGCATTCATCCTTCTGATGGTCCTCACCCTCGTCGGCGGCCGCCTGCAGCAGCAGCACTACATCCCTGGGCAGAGGGCCTGATGGCCTCAAAACCCAATCGAAGTCATACCGGGATCGAAGTCCGGCTCGAAGGCCTGAGCCGCCGCTACGGACCTGTGATTGCGCTCAACGAGCTGGACTTGACCATGGCCCCCGGCGAGCTGGTCGCGCTACTCGGTCCGTCGGGATGCGGCAAGACGACTGCCCTGCGCCTGGTGGCCGGCCTCGAGGAGGCCAATGGCGGCCGGGTTGTGTTCGGCGGCAAGGACGTCACCGGCCTGCCGGCCAGCAAGCGAGACGTCGGGATGGTGTTCCAGGCCTACTCGTTATTCCCACATATGACCGCGATCCAGAATGTGGCCTTCGGCCTCACGCTCCGCCGCAAGACCCCCGACGAACGTCGTCGCCGGGCGGGAGAGATGCTCGAGCTCGTTGGCCTCTCCGGTTTTGCGGACCGTTACGCGAGCCAGCTTTCTGGCGGCCAGCAGCAGCGCGTCGCCCTGGCCCGCGCGCTGGCCATCGAGCCTACGGTGCTCCTACTCGACGAGCCACTGTCGGCGCTCGACGCCAAAGTGCGCTCGCGCCTGCGCGACGAGATTCGCCGTGTCCAGCTCGATGTCGGGATTACAACGCTTTTCGTTACACACGACCAGGAAGAGGCGCTCGCGATCGCGGATCGCGTGGGCGTGATGCAATCAGGTCACCTGGAACAACTCGGCCCGCCGACCGAAATCTATTCGAGGCCTGCCACGCCATTCGTGGCGGAGTTTGTCGGCCTCACCAATCGCCTCGCCGGAGTCGTCAAAGGTGGCGAGGTCGAAGTGCGGGGAACGCGCTTGCCACTCGTCCAGGCCGACAGTACCGACGGGCCCGCGATTGCACTTGTGCGGCCCGAGGCCGTATCCCTGGTGGTGGACGGCGATATGGTCCAGGGCCCGCTCGTCGGCACGGTGATCGCGACAGCGTTTCTCGGCGCCACCAGCCGCGTCACCGTTGACATGGGCGATGGGACGGTGCTGGCCCAGATGCCGACCTCCGACGCGGTCGCCCTTACCGCAGGCACACGCGTGAGACTCGCGCTCCGGAAGGATCCGGTCCTAATCGCGAGGGACGAAAAAGCTTCGACGGATTCGTGACCCATCGGCGGCGGCTGGTGGCCGGTGATGTCCTGCGACCCGGCTCGCGCGCGCCGTACCGTGCGGTTGCAGCGGCGACCGGCGAGCCGCATCGGTTCCGATATGACCTGACCGATCCGTCTGTCGCCGAGCGCTTTCAAGTCGGCCAGGTGCTGGTATGCATCGCGCATCTCACCGATCTGCACGTGACCGATGTGCAGTCGCCCGCCCGATTCGAGTTCATCAATCGGGAATTCGCAGACTCGCGGTTTCGGGAGCTGCTCCCGATGCACCGGCCGCAGGAGGCGCTCAACGAGCACGCGATCGCCGCGATGGTGCGAGCGCTGAATGCGATCAGCGCATCTCCTGTCGCCGGGGCTCCCGTCGACCTCGCGATCATGTCCGGCGACGCCGTGGACAACGCGCAATGGAACGAGCTCGCCACCGCCGCCGCGCTGTTGGATGGAGGGCATGTCTGCGCGGACTCGGGGGGCGAGCGCTACGAGGGCGTGCAGTCGCCCGGATGGCCCGACGACTTTTTCTGGAAGCCGGACGGCGCGGTCAACGGCGCAGACCTGGTGCGCGAGGCATACGGATTCCCTCACTTACCAGGCGTGCTGGAGCGTGCGCTGCGTCCTTTTGATTCACCTGGGCTGCGCATGCCCTGGCTCGCGTGCCACGGTAACCACGACGAGGTAAGCCAGGGAGTCGGGATTGTGACGCCGGCACTCGCCGCCGCGATGGTCGGGTTTCACAAACCGTTCCGGCTGCCCGACGGCCTCGATCGCGACGACGCAATAGAGACTTTCGTGCGCAGGCCGGAGGCCTTCATGGCCGGCCCCGACCTTCCCGTCACGCCGGACCCACACCGCCGCCCGCTCACGAGGGATGAGTTCGTCGACGTCACGGCGGGCGACCGTGAGGACCGGAACATGTACTACGTCCACGACACACCGGCCGTCCGCCTCGTCTTTCTCGACACCGTTTGCGCCGCCGGTGGTGCCGATGGATGCATCGACGAGGACCAGGTCCGATGGCTCGAGCGCCGTTTGCAGGAGGTGACCGATAAGCCGGTAGTGATCACCTCGCATCACACGCTCGACACCCTCGGCAACAGGCGACGCGCCAGTGGGCCGCGATACATCGACGCCGATGAGCTGCTCGAAGTGGTGCACGGGGTGGGCAACGTCGTCCTTTGGCTCAACGGCCACATCCATGCCAACGTGATTCGGCCTCGCCTCGATCCTCGCGAGAACGGCGGCGGATTCTGGGAGGTGACGACGTGCTCGCTCGTCGATTGGCCGTGCCAGGCGCGCGTGGTCGAGCTCTTCGAGGCGGGAGACGACCTGCTGGCGATCGCCTGCACGATGGTCGACCACGACGGTCCGCCAGACCCTGGGGGCGCGATCGAGCCCGCCGAGCTGGCGTCGCTTCATCGGGAGCTGGCGGGCAACGTCCCCATCGCCGGATTCGATTCAGGAAGAGAGGGATCGCCCCTCGATCGCAACGTGATCCTGCCGATCCGCCGGGTGTGCTAGGCGTTGCGCACAGCGCGACAGTACCGTATAGTGCGACATCGAGGGAGAACGTGGTGAGTGGTTCGGCACGACTGCTTGGACGCATCGGACTCAACGACGAAACGAGCCGCCAGGGCCTCATCAACTTCCTACGCGCGCCCCGTTATGAGGTCCTGCCCACCGAAGACGTAGAGGACCTCGTTCTCGCCCACGTCCCGCACGACGTTACGATCACGATCACGGCGTCGCCGCGGCGGGGCATCGATGCCACCATCTCGTTGGCCGAACGGCTCGCCCGGAGCGGATACCATGTCGTCCCGCACATATCGGCTCGGTTGATCCGGGACGAAGCGCACCTGGAAGAAGTCCTCGGTCGCGTCGCGGCGCTCGGCCGACAAGACGCGTTCATCATCGCGGGCGACGCCAAAGAGCCCGCCGGCGAGTTCCCCGATTCAGTGTCTTTGCTCGCAGCGATCAACGCTCACCCGCACGGCCTGCGCGAGATCGGCGTCACCGGCTACCCAGAACGTCACAGCTTCATCGAGGACGACCTCACGATCCAGGCGATGTGGGACAAGCGGCGCATCGCCACCTACATCGTGAGCAACCTTTGCTTCGATCCGCGGCTCGTGAAGAAGTGGGTCGCGCGGGTTCGCCGCCGCGGCGTGCATCTGCCCATCCACGTCGGACTGGCAGGCGTGGCAGACCCCGCCAAACTGCTGCGCGTATCCACGCGCATCGGTCTCGCTGATTCCGCTCGCTTCGTGCGTGGGCACTCCAACTGGTTCATGCGCATGGTCCAGCCGGGCGGCTACGACCCGGAACGGTTCGCGACCGGCCTGCTTCCGGATCTTGCCGCGCGGGAGCGCAATGTCGCCGGCCTACATTTCTTCACGTTCAACGAGATCGAGGCCACCGAGCGCTGGCGTCAAGAGACGCTGGCACGACTGCTCACTGTGTGACGAGGAGATGACCAGATGGCGGTGACCTTCCCGACCGACCTCGAGATCGCGCGCAAGGCCCGGCTGCTGCCGATGCCGGAGGTCGCAGCCAAGATGGGCATCGGTCCCCACCTCCTCGAGCCTTACGGCCACGACGTGGCCAAGATCCGTCTCGAGGCGATCGATGAGCTCGCGGACCGCCCCAACGCTAAATACGTCGTCGTCTCCGCCATCACCCCGACTCCTTTGGGCGAGGGTAAGACGACAACGACTGTCGGCCTCGGCCAGGCGCTTTCGCGCATCGGCAAGCGGGCCACCGTCGCCATCCGTCAGCCCTCGATGGGCCCCACGTTCGGCATCAAGGGTGGGGCGGCGGGCGGCGGCTACAGCCAGGTCGTGCCGATGGAGCGCTTGAACCTGCACCTGACCGGCGACATGCATGCGATCACCGCTGCTCACAACCTGCTGGCCGCGATGATCGACAACCAGATTCACCACCACGAGGCGCTCGTCGACCGGGACACCGTGACCTGGCGCCGCGTGATCGACATCAGCGACCGCGTCTTGCGCAACGTCATCGTCGGACTGGGCACCCGCGAGGACGGCGTCATCAGGTCGACCGGCTTCGACATCACCGCCGCCTCCGAGGTCATGACTGTGCTTGCGCTGACCACAGGTTTGCGCGACATGCGCGAGCGCCTTGGCCGCATCGTCATCGGGAACACACAGGGCGGCAAACCGATCACCGCGGAGGAGCTCTTCGCCGCGGGCGCGATGACGGTGATCTTGCGTGAAGCGATCAAGCCCAATCTCATGCAGACGCTCGAGAACACGCCCGTGCTTGTTCACGCCGGCCCCTTCGGCAACATCGCGACCGGCAATTCGTCGGTGATCGCCGACCGGATCGGGATCCACTGCGGCGACTTCCTGGTCACCGAAGCCGGCTTTGGAGCCGATATGGGCGCCGAGCGCTTCTTCAACATCAAATGCCGGACGTCCGGGCTCTCGCCGGACGCAGCGGTGGTTGTCGCCACAGTCCGGGCGCTGAAGGTGCACTCCGGCCGGTTCCGGGTCGTGGCCGGCAGGCCTTTGCCGGCGGAGATGGTGAAGGAGAACCCAGACGATGTCTGGGCCGGCGCTCCCAACCTGCGCAAGCAGGTCGAGAACATCCGGCTCCACGGCGTTACGCCCGTCGTCGCCATCAACGCGTTCCCGACCGATCACCGCTCGGAGCAGGCGGCGGTGCGCGAGATCGCCGAAGAGCTCGGAGTGCGCTCCGCTGTCTGCCATAACTTCGCCGAAGGCGGGCGGGGAGCGACCGAGCTCGCAGAGGCCGTCGCCGAGGCTGCCGATGAGCCGAGCTCGTTCCACTTCCTCTACCCGATCGAAGCCAGCCTGCGCGAAAAGATCGAGACCGTGGCGACGAAGGTGTACGGAGCTGACGGGGTCGAGTACTACCCGCCCGCCGGCGAGCAGCTGGACTCGTTCGAGCGCAACGGTTTCGGCAAGCTCTGCGTCTGCATCGCCAAGACCCACCTGTCGATCTCGTCGGACCCGAAGCTGAAGGGCGCGCCGACTGGCTGGAAGCTGCCAGTGCGAGAGGTCAGGGCCTCGGTCGGCGCGGGTTTCGTGTATCCGATCTGCGGTGAGATGCGCACGATGCCCGGCTTGCCATCGCACCCCAATGCGGTGCGCATCGACATCGATGACAAGGGCGAGATAGTCGGTCTTTCCTAGAGATGAGCTTCTCGGTTGTCGCGCCGCTGGCGGCGGCGGGCTTGTTTGGGCTCGTTTCCGGGTTCAACGACGGCGGCAACCTGATGGCGTCTTTCACTTCGGGACGGTTGATCACACCGCGGGTGGCCGCGTTGCTACTTCTCATTAGCGTGACGGGTCCGGTTTTGCTGGGAACCGCCGTGGCCCAAACAGTGGGGACGAACGTGATCGATCTTCGGAATCAGGGCGAGCTCAACTTCATTCTCATCACGCTGTCCTCTCTGAGCGTGGTTCTGCTGTCATGGCGATTCGGCGTGCCGACGAGCATGACCCTGGCCCTGGTCGGCGCGATGTTGGGTTGGATGGCGGCCGGCGGTGAGCTCGGCCTCGTCCACTGGCGTGGTGTGGCTCGCATCCTGCTCGGGATTCCGATCTCAGTCTTGGGCGGCGGTCTGCTTGCCCTCGCGCTTTACGCCGGAGTCAGACGCTTTCTCGGCGGTCGGTCTCACGCATCGATACTCGGGCTGGCACGATTCCAGTTCGTCACAGCCGGGATCCAGGCCTTCGCGTATGGCGCGAACGACATGGAGAAGACAGTGGGCCTGATTGCAGTTGGCATGTCATTTCCAAATCACGGACAAGCTGTGGTGTTTTCAGGTCCGGCGCCTATCATGGGCGCATTCATTCTGTTCTTCGCAGGCGCGGTTTTTGGAGGATGGCGAGTCGCACGTCGCATCGGATTCGGAGTCCTCAAGGTTCGTCCGATGCAGGCGCTCGCTCAGCAGCTCGCATCCGGCGGCGTCGTATCGGCATTGGCCATCGCCGGGGCCCCGGTGAGCATGACGCAGACGATTGATGGCGGATTGGTTGGAGTCGGCGCCGGCCTGCGTGCCTCGGCGATCCGGTGGGGAATAGTCAGGGAGATGGTGGGCAGCTGGCTGCTGACGTTGCCACTCGCGGTGATGGTCGCGGCGGCCCTTCGCCTGGTGCTGCGCCTCACCTCGATCGCTCCTTGAGCAGCCTCAGCCGCTCGATACGAGCCCTTGCCCGATCGAACGATCGCCGATTCATCGAGCTGCTCTGCGACCAGGCAGACCTGACTGTGCGCGCCCTGCAGGTCGTTGAGAAGTTCGGCCGTGCGCCGGGCGAGAATGACGAGCTCGTGGACCAAGTGAAAGCGATCGAGCGCGAAGGCGACGCGAAGAGACGGATTCTCATCGACGAGCTGGCTCACACATATGCGACGCCGTTTGACCGCGAAGATCTGTTCGCGCTTTCCCGCGCGATCGATGACATCCTCGACGCTGCCAACGAAACGGCCGTCGAGCTCGCGATCTACAAGATCGGTCCACCGGAAGGCTTCAACGAGATGGCCAAGGTGCTGGTCGAGGGCGCGACGCACATTAGATCATCGGTGGGAGAGCTGCTGGGCCATCCCGGAGTTGCCGCCGAGCATGCCGTCCGCGCCAAGCGCTCGGAGAATCGGATCGACGGTCTGTATCACCAGGCGGTCGGCAGCCTTTTCGACAGCGAAGCGCCGATGAGCCAGATTCTCAAGTCGCGCGAGATCTATCGGCACCTGAAGAACTCAGCCGATCGGATCGACAGAGCCGCCGACGAGATCTCTGTAGTCGTGATCAAGCGGAGCTAGCGGCCGCCTCCAGCAGCTCTGCGAAACGGTTCGAGTCGAAACCCGCGACAGCGCGATCCCAGCGGGCGTTGTAGTAGGCCGTGAAGTCGTAGTCGATCGCCGAGATTTTCGCCTGGATCGCTCCCCACAGTGTCCAGCCGACGTCCGACATGAGTGCAAACAGGTTCATCCGTGCCAGTTGCTGTGGGTCGGGCCGGCCGAAGTACGCCTCGCAAAGCGCGGCCCTCAATTCGCCGTCGAACTCCGCCTCTTGGGCCGTGTTGCCGAGGTCGAAGCAAGGGTCGTTGTTGCCGCTCAGCTCGTAGTCGACGATGCGAAGCGTCGACCCGTCGTCGATGAAGTTCTCGCTAAGCAGGTCGTTGTGACACGGAACCGAGGGCAGCGGTCGCGCGTTCACTGCCCGCTCGATCTCGCGGACCGCCGGCAAGCGGTCGCGGTAATCGGCGGGGATCGTGACGTTGTGCCCTTCGACGATCTCCAGGTACGTCTCGATGAGCCGGAACATGTTGAAGTCCAGCAGGAAATGCGGGGCGGCATGAAGGCGGCGAAACGACGTTGCCATGCGCTGCGCCATCTCCTTCGATTGCAGCGTCTTGGCCGACATGGTCGTCCCCTCGATGAACTCGAGCACCATCACATCGAGGTCGGGAACGACCTCGAGGACACCGGGGCCGATCCCGGTCGTCGCCGCCGCCTTGGTGTTGAAGACCTCGTTGACGCGATCGATGGACAGCAGCTCGGTGGATTGCCCAGGCACGCGGATCACATACCGCATGCCGTGCGCCTCGACGAGGTAGTTCTCGTTGGTGAGGCCACCCGACAGCGGCGATACCTTTACCGCCTCGCCCTTCCAGAGCGAAACCTGCGCGACCGCGTCGTCAGCTCTTGACATGCTCGCGCTGGACAACCGCATCGGTGGTGACCGCGGCCGGCACCATCTGCCCGAACACCTCGACCTCGACACTGCCGCCGGGCTTGAGGTCGATGGGCAGGTAGGAGTAGGCAAGGTTGCGCCGCGCCGTGAAGCCGTAGCCGCAGCTCCGCAACCTCCCGATCACCTTGCCCACGCGCAGCACAGCCTCGCCACCGTAGATCGGGACGTAGTCCTCGCCGCCCACCTCGAGCGTGCGCAACCGCCGCGAAATTCCGCTTGCTCGCGCCGATAGCAACCGTTCGCGGCCGTTGAACTCCGGTTTGTCGAAACGAACGCAGAAACCGAGTCCCGCCTCAAGCGGGTTGTCGAGCAGCGTCAGGTCGGTGCCGTAGTAGCGGTAGCCCTTTTCCATCCGGAGCCCCTCCAGGACGCGGTAGCCGCCCGGTTTGATGCCCGACTCGCGCCCGGCCGCCATCAATCTGTCCCAAACCTGCCCGGCCCACGCGGGCTCGAGGTACAGCTCCCAGCCCAGCTCCCCCACGTAGGTGACCCGCTGGGCAAGCGCGGTTGCGCCGCCGATCCGGATGGCGCGCGCGTGCATGAACGGGAATCCATCCTCGGTCACGTCGTCGCCGGTGACGCGCTCGAGCACATCGCGCGCGCATGGTCCCCACATGCCGATGACCGAGAAATCCTCCGTCGACTCGCGGAGCTCGACCGCAGGATCTCCTTCCTCTATCTGTAGGCGCAGCCAACCGAGGTCCGAGTTCACGTATCCGGCGCCGGTCACGACCCGGAAGTGCTCCTCGCCGAGTCTTGTGATGGTGACGTCCGCGGCGATTCCACCATCGGTTTCCAGGAGCTGGGTGTATACGACGCTGCCGGCGGGGCGATCGATCAGGTTGCCGGCCACGCGTTCCAGCAGCGGCAGGGCCCCAGGTCCGCTGACCTCGATCTTTCCGAACGAGCTCATGTCGATGATGCCGACGCGGTCGCGGAACGCTGCGTGCTCTTCCGCCAGCAGGTCGAAGTACGGAGGTCGGGTCCAGCCGAATGCCCGCTGGTCGGCGCCGGCCCGGCGCCAGGGCCGGCTCAAGTCGTAGTAGTCGACGCGCTCCCAACCGTGCTTGGCGCCGAAGACGGCGCTGAGGTCCTGCATGCGCTCATGCAGGGCGCTCGTGCGGCGCGGCCGGCCCCATTCATCCGCGTCGAACGGATACCGGAGGTAGTAGTAGTACCGGTACGCCTCGCGCGCAAGGTCCGCCGCATAGCGGTGGTCGCGGTGGACGGGACCGAAACGCCAGCATCGATAAGGATGGAGGTCGAGCTCCGTCTCGCCACCGATGATCCATTGCGCGAGGGCGCGCCCGATCCCGCCCGCGCCGCCGAAACCGTTGAGCGAAAGCCCAGCAGCGAGGTACAAACCGCCGACGCCGGGCACCGGGCCGAGCAACGGATTCGCATCCGGCGTCATGGCATCCGGGTGGCACACGAGCTTCACGATCCCGGCTTCGCCGAGGAAGGGAAAGCGACGGGCGGCGCCGCGGAGCAGGGGCTCGAAGCGGGCCTGGTCCGGCGGGAGCGACGTTCCGGAATGGTCCCAGGGCACGCCGTCGATCCAGCGGGCGACCGGATCGGCTTCGTATCCGCCCAGAATCACACCCTCGGCCTCCGACTTTCCATAGACCAGGTTGTCGGGATCCCGAAAGCACGGCATGCCGGCCGGGAGCTCATGTCCGGGAACCGCGCGCAGCGCGGCGTGTTGATGGTCGACGGGCGTCGAGACCAGATGCGCGCCGGCCATGGCCGCGATCTGTGGCGCCCAGATCCCCGCCGCCACCACCACGACCTCAGTCTCGATCCGGCCCGCCTCCGTAACGACCGTTTGGATGCTGCGGCGGTTCGACAGCTCGATACCGGTGACGCGGACGCCGGTGGTGATATGAGCGCCCAGCGCTCGGGCGGCACGCGCCAACGCGTGGGTGGCCGTATGCGGGTCGAGATGCCCATCGTCCGGGACCCACACCGCGCCATAGAGCGATCGGGTGCTGATCGCCGGCATCAGTCTTTCGGCCTCGGCCGCCGATATCAGCTCGACGTCGAGACCGATCCCTCGCGCGCGGCTGGCGGTACGCTGCAACTCCATCAGCTGCTCTTTGCTCGAGGCAAACCGCAGGCTGCCGACCGTCTCGAACACGCCCAGCTCGCGATAGAGCTCGATGCTGTACCGGCGAAATCGCATCATCGTCGGCGACGGGTTGAACTGGGTGACGAGTCCAGCCGCGTGGCACGTGGACCCGCTCGTCAGCTCGCCCTTCTCGATCAGATGGACGTCGCGCAGGCCCGCCTTGGCGAGGTGGTAGGCGACGCTGGCGCCGGTGATGCCCCCGCCGATGACGACTGCGCCGGCGTGGTCCACCCTATCCACCCCCCGTCGATGTCGGTGAGTCCCGCGTGCGGCGCCGCTCGACAGCCTCCGAGAGCAGGGTCGCCAGGTCGATGACCTGCAGCTTGGCGCCCGTGGTGCGAACGCCGTCATCCAGCATCACTGTGCAGAACGGGCATGCGACCGCCAGAATCTCCGCGCCGGTTCCGGCAGCTTCGCGCACGCGCTCCTCGTTGATGGGCTTGCCCCGCCGCTCTTCCATCCACATGCGAGCGCCGCCGGCCCCGCAGCAGAATGTGCGCTCGCGGTTGCGTGGCATCTCCACCGCCTGGCCGGCGGCGGCCGCCAGCTCGCGGGGCGCCTCACGCACATCGTTGTGGCGCGCCAAGTAGCACGAGTCGTGGTACGTGATCTTGCGGTCGCCGGCGAGCGTCTTCAGCTTGCCTTCACGCACGAGGCCGGCCAGGAAATCGGTGTGGTGGACGACCTCGTATCGCCCTCCGAAGTCCGCGTACTCGTTGCCGATGGTGTTGAAGCAGTGCGGGCACGTGGTCACGATCTTCTTGACCCTGGCCTCATTCAGCGTGCCGACGTTCTGCTTCGCTTGCTTCTGGAACGTGTACTCGTCGCCCATGCGTCGCGCGGGATCGCCCGTGCACGACTCGCGCGGCCCGAGGATGGCGAAGTCGACGCCGGCCTCCTTGAGCAGCTTCGCGGTCGAGATCGCGCCCTGCTTGGCACGCTCGTCGAACGATGGCGCGCATCCGACCCAGAACAGGACGTCGGGCGCGGCCTCGCCGGCACTCAGCACGCGGACGCCGAGGCCGTCCGCCCAGTGGGCGCGGTCGGACTGCGGCTTGCCCCATGGGTTGCCCGCCCGATCGACGTCCCGCAGCATCGTCGCCGCCTCATCGGGAAAGCGCGACTCGACCATGACCAGGTTGCGGCGGAGGTCGACGATGTGGTCGATGTGCTCGATGCCCACCGGGCATTCGCGCACACACGCGCCGCACGTCACGCAATCCCATACGACGTTGTCGGTGACCGCGTTGGGCACGAGTGGCGTAGACGCTCCGCTCAAGAGCTGATCGCGCAGCGCCATCATCAGGAGCTTCGGCGACAGCTCCTTGCCGGTGTTGTATGCGGGGCACACGTCCTGGCAGCGGCCGCACTCGGTGCAGGACACCGTGTCGAGCATCTGCTTCCAGGTGAGGTCGGCCGCCGTTGCGGCGCCGAATCGGACGTCCGCGTCGGTTGGTGCTTCGAAATTGATCGGCTCCAGCCGCCCGCGCGCGCGCGTGCGGCCGAAGAAAACGTTGATGGCCGCGACGAAGATGTGGAGGTGTTTCGAGTACGGAAGGTAGACAAGGAAACCGAGGATGAACAGCACGTGCGCCCAGACCGCGGCACGCTCGACGTAGGGCGTCCATGAGTGATGGAGCCCCCAAGAAATCAAGCTCGAGATCGGAGCCCATGCCGCCGGGTACTCGTTGATGCCAAGCGCGATCTGGCTGGCGTGCCACAGGAACAGCGAGACGACGATTCCGGCGATCAGAAGCAGTATCAGGTCCGCCTCGCGCAGGTGGCTGCCCGCGAAACGCATCGGTCGCTGAACTTTGCGGATCACGAACGCCGTAATCACGCCGGCGAGCACCAGGAGCGCGAACAGGTCGACGAGGAATGCGTACCAGCCCTGCCGACCGAGCCACGGCAGCCTGGCGTGCGGGTCGACCACGCCGATCATCGCGATGGCGATGGTCGGCAGAAGCACGATGAAGCCCCAAAAGATCGCGGCATGCATCAGGCCGGGCAGCAGGCGCTGCAGCAGCTTGCTTTGGCCGATGACGACGACTGCTTCGGCCCGGGCTCGACCCGGGATGTCGTCGAATCGCGCCGCGGGCTTGCCCATGCGGATGAGCCGGTAGATGAGAACGGCGCGGCGTGCGAACAGCCCTATCGCGACGACCAGGACGGCGGCGAAGACGGCGGCGGCAATGGGATTCACCTGGTTTTCCGGATCTCGGCCGAGATGGCCGGCACGATCTCTTTCAGGTCACCGACCACCGCGTAGTCGGCGTTCTGCATGATCGGCGCCTCCGAGTCGGCGTTGATGGCGAGGATGCGCTTCGCGCCCTTGCATCCGGCCATGTGTTGCGTGGCGCCCGAGATTCCGCACGCGATGTACATGTCAGGTGCGATCTTGGTGCCGGTCTGGCCGACCTGGTCGGAGTGCGGCCGCCATCCGGCGCTCGTGACCACACGCGAGCAGCCCACCGCGCCGCCCAGAAGACCTGCGAGCTCTTCGATGATCGCGAACCCCTCTTTCGAGCCGACCCCGCGCCCGCCGCTGACGACGACTTTTGCTTCGGCCAGCGACACGCCGCCGCCGGCCGCGGCGACGTGGTCTGTGACCTGGACCACCCGGTCGGCAGGTGCGAGCCGTCCGAGATAGGGCTCAACGTCGAGGTCTTTGGGTTGCGGCCCGTCGGTCACGCGAACCGTGTGCGGGGCGACGGTGATCACGGCGCGGGGACTGCGAAGGATCGCGGTCTCGAGGAGGCTTCCACCCCATCGCTGGCGGACGACCCTCACCGTCTCTCCAGGCTCCGCCGAGATGCAGTTGGCGGCGAAGGGCAGGCCGGTGCGCGCCGCGAGACGTGCCATGACCTCATTGCCGCGATCGGTGCCGGCCGCGACCACCGCCGACACTCCAAGCTCGTCAGCGGCGAGCGCTAGGACCGCCGCGATCGCGTCAGGGGCAAACGGCTCGATTGCGTCCATAGGAACGCTGCGCAGCGGCTCGCCGAACTTGCGGGCGAGGGTCAGCATCTGGAGCGAGGCGTCATTGGTCTCCATGAGGACGAGGGCGCTCACAGGGCTCCCCGATCGGGGTCCCCGCGAAATCGAAGATTTCGTGGGGTGAGAATAATCGCCAGATTTTTTGGGGTAATCACAAGACACCCATCGTGCGCAGCATCTCGACAACGGCCGGCGCGGCCGCCGGCCCGTTTCCCAACACCTCGGCGCGCCTGCCCTGGCCAGGGGGCACCTCGAGGCGCACCAGCTCCAGCCTCGCGGGCGGTCTCGATGGCGCTGAGATGGCGATCGGTTTGCGGCTTGCGCGCATGCGACCGGGTACCGAGGGGTATCGCGGCAGGTTCAGGCCCTCCTTGACCGTCAGCACCGCAGGCGTCGGCACCACGTACACATCACGGCCGCCATCGACCTCCTGCTCGCAGCGCACCGACTCGCCCTCGACCCTCACGCCCTTGAGCCCAGTCACGCATGGCCGCCCGAGCGCCCGCGCCACCCGGAGGCCGACCTGAAAGCCGGCGGAGTCCGCGGACTCGTTGCCTAGAAGGACGAGGTCGAAGGGACCCGCAGCCGCCTCGTCGGCGCGGATCGCATCGACGATCGCCGACGCGGTCGCCTCCCCGTCCCACTCGACGCCGTCGGTCTGGATGTGGATCGCGCGGTCCACGCCCAGCGCCATCGCATCGCGCAGCTGCTCGGCCGCTTCGGGCGGGCCGAGCGTGAGCACAACCGACTCGCCGGCGTTCGTCTCGATGAGGCGGACCGCCTCTTCCACACCGCATTCCTCATGCGGGCTGATCGTGAAGCCGAGGTGGCGCGTCTCGAGAGATATCGAGTCTGCTGCGAGCACCATCTTGCCGCCGGTGAACGGCACTCGTTTGACACAGACCAATACTCTCAGGGGTCCCCGCGAACTCACGGCGAAGCCTCTGAGTTCGTGGGGTGGAGGACCCTCATGAGCGGATGCGGATGTTCTCCGGATCGAACAGAGGAGTGGAGCCCACGACGGCGACCGTGACCGGGTAGCGCTCGCCCATGTACTGCACCGCGAGCCGCTCACCGGCCGCCGCACGCTCCGGTGGAAGGTACGTCATGAGGATGTGCTTGCCGATAGATGGGCCGGCGCCGGCGCTCGTGACGTAAGACCGGCGGCCGAGGCGGTCAGCGATCGCGGCACCGTCAGGCGTAAGGATGGGCTCACGCCCGAGCATGTACCGCTTCTCGCCCGATTTCGACGTGTGATCGTCGACCGTCAGCGTGCACAGGATTGCCGCGGCCTCCTCCTCGCGCTGGCGGAGGTGCGCCTCTTTACCCACGAAGTCCTCGGCCTTGACGCGCGGTGCCTGCATGCCAGCCTCGACCACGTTGTACTCGGTCTCGAGCTCGTTGCCGTGCGCCCTATAGCACTTCTCCAGGCGCCCCGTGGTGCCGTACACGCCGATGCCGCATGCCGCGAGGCCGAAAGGCCGGCCTGCTTCCCACAGCACGTCCCACAGGCACGCGCCCTGCTCGATCGGCACGTACAGCTCCCAGCCGAGGTCGCCTACATAGGAGATGCGCGAGGCCAGGACCCGAACGGTGCCGATGTCGATCGTCCGGCAGGCGCCGAACTTGAAGCCTTCGTTGGAGACGTCGTCGCTCGTCGCCGAGGCAAGAATGTCGCGCGCGCCAGGGCCCCACAGGCCCACCGTGGTCATCGCCGAGGTCAGGTCGAACAGCTGGGCCGATCCATCCTCGGGCAGGTGGTCGGCGAACCACTTCTTGTCCGACATGCCGGCGGCGCCACCGGTGACGACCCGGAAGTGTTCGTTGCCGAGCCGCATGATCGTGAGGTCCGACTTGAAGCCGCCGTTGTGGCTGAGCACGGGCGTGTAGACGTTGCGGCCTGCGGGGACGTCCATCTGGCGGAGGGTGACCTTTTGCACCGCCGCCAGAGCGCCAGGGCCCTTGATGTCGAAAATCGTGAAGGCCGACAGGTCGAAGAGGCCCGCGCGCTCGCGCATTGCCAGGTGCTCGGCGTTGATGAGAGGCGACCACCATCGCGATTCCCATTCCGATGTGCGCCGCGTGACGCGATCACCGAACTCCTCGAGCAGGGGAGTGTTCGACTCGTACCACATCGGTCGCTCCCAGCCCGCCGTTTCGAAGAAGACGGCTCCCAGCTCACGCTCCCGCTCGTGGAAGGGGGCAAGACGCACGTTCCTGTTGGAAGCCCATTGCTCGCTGGGATGGACGATGCCATAGGTCTTGTTGAATCCTTCGGCGGCGCGCGCGCGTACGTGCGCGCGTGTCTTCTGATGTTCGTGGAAGCGGGCGATGTCCGACGAATGGAGGTCGATCTCGGACTCGCCGTACACCATCCATTCCGCAAGCGCCTTGCCTGTGCCCGGGCCTTCCTTGACCCAGACGGCCGCCGCCGACCACAAGCCCTTGACGTCGTGCGCCTCGCCCAGCACGGGCATCCCATCCGGCGTCAACGAGAGGATGCCGTTGATGGCGTATTTCACGCCTACCTTCTCGTCGCCGACGATCTCCGGCATCAGCTCGAGCGCATGCTGCATCTGGAGCTCGAAGTCCGGCTGCGTGAACGGGAACTCGGTCGGCGACAGGGCGGCTCGTTCGATCGGCGGAATGTCCTCCGGGTCGTAGAGGATCGGCCGGTGGGCGTACGAACCGATTTCGAGGTCGCCGCCCGCCTGGCGCTCGTACATGTTGGTGTCCATGTCGCGGACGATCGGCACCTCGATGTCGCCCTTGGCGCCGGCAAAGCGGGGCACCGGGCCGACGTCGATCATCTGGTGTACGGCTGGAGTGAGCGGGATGCGGGCTCCGGCCATGCGTGCGACGCGCGGGCTCCAGACCCCGCACGTGATCACCACGGTCTCGGCCTCGATCTCGCCGGCGGTGGTGCGCACGCAGCGCACGTGGCCGCGCTCGACGTCGATGCCCACCACCTCCGTCTTCGCCACCACACGCAGAGCGCCCGACGCCTGCGCGCGTTCGCGCATGATCGTGCCCGCGCGCAGCGAGTCGACCACGCCGACGCCGGGCGTGTAAAAGCCGCCGAGGATGATCGACTCGTCGATAAACGGAACCAGCTCCTTCACCTCGGCCGGGCTGACCAGCGAGGTCGGCTCGATGCCCCACGACGCCGCCGAGGACATGCGTCGATTGAGCTCTTGCATCCGCTCCTTGGTGCGAGCGACCTCGATCCCGCCCGACTGGGTGAAGACGCCCATCTCCCTGTACTGGTTGACGCTATCGACCGTGAGGGCAGTCATCTCCTTCGAGTGGTCGACCAGGTAGATGAAGTTCGAGGCGTGCCCGGTCGATCCACCCGGGTTGGGCAGCGGACCCTTGTCGATTAGCACTACGTCTTTCCAGCCCAGCCGGCAGAGGTGATGGGCGACGCTGTTGCCGACGATGCCGCAGCCGATGACGACGGCGCGGGCATGGGCTGGCAGGTTGATCAAATCGTTTCCCCTTTTAGTCCGGCTGGTAGGGAGAGCGGACCTCCTCGGGCAGCTCGTACCAGCGCAACCGGTCGCCCACCTGGGCGCGCAGCTTCCACTTCAGCGGCTTCGGCTGCGAGTCGATGGCCGACCACAGCTCGTCCAGCCTCGTATTGACGAGGTCTCTGTCGACCTCGAGCTCGCCGAGGGTATCCCGCAGCTTGCCGATGTTCACCTGCAGCGTGCGGTACATGCCCCAGTCGTCGGCCACCACTTTGGCGACGTACGCGCAGTCGATGCACTCGTCGTCCTGGCGCTTGACCACCTGGTGGTCAAGCAGCAGGGCGGTGAGGTCGACCAGGTCTTTTCGATTGACCTCGTAGATCTGTAGCTTGCTCAGCAGCAGGTCCGCGGGGCTCGCGCACGGACCGTCGCCGTCGAGGCGGCCGCGCAGGTCGATGACGTGGGACATCTGGATGATGTCGATGAAGATGTCGATCTGGCGGCTGTGGTCGACGTCGTAGAAATAAAGTCGCCGGTCACCCTGCATGAGATTGAAGCGCTCGTTGGCTTCATATCCGAGCGATGGGAACAGGGTTTGCACGGCCTGGCGATCTTTCTTGCGAATGGCGTAGTCGAGGTCGCCGTACTTTCGTTTCAGCGGGGGCTTGCGCGCGCTCGGCGAGCTGAGATGGATTCCCGCTCCGCCGAGCAGCTTGGCCTTCACCCCGGCCGCTTTCGCGGCCACTGCGATTCGCCCGGCTTCTTCGATCGGGTCCTCGAGCGGCCCGTTCGTCACGCCGACCGTCCCTTGCCGAGGTCGAACGCGCGCGCATAAATGCGCCGGTACGTAGCGGCGTCGACATCTCGCGGATTGCCGATGCTCTGCGGGTCCGCCGCAGCCTTGTCCGCGAGCATCGGGATCTCGTCTCGAGTGAAACCGAGCTCTTCGAGGCTTGGGATCTCCACGTCGACCGTCAACTGGTGCACGTACTCGACCGCCATCTCAGCAGCGCGCCACATAGTCACGTTGCGCACGTCGAGCCCGAATGCCGCCGCCATGCGCGCAAATCGCTCCGGCTCGCCGGCGTGGTTGTACTCCATCACCGGCCCGAGCAGGCGTGCAGTTAGCGCACCGTGGGGTGCGTCGTGCACGCCGCCGGCGGTCTGGCTCATGGCGTGGGCCGCGCCGGCAGAGTCGGTTCCGTACGCAAGGCCGGCGAGCATCGCCGCGCCGCTCATGTGGTACCTGGCTTCGACGTTGGCGCCCTGCGAGAAAGCGACCCGGAGGTAGCGCGCCACGTACTCCATCGCGAGCAGCGCAACGGCGTCTGTGAACGGCTGGTGGTAGGTCATCGTGTAGCACTCGACTGCGTGTGCCAGCGCGTCCATGCCCGTCCCGGCGGTGACCCCAGCCGGGAGCTTGACGGTGAGCTCGGGGTCGATGACCGCGACCCACGAGGCGATATTGGGCGTGCCACCTACGTTGAACTTGATCTTTCGCTTCGGGTCGGTGATCACCGCCCAGAGCGTCACTTCGCTGCCGGTCCCCGCCGTGGTCGGGACGGCGATCATCGGCGGGATACGGTTCGCGATCGGGTTCCCACCCCATTCGAAGTCGAGGATGCTGCCGTCGTGCGCCGCCACGACCCCGATCCCTTTGGCGGTGTCCATCGAGCTCCCGCCGCCGATCGCGACGAGCCCGTCGCAGCCCTGCGAGCGGTACTCAGCGGCCCCGGCATCGACCAGCTCGACGCCCGGATTGGCGCGCACTCGATCGAACACGACCGGCTCGCAGTCGGCGCCGCGCAGCACCTCGAGCGCGGTGTCGAGCAAACCCGCGGCCTTCACCCCCGGGTCTGTGACCAGCAAAGGCCTCCGGATGCCGAGCAGTCCGGCTTCGGTCCCCAGCTCGCGGATTGCGCCCAGGCGCTGCACGAGCCGCGTCGGGCTCTGGTAGGTGCGAAGCGTGTATTCGAGCATCAGGGAGAAACAGGGCCGCCGGGCTCGAGCCCGGCGGCCGTGGAACTGCTATTCAACCGGAATTTCGTGATGGATGCGGGCGAGGTCGATCCCCTGCCGGCTCCGGTATACCCGCGCCACGACGTAGATGACAACGGCGACGACGTATGTCGCGACGAAGTAGATGACGGAGTTGGGCGTCTTTTGCAACGACGTCCCGTAAAGGTTGTCGGGGTTGAAGGACCACTGGTAAAGCATGAAGAGCAGGAACAAACCGGTAATCACTCCGACGACGGTAATCAACGGCACCCCGGCGATCTTGAATCGGGCGATCGGCGAGGCTTCATAGAGGTCCTTGCGGCGCCAGGGCAGGATGATCGCTGCCACCACCGTCGCGAGGAAGGTCAAGGCAAGCACTGCTGTAGCGTCCAGGAACACGCTGGTGAAGTCCGGCTTGTAGGCATAGATCGCGCTGATCACGAGCGACGGCGCGACCATCAGAATCAGAGCGCCGTACGGCACGCGGCGCTTGGCCGATATGTTGGCCGCCCATGCCGGCAATACGCGATCGAAGGCGGCGGCGAAGATGACGCGAGTCGAGGACAGGAACAGGGTTCCCGCCCAGCCGAAGAACCACAGGCCCATGACGATGATCAGCAGGGCCTGGAAGGGATGGTTGTCCACCAAGAATCCCGCGAACATCACGGGGTATGGCCAGATCGGAACCGGCGGGGCAACCGCGCCCTGTACGGCGAACAAGTTGTTCCAGTAGGCCGCGTTGGCCGACTGGTAGAAGTTCCAGCCGATCGTCTTGTTGATCAGGATCACGACGAGTGCAACCATGGCCACCGTGACCCACAGGCCCGCGAACATACTCCAGAAGGGCTTGCGGATGTCTTTGGCTCCGCGGACCTCGCCGTAAAGGGTCGCTCCCCAGTTGGGCCACAGCAGGTAGAAAGCCAGCCAGGGGAGCAGAAGAAGCAGGGGACCAAACGTGAACGTGCTGAAGCTCGACCCTGCGAAGGTTTTGCTCGCTGCGTCGATCGTGCCCTGGTACGCATTGGCGGGCGCGCCGAAGAGGCTAGTCGCCTCGCGGTTGAAGGCGTTCTGGAAGTCCTGGGGACTCGCGAACAGGAGCAGGGCGCAGACAACCGCCAGACCTACGATGCCGATCCAGAAGCAGACCTTCTGGATTCGTGCGTAGGTTTCCATGCCCAGCGTGACGACGATGCTCACGAACGCGAGCACGATCAAGCACGCGACGAAGATGCCGGTCTGGCTGGTGAAGAACGTGGCGACGCCGGTCCAGCCAAGCGTATACGCGAGGGGGGAGAAGAACTGGACGACCAGGATGTTGGCGTAGATCGGCGCCCAGAGGAACAGCGTGAACCACCAACCAGTCATAGACAGTACGAAGCCAAGTCCGCCGCCAAGCACGCGGCTCTGCCAGGCGTAGTCGCCGCCGGTACGCGGCATGACGCTTACCAACATCGCGTATGTGACGACGAGGAAAGTTGTCAGCACGCCGAACACCAGAATCGCGGCGAGCAGCTGTCCATCCGGGACGGTGTAGACGTAGGACATGCCGTACAGGCCGAGCGTGATCAGGTTGACGGACCAGAACGAATAAACGAAGGCATCGAACGTCGACCAGGATTTGACCAGCCCGGTCGCGTTACGCAGGAACAGCGTCGGCCGCGCCCCGGCCGATCCCATCGTCGATTCAGCCATGTGTTTCTCTCCTTCTCCCTTTCCGGTTATCCGTTGACCAGCTGGTAGCTCTTGATCCCCTTCTTAGCGTCGAGACTGATGATCGCCGACATCAGGATTCCTTCCTCATAGGAGCTCCCGGGGTTGATTGAGAGCGTCTTCCCGAGCTTGACCGCGCCCTTGCTCTCGTGAATGTGCCCGTGCAGGGACAGCAGCGGCTGGTGCTTGTCGATCGCCTGGCGCACGGCAGTCGAACCGACGGGGCGAAGCGCGCGGCCGCCGTGCATGAGCTTGAGGTCCGCGTCGATCGCCGGCGCCTCGTCGAGGCCCGAGCGAAACGGTGGGCAGTGGAGGTTGAAGATCGCGCGGGACGGGTCGGGGATGTTCTTGGCCATCGCCTCGATCCGCTCGCCGAGCTTCTCCTCGGTCTCCTCGCGGTGCGTGTTCCAGGGCGTGTGGTTGGACCAGCCGGTGGAGATCATCGTGAAGCCGTCGATCTCCACCATCCGTCCTTCACCGAGCTCGACCACATCGGATTCCCGGACGACGTCGTCAACCTCCATCTCGTCGTCGTTCCCCGGGCACACGAATATGCGCACACCGGACCCGCGCAGCTTGTCCGCAGCCATGTTCATCCAGCGACGGACGCCGTCCAGCATGATTTGCTGGAAAGTCTCCTTTCGGACGTCGGCGTTCTCGTCCAGCTCCTGCAGCCGCTCGGGCGTGACGTGAAGCGGGTAGTAGCCCCGACGCCGGATCTGGTTCTCGATGTCGCCGACCTGGTCCGCGCCGACCACCTGGCGGTCGGCCGCGATGGTCACCGTGTAGTGGCCGTTCTCCTCGACGATCGGGATCATGGCCTTGCCCGTCATGTCGCCGCCGCAGATCAGGACGTCGGCTTCATAGAACTTCGCGGCGTTCAGGAATTTGCGCCAGCACATTTCGGAGCCGTGCAGGTCGGTGGCAAAAAAGATTTTCGGCATTACCTCTCCACCAGGACTTTGCGAATCTCACGCTCGAATCCGACCACGTGACGCTTCATGCAGTCCTCCGCGCGCTGCCCATCGCCGGCGATGACGGCGCGCAGCATCTCGATGTGCTCCTCGACCGCCTCACGCAAGCGAACACCGTGATCGATGACCAGGTACCAGAGACGGAGGCTGAGATTGAAGTACCGGTCAAGCGTGTTTTCGAGAAACGAGTTGCGCGCCGACCGATAGATCTGGCGGTGGACCTCCTGGTCCAGCTGCATGAGCTCGCGCTGGTTGGTGCGCTCCACCGCGTCCAGGCGCTCGAGCAGGTCGCTGATGGCATCCCGGTCATTCGGGCCGATGCGCTCCGCGGCGAGGCGCGCCGCGTGACCCTCGAGGACAACCCTCACCTCGGTGATGCGGGCCAGGTCGGTGATGTTGACGTCGGTTACGAAAGTCCCGCGGTGCGGAACGCTGCGGACGAGATTTTCCCAGGCGAGGCGCTGCAGCGCCTCTCGGATCGGCGTGCGCCCGATTTCGAGCTCATCGCGCAACCGCCCTTCCTCGACCACGGAGCCCGGGGGCATGTCCAGGCAGACGATGCGATCACGGATGCGGATGTAGGCTTCTTCGCTCTGGGAACGGCCGGTTTCCGAAGCCGAGCCCTGGGCGCGGCGTCCCGGTAGCGCGCGAGCCTGCGAAGCCACCCCTGTCGACCCTCCCCGGCCGTCGACCGATATGCGACCGATATACCGGCGGCAAAGGTAGCACCGCCCTGGAAAAGCGTCAAATGCCGTAGGGGGAATCAGTCCGGCAGCGGCGCCCCTCGCGTCTCCGGCAAGAGGAGCAGAAGCAGAGCCCCCAGGAAGGCGACGACGCCCGTCAGTCCCAGCGCTGTTCCCAGGCTCACCGACTGCGAGAGCAAGCCCACCGCCTGGAGCCCGGCGACGCTGCCGACGGCTGCCGCGAGAGATGACATCGCCTCGGCGGTCGCCCTTGCTCGCGTCGGAAAGAGCTCCGCCGACCATGCGCCCAGCACAGGTGTGGCGGCGCTCGCGAACGAGCTCCAGAGCACGTTGCCGATCACGAACCCCGAGGTCCCGGTGGCAAAGCTGAGGCTTGCCGCGACCGCCGTCGCGCCGGTCAGGGCGGTACCGGGAACCCGGCGCCCGAAGCGATCGCTGAGAAATCCGCCGGCCACATATGACGCGGCGCCCGCGACCCCGGAAGCCACGATCAACTCGCTGATTGTGGCCGGGCTCAGATGGAGGACCTGGCTCGCGAACAGCGTGAACAAGAGCCCGGCGGGCTCGAGGAGCACCGCCAGAAGCGCGGTCGTGGCGGCGATCACGATCAAGCGCCGGCGCCATGCAGGAGCGATCAGCAGCCTCAGCGCCGAACCGGAAAGCCGCACGCCCTGCCATATGCGGCCCTCCGGCAGTTTCGACCAGATGAGCGGTGCGGCGACCAGCCCGACGCCGCCCGCGAGAAAGAGGTATCGCCAGTGAGGCGCGACGACGGGATAGGCAAGCACCGTGATGCCGGTGCCGATGCCGCTGAGCACGGCGAGCACGCTCACAGCCTGGCCGCGGCGGCCGGGCGGAGCCTCCTCGACGATCAGCGCCGTCGCGACTCCTCCCACCAGGACCTCAAAGCACACCGCCACCAGACGAAGCAGCGCGAGCGCCTCCAGCGACGGAGCGAACGCGCTGGTGAAGTTGGCGACGGAGAACCCGGCCACGCCGACCGCGATCAGCCTGCGCCGGCCGAAGCGGTCGGCAAGCGTGGCGAGCGGCAGAGCGCCGATGCTGCCGAGGGCGAGGACCGAGCCGAGGTTCGAGAGCGCCGGAACGCGAGCGTGAAAGTCACCCGCGATCGCGGGCAGCGCGAGCACGAGCACAGAACCGTCGAATGCGGTGAGCACGACCGCGAGTCCGGCCCAGATCAGGGTTCGGCGCTGCAGCGCATCCAGCACTAAAGCAGTCCGAGCCTCTTGAGCAGGTATGGCCCAGGACCGAGGAACCCGCACGTTGTCGCGATATGGGCGATCGAGACCCCGAGCAGCGACGGCGGGCCGGGCAGCAGCCAGAAGGCAAACCCCAGCGGGACGCCCACCAGAGCCGTCGCGAGGGTCTCGGCCCACGGCCAGCCGAGCCGGTGATAGAGGACGTAAGTCGCGGTGCCGGCGAGGAAACCGACTGGTGGACCGAAAGCGATGCCGAGCCCGCCTTGCAAGAGACCCCGGAAGAACGCTTCTTCGATAGGTCCGTTGAGCACGTAGAACGCGGCCTGAAACCACGCATCGCCGCCGCCCGAGGGGACGCTGAGCGCGCCGCGGCGCCTTGCGAGCACGAGCTGCACCGCGGCGGCCGCGACGAACAGGATCGGCGCGGCGACCGTCGCAAAGATGACTTGCGCGGGCAAGCGACCGCTAGAAAAACCGAGCCATGCCGGCCGCCAGCCGATCTCGACGCCGGCGACGACGACCGCGAAGGGAAGGAGGCGCCGGAGCAAATCTGGCGCCATCCAGGTCCAGCTGTCGGGAATACGCGTGAGCGCAACGCGCGTTGGAGTTTTCATGGAGTTCGAGGTCTACTACGACTACACGTGCCCGTTCGTGTACCGCGCCTCATTGCTGCTCGCGAGCGTGGCCGCCAAGCGAGCCCTCGACGTCAGCTGGCGCTATTTCTCGCTGACCCAGGTGAACTCCAAGGATGAGGGCTGGACCGTATGGGGCGCCCCAACCGGCGAAAAAGTGCGTGGGCGCCTCGCGTTCATGGGCGCCGAGGCCGCCCGGCGCCAGGATCGATTCGAGCCATTTCACGCGACGCTGTTGCGAGCGCGGCATGAGGGTCGCATAAACGTCGATGAGGTTGAGGCAATCGAACAGGTGGCTGAGGATTCTGGCCTCGACCTTGATCGTTTTCGTCGCGACCTTGCCGATCCGACCATTCTCGCGGCGCTGGCCCGCGACCACACGCACGCGGTCTCCATGCACGGCGTTTTCGGAACGCCGACGTTCGTGTTTCCCAATGACGCTTCAGCGTACATTCGGATCGCGGAGGTGCCCGGTGCGGACGACGCGTTGAAGATGTTCGACAGCCTGATCGCGATCGCCGCGGACGAGCAGCGCGTGCTCGAGATCAAGCGGCCCGTCAAACCTACACCGGACCAAAACTCTTAACTTCGTTTTACCCACTCGGGTACCAGGACGGGTTCAGGAGTTCCTCTTACGGAGTAATGGGCTCGCAGGGGAAGAGGTGTTGAATCGTTGGTTCGGAGGCGGTCACCGGCCGCCCGCGGGCGGCAACGGAGGGGATGAGCAAGTCCCGCCGGTGAAGGACGCCGATTTCATCGTGCTGCCGGCCGTCGCCAGTGACTCGTGGCGAACGTGGCTGATGACGGGCCTTCGCAAAGCGCCTTTCGACCGCCGCCGGATTCGCGGTAACCACAAAGGCCTCAAGAAAATGATGATCGAGGGCACCGGCGCACCCGAAGATTCGTCCCAACCCTGGAACGACTTCTCGGGCGCGATTGTCCGCCAGTCGGTCGACGAGGCGTTGAACTCGTTGCCTCCCGGCCACAAGCAGGCCGTCAAGCTCGCCTACTTCGGCGGCATGACGAACGAGGCGATCGCCAAACACCTCGGTGTCCGACCAGGCGTGGTCCGCAAGCGACTGCGTCATGCGCTGGCGGTTGTGAGCGCGCACGTCGAGACCGGGGCCGCGCTGGGTCGCAAGGTCATCTACGGGATTGCGACGTTGGCGGCGGCTCGCTGGACGATTGAATTCCTGCGGCGCATGCCACTTCCATCGACCGATCACGTGGCGCAGGCCGCCGTCGTCCTGGCCTGCAGCGTGGTGACGGCTTCGGTCCTCAGCACCTCCTCCCCGTCGCCGGCTCAGCTGACGCAGGCGGACCTGGGTCAGATCACGGTTCCGGCTGCGGGCGTGCCCCTGCACGTGTCCACGTCGCCGGTCAAGCCGGTCACTGGATCCGTGCCGGTCCAGTCGCCCGTGGCACCTGCCCTGTCCACCTCCCTACCGGTCAATTTGCCGGTAACCCTTCCGGTCATGCCTCCGGTGACGCTGCCTTCGTTGCCGCCGATTCCGACGCCGTCCGTCCTGCCCTCGCCGATTCCTTAACTGTTACGGGCGTAGATCGCGACTCCGTCGACCACAGAGATGAGGTGGTATCGGGTGGCGACCAGGTCCTGCAGCACGGGATAGTTGCGCATCGGATACGACGCAAAATCGCTCCAGCCGGC
>Ga0193751_1000345_pt1 | contig 38098 bp, 30 predicted proteins | sample L1c2metaG_FD_143050 | JGI IMG/M metagenome (GOLD analysis project Ga0193751, IMG submission 143050) | Soil microbial communities from a riparian zone of the East river system, Colorado, United States - L1c2 | ecosystem: Environmental > Terrestrial > Soil > Riparian zone | place: USA: East River...
TTCCGATCTCGCAGTTGTGTCCACAGAGTTCTTGTGTTCGGAATACGCCTGTACAGAAAACATCAGGATCAGCGTCGTTAGCACGAATGCTCTCCGCCGAAGATTCACATTGCTACGACTTCGGTTAACCCGATTGGCGAGACTCGTTCTCTCTATCTTTAACTCCGCCACGATGGATGCCGGCCCCTTTAGATTTGCCATGGACTCCCCCTCGGCAAGGAATTGTAATTGATCGGGTTCTGTCGACTGAGCGGCCACTGAAAATGGGCGCAGGTGTAAGCGTCCAAACCACTTAATTTCCGAACTGCTCCTGGAAGACTGGCAATTCGGAAGTAATCCCGGGAGGCGCGATCGCGCGACTTGCAGGCAATCCAGGAATTATCTGGAGGAAGGTCGAATCGAAATGCCGAAAAGTCGAACAAGAACGACTAGCGATTATCCGCTACAGCTATGTGTCCGTTGAGTATGTCCGCGGCTTGAGTGAGCGTCAGATCATCGGATACTTGTTGGAAGTCCCGACGGTTTTCTGTCTTCTGCACCCCGATGCTCTTGAACAAGAGCGCCTTTCCTGTCATCTGTACACTAAGGGTGGTCATATCCCAGTGGCCCGGGACAACTTCTGCCTGCCTAACGTCAAAGTGGCCTCCCTGGTCCAAGTGTCCCAGCAGGCCGAGTCCGAATTTCACGTCCTGTGTGAGATGACCGTTAAACGCAGCCAGTCGCTCCTGTTTGCGGTCGACCCACATCTCGCCTTCCATGTCGTGGAAAACGCGAGCCTCCAGAGAGGGCGCCCGAAAATTCGGGTTTGGTTTAAACCTCAGCTTTACCAGGTTTTCATCACCACCCGCGTAGCTGAATACAAATGCATCAGGTAGCATCTTGAACAACCGTCTCCCCTGAAGGGTCTCGGCGTCCAGAGCTCGCTGCAACTTTCGTTTCGCACTTCGACTGGTCATTAACTCCTGCGCACGCTGGTCCTCTTCCTCCTGTTGTTTCGCGGTAAGGGGGCGGTCGTCAATGGACAGGAGTCGACTGAGAGAACCTTCTCTTGTCTCAATGATTTCCTCGACCTGCTTCTTCCCGTATTGTTCTTTTTCCAGTCGGTACATCCAGTTAGTGTGGTCGTCTTGGAATTTTAGTTCGTTAGTGATCACCCGCCGTGCCAAGTCATTAGCCGACACTCCTGGGCTCCCGGAACCCGATTGGGAAAGTGTGGTGGATCCCAGCAGAATAATGCTCACCAAAACCGTCGCAGCCCTGTATCCGAGTCGCACAACCGGCCGTCGCGACAGCCTACTGCACGTTTTGACCCAGCCATTCTCAGCGGACAAGGGGTACTCCTATGAGACAAACCTAATGTTACAGTCCATGGCTTTGGATAGATGGTCACAAGTGACCATCTACGCGAAGCCCTCGCGCTGTAGCATTGATTTGCCTCATGAGGGGGGCAAAAGCCGCTTGCCAATGCCCCGAATCGGTGTAGGCAAGCAGAGTTCGTGCGGATGCCCTGTCCGCTGCCTAGAACCACATTCATGAAGTGGAAGAGCGATTTACGAAAGTGGCTGCCTTATGGCCCATGATCAAGCCGATTTCGGTGAGCTTCAGCTAACGCGCGAGTTCCCAGGCCGAGTGCTGGGATCGCGCCGGTCCGTCGCGACTCTTGCGGCCGCTGTCTCGAAGAACCAGTCTCAGCCCTTGCGTCTGAAGACCCGGACAGTAATTGCGCTGTTGGTCGCAAGCAACGTGCTGGGCAATTTCACCTTGAGCCGTGGGCTGCACGAAGTCGGCCGGCTGGTTTCTCTTTCGCCCTGGCCGTACATTCATGCATTTGTAAACCCACTCGTGGTTCTAGGGGTGCTACTGCTGATCGTGTGGCTGATCTCGCAGCTCTCGCTGCTGAGCCGAGTGGACCTCAGTTATGTGCTGCCGGTGACCTCGGTGTCGTACGTGCTGACGGCGATGATGGGCGAGTTCCTGTTGCATGAACGGGTTTCCACCGAGCGTTGGATTGGAATTGGCCTGATTGGCCTGGGCGTGAGCCTGGTGGTCCGCACCGTGCCGCGCACCGTGCCGGTGCTGAACAAATTCGGGGATCGGCCTTTCGAGGCGGCACAATGAAGTGGCTGCTGATTGCGCTGATCGTGGTCCCGGGCACAATTGCGGATGTGCTGAACACTATGGGCATGAAGCGCAACGGCGAAGTGTACGACTTCCGGTCGCGCGCGATTTTCCGACTAATCCTTTCCCTCGCACGTAATCCTTATATTGGTGTTGGCGTGCTGGCTATGGCAGTTTCATTTTTCGCGCTAATGGCGCTGCTTTCCATTACCAACCTGAGCTTCGCGGTGCCGGCCACGGCGTTCAGTTACGTGCTGGAAACAGCGCTGGCCAAGTACGTCCTGAAAGAGCATATCGGTTGGCGGCGTTGGGCGGGCACTTCGCTAGTCGGCTGCGGAGTGCTGCTGGTATCTCTGGGAGTGTGACGGGCAACTCGGAAGTAACTGTTGTTAACAGGCGTGGCTGTTGAAAAACTCCATCACCAGAAAATGCCCGAAAAAACTTTGCAATAGGAAGCCCTACAAAACGCACAGTTCCCGGGGTGCGGGCGGCAAATCAGGTTATTTCGAAGCTCGCTGTAGGGGATCTAGGTCGAGGTGTTTCTGTTCGTAGAGGAGCGCCGCCCCGGCAGAAGTTAAGGGCTTGGAAGTGCTTCCTATTCGAAACTTTGTTTCCGGCGTCACGGGAACACACTGTTCTAGGTCGGCAAGGCCGAATCCCTCAGCTCATACGACTCTCCACCTACTGCTACGGCAATGGACATGCCCGGTGGCCGCGAAACCTTGTTGTTTATCGCGGACCCGGAATTTCCCAACAGTCCATGGTTATAAATTTCAAGAATGCCTGCCTCGATGCTTCCCGTAGTAGTGCAAAGACGCACTGTCGACCCCGATGAGATCATTTCCGAGGTACGCTCGGTTTGGATAGATCGTCAACAGTTGCTCGAGCGTAAACCTTCGCCGAAGCTGGAGCGATGCTTTCCAGCACGTCGCTGACCTGTTGGTGCGCTCTACCATGGCGTTAGAGCGTTTGCAGGAAGTTGATTAAGTCCTGCATCTGCTGCTGCGAAAGACCAATCTGGAATCTCTCGTTGTAAAAATCTACGACTTGCTGGAGATTGGCGGCGACTCCGTTATGGAAGTAGGGAGCACGCGCCGCTAGACCTCGCAGGATAGGGCCCTTTCCTCTGCCGATATCGCTGCATTGACCGGAAATAAGGGCTTTGCCGGGATCCGATGTGTAATACGTCCTGCCGGCGAGCGGCCCCTGTGTGCACACCAACGCGAACACAGGCACGGTTGGCGGCTGCAGTTGCTGAAGCCCCGCAATAATGTTTGGATCGGTTTCGTAGGTGAGTGAGCGACCCGTGCCGATGTCCAGCGGCAACGGGAAAGAGTGATTTCCCACGTTCAGAGTGTCATGGCAAGTGGTGCAGGTTCCAACAATCTGTTGCGTGCCGGTAGTTAACCCTGGGACGTTGCTTATGTTCAAGGGTTGGGTGTTGAAAATCTGCTCGCCACGCGCAATCGAGGCTTGCTGCGGATTTCGGGAATTTTGGAAGGATGTGTAGATCGTGAATACGTTTGGATTGAAAGCATTCCCCTTAGGATCCGCGCCCAAGGAATCGTTAATTCCCGGATAGAATTGTTGCGTCGACAGAAACTGCGCTCCGCCGTTTGCTCCTCTCGATAAGCTTCCCGCACGAAAATCCGATAGTTGTGCGGAGTTCAGAGCCAGTTCGAAGCCGACTATCTGGTTGAGTTGCGTGAGCGTAGGGGGCTGCGTGCCTTGCGCATGAGTTAGGGTTGCGTCTATCGCCTGTTGTGTCAGATCCGTGTTCAGATTGGCAGCGAAGGTTTGCCCGTTATTCAGGGGGTTAACAAACGACTCGCGACCATCAAACATGACTGCGCTCGAGAAGCCTAGATTTGTTGTGGGCAAGGGCCGCCGATAGACGGAGACAACTTGCTGTCCTTGGGAGTTCGTCGTGAGTGCGCAACCGTACGGGTCCTGGACGGCGGTGATCGTGTATTGCGGAGCGGATGAGTCGGTCGTATTGGGTGGAACAGTTAATCCGACGCGAATCAGTCCGTTGTTCAGGACCAGACTGTTGTTGATGGGGCCAGTGGGACAGGTGGACCCGTCCACCTGGTCAAACAGCGGGTCCCTGCCCCCGCTGATCAGGTACCGTAGTTGCGCATTGGCTGCACTCAGTCCGAAGGCGTCGCTAGGCTGGTGGCAGGTTGCGCAGCTTCTGCCATTGGTGCCGAGACTCTGAAAGAACGGGCCACTCAGGTCGACATTTCCAGTGCTGCTGTATGTTCCCGAGAAGCCGGTGAGGTTGAGAAATGGAAATAAGTTGGGAAGGTAGATATCGGCGATGGCAGTGCCCGTGGCAATGACCACGAGGCCCACAATACAAACGATGACTCGCTTTCGACTACCTTCTACAGAATTACGAAGGTGGTGACGAAGCTTACTGCCAATCGATGCTGTGCAGAGTTTGTGAGACATCTGTGCTCCTTCATTCCTGTTTGCTCCGATTTAGAAGATCAATAGCGATTCATTTGCGCCGCTTCGGGCATTCCTGAGTGCCGGTCAAGCGTTCGTCCTAATAGTGTGGTCCAACCCTTGTTCGTTACACCCGTAGTCCCGGAAGGCATCGCGAAAACCTGACCTTCTACCAAGCCTGCGAGGTTTGTTTTCAGAGACTAGGCTCGCCTCTGCTCTGAATATCGAAATCGGAAGACAAAAGAGGTCAGAGCTCGTGACATTATTCCTTCAAATGGTACTGCCGAAAGGTGCCGCCGAGCCCGGAGTAAAAAAGCATGGCAGCGTGTTCACTGGCGTACTCCTGTTTTCCCCATCTGTCTCCATTTCGCGTCTCCAGATCGGTGAACAGATTTCTTTTCTGCTGAGGCCTCAGTTGAGAGCAATCCAGATATCCAGCTACCAGTCCGTTGAGATTAGCCTTTTGAGCGACGGCATCGTCACCAGAGTTAACTGCGTTCCATGTGACCCGGCGACCGAACATATTAGCCATCGTGCTCGCCTTGCGTCCATGAGCCGCGAGCACGACTCCGCGAGAGTAGCCTGTGATGACCCATTCCTTCGCGATCTCAGAGCTCGCTTCGGCATACCCCGAGCCGATAGCCCAAAACTCTCCAAACAGTCCTCCGATGGCTACGCTTCCTGAACCTAGGAAAAAGGCAGCCGCCTCCAGCAAGCAACCAGTTGCCATCGTCTCAGTCGCAAGTCCAAGAACCGTGCTGACCTCATCCAAAACCCAGAAGGAATGTTCGAACCGTCTGCCGTTCTTGCCGTAGTCAGGGGAGTCGGGTACTTGCCACAGCTTTGGTGTGTCTGCCATTTTCAATTCTCCTTGAACTGCCTTTGGGTTTTCGCTTCTCCCCACAGTCGAGGAAGAGGGCGCAGTCAAAGTCCCCCACTTCCACCGCGCCTCCCCCGCCTAGCGCTGGAGGCTAGAATTACTTGCCTCTACTGTGAATATCGGAATCGCACGGAAGAAGACGACATGTGACTCGAAATGAATTTGGCGGGTAGTTATTAGCGATGCGGATCGAGGCTGGCGAACTGCCGGGCGGCACGAGTGTTGGGGTGATCGGGGCCGCAAGCGTTTTGGAGTTGATCTACTGCAGAAAGAGCAGCGGTGTGAGCCTCGCCCTTCTTGCCTTGGGCATCAAGGGCGCGGGCTAGGGCCAAGTATGCACGACCCAGGTAGCTGGAAAACGTCCCAGGCGGTGTGTCTGCCCGCAACGTGCTGAGAGCCTGCGCGGCATCTGCGGCCGCCTCATCTGGATGACTAGCCCCGAGTTCGATCTCGGATCGGCGAATGAGAAAAGTTTGCAGATAAAAGGCGCCTGCACGCCCTGCTTTGACTAAAGGTTCCGTGATGCTGACCGCTTGATTTGCCAATTGCATAGCGGTCGCGGCGTCACCGCGCGCCTGCGCGTCGAGGGACTGCTGGGACGCAAGGGATGCGAATGCGATATGCGCGGCCGGGAGGCTCCGGCGCAGGCGCTGGTCCACTTCGGACAGCATCCGCGCGGATTGCTCTAGGTTGCCCTGGCCGCGATAGATGGAGGCCCGCAACAACAGCCCCTGGCCGATCGCCATGTTGTCGCCGCTTTGCAGAGCCTTTGCATATCCCCGCTCGGCATAGTCGCCTGCTTCCTTCAGTCGCTCCAAGTCTTGCAGTGCGCGGGCGTAGTTGACGAGAAGCATTGGCGACACAGTCTGCTCGCTCTGGTTGTCGCGGCTGATGGCAATCGCACGGCTAAGAGCTTTCTCCGCGTCGAGTGGTCGCCCGGCGACAGTAAGTGCAACACCCCAATTATTAAAGAGCGTACTCGCCTTTTGCGTGTCGTCACGCCCGAGCGCTGTCAACCGTGTTGCCGCCTGCTCAAACGCGAAGTTAGCCTCTCGCAAGCGGCCAGCGGCGCGATACGACTCGGCCAGGAACAGAGTTGTGTTGAGTTCCAGCAGTTCGGACCGGTCAGGCCACTGTTTCAATAGACGCTCTGCAGCCTGCGCTCGCGCCACGCCCTCGCTTGCGTCACCACGATTCTGCGCGATCTCGCCGCCAAGCAGCATACAGTTAACTCGATCGAGCGCGAACACGGGTTCATTGGGAAGCTCCCGGATCCCTTCCTGGAACAGGGCCTCACTTCGCGCAAGGTCGGCGCCTCGAGACAGTGCCTGCGCCAGCGCGCAGGACGCTCTGGCACGAGTCGATGGTTCCGGCAGCGCCAGCGCGCGGTTGTGAGCTTCTTCGAGCAACTGCCGCCCTTTTTCATATTCATCCTGAACTGTGTATTGGCGGCCGATTGAAATGAGCATTTCCAGGCGATCAGCATCGCTGCCGCCGTGCTGCCGTCCGACTATGTGTTCCGCACGCGCTAGCAGTTCGTCGACGGTGAAAGGTTTCCCAGATGGGGCCAAATCGGAGAGGAGAAGAGAGTTGAGGTCGTTGATCGCTTCCGCGCGGGAAAGTTGGCGAAAGGCGAAGTCGCGCTGCCTGCGTGCTGTGCGGGTTTGCATCACAGTACCGGTGACGCCCGCGAGCGTGGCCACAAGGGCCAGCGCCGTGAGGGCTACCACCGTCCGATTCCGACGCACGAACTTCGCCGCGCGATATGTGATCGTGTCTGGTCGCGCACTGATCGGTTCATGCCGCAGGTACCGACGCAGATCATCCGCCATCGCCGTTACTGACGCATAGCGCTCCTGCGGATTCTTCTTCAAGGCTTTCGCGACAATGGTATCGAGATCTCCGCCCAGTAATCGGCTCAGCTTTTCGGGCGTGGTCGCGCGTTTGGCTGCGTTGTTCGTGGTTTCCTGGGCTTCTGTCCTGCTCGCGATTCTCGACGGGCGCGTTGGCTCCGTATCGACGATGGCTTTAACCAAGTCTGCCGGAGAGTGGGAGCCGCTGCCGGCTGGATGCTGGCCCGTCAACAACACATACAGCAGCACGCCCAGCGCATAGACATCCGTGGCAGTCGTCACCGGCGCGCCGGTCACTTGCTCGGGGGCTGCATATTCCGGCGTCATCACCCGGCCGCCTTCGACCGTGAGCAGCGTCGCCAATCCCTCCTGGCCTTCTCCTTCGAGCAGCTTGGCAATGCCGAAATCCAGCAGTTTGACCTGTCCGTCCTTGCTTACCAACACATTTGATGGCTTGATGTCCCGGTGCACAATCAAATTGGCGTGTGCATGCGCGACCGCGACCAACACGTCGAGGAAGAGCTGGAGCCGAGCCCCCACATCAAGCATGCGGTCGTCACAATAGCGGTCAATGTGGTCGCCTTCGACATACTCCAGAATGAGATACGGCTGTCCCGCCGGAGAAACGCCCGCATCCACGAGTTCCGCGATATGCTCGTGCACTAGCCGCCCAAGAATGCTGCCTTCACGTTTGAACCGCTGTTCGCCCCCACGGCCGGCTACCGCTACCCGTAAAAACTTCACCGCGACTCGCCGCTCGAAGCGCCCGTCGTTGCGCTCGGCCAGCCAGACGCTTCCCATTCCACCCTCGCCAATCTGCGAGATCAGCGTATACGGGCCAACAGTCTGCCCCGCCAGTCCTGGCGCACTTGATAGCACGGGCGGGCCCTTCTCCAGAAAACCTTCTTCTGCCAGTAGTCGATGTTCGTCAAGAAGGACTCTCACCTGCGCAGCCAGCGCCGGATTCCGCTCGGCGAACGCCGACAGCCACGCGGTGCGCTCGTCGTCGGTCATGGCGAGAGCCTGGTCCAGATATGGGCTTAACGCCAGCCACTGGTCGGGATGAAGTGTGGACATAGACTCCTCAAAGCGACAAGTCAGGGCGAATGTTGCGATGGAGATAAATGCGCGCTTTCTCCCAGTTTCGCTGCACGGTGCGTTCCGAAATGTTCCGCATGGCGGCAATTTCCACGAATGAGAACCCACAGAAGAACTTCAGGTCAACGATTTCAGCGAGGGCAGGCTCCACTTTGAGCAACTCGTCCAACGCTTCACTAATTTGGACAAGCTCGCAGTGGTCGACTGCATTCTCCATCGCTTGCGTGTCGAGCGAAGTAAGCTCGAATAAGCCGCCCCGCTTCTGGGCGTGCCGCTCTCGGGCATGGTCGATAACTAGTCCCCGCATGACTCGCGCGGCATAACCCATGAATCGCGCCCGGTCGGGAAACGAAGGCCCATCGCGCGCCGCCATATCGAGATACGCTTCGTGCAGCAGGGTGGTGGCACTAAGGCTGACGGGTAGGCCCTGTCGCGCTAGTTCACGCTTGGCTACTCGATGCAGTTCGGAATAGAGGGCCGCGAACAACGCTTCCGCCGCGGGATGATCTCCTCCTTCGGCAGCGACAATAAGCGACGAGATTGCGGATCCCACTTCCGCCTCCCGACAATTTTGGCCACGGCGTGACGTTGACCCTCAAACGGCGACAGCTTCTCGCAGATCAGTAGGATAGTCAAGCTAAACTGTCATTGTCGATCTGCTCCTCTATAGACTGCCCAGCAATTCGCAGCGGACATGCGACGATTCTGAGTGGTTTGTCGGCGAACCGGAAGATATCTGATTTCCACGGCGAGATTAGTCCTCACGAGCGTGCAACTAGCGTTTGCCAGACAGGAGCTGAGGGACAGGGTTGATCGCTACTGGCACGTACCCGGAAGTGATCTGACCCCCGTTTTTGTACAGTTAGTACTACTAAGTTGGAACCAAGAGCGAGGCCGGTCACCTCACCACCAGTTTTTCGCAGTTGACGTGGCGTTGATTGTGAACGCCGCGAGTGCCATCAGGAGAAAGTGGTACCCTCACGGGAGAGTTCGGCCAATTGATTCTATGACTCTGAGCCATCAATTGCGGGCCGCCGCTTCGCGCTTCGGGACATCTGCCCGCTTCTTTGGAGGAACGTATGTTCACTGCAACTGCCAATTTAATTCTGCCGAGTACTACCACCGGATCTTTCCCACGTCCGCGTTGGTATGACGTCAGCATGTGGGGTCGTCCCTTCGATACCTGCATGCAGGACATTCGCTTCCGCGAGAAATTTCAGGATGCCTTGGCTGTGGTGATCAGCGACCAGGAGCGCGCGGGCCTCGATATCGTTTCACACGGTGATTTCCACGTTGATGAAGACCTCGCCGGGCGTGCCTGGCACCACTATCCCCTGCAGCGGTGGGCCGGCTTCGAAGGAGATTACCTGCAGCCCGAAGAGACCACGGCGCCCTGGCTACACTATCCGCCGGGCACGCTGCTAAACGAAATCTACACCGGGTGGCGTTGGCCGCACGTGGTCGACAAAATTGAACATCGCCCCCTGGACTACGCTAAAGTGTGGCGCATCGCGCAGGCAAAGACGCGGAAGCCTCTCAAGTTCGGAACCTGTTGCTCACAAGTAATGGCCCTGTTTTTGGACATCCACACCCCAAAATACAAGGACAAGCGGCAAGTCATTTGGGACATGGCCGAAGCCATGAACAAGGAGTTGTTGTTGCTCCGCGATGCGGGTTGCCGCTGCATCCAGATCGAGGAGCCCACCTTCCACTTCATGGCCAACACGTATGGGAAGGACCACGAAGAAGTGAAGTTCATGGTAGACGCCTTCAATCGCGAAGTCCAAGGGCTGGACGACGTGGAATTGTGGATCCACACCTGTTGGGGAAATCCCAATATGCAGCGGGTTATGGACAACACCAGCTACGCGAACTCCATCGAAATCTACTTGGAGCGCTGCCGTGGCGACGTCTGGACACTCGAGATGAAAGACCGTAACCAGGCGGACCTTGAGCTGTTCGAACCTTTTAAGCACGATCTGAAGAAGAAGATCTGCATCGGCGCCGTGAGTCACCGCGCGCTCCAAGCCGACCGCCCCGAAGACGTGGCCGCGGAAATCCGCAAGGCGCTGAAATATATTCCGGCTGAAAAGTTGATTATCTCGAACGACTGCGGCTTTGGACGCCAAGGCTGCAATCGCGAGATCGCCTTTTACAAGGCGAGTGCCCTCGCTCAAGGTTGCAATATCGTGCGCCGCGAACTCGGATCTCCGACTACGTACGTCCCCGCCGCCGACCCGAAGCTTCAAATCGATGTAGTTCCTGGCCGGTAGGGATTCTCGTGCCGTTTCTACGCAGCGTCTAAGACCTATAGCGCTCTGTCCGCAACTGTCGGGGATTGTTAACACTACCTCCCCGACGAACGTCTATGATCTAGCGGGGATTTTGCGCGCATGGCCAGGTCCGGCGACAGAGGTGACCTGCTCGCGGCAGGCCTTCGGCCCGGGCCTGTAAGGGAGCCGTCCGCGCTGGAAATCTCCGAGGACGCGACATGGGTGGCGGCGGCGCGCGACGGCGACCGCGCAGCGTTTGGGCAGCTCTACGAGCGGTACGCTCGCATGGTCCACGGAGTTCTGCTGGCGAAGGTCCCGGTCGGCGATGTGGATGACCTCGTTCAGGATGTCTTCATCCGGGCACTTCGCCGGCTGTCAACGCTGCGCGAAACCGCAAGCTTTGGAGCATGGCTGGCAGCCGTCGCTCGCAATGTGGCGCATGATTATCACCGTCGATCGGTGCCAGAGGAACCACTGCCGGATGATGCCTCTCACCAAGAAATTCAGTGTGGAACGTCCGGCGGAGATCAGGACTGCCCGTCGGGCGCAATCCTCGAAGCGGTCATGAGTCTGTCCGAGACCTATCGAGAGACCTTGATTCTGCGGCTGGTCGAGGGCATGACCGGTCCTGAAATTGCGGCTCGCACTGGGATGACGCACGGCTCGGTGCGCGTCAATTTGCATCGCGGCATGGAGCAGCTCCGCGCCAAGCTGAGTGCGCGCCGGAGCCGCGTTGGGCCAGAACAGGAGAAGTCCTAGTCATGGACACGGGCAACAATCGAAGCGAAAACAGATCGTCGACAAAGAGCGCCGACTATTTGTGGGACCGCTCTGGCGAACCCGATCCCGAGATTCAGCATCTGGAAACGTTACTCGGGAGGTTTCGACATGACTCTCCAACTCCGGTTTTTCCGGAGATCGTCCCCGAGCGACGATGGGCATTCTTTCCCTGGCGCCTGCGGTTGTTCCCCGCTCTAGCTTCGGCAGCGGTTGGCATGGCAGCCATCGTTGCAGTGACATTTCTGGTCTACAGGGCGAAGCCCACGCCAACTATTCTCGCGGGTTGGGATGTGTCCGCCGTGCAAGGGACACCTCGAATCGGACAAAAAACGATCAGCGCGAAAGAAGGAGCAAGCCGTCTCGGCATTGGCCAAATGCTTGAAACCGACAGTCAGTCGCGGGCCAGCCTTCAGGCGGAGGATACCGGTAAGATCGAGGTGGACTCCAGCACACGCTTGCGCCTGCTGAGCATGGGCCCAGGGCTGAAGCGGATTGCTTTAGATCGGGGAACGATTCATACCTATATTTGGGCGCCGGCCGGTCAATTCGTGGTCGACACGCCCTCGGCGGTCACGGTCGATCTGGGTTGCGCCTACACTCTGCAGGTCGACGATTCGGGCGCAGCCATGGTGCGCACATCTCTGGGATGGGTCGGATTTAGGCTGAATGGCCATGAATCCTTTATCCCGGCGGGCGCCGCTTGTGCCACCAGACCGAAGGTTGGCCCCGGAACGCCCTACTTCGAGGATGCCTCCGCAGAGTTCCGCTCTGCTTTGGCGAGGTTCGATTTTGAGGACACCACATCGCAGCAGCGCGCACACGATGTGGCCATCCTACTGAGCGAGGCTCGCAACCGCGATGCCCTCACGCTGTGGCATCTCCTGGCGCGTGTCGATGACCAGCAGCGAGTACTCGTCTATGACCGGTTGAGCCAGGTCGCGCCTCCTCCTGCCGCTGTCACGAAAGAAGGGATCTTGCGACTCGACCGGCCCATGCTCGACCTTTGGTGGAACGAGCTAGGATTTGACGACATCTCGGTTTGGCGGCATTGGGAACGCTCCTGGGCGGGAACGGCGACGCCAGGTCGCGAAAAGTAACCTGCAGCATGCCACCTCGTAATCATCCTCCAGTTTCGTCCGTATCAGGCCGCGTCGGTTTGTTAACAGTCTCCTTTCTCCCGGCGTCTCTTGAAGCGTGGGTTAAATCAGCAAACTGGGGAAACCTAGATATGAATGTACATGCGCTTTCACGCCTCGCGATTAGCACCGTGGCCGTTCTGCTCGGGCTTACAACCTTCGCACAAGCCGGACCGCCGCTGATCTGCCATCCCATTGAAATCGGACAGGCAAAGTCGCTGCCCTGGGTCGATTGGACCCATAGAGGTCGCACGGATTATGACCTGAAGAACCTCACTCGCGATACGCTGGCGATTCTCGATTCGAACACGCCCGTCCTGGTACGCATGGAAACCTTACGCCGTGCCACAATCTACGCTCGCCAGGACCCACAGACGGCGAAGGAGCTCATCACTCGCCTGCAAGCGCGGGCGGTGAGCTCAGATTCCGTTGGTCATTCGGACGCCCTGGCATGGTTCGACGTCGGCTACCTCGCTGAGGCTTACAAACAATGGATGGGCAAAGGAGAGCCAAACCCCGCTTCGGGCTTGGACGGATATTCATTGGTGAAGAAAGCCCTCAGCCTGCGCCGCCAAGATCCAGAAATGGAATTCGCGGCTGCCCTGATGACCCTACGGGACTCCGAGAGCGCTCACCAAGATCACGCGCGGAAGGCGATTGCGGGGGCAAAGACCGATCCTCTTCTCGCTCAGAACCTGGGCTCCAACTTCAACCACCAGACGATCGCGGAGTTGCTGGTGAGCGCGCGTGAACGAGAGGTTAAACAATGAACTCTCTCATTCAGAAGTCTCTTTTGGAAATGGGAGCCAGAAGATGGCTCCCTCGTTTGCTGGCGTTCGGGCTGTTGGGCCTCTCGCTCGCGGGCTGGCTCATAGCAGACGAGCAGCGCACTGTTCCCGACCTCACGGTCCACGAATGGGGAACGTTCACTGCGATTGCTGGCAAGGATGGCCGAGCGCTTGAATGGTTGCCGCTAGGCCAGCCACGATTCCCGGCGTCTACGGATCTTCCCAACTTCGTGGAGCATATCAGCGACGTCAACTTCAAACTGGGACTGCGCGGCACCATTCGCATGGAGACGCCAGTGCTGTATTTCTATTCTCCCCGCGACGTGGCGGTATCGGCGAGAGTTGCCTTCGCCAAAGGACTCATCACCGAGTGGTATCCCCGTGCTGATCGTGTTGAGCCGGGTGGAGTCGTGCCCAATACCAGCTTGAGTCAGTTATCGGCGGATGGCAGCATTACGTGGAATCACGTCGCCGTTTCTCCGAATCTGGCTAGCGAGTTCCCGAGCGAGGTGCAGTCGAATCGCTACTACGCTGCTCGTGAGACCGCATCCTCTCCGCTCCGCGTCCAGACCAGTGCCGGGGAGCAGCAAGAGAAATTTCTTTTTTATCGAGGAGTTTCCGCCAGCCCGTTGCCGCTTTCCGCCAGGTTGACCTCCGACGGAAAGCTTGTGGTCAAAAGTCTTAGCGGAGACGAGATTCCACAGGCCATTCTTTTTGAGCGCCGAGGCGAACGAGTCGGCTATCGGTTGATGGGCGCGCTAACCGATGAAACAACCGTGGACCCGCCGGTGCTCACCGGAAGCGTAGATTCTCTCTACGGCGATCTGGAAGAGATTCTCGTCGGTCAGGGTCTATATCGAGACGAAGCCCACGCGATGGTGGAGACTTGGAAGGATTCCTGGTTCGAAGAAGGCAGTCGCCTGATCTACATCGTCCCGCGCGGGTTCATCGGTAACGTCTTACCTCTCACTATCGATCCAGCACCGGGGCAGATCGTACGTGTCTTTGTCGGCCGACTTGAAATCGTGACGCCCGCCACCGCGAGCGCTGTAAAAGGAGCGGTTGCCCGTAACGATGAAGAAACCCTCAAGAAATACGAGCGCTTCTTGGAGCCGATTCTCCAAACCGTAAAGCAAGAACATTAGAAAAAGAGAATTCGAGAACACAGAGGCGGGCGGGCGAATTCTCTGAAGCAGCGTATTAGAATAGTCGCGAAATGGCCGAAGAGAAAGGTCTCAGTTACCAGATAAACTCGGCATTCTTGGGGGTCCAACGACGTGCAGAGGCAGTCGATCGCCCAACCTTGGTCCAAACATTCGTAGATATTGGCGCTCTCTTCACGGTTCTTTCATCCCATGATCATCAGATTGTTTATGGTCGCCGCGAAACGGATAAGACCGGAAGGTCAAGTGAGCAGCCAAGACAATCACTGATATGAGACGGAACGCTGTAGTAATCATTGTTGTGCTGCTAGCCCTCTGCGCAGGACAACGCTTGGCGGGACAAGAAAAACCGTCCCCTGCGAGTTCAGCGCCGCATGCGAGCGCGCAAGATTTGCTGACGAGTCCCGTAGGCGAGAACTGGCCCTCTTATAACGGAGACTACACCGGACGCCGCTTTAGCAGCCTGCGCGAAATTAGCAAGGCGAACGTCGGCCAACTTCGTGCGGCTTGGGTATTTCACCCGGGCAATTCTCAAAGGCTGGAAGCGACTCCTGTGGTAATTCGCGGCGTCATGTACGTGACTTCCGCAAATGATGTGTTCGCGCTGGATCCAAGCACGGGACGGACTCTGTGGCATTACGGGCGTTCCGTAAGTTCGGGACTGCTGGATGATGCCGCAGCTCACAAAAATCGTGGCGTAGCGGTCTGGCAGAACTTTGTCTATTCCGAAACGGACGATGCGCACCTGCTCTGCCTGGACGCCCGCTCGGGAAACCTGATATGGGACATCCAATACGCAGATAAAGTGAAGCACTATGGAGCGACCAGTGCTCCGCTTGTCGTCAAAGATGAGGTAGTCGTCGGCACATCTGGAGGTGATTCGGGAGTGCGGGGATTCGTGGCCGCCTACCATGCGGCAACTGGGAAACTGAAGTGGCGTTTATGGACCATCCCGGGCCCGGGAGAATTCGGCTCTGGCAGTTGGCCAGGAGATTCTTATCTGCACGGTGGTGCTACAACTTGGATGCCCGGCACTTACGATCCAGAACTCGATACGCTGTACTGGACAACCAGCAATGCCGCGCCCGATTTCGTTGGGGATTCGCGGCCGGGGGATGACCTGTACACCGCCTGTATCCTGGCAATCGACGCTGACGCTGGAAAATTGAAATGGTACTTCCAATTCACACCCCACGACGTTTATGACTACGACGCCAATGAAACCCCCGTGTTGGTGGATGTAGCGGAGAATGGCACGGCGCGGCACCTGCTCTTGCAGGCCAACCGAAACGGTTTTTTCTACGTCCTCGATCGGACGAATGGTAAGTTTCTGCGTGCGACTCCCTTCGTACAAAAACTGAACTGGGCTAGAACGGTCGGTGCCTCCGGTCGTCCCGTTTTATCGAACCGGGTACCGACGAAAGAAGGGACCTATATCTGCCCCGGTGTCGTTGGTGCCACGAATTGGTTTTCGCCTTCCTACAATCCCAACACCGGATTGTTCTACGTGATGGCTCTCGAGAGCTGCAGCCTTTATTTCGCGAAATCGAAGCCGTTTACTCCAGGCGAGACTTACTACGGCACTGGGACTAAGTTTCCCAGTGGTGAACGCTCACAGAAAGTTTTATTGGCACTCTCTGTTTCGGACGGGAAAGAGATTTGGCGGTATCCTCAGGCCGGCTGGGGGAACTCCTGGGGAGGAACCCTCACAACGGCGGGCGGACTGGTGTTTTTTGCAGATGACGCCGATTCCTTGGAAGCGGTGGACGCCGAAACTGGCCATGCTCTCTGGCACTTCAATACGGGCCAATCATTCAGTGCGTCCCCGATGACTTATGCGGTTGACGGAGTGCAGTATGTCGCGATCAGCGCCGGAAGCGACGTGTTCAGCTTTGCGCTTCCGCACTGAAAATCTCTCGTTTCGCACTGCTCTTCGGTGTTCTAAGTAGGACACATAGCCCTGTGTTTTTGTTTCAAGGCGATACACCCGTAGTTGCCGGGATGTAAAGCGTCCTGTATTCCTTGTCGCCCCAAGTCAAATTAGCGGGCTGTTCCGGCGTGACAATCGTCCCCAGGTGATTTCCCTTCGCATCCCACTGAAGCAGAACTGTCGCCCGAGTTTCATTCAGTCTCGTCCTGTTCTTCCTTGTGAAATTGGCGCCTTGCTCGCAATCGGACTCGCAGTCATCAAATAACTAACGAGATCATTGAGTTCACTGCGGCCAAGACGCTCGCCATAGTCTGTTGGCATGAGAGAGTTCTCGAGACGCTCGAGACTACGCAGTTCCGATTTCTGAAAGAAATGAAAGGCGCCATCTTTCGTTTGGAACTGAACGGAGAAATTGTCCTCGTTGCGGATCAAGCCCTCTAGCCGATCACCCTCGCTTGTAATCAGCACAGCCGGCCGATAGCCCTGGGGCGATAGTCTCTGCGACCTGACGATCTCGTCCCGAATTGTCTTAATTGGGACGCTTGCTCCGTAGCCAGACAGATCGGGTCCAAGGAAACCGCCTTCCCCGGAGATCGTGTGGCAACTTGAGCATTCGCCTTTGCCGAAGAAAATCTCCTTCCCACGTATTGCATTGCCGGGCAAAGCTCGCACCTCAGTGTTCCCCTGGAGTGACCGCAGGTAACCGACTACGGCGCGGGTCTGCCTCTTACTAAGGTTATGAAAAGCCGGCATGCCGGTTCCGGGCACGCCGTTTGAAATGATGCCCGCTAATTGAGTATCCGAGAGATGCCGCCCCTTCGAGTTAGTGGAGATGTTGACGGCTTTGTCAGTTCCGCTGCCATCCAGTCCGTGACAGCCAGCGCAGGAGGAGTTGTATGTGGTTCGACCCGTTTCGAGAGTAATCTTCGGATGAGCCGAGGAATCTTGCTTCGCGAGCGAGAACGATATCTTGAAGACCCCCATAAGGGGACAAAGCCCGAGTAGCAGAAGAGATTTTCGGATCGCAACCATTTGCAAGCGCCACATTGTATCGCAATGGAGTGCGGGCACTTCGGGACAACTTTCTGTCGTTTTTACACAAGGGAAATCTCTTCTCACAGCAGATCGGTTTCTTTAGATTCGACAAGCGCCCGATCGCAGGATTCGCCACGCACTGTTAGTGTTAGAGTCCGCGAACACATAGAAATAGGAGGAGGAAAATGCACCCATCTCACCCGTATTCAAAAACACGCATCGTCATGACTATTCTTTCGGCCCTGATCTTTATTGCGGCAGCGGCGGTCCAAGTTCGTCTCGCCCACGCGCAATCCAATTCAGCCGCTGAACGCGGTCTGACTCACGACGAACTGATCGCGCAATTTCGGCGCGTGGAGGTCGCCTCGGTTTCTGATGCCCTCGAGCAGATTACCGGAAAGCGGATGTACATGAGCCATCGTATGCAGCCCATCTTTACGGCCAAATTTGCGGGGTATGCGCGAACGGTACAGCTCAAAAAGGACGAGGGCAATAAAGATCCTGAAGCACTCACCGGGATGCTGGAAGCGATTGATCAAGGATCGACGGATTCGGTGTACGTGATGGTGGTTGAGGACGGCGAAGACATCGCGGGAATGGGCGGACTGATGGGCACCGCGATGGCTGCGCGTGGTTACGCGGGAGCGGTGATCGATGGTGGAGTACGAGACGTAGCCTATCTGCGCAAGATTGGTTTCCCGGTTTTTGCCACGGGAATCGTTCCCTCCACCTCTGTGCACCACTACCGGTTTGCGGGAGCGCAGGTCCCGGTATTGTGCAATCGAGTGGCCGTTAATCCTGGCGATATTATCGTCGCAGATAGCGATGGTGTCGCCGTCGTGCCGAAAGCGCAGGCGCAAGCCGTGCTCACCCTGGCACAGCAAATGGATTACAAAGAGCACTCGATGTATGCAGTCATCGAGGAATTAAGGTCCATCGTGCAAGCAGTCAAGAAGTTCGGCCGCCTTTAGTGAATCCGGGATTGCATAAAAATAACTTTCAACAGATAATTCGGCACTTTCATTTTTCAGTTCCTGTGAATGTTCAGCCCAAACGTAATTACGACATTACTGCTCTTCAGCGTGGGTTGCTGCTGCAATTAAAAGCTTAATTTGAAAGGAGCATTTTCTATGAATTCGACCTCAACTCGAAGGACATTTGCCATGCGGTTTGGTTCCGTTCTCTCCGCTCTCGGGCTTACAGCAACATTGCTACCCGCGCGTGGAGTGGCGCAGAGTTCCGCCCCCGATGCGAACGCCATTCGAAAGCTGAACGCCGAAGGCAAGCCCGGCAGCGAAAAGGATGTCATCATGCCGGTGATTGTTCATGACAGTTTGATTTATGTCTCCGGTCAGGGCGCACACGACACGCGAGATCAGAAAGAATGGACCATTGAATCCCACACCAGCATGGTCATGGACAAAATCAAGAAGCTCGTACAGGTCGGAGGAGGCACGATGGACAGCGTCCTTCAGACCAACGTTTTCCTGGTGAAGATTGAGCACTGGGACGCGATGACCAAGGTGTTCGCGACCTATTTCCCTCACGGCGGACCAGCTCGCACGACTGTTGCGGTAGCCGCGCTGCCTGGAGATTCCCTGGTGGAAATCAATTGCATCGCGGCCGTCACCCGCAAGTAGGCGAAGGAGATTCTGATGCGACTCAAATCGACGTGGAATCGGCGCGGATTTCTGGGAACAGCCGCCGCCATGGCAGGGTCTATCTTTGCGCCGCGGAAGCTTTTTTCGACCGCGACGCCGTCGGCCGGAAGCACTACCGTCAGCGGTTTCGGCCAGACCGGCAATCCCTACGACGAGCTGGGCGTCACCACCGTAATCAATTGCGAAGGCACGATGACCATGCTTGGCGGCTCAATTCTTCGTCCCGAACTTGAATCCGTCATGGCCATGGCGGGTCGCCACTTCGTAAGCATCCCGGAGTTGGAAGTTGCTGCTGGCAAGCGCATAGCAGAGATGCTGAGACTCGTCGATGGCTACACCGCGCTGGTTACGTCCGGTGCGGCCGCAGCAATGCAGTCCGGACTGGCAGGCATTCTCACCGGTGACAATGAGGCTTTGATCCGGCAACTTCCCGATCTTACTGGCATGAAGTCGGAAGTCATAATTCAGAAATCGCACCGCAACCCATTCGATCACCAGTTGCGGTCCACGGGCGTCAAGCTGATCGAGATTGAAACCCGCGAGCAGCTTCGCCAAGCCGTGAATGACCGTACGGCCATGATGCATTTTTCAAACTTCGCCAATGCCGAAGGCCAAATCAAAGTGGACGAATGGGTTAAGCTGGCAAAGCAATACAACATTCCATGTATGAACGATGCCGCGGCAGACACGCCTCCGGTTTCCCATCTCTGGGATTACGCCAACATGGGATACGATCTCGTCGCTTTCAGTGGCGGCAAGGCAATGCGAGGCCCGCAATGCGCAGGCCTGCTCATCGGACGCAAGGATCTAGTGGCTTGTGCCTTGCTGAACAACAGCCCTCATGAGGACACGCTGGGCCGTAGCCAAAAAGTAGGCAAGGAAGAAATTATCGGAATGGTGAAGGCGGTCGAACTCTATCTTAAGGAAGATCACGACGCATTGGCTCGAGAATGGCAACGCCGCCTGGGGCTCATCTCACGCGAACTCAGTAAGATTCCAGGAGTGAGCACGTCGTTTTTCGTTCCCGACATCGCCAATCATGTGCCCCACATGCAGATCACGTGGGATTCCAGAGTCTCGCTGGAGCCGCAGGAGGTCTCGAAATTGCTGCGGAATTCCAAACCGGCAATTGTCATTGGCGGCGGCGAAGGCCGGCCCGGGCTCACCATGTGCTCGTTCATGTTGCAGCCCGGCGAAGACAAGATCGTCACTGAGCAACTGTCGCGCATCCTGCGCGAGCACTCCGCTTGAATCCGCTCGCGATCAAACAATGCCAACGGCGAAGACAACCCGCGTGCGCTGGTTTCTGGTGTTCTGGCTCTTTGTCCTGAGTGCCGTGTCTTATCTCGACAGAGTTAACATCTCCATTGCCAGTGGATCGATTGTTGATGCTTACCACCTCACAGATGTCCAATTGGGGAAGGTCTTCAGCGCATTGGTAGCTGGGTATGCCCTGTTTCAGACGGTTGGCGGTTATCTTGCCGACCGCTTTGGTCCGCGGCGTGTACTGACGGCGGGAGTTCTCTGGTGGGGAATCTTTACTGGCCTGACGGCGCTTGTCCCGGCTGGAGTCGGGGGCGCTCTCTTTTTATTTGTGCTAGTTCGATTTTTTCTGGGCGCCGGCGAAGCCGTGATCTATCCAGCGGCCAATCAGTTCGTCGCACGTTGGATTCCCGTGGGCGAGCGCGGCATTGCCAACGGCTGGATCTTTGCCGGCGTCGGAGCAGGCGCCGGACTTACGCCTCCGCTCATTACCTACCTTATGATTCATTACGGCTGGCGATCGTCGTTCTGGGTCTGTGCCATCATCGGACTTCTTGCCGGGGCAGTCTGGTTTTTCGCAGCTCGCGATAATCCGGCGGAGCACCCGCAAGTGTCTGCGACAGAGCTGAGCGCGATTCAATCCGGTCTTACGGCTACAGGTAATTCACCAAATTCGGGGAACGAATCTGCTGATGTCCCTGTGCCCTGGAAGCGAGTCTTTCGAAGCCGCGAGGTTTGGGCGGTGACCCTCAGCTATTTCTGCTACGGCTACGTGGCGTGGATTTTCTTTAGCTGGTTTTACCGATACCTCGCAAAAGTGCGCGGACTCGATCTCAAAGCCAGCGCTTTTTATTCCATGCTGCCGTTTCTCGCGATGCTGGCGTGCTGCCTGCTAGGTGGGACTGTGAACGATCGACTCACAAAGTGGCGCGGACCGCGGCTGGGTCGATGCGTCCTGGCGGCATTTGGCATGGGAGTGGCTGGAATCTTCATCGCTTGCGGCTCACAAGTGCAGGGTGTCAGGTTGGCGAGTGTCGTTCTCGCTGGCGGCGCTGGTGCGCTGTATTTCTCTCAAAGTTCATTTTGGTCCGTGACAGCGGACATTGCCGGAGCGTCGGCCGGATCAGTGTCAGGATTTATGAATATGGGCGGGCAAATTGGCGGGGCCTTGACCGGCTCGCTCACTCCCTGGATCGCGCTACGCTACGGCTGGACGGCCTCGTTCCTCGTGGCGGCCGGTTTGTGCTTGGTGGGTGCCCTAAGTTGGCTTGCTGTGGATCCACTGAACACTTTGACACAGGTGCGAACTGCTAAGAAGTTAGATGCGGTCCACTCCTGAGCTCACCGTGACCTGCGAATCTGCCAGGGCGGCCTGCAGCCATGGACGCGGTAGCTCGGCGTTCGTGGTTCCTACCTTCGCCTCACCGTTTCTTAGCTCCATAACCGGTCCCATGAGCGTTCCTGATCCCATTGCGGAGTGGGTTCGAAATAGCCGGTTCCTGGAGCCACGTGCTGCCGCATGACATCTTCGTTTAGGGTTACCCCGAGACCAGGCCGGTCCGAAACATCAATCCAGCCGTGATTGATGATCGGAGATTTGGCTCCCTCGACGACCAGAGAGGACCACCACGTTACGTCAAGCGAATGGTTCTCAAGAGCCAAAAAGTTTTGCGTCGCAGCCGCACAGTGCACGTTCGCCATGCAGGCGATCGGGGTGCCAGCAAAGTGCAACGCCATGGGAACGCCATACTCCTCAGCCATATCACCGATCTTGTGCGTCTCTAGAATGCCACCCGCGGTGGCGAGATCCGGGTGAATCTTGCCGACGGCGTGCTTTTCACAGAGCACTCGGAAAGGCTCTTTCAGATAGATGTCCTCTCCCGTAAGGATAGGCGTTGGACTCTGGTCCGAAATCTGTTTGAGTAGATCGGTGTACATCCACGGAATTACGTCTTCCATCCACGACAGGTTGTATTTTTCGTAGGCTTTGCCCAGACGGATGATCGACTTCACTCCCAAATGGCCCAAATGATCCATCGAGAGCGGAATTTCCATCCCAACGGCATCGCGCACAGCGGCGACGTACGTCTCGAGCATGGCGATCCCTTTGTCAGTTACCTCCATACCCAGCAGAGGATGTGGAAGTTGGTTCGCCTGCCACTGTTCCAGGTCGGCAGGATTCGTTACCGTACCGGGAGTGTCCGCAACCATCTCAATTCCGAGATCCATCTTGAGCCACGTAAGACCCATGACTTCCTTGCGCTCTTTCAATCTCTGCGCATAGACTTTCGGATCCTTGGACTCCGTAGTATCAGCATAAATGCGGATCTTATCGCGAAACTTTCCGCCTCCGACGAGCGCGTACACGGGAGCGTTATAGACCTTGCCGGCGATGTCCCATAAAGCCATTTCGATCGCGCACACTCCGCCGCCTTGGCGCGCATGTCCGCCGAACTGCTTGATCTTGCGGAAAATCTTGTCGAGTTGTAATGGGTTCTCGCCTACGATGCGGCTCTTCAGGAAAAGAGCATATGTCGGACTTGCGCCGTCCCGAACCTCGCCCAATCCGTAAACCTCCTGGTTCGTATCAATTCGAATAATCGGACAAGGGCTGGGTCCTGGCTTCACGACGGTTGCCACGCGCAGATCGGTGATCTTCAGTGTTGAGGGACTGGAATTCGTGTTGACCGCCTTCGGGTAGGCTTCGACAGGATCGGCTAGTAAAGCTCCGCCCAGCGCCATGGCCGAGGTCTTCAAAATTTCTCGACGTCCCAACATGCCCCAGTTCTTTTCACGCATTCGTTACTCCCTGTGAGTGCGAAGGTATGCTCACACGAAAACTATGATTCGTTTGCAAAAAGATCACAATCTGAGAAATAGAATTGTAAACTCGTCGGCAAACACTGGTTCCAAAATCCGCCGATTCGAGGAGCTTCCGAAATGACACACCGCCTAACGACGATGAGGAGCACCATCTTCAAGGGTGTTTTCGTCATGGCCCTGCTCGTATCAACCTGCGCGTACGCGCAGTTGGTTACTTTCCCCAGGCAGGAATTGATCGACTACACAGCAAAGTCCCCTTTCGACAGGCTTCCGGACGGACGCCCCAAGGTCCCCGATGCGATGATTGAACGGGCCCGCGACCTGTCTTCCGAAGAAGTCTGGGCAGGACTCCACGACGAGGGGTTCAAGAACCAGTATGCGGATGGTTTTCAGGTGTTGCATCCGGGGAAGGCCATGGTTGGGCGGGCCTTCACGGTGCAATTCATGCCGCTCCGGGCCGATGTCGACGGCGTCGCCAAGAACAAAGCCAAGGAACACGGCTTGGCGGGACTAACCAATCAAACGGCGATCGATATGCTCCAGCCCGGCGATGTGCTGGTTGTAGATCTGTTTGGAAAGAAAGTGGACGGCACCATTGTGGGTGACAATCTCTTCTACTATGTGATGAAAGCCACGAATGGTGGTGGGCTGGTTGTGGACGGCAGCATTCGCGACCTGGATGGCATAGCCAACATCGATATGCCGGCGTATTTTCGTTCTGCCGATCCGACGCCGATTGGGAACGTAATGCTGACGGGCATCAACGTCCCCATCCGAATCGGCGGCGTGACTGTCATGCCAGGAGATCTCGTGATAGGAGATCGCGAAGGCGTATATTTCATTCCGCCGCAACTCGTCAAAGAAGTGCTCGACCACGCAGATGAGACCCATATCCATGATGAATGGACGAAAAAGAAATTTGATGAAGGAAAATATAAGTCCTCAGAGATCTACGGCTCGCCAAAGGATCCTAAGTTGCAGGAGGAATACCGGGAGTATTTGAAGAAGCGGTTAGACGAAATCCATAAACAGCGAAGTTCGCAATAGCTAGGTCCCTGCGTTTACGGGGATGAAGTAGCATACCCACAAGGGATATGACTGTGCCGTTAATTCCCCTTAATCGCTTCTTGTAGAACTTCGCGTAAACGCTTCGCAACTACCATATCTTCGCCGGGCTGCAACATCCAAACACCGACGACGATTGTGTTGGGTCCGCCCGGTAGTCCAGCGCTCGCGGGGGCACCTCCGGTGGATGGATTCAGCTCAATTCGTGGCTTTCCTTCCCGCATCTTTTGCATGACTTCCGCGCCCGTGATCTTGATTCGATTCTGGTCGTAAGTGATGAGCAAGTGCGGAACATGATTGGCAACTTCAGGAATAAAGATTTGAGTTTGCACCGTGGGAATCGCGCTTAAGTGTTTGGCAATACGATCAGCCCGCTGCCGGCAATCTCCTTCCACGGCGGCATCATCCTGCTTCAGGAACCAGTCCACAGCAGCGACCAGACCTATGATTTCCTCTTTCGCTACTTTCATCCCGCGCCCGATGGTATTTGAGTTTGGTGAATTATTTTTCTTGGCCGCGTCGATCAAATCCTTTCTGCCCAACAGCAAGCCAGAACACTGCGGTCCGCGGAGTCCCTTTCCTCCGGAGAACGTCACGAGATCAAACCCCATCTGCGTATAGTTCCATAGATTGGAAATCGGCGGGACATCGGCGGCTGCGTCATTGAAACAAGGCACTCCATGCTGGTGCGCCACTCGCACCCAGTCCTCCCGGCTGATTTTCCCCGCACCCGCGTTGAAAAAGTGGGCCATCACCGTACGTTCGGTGAACGCCTGTTCGTATTGCTCCAGCGTTTCCACCTCCACAAAGCGAATTCCACAATTGCGGAGGGCATGGTCATACCCGTAGCGATGCGATTTCTGAACGATCACCTCATTCTTAAGCCCAGCCATGTCCGTTGGAATGTTAAGAATGGCTTGCTCATTGCCCATGTTGATGCAAGCTGCGGTGCCCACGACGAGCGACGCTGCAGCGCCAGCCGTGACGAGCGCGGCCTCGCACCGCAGCCGCTTGGCCAGGTATGCTCCTGACGCATCCAGTAGTTCGTTGAGGTTTACTGGCTGTCGTGCCGCCAGTGCGATCGCCGCCTGCACTTCGTCAGGCATTGTCGAAGCCGAAAGGACCGTATAGGTGCCGGCCGCGTTGATGAACGGAGTCACACCGAGTTTCTGGTAATAATCCACAAGTTGAGGGGCTGATTTCGAAAACGCCAGAGGCTCCAGGGTTGGAATTCCGTAAAGCCCAACGCCTCCCGCGAGAACCGCCTGCGTTCCCCCACGTAAGAGCTTTCGCCGACTCATCTGTCGCATCCCAAGTCTCCTTCAAGAAGATTTTGGCAGTTTGAAATTCAGTCTCGCGGATAATCATCGGCTCGTGCCGGCAGCGACTCGCTTCGATCGGGAGTCGTGAAATACTGCGGACGCGCTTTCTCCCACTGCACCATGCTGAGACCGGAGGGATCGTACGAAATGCGTCCCGCACGGATGGTCATGCGGGTCGCCAGCTGTACGTTTGCATCCAATTTGGCGACGCCGCAGTCAGTGTAGCCGAAATGGCCGTGCATCAAATCCAGCACGGCAATATCCGCATCCTGACCGATCGACAATGTCCCCAGGTCCGGCCGATGAATCTCCCTTGCTGGATTGAGGGTGGAGCGGCGAATGACATCCTCCAGGGACACTCCCATGGCCAGGAATTTCGACATCACATTGTTCATGCTGACCGTCAAGTAATCGCCCATGTGCAAATCGGTAGAGATGGAATCGGGGATGAATCCCTGTTTCGCAGCGGGAACAGCATTGCGAAACCAGAAACTGCCCGCCCCATGTCCTACATCGAATATGACGCCACGGGCCCGGGCTTCTGCGATGGCCGGATTGAGCTTGCCGTCAGCAAGAATAATGGGAAATTGCTGGGCGAAGACATGCGTGTGTATGTCGCCGGGCCGCATTTTCTTTAGGATCAGGTCCTCGTAAGTTCTTTCCGGTCGCGGCCAGAAATCGAACATGACCGGACTATTCGTGAGAATGCCGCATTCAATGGCACGGTCAACCGCAGCCCAGGGCACGTGTTCCCCATCCCAGACCTCCCTGGTCCAGTAATGGGCAGTTTTTACTCCCACAATGAGGTCGCGATATTTCTTGATGGTGTCGACACAAAGCGTCACATCCATCTGGTCCAAGTTTTGCTCAAGCCCACCGTTCATGCCATCAGCCACGATGTTCAGGAAAGCCAGCACTCGCACTCGGGCCCGGTCAATAACTTCTTCCTTTTCCTGAAGGAACGTCTCCGCACCCGAGGTGCCCGCATCCACGATAGTGGTCACACCGGACTGCAAAGCCAGATCGGCCGGAATTCCAAGGGGCAACGCATGAACTCGGGCGTCAGGCGCAAACCAGTTTAGTGGCGCCCCGCCATGACCCACATGATAGTGAATATCAATGAGTCCAGGCGTAACGTAGAGGTTCGAGACATCCACCACCTTTCCGGCTTGGTCCGCGGGAATATTGTTTTCCACGGCAGCGATCTTGCCCTGGAGAACACCGACATCTCGTGCTTCATCGATGTGATTCGCGGGGTCAATCACATGGCCGCCCTTCAACAATAGGTCGTAGCGCGTCGTTTGGGCAAACATCACAACAGGAAATCCGAGGGCGATTACGAGCCCTGCAATGATTGCGCGTAGCGTCTTGATCCAGTTCTGCATTGGGGTCTTCTCTCGTTTTCTCGAAGCGAAAGTGTATCCACTGGGAATGAGATTGTCACTATTCCTGGCGACTCCAGCTCACGTAGGGTTGTAAAGAAGATCATCGCTATCGTAATCTAATCGATGTTTTTCGGTTCGCTCCGGCAAACCCCAGGCTTCGGACGGGAAACTACCCATGGATCGCCGTACTTTCGTCAAGGCCGGCTGCATTGGAAGCGCCTCGCTGCTGATGCAGGGGCTCGATCCGATGGTCGATCCGATGATGCGAGCGGACGAGGTTCCCCCTGCAGCACCGCCCATCGAACTCCACGGCCTGCCAGACTACAAACCTTCGCCGCTTGGCATACCGGGATTATTTCCAGGCCGCGTGATCGAGGTCCACGACCCGAACGCGATCGTACGTAATCGCGTTTCCCAGCCGATCGTGCGTCAGATGCTGGAACATGCGATGAAGGAGTTGACGGGGGAAAAGTCTGCGCAGGCGGCGTGGGCAAAATTTGTTGAACCCAACGACATTGTTGGAATCAAGATCAACCCCTCGGGTGCCCCTGCTTGCTGCTCCTCTCCCGAGATCTTGCGCGAGATCATCGGCTCGGTTCAGTCTGTTGGCGTTCCTGCACGCAACATCCTGGTCTATGATCGGTATTCATACGAAATCGACATCGGCAGCTATCAGGCCCTGCTGCCTCCAGGCGTGCGCATTGTAGGCATTCAGGACGCCTTCGTGGATTCTTCCGGTTACGATGCGAATGTCTATTGCGCGGCCAACTTTTTCGGCGAGTGGGAAACCCGCTCCTACATGGCAAGCATCGTGGCTCAGGTAGTCACGAAGATCATCAACGTGCCGACGATGAAGGACCACTCGGCATCCGGAATCACAGGAGCTCTGAAGAACCTTGCCTACGGCACATTTAACAATGTAGCCCGCTCCCATCGTGCACCTTATTCCTTTACCAACCCGCTGATCGGTTTGATGTGTACGGTTGAACCCTTACGTTCGAAGGCTGTGCTGCATATCATGGACGGTATGCGGCAGGTATGGCATGGTGGGCCACTCACTCAAGTCCAGGATTTCATCGACCAAGCTGGCATTCTCCTGGTGGCGACGGACCCAGTAAGTCTGGACACCATCGAATTGGAGGCCATTGAAAAGAAACGTCGCGAGCGGGGCGCGCCTTCCTTGTGGCAGCACGACCCGAACAGTATCACCACCGAAAGCGATGACTTTTATCACAACGCCTCGAAAAACTTGTTCTTCCGCCAGCCAGGACATATCGCGGCGGCCGGAAAGCTCCGTCTTGGCGTCGCAGACCTGAAGCAGATCGATCACCGTACCCTCGCGGCCTGAATTGATGACCACGGAAGCAACCGAGCCCAAAGATCGGGGAGACTGGCCCACGCTGCTCAAAGACAATGCCCGCACGGGCGGACAGGGGTCACATCCAACACGGTCGCCGGAACGCGCGGTTTGGCAGTTTCATAGCGGGAGCTCGGTGCGTTCCGCGCCGGTACTTGAGGGCGGCATTTTGTATGTCGCGTCCGTCAGCGGAGTAATGCACGCCATCGAGGTGGCCACAGGCAAAGTGAAATGGAAATTTCAGGCGGCGGGTCAGGTTCGTTCCACGCCTTCGCTTTCCGGAAATCGAATCCTCTTCGGATGCGATGATGGCAAAGTGTATGCACTTGATCGGCCTGCCGGGAGCAAGCTGTGGGAAGCGCCGACCGGAGCTGAAGTCTGGGCCTCTCCTGTCGTTCGCAGTGGAGTTGTGTTTTTCGGAAGTGCTGATGCACGTGTTTACGCTGTTGACGCAGCGAGTGGGCGGACGCTATGGGTCCAGGACCTTGGCGGAAGAATCTATTCCACCATTTATGCCTCCGAGCAGCAACTCTACCTGGGATGCGGAGACGGCAAAGTGTATAGCCTCGATTCCTCATCGGGAAAGACACTGTGGAGTACGCCCACGGGCAATGGCATCGACTCGTCGCCCGCCGTAACTGGTGACCTAATTCTCATCGGTTCTGAAGATTTTTTCGTTTATGCGATAAACGCAAGCAGCGGAGAGGTCCGCTGGAAGTACGAAACAGGATTAGGCATTGCATCTTCACCGGCAGTTTCCGGCGACCTGACAGTCGTCGGCAGCAAGGACGGATTTCTATATGCACTGGAGACTCAGACCGGCCGCTTACGCTGGAAAGCCCCCGTGGGCGAAGTGGTGACCGCGCCTGCAATGATCGGCGACGGTGTTGTCTGTATTCAGGCGGGAGGTACATTCGCCCTGGACAGCGCGACAGGCAATGTAGTGTGGAAAGCTGCTCTGGCGGGGGCAGTCCAGTCGGTTCCGGTGCTCGCCGGTGACACTGTCTATCTGGCGAGCCTGAGCGGTGAGGTTTATGCGTTGCGATAAACGACGGGCAGCAGCTGTGATCAGCTTCTTCTTAATCGCTTCTTTCGTCCAGAGTTCAGAAAATCGAGTTCTTGTTTACAAAAAGAAGTACATCATGGGCACAGTCTTCGAAATTGCTGCCTATGACCAATCATCCGAACATGCCTTCCATGCGATCGAGAAAGCATTTCAGGAGATCGTTCGCCTCGATGATTTGCTGAGCGACTACAAACCCGACAGCGCCCTGAGCAAGTTGAACCGCTCAGCTCATTATCACGCAGAAAGGGTTCCACCGGATTTGTATCGTGTCATCGAGCAGGCTGTGCAGTTTTCCAGGCTATCGGACGGGAAGTTTGACATCTCCATCGCGCCTTTGGTGAATTTGTGGAAAGCTGCGATGCGTGGCGAAAGCACTCCTTCGCGGGCACAGGAAGAAAAACTTCGAAGTTGCGTAGGCTATGACAAGATCGAATTAACCCCTCCAGACCGAATCAGCTTCCACTCCCCCTGTTTGCAGTTGGACTTGGGTGCCATTGGCAAAGGCTACGCCGTGGACCGAGCTGCTGAAGTGCTGCACTCTCTTGGAATCCATGATGCTTTGATCGATGCCGGGGGGAGCACGATTTTCGCGATGGGGTCTCCTCCTGGCCAGACAGCGTGGCTTGTGCACTTGAGAGATCCCTCGAACAAGATAGATCCGCAGGTCATGCTCGAGGATGGAAGTGTGTCCACGTCGGAGCAGACAGCGCCTAGTTTGCTGGGGAACGACTCAGCCGGCCATATCATTGATCCGGATACAGGAATGCCGCTGAAAACGCTGTTCGCGGTTAGCGCCGTTTCAAGAACTGCAACGGCATCGGATGGGCTGTCGACTACCTTGCTGCTGCTCGGTCCGACGGAGGGGAAGGCATTGATTAAAAGTATGTCTGACGTTTCAGCTGTTTGGATTTCACCTGACGCACAAGTGGAAACAGCGACTGCCGGTCCGCAGATTCTGTTTGGCAGAGGCTTACAGACTCCTCTTATTCTCGGCACAATTCCATGAGCATTAGTGGCACGATTCTCGTATGGGTTTTCGTCTTAGTCTCCACTCCCGCTTGGAGCACCGTGTTCGTACATTGGACAAACGCTACTTTGCTTCCAGCAAAGGAACTCGGCTTGAACGACCTAGTGCTCTCCTGGAGCGACAGGTTTTCCCCGCGGGCGAGAGCGGCCCAAAGGCTAGGCTATCGAGTGTATATCGAGGTTCCACTAGGTGAGGCTGCAACTGCTGCTGAAACTGGCTGTGAAGGCATTATCCTGACCATTCGTCAGTCCGAGCGCGCTGAGCTAGAGAAGTCTCTTCCAAAACTACATTCCGCTCACCCCAAGCTCAGATTCCTGCTGCTCAACCCCGAGGGTAAGCGGCCGGAAATGCGAGGCAGTCTCGTGATCAAGCAAGGTTCTGTCCTTGGAGTATCGAGCCCCACCGCCCAACCGTGGATTGATACTAACCTCGCTCTCGTCAAGATTGAACAGAGGTCTCATCAAGGGCAGGCTCCCCTCTACACTTTTTCGTGGGGAGGGCTGTCAGACTCCGGGCCGCAACAATCAGTGCTTACGGCGGCGGATTACATGTTGGCGGTGGCTGAGGCGGGCGCCTTTCATGCTGACTTAGTCCTAGAACTTGATGATCGCCTGCAGAAATCTCTGGGTGAACATGATCCGGAGTCCTGGAATCTATGGAACCAAGTGCGGTCCTACGCAAGCTTTTACTTACATACCGCCGAGCAAGGGCTGAAAGCCGCTGCCAATGTCGCAGTCGTGGTCGATGATCTTGTTACGAGCGACGAAGCCATGAATCTGTTGGCCCGCCACAACATTCCCTTCGAGGTTTTGCGTCCTGCGGACTTGAACGAGGAAAACCTTCAAGGCTTCGACGTAGTAGTAGTGTTCGCAAACCCTGACAGAGGAGCTTGTGAACGAATCGCCGATCTTGCAACTCACGGCAAGACTGTCGTGCTAGTAGAGGCGCAAGGTGCTTATCCATGGCAGAACCATGATGCAGTTCGGTTGAACGAACACACGGTATCCTATACCGTTGGAACAGGAAAAGTGCTTGAGCTGTCAGAGCCTGTTACAGATCCGGAGACGTTTGCCCAAGATATCCGTCGGCTGCTAGGGAAGCAAAATGTCCTGATGAGTCTATGGAATGGCTTGACGACCGTCGCTGTACCCTACCGTGAGCATGGTCGAACGGTGAAGGTGCTCGAGTTTGTCAACTACGCTGCAGAGCCGCTTCGCCTGCAAGTGCAGGTCAAAGGTTCGTTTGCTTCGATTCGTTACGAGACGCCAGAACATCAATGTTGCGAGTCTCTCGTCCCCGTAAATCACAACGGATTCACTGAGTTCGTGATTCCGGAATTACGGATTGCGGGACGTGTGCATCTGGAAGTTAACCATCTGCCTAATTCCCAACCTAGTCGCGAGTGAGTCCCGCTGACGGAATCTGCGGATCAACAGCGTGTGGCGGTCCGGTCAGTAAAGACCCAGCACGTATACCGTGATCTTGCCCGAAGGAAAATCCCACTCTCACCGCCATATTTCAACAGCTTACAGAAAGACGAATGACTCCGAAATCAGCTTTCCTACTCTAATCTGCCTCGGGGCGTCGCCCTGGCGTAACCCCAGGGCATTGCCCCGGTTAGGGCGGTGGACCGTAGATCCCGACAAGCGCTCCGCTCCTCGGCACTCGTCACCGTGGTTCTGGACAGCGAGAAGCTCTCACCAAAAAGCTAGTGCCTAAACCGGCGCTCTAGTTGAAGCATTCCCAACTGCGACGTTTCAAGTTTTCGAAGAAGTCTTTCCGCATGATACCTGGCATCGATCGCGCACGCGAGCTCGTTTCGGGGTCGGAAAGAGTCAAGGTGAAGTGCGCCGGATAACGAGCAAGCCGGAAGTTATCGGTTCGTCCGTCGGATCAGCCCCGACAAACGACACCATGTTTTGAAGAAATCTATGCTTCCAACCTCTGTGTATTCGTCGCTGACATACTCTGTTCAAAATGAGTTAGTCAAGGGTAGTTTCAGTTTTGACGAGTATTTGCCGACAGACCGGGTCGCGTTACGAGGGATATACCGCTAGGACTTTGTCTGTAGATCCACTTTGCTCATCGCGCTGGTGATCCCGATATATGCGGCACGAAAAATTATGGCGCCGCTTGGGGGCCGGGGGGGCTGCTTCTGGCGAATATCGGTTGCCTTGCCGCACACGAACAGCGGCAGTCGCGCGCCCAATTCCCCGGTACAGCTGCTAATCAGCGCGAGCGGGCAAGCCGGTTCAGGATTTCGATTCGTTCATGGTCGACATACTTTCAACCCTTATGCGGCAATCCCCGCGTCTAGTAGTGTACTGTGCCCTCGACGAAGATCAGTTCGGAACTGTTCGGTAAGGGAAGCATTACCTCCAAACCCCGTGTCATGAGTTCCCGGCCCGTTACGGTCCGATCGGAAGCGCTGTGATCGTGGAACTTGAGTAGGTAGCGGCCGGACTCCTGAAGTCCTCGCAGTGTGTACGCATGCGCATTCTCTCCTGCGATTGTGCCCCGAAAGGCATAGACCACGCCCCGCTGGCGCTCTCTGTCCCAATACTCGATACCGTCCCAGTGAACGCCGTCGGGACGGGGTGACACATGATACAGGCTGGCATCGCGGATGAGCGGACGAAGTTCTTTCTTGTAGAGATCGATTTCTTTCTTGGCTTCGGCATGTTGTTCAGGCGACCACGCATTCGTGTCGGTCATGATTGTTAGCCATCCCATCATGCCGCTGCGCAGCATGTAGCGGAAGTTGTCGATGTGCGGTGTTGGCCATTTTTCGACATAACTTTCCAGCATCGCGGTGGGTAAAACATGACTGGTGTCGTAAAACGCCCGCCGGTTCGACAGCGGGTCATACGTGTCCGTGATCGAAAAATAGTCGCCATGCGAAGCGCTGCCGAAGTCGACCATCCTTCCGCCGTCGTTGCACACTTCAAACAGGAGACCGGGATGATCCTGGCGCATCTTGGAATAAATATCGTAGTAGGCGCGAACCGCGTGGTAGCTGACGTCCGTGGAATTCGAACTGTCTACCCAATAGGCTCCCCATGACTTGTAGATGCACCTGTTCAGCGGATCGGGAGCGGCGTGAGGATGATCGGTGCGATCGCATCCGTGTGCCACCAGGTAACCGTCGTGCTCCAGCATGTCGAGATGGTAATCGGTGACGATGCGCTCGACTTCGTGCTGCGCCCACTGCTTCGCCTCCGGCACTCCAAGATCAATGGTTTGCCCTTTGAAAGGCTCCGGCTTCCAATCGGCGGGCAAGTCGGTCACCATCCAGTCCTGAACTTTTGGATCGCGCACATTCAAGGCTCCGGGCTCGGTAGATAGACCTGCCTGGGTCCAGTCCACCCAGAGGCCGAATTTCAATCCGTGCTTGTGGGCATCGTCGGCGATGAAAGCAAGACCGTGGGGAAACTTTTGCGGGTTGGGATACCAGTCCCCCACACCGCGAAACCAGCCAGCATCGAGGTGAAACATCTCCACTCCGAGTTCAGCTGAGCCGCGAATCATGCGCAGCGCGATCTCTTCGTTGACGTCCATGCCACCGCCCCAACTATTGTTGACCACCAGCGGATAGTTGGGATTCTTCCAGGTTTCCGGATTCCCGAGAACAGCGCGCACCCAGCGGCGCAGGACATTTCCTGCTCCATCGGAACCGTCGCAGAAGCCGCCCAGAAATACCACCGGCGTCTCAAAGATTTCTCCGGGCGCGAGCCGTGTCCGGAATGGACTCGGATCGGGGTTGAGCCCGATTGCCACTTGGAGAGAATCCTTGTCCCGCACCAGCGAGATTCGGGTGCGGCCGCTGAACTCGATGCCCGCGTACCATCCGGTTTGCCCCGGGTCGTTTCCCTGGACCAACGACCACGGAATGATTTCGCGGGGCTGGTCGTCGCGCAGATCTCCGTAGGTGCTGGATGTGCCAATCCAATGGTAGCCCTCAGTCAGCGCAACCTGATGAGTACCGATGAGCGACGGTGTATTCGCACCTTTCTCAACAAAAAGATGCTCCAGCGGCGCCTGAGGATCGACTTGCCAATTGAAGGCGAGGCTGTCCTGCATCGGAATCCAGATTTCCCGAGTATCGAGGTTCTCCACTCGAATCTGATGCTCAATCGGGCCGTACGCCTGGCGGGTTCGCCACTCCCAAGTCAACCGGAGACGGGGAGAAGCGGAATCGTAGACGAAGGCAACTCGCTGTTCACCGATCTGGCTGGCTTCGCGATTGAAGTTCCAGTGCACAGATGTCGGCTTGTCCGAGATTTGCGCGGATGCGATCAGGACTTCGGAGGCGCGGTTTTCCCATTTGGACTGCCCGGGAAACGCAAGGTGGGTCAACCGAGGGGCCGCGGGTCCAGCTTCCAGAACAAGTTCCGTGTCGGATGTCTGGAGCCGTGCGCTCGTTTGGCCGAACGTAGAGAGGCCGCATGCGACGCACAGCAAACTGATCCAGCCGACACGAGTTGCACACGACATGAAGAGAGAATTCCTAGGGAGGTGCGAAGCCGTCGATACCTCCAACCGGCTCCGCAGAACCTTATCTGCACTAATCTGAGACGGAAAAACGCGGGCTACCTGCATGATTCGCGGGCCTGATCCGCCGAAGGTGGCATCATTCGTACATACTGTTATCAATCTGATTGAAATTGACCCTGACTTGTCGATCTCAAATCGCGGGTTACCACGAGATGACGACTGCTTGTGGAGTATCGAGGTCCACGTCCAAGCGTTTGTTGGTTTGATCGACATGATATTCGGCGTCTCCATCGCTCTTCCAGTGATCGCCAACCCAGTCCACTTTTTCCACGCGAATCTGCTGCATCGTAGGCCACTGGAATGTTGAATCCGTGAAGGAAACACTGACACGATAGCCGACGAGCAAGAATTCATGTGCAGCGGGATGGACGACGATCGCTTGGCCGTTGTTCTCGCCAGTAACTGTCACTGGGAAACCGTTTAGATCTTCAGTTGTAGAAAATCTTTCTCCCGGCGAACGGGACATGAATACCTTCAGCTTGTCAGTGGTCGCATAATACGAAATCTGGGGAAGCGCTTTGCCGAGCGAAGAATAAGCGTCCCGCAGGGCAAATGCACCGTTGGCCACAGTGCCGTCGGTCAGCACATGGGGCTGGTTGGATTCTGGATAAGAGACGGTCAACGCCCAGGGGGCAAAAATCGGAACACCAAATTCACCAACCGCAATGTAAGCAAGCCGCGATGTTATCGGCGTGGCGCCGCTGTTGATTTCCGTGATCGCCGGCAGGTTGCGACCAACACGATAACGAATGAGGGGCTCCCGCAGCTCGCTACTAGTTGCGTCCGATTCTCGTCCACAGCTGTAGTCGGGCCGCCATTCCGCGCAGAAGTACGAGTTCACACCGATGAAAGAAATGCGGGGACAGTTCTGGAGGTACGTTTGCACGTCCTCTCCCGGCGCGCCTCCCACCATCCAGTCCGCGATCTTTCCACCAACATAATTGTGAAAAAAAGGGATGGGATAGACTTCCGCGCCTGCATCGGTAATGCGCCGAATCCAGTTATAGCTCAGGTCCCATGCACTGAATTTCAGATCATCGGTGAATCCATGTTCCGCGAATCGTTTGTTTGCCGCGGGTGAGTGGTCGCGCCACATTTTTGGATTCTTGCGATCTACACCGAATACAGCTATTTCATTCTCAACCTGGATCATGAGAATAGTGTGGGTCTCCGAATCGACTTGCTTGATGTGCTGGATGAATGCACGAAACGCGGCGATTTCACGCTCGATGATCGGCTCGTAATCATAGGACGCAGCGTTGTGGTGGACGACACCATTTCCATCCACCGCTCTAGGATAAGTCGCCTCGTCCTCGACAATGTACATGGGCGCGTACACATCGCCAGTGAGGTTCGCGTAGATCGTCCCGTCTCCACTCGCATAATGGCCGAACCAGTTCAGTACAAGCTTAAGGTGATGTTTCTCCGCCATGATCTTGGCATGGTCGAGATAAGAAAAGTCATAAACTCCTCTTTCTGGCTCGATCATTGACCACTTAAAGAACCTTCAGCGCATTCAGGCCAATCTTTTCCGCGGCCGGATAGAGGTTGGTCGTACGCAGTCTCGGTCTCTTTATATCTTCCGTAAACCAGGTCCCACCAAGGGATTTCGGCAGCCAGCGTGGTAAACGGTCTTCCATCCACGTAAAGAAGCTGTCGTCCATTCACCGGTTCGAAGTGAGGCATGAGGTTTGCCGCTGCGGGGGATCTGCCAAACATCACTCCCGCCATGCTGCGATGAGGCAGGGGAAGCCTGTTGAGAAACCGATACGCACGCCAGCAAGACGGAGAGCCCAAATGCGCGACCGCCATTGCGAATCAGAGGCTTCCAGGGCGTCAGGAGGGTGCTCATTGCTCGGCCAGAATTGCCAGATCCCACGGTTTGAGCTTCAGGGTTTGGCCTTGTCTCAAAGAAGCGCCGGTGAGAAGATCCAGGCCATTGCCGTATGCATAGGAAACCGGCTGCTCTTCGCCGGAAAAGTTCAGATAGTAATGCAACAATTTGCCCTGCGCGTTGCGCCCATGCCGAACTCTCACCGAGTGCGACAGATTTTGGTCTGGCCCCGTCAGCCCAGCTCGCTTTAGAACATCGCGAATGATCTCGCGCTGTAGAGTGCCAGTTACGACGGTGCCTTCATAAGTCAGCATGCCTGTGCCGTATTGGTTGCGCGTAATGGCGGGAAAGTGCCAATAGGGATCGTCAAACGACGCAATAACGTCCGCTGTCTCGGGGACCAGAAATTCCTCCCATACCGAACCTTTATTCTGTTCCCCGACACCATAAGGATCGGGCTTGAGTCGCTCTGGCTCGGCAAGATTCGTGAATTCCTGATAATGAAATCCAGCTGCAGCGCGCAACGGCCCGGGCGCCATCACATCACGAACCGTTGAGTATTCATTCGTGAAGCCACTCTTGAACGCCATGATCACGTGCCCGCCATTCTTGACGTATTCGGAGATTTGCTGCAGTACCCGGTCCGACGCGCTGTACAGCGGTGGAATCAGAAGGACTTTATAGCGAGAGAGATTCAGGTCCCCAGCCTGCACGAAATCGGGTTCAATGTTCAGATCATACAGCGCGTCGTACATTTGCCTGACCACGGTCATGTAATCTACGTGATCGCTGACCGGCATATAACCAATTGTATTGGCGGAGTCGGCGCTAAACAGAATACCGACTTTGTTGTCCTTTCCGAGATCCACCAGCTGCGGACCCAGTTTCTTCAGTTCCGCAGCGACCTGAGAGACTTCGGCATAAGTGCGGTTTGGCTCCAGATCGTGCGACAAGACTCCCTTCCAATACGTTTCTTGCCTGTAGTGCAGCGAGTGCCAGTGCCAGTACTCGACCATGTTCGCGCCGGCAGCCAAATGGGTATAGACAACCTGACGCAGCTGGCCCGGATATTGCGGATATTGTGTGCGGGAATCCCACCCGATCGTCTGCGCGTTAGTCTCGGTGACCAAATAATTGGTGCGCTTGAGCGAGCGGGCGAGGTCGCCGGAAAGCCAGATGGTGCGCCCGTCGAACCTCTTTTGCGTCTGGAAATAAGGATTCTCAGCGACGATGTCG
>Ga0193751_1000346_pt1 | contig 38076 bp, 33 predicted proteins | sample L1c2metaG_FD_143050 | JGI IMG/M metagenome (GOLD analysis project Ga0193751, IMG submission 143050) | Soil microbial communities from a riparian zone of the East river system, Colorado, United States - L1c2 | ecosystem: Environmental > Terrestrial > Soil > Riparian zone | place: USA: East River...
GGTTTTTCAAGTTTTTGTTCGCCCAGGACGACTAAGATCCGACTTGCGGGCCAGGCGGCGGTGCCGCTGGCGGCCGCAAGCCGGTGCGTACGATCCAGGCCTCGGTTCGCACCGCATCTGGTGCTAATTCTGGATCGCAGGCAGTTGGGTTACGAACTCCTGGCGACACCAGCCTGATGCGTCTTGGCCGGCTTGGCATGCCGGGCATGATGCACGACATGATTCCTGCCGCGCGCCACATGCTTGCGCACATGCGAGCGGTGTCGCGCCGTATGCTTCACCGTTTTGCCCGCCTTGTTCATGGTCGCGGCAGGCGCGGACGGCGCCTGAGTTTGGGCCGCAGGCACTGAGCCGGTATTGGAGCCGGTATTGCCCGACGGCTGCGCGGCAATCGCCGAGCCGGCGATCAAGCTGGTCGCGAGCAGCGCGGCGGCGAATTTCGTCAACATTGTGGTCTCCTTTTTCTGCGGCGCCGGCCAAACCTTCGGCTTAGAACTGGCGCCGATCGTCGAGGAGACATTTACGCCTCGCCCGCTGAACGCGGCCTGAAGTGCCGCAGTGCTTAGCGTTCACCTACGTGAAATTCTCGTAATACGACAACGCATCAATTTTTCGTTTGGCTACGGCAGGCGCACGCCGTCCGCTGGAAGAAATGCTAGGATGGCGGTGTTAGCCCGTTTGGATCGGATTGCCTTGGGGGACGTCGCGCCAAGGAATCGCGCTAGGGAATAAAGTCGTAGATTACAGACTCTTCACGCTAGGCAGACTGAACGAAACTTGGTCAAAGATCACGGAACTTGGTCAGAGACCGGACTTGCCAGCCAAAACCGGAGGTACCATGCGCAAAACGCCGTTGCTTGCAGCCATCATTCTTGCCGCCGCCGTCTCAGGCGCTCCGCAGCTTGCCGCTGCAATGGGATCGAGCAATCCCACGCCGCCATCGGATAGCAGCAGCAAACCGTCCGGTAAGACCGACTCGAAAAAGAAGAAGAACGACAAGAGCAGCTCGGCCAAGGAGTTCTTGGACCGTTATCACGCCGCCTATGCGCTGATCTACGATAAGGAAGACTACCAAACCGGCATCACCGCACTGCGCGCCATGGGCTACGACGACAACGCCGATGTGGCGACGCTGCTCGGCTATGCCAGCCGCAAGCTCGGCCGCTATGACGACGCCAAATATTGGTACGACAAGGCGCTGGCCGCCGATCCCAAACACGCCCTGACCTGGTCCTATTACGGCATGTGGCATGCCGAACAGGGCAACCTGCTCAAAGCCAAGGACGACCTTGAGCAGGTACGTCTGATTTGCGGGACCGAGTGCCGTGAATATGGCGCGCTCAAAGAAGTGATCGACGGCACGCGCAGCTACTAAAGCGTGCCAAAGCGAAGCTCGATCGCGCCGCAAAACTTGCGTCTATCGGTTGTTGTGATCCGCTCGTCCCCGCCAAAGCGAGGACGCAGCGGATCACGTCTTTTCTGGATACCCGCCTACCCGGGATGAGCGGACAACTGTGCCGCGCCGGCTGACTCACGCCGTCACCTTCTTTCGGTTTCCGCCATGAGCCAGTCTTTATAATCCGGATCGACGCTCTCGATCGGCAGTACCAATATGGCTGGGGTCGTATAGGAGTGCAGCTGCCGCACCGCCTCCCGCACCGCTTCGGCCAGCGCGGCGCGGGTCTTGACGATCATCACCACCTCCTCGCCGCGCTCGATCGCGCCTTCCCACCAATACAGCGAGACCATTCCGGGCAGGATATTCACGCAGGCGCAGAGCCGGCGCTGAACGAGTTCACGCCCGGCCTGCTCCGCCTCGACAATCGACGGATACGTCGTGTACACGAACACGACGCGTTCATTGTTCTTGTCCATATCGATCTCCTGCGCGGCCGGCCCGTTTGCTTGGCCGCTTATTTGAAACCGGTCCGCTATGCCGAAATCTCGTCTCCCGTCTCGTTACAAACACATCGCCTTCGTTGCCAGCGACATGCCCGCGGCGCAGCGGGCGCGGCGCCGCCTGGTCCAGCGTTACGGCGACGCGCGGCCGGAGACGGCGGACGTCGTAGTCGCGCTGGGCGGCGACGGGCTGATGCTCGCGACCCTGCAACGGTTCATGAATAGCGGCAAGCCGATCTACGGCATGCATCGCGGCACGGTCGGTTTTCTCATGAACGAGTATAGCGAACGCGACCTCCCCAAGCGGCTCGCCGCCGCTCAGGTCACGGTGATCCATCCGCTCTTGATGCTGGCGCGCGATGCCGCCGGCCGTGTTCACCGTCACCGCGCCATCAACGAGGTTTCGCTATTCCGTCAGACCTACCAGGCGGCACGGCTGCGCATATTGATCGATGGCAAAGAGCGTCTCGCCGAACTCGTCGCCGACGGCATCATGCTGGCGACGCCGGCTGGCTCAACGGCCTACAATCTTTCGGCGCAGGGACCGATCATTCCGGTCGGCGCGCCGCTCCTTGCGCTCACTCCGATCAGTCCATTCCGGCCGCGGCGCTGGCATGGCGCGTTGCTGCCGGATCGCGCGCGCGTCACGATCGAGGTGCTTGAGCCGGCCAAACGCCCGGTCGCCGCCGTCGCCGATCATGACGAGGTGCGCTCGGTACGCTCGGTCGAGATCCACATGGATCATGCGACCGCCATGCATATGCTGTTCGATCCCGGCCACAGCCTGGACGAGCGCATTATCAGTGAGCAGTTCGGCCACTGAGCGAGATGACCCAAAACTGGGCTTCTTTATGCCGCGGCGGAGTAAGCGATCGCCGGAGGTTCGGCGGCAAGCTCGTCGCAGAACAGGCGCGCCTCATCGCGCGCGGCCTCGGTGGCGAAGCGTCGCAACAGCGTGAGCAGCGACGCGACTTCGCCGACATCGGCGTCTTCATAGCGCGTGAGAATCCGCTCGATCATCCGCCGCTGCAGCCGCGCGGTACCTTCGGCGTCGCGGGCAAAGCCGTCGCGCATCGCCGCGATTGCTTCCTTAAAAGCAACATGCGTCGAAGGTGGCAGTTGTGCCTTCTCCAACAAGGCCGGCAAGCCGGCGCCGAAGCGATCCCGTACGAGTCCGCAAACACGCCGCACCGGCATCCCGCTCAATTCCGCCAAGCCTTCTTCGAACAAGGCAAGATTGCCGGATAAGAGCGCCCGTAACATGAGGCCGCTAGTCAGCTGACCGCTGCCGCAAAGATGGCGGATCAGCGGGCGAAGCTCTGTCTTGGGGCTTTCGGCGGCGATGGTTACGGTCGCCTTGTCGCAGGCTTCGCGCGTAATGCGGCGGGCGCGATCCGCCTCCAGCCAGGACCGGCCGACAACAAAGCCGGCGATCGTCTCCGACACCTTGGTCACCAGGTTTTGGCGTGTCGCGGCAGGAAGATCGTCGCGCGCGAGTAGCGCCTCGCGAATTGCCGCATCTTCGCCAAACCGCTCTACCATACGCTCAATCGCGGACGGCGCGATTTCGGCGGCATGATTTTCCGTCAGAATGAGGCAGGCCTCGGCAGCGCCAAGTTCGGCAATCGCGGCTGCGACCACCGACGGCAACACGGCCCTACTGGCGATCGCGACTTGAATCATCTCGCCGCCGGTCGCCACCGCGTCCAACAGATCGGCGTCGACCAAAAGCGGCGATAAGGCGTAGACCGGCGCCGCGATCTGCGGCTGATCGGCGGTGAGCGCCATGACGACCACCGGCGGCGCGACGGGACTTGCCGCCAACGCATCGGCGAGCGCGCGCCGCACCAGCGGCGATGGATCGTCGACCAGCTTGAGCATCAGGTCTTCGGCGACGGCGATCGCATCGGCTTCGAGATCGGAACAAAGATAGGCCCGCGCCAAGATGCCCGCGGCCTCGGCACGTTCGCTCGCCGGCGCACTATCAAGCCATCGCAGGAAATCGCGGACGATCATCATGGCCAGGCCGCACGGAATTGAAGCTTGATTCCGATGCTAGGCGGGGCGGCCTTAACAAATGGTTTACCATAAATCTTTGCCAGCTCCGGGAGCGGCGCGTGGCGGCGCAAACGTCCGCCAAGCGCTCGCGGCCAGCAGGTTTTTTCACCATTTCGGTGCCCGTCCATTGCGGTTCGGAGATTAGAGATCGTTAACAAGTGTGGTAATTGTTGGCGGAATAATCGGGTCCGAGAACCGACCCCATCAACCGACACTGCAGGAGGCATCGATGGCGCAACAGACGACTATGCGGCACAAGCGCGGCGGCCTCTATTTCGAGGATTTCGTGCCCGGCGAGACCGTCGAGCACCGCTATACCCGGACCGTCACTCAGATGGACAACATGTTGTTCTCCAACATGACGCTCAATCCGCAGCCGCTTCATATCGACCGGCACTTTTGCGAGCAGGAGACGGAATGGGGCCAGCCCTTGATGAACTCGCTGTTCACGCTCGGGCTGATGATTGGCATCCAGGTCTCTGACATGACCGTCGGCACCACGATTGCGAATCTCGGCATGACCGACGTCAAATTCCCGCACCCACTGTTCGAGGGCGATACCGTGCATTGCACGACTGAGGTCATCAGCAAGCGCGAATCCAAATCGCGCCCCGGCGCCGGCATCGTCGAATTTCATCACCGCGCCTATAACCAAGACAATAAGCTCGTCGCCGAATGCCGCCGCCAGGCCTTCATGCGGATGCGGCCGAAATAATTGCGACCTGATGCGCTCGCTGCTTTTCGTTCCGGCCGATAGCGCCAGGAAGCTCGACAAGGCGATGTCGAGCGGCGCCGGCGCGCTGATCATTGATCTTGAGGATTCAATCGCGCTCGACGGCAAGGCGCGCGCGCGCGAGGCCGCCGCGGCGTTTGTCAAAGAGGCGATGGCGAATGCGGCGCGGCCCTACCTCATGGTGCGGGTGAACGGCTTGCAGACCGGACTGATCGACGCCGACCTCGATGCGATTGCACCGGCAAAGCCGGACGCGATCATGCTGCCGAAAGCCGAGGGCGGCGCCGCGGTCATTCACGCCGACGCCAAGCTTGCGGTGCGCGAGGCGCAGAACAATTTGCCGGACGGCCACATCAAGATTTTGCCGATCGCGACCGAGACCGCCGCCGCGCTGTTCGTCGCCGGCACATTTGCCGGCGCGAGCGCACGACTGATCGGGCTGACCTGGGGCGCCGAGGATTTATCAGCCGAGCTTGGCGCGCGCGCGAACCGTGACGGCGAAGGCCGTTTCCTCGATCCCTATCGCCTGGCGCGCGCCTTGTGCCTCGCCGGCGCCGCCGCTGCCGCGGTGCCGGCGATCGACACGGTCTTTGTTGATTTTAGAGACAGCGAAGGTTTTCGCCGCGAATGCGAGGAGGCTTGCCGCGACGGCTTCGTCGGCAAAATGGCGATCCATCCCGCGCAGGTGCCGATCATCAATGAGGTGTTCGCGCCCTCGGCCGAAGCGATTACGCAAGCGCAATCGATTGTCGCGGCCTTCGCCGCGGCGCCGGGCGCCGGCGTCGTCGCCATCGGCGGGGTCATGTATGACCGGCCGCATCTGGCGCGGGCGAAACAACTGCTCGCGCGGGCACCCTCCCCCGCACGCGGTGCGGCGCCATAAGCGCGTTGCCGCCATCTCGCTTATCGCCACGTGATCAGATCGTTGAGCGCGTAAACGTATGGCGCGAGGCAGACCGCAATCCAAACTGCCGTGCTCCAAATAACTATGCGATGGCTCATAGTTGTTCTCCATTGTCCTGGCGCCTCGGCATCAACAAAAAACTTATGATTGGCGGATCCGCTCTCCTGCTCATCTTGGCGTGCCCGATCAGTGCGCGACTTGAGCCGCTCCTCCAAGCTTCACCTTGCGCAGGGTGAGCGCGAGCGGAATGGCGGCAAGCGAGATCAGCGTCAGCGTCCAGAACACGTCGATATAGGCGAGGTATGTCGCCTGGGTCTGCACCTGCTGGCTGATCCAGTTGAAGGCCTGTTGCTGCGCCTGCACGAGCGAACTGCCTTGCGCGGTGAAATAGTCAATCACCTGCTTCAGCGTGTTCTGGTATTGCGTGGTCGTGGGATTTGCGAGTTCAACGAGCCGGCTTTGATGGAATTGCTCGCGGTGTGCGAGCACATTGTTGGCGAGCGAGATACCGATCGAGCCGCCGGTGTTGCGCGCGACGTTGATCAGCGCCGAGGCCATGTCGGTCTTGTCGGGCGCAACCCCGTCGTAGGAAGCGGCGAGGATCGGCAGAAACACCAACGGCAGTCCGATGCCGACATAGATGCGCGAGGTGGCGAAAGACCAGAAGCCCATTTCGCCGTTGATCCTGGTCATGTCGTACATCGCGAAGGCGCAGATCGCGGCGCCGGCGGCGATCAGGTAGCGAGGCTGCACTTTGCCGGAAAGGCGGCCAACCAGCGGCATCATAAAGACGGTCACGACGCCGCCGGGTGTGAGCACGAGGCCGGCCAAGGTTGCGGTGTAGCCGAAATTCTGCTGCACGAGCTGCGGCAGATATTGCGTGGTAGCGAGCAGGATGGCGCCGGCTCCCAGCATGACCAGGAAAGATGTGCCGAACTGGCGCGTTGCTACCATGCGTATATCGATCATCGGATTGCTTCGGCTGAGCTCCCACGGGATCATCAGGATAAAGGCGAGCGCGCAAACCGCCGTCGCGATCACAATGAAGGTCGAGGAAAACCAGTCGTCTTCGAGGCCGCGGTCGAGCGCGATCTCGAGCGCGCCGAGAAACATCCCGACCAGCACGAAGCCAACGAGATCGAAGCCGGGTGTTTGCTTTGTGAAACGCCTGTGCTCCGCCAGCGCGGGATTTGACTCGCGCAGCAGCGTGCCGATGAGTCCGATCGCAACCAGCCCGATCGGGCCGTTAATGAGAAAACACCACTGCCAGGAAAAATTATCGGCGATCCAGCCGCCCAGCGTAGGCCCGACGACCGGCGCCACCACCACGGCGATGCCGAACAGCGCAAAACCCTGGCCGCGCTTTTCCGGGGGAAAGGCGCTGGCCAGAATCGACTGTGCCACCGGCACCATGCCGCCACCGCCAAGCCCCTGCAGGATGCGGAACAGCAGCAACGACTGCAGATTGGGCGCAAAACCGCACAGCACAGAGCTTGCGGTGAACAGCGCCAGGCAAATGAGAAAGAACGGTTTGCGGCCAAAGCGCTGTGCGAGATAGCTGCTTCCGGTCAAGCTGACGGCGTTAGCGACGAGGTAAGTAGTCACCACCCAGGATGCTTCGTCCTCGCTCACGCCCATGCCGCCGGCGATATAGGGCAGCGCCACGTTGGCAATGGTGGTGTCGAGCACTTCCATGAACGCGGCGAATGCCACCAGCACCGCGATCAGCCACGGATTTGCGCTCGCGTTGATGTCCGCGGAACCGAGCGCTCGGCTGCCGGTGGTGCTCAAAGCCAGCGCCCTAGCCGCTCATAGAGCGAGGGTGTGGGATCGATCCGTACCGTCGGGAGCACTGACATGCCCGGACCGAGCGCAATGTCGGTTGGCGGATCGTCGATGACGATCTTGACCGGCACGCGCTGCACGATCTTGACGTAATTGCCCGTGGCGTTTTGCGCCGGCAGCAGCGAGAACGCCGTGCCCGATCCCGGCTGGACGCTCGCGACATGGCCGCGGATGGCGCGCTCCGGATAGGCGTCGATCGCAAGCGTCACCGGCTGGCCGGGCCGCATGGCGTCGAGCTGCGTTTCCTTGAAATTCGCCGTCACCCAAATCTGGTCCGGCACGAACAATGTCAAAGCCGTACCGGCTTGCGCGAATTGGCCGAGCGCCGCGGTCAGGCTGACCACGCGTCCTGCTTCGGCGGCGCTGATCGTGGTGTGGGAAAGATCAAGCTGCGCCGCATCGACCTTCGCTTGATCGAGCGCGATCGTGCTCTTGTCTTGCTCGACAAGGAAAGCTTGATCGTCGGTCTGTTGTTGGGAAATCGCGTTGCGCTGGACGAGGAATTGATACCGGCCGAGGTTCTTCTGCGCCTGTTCGTGCAGGGACTGGTCACGCGTCAATTGGGCCTTGGCCTGATCGAGCGCAACGCGGTAATCGCGATCGTCGATGCGCGCAATCACGTCACCGGCGACGACGTGCTGGTTATCCGTCACCGGCACGGCGGTGATATAGCCAGAGACCTTCGGCGCAATGGAAGACGACCGCGCCGCGATAAAAGCGTCGTCGGTCGATTGGAAGTGGCGGGAATAATCCCAATAGAGATAGCCGCCCGCGGCCGCCGCCGCGAACAAAGGCAGTGCCAGCGCAAGCGTCAGCGTGCGCCGGCTGAGGAATCCGCGGCGGTGACTTTCGCCGCCTTCGTCCTGTTCCGGACGATCGTCGTCGTGCAGCGGCGGGGAGTCGATGATGTGGCGCTCGCCGGAGGGCGGCTGTTGCGGCGCCGGCATTCGCGCGCGGATAAAATCACTTCCCGCATCCGCTGACAGCGCCCGATCGCCGATCGCTTGCCGAGACCAAGCTCGCGGGGATCGCGGCTCCGGAACGTCTAATAGCGATTGCTCGCTACGATCCATCTTTGCCAAGTCTGGCACGTCTGCCTCGAGCGTCATGATTGAGCTCCTGCGCTGCGAGCGAGACAGTTGCCGGTGTGCGCCGAGCTGCGGCGCGCGAGAGCGTCTCCCACCATGCGCAACTGCAGTTCCAATTCACCGCTATCGATGCCGTCCGCCGCCATAAGGTCACGGACGATGGGCTCGGCCAGCATGGTCTCCAGCGACAGTTCATCGCGTCGTTTCATTTCAAACTCCACCAGGATTGAATAAACAGAACGATACGGTTTCGTTCCATGAAGTCAAGGAATTTATACGATACCGTTTCGTTTCTTTACTTTTGCGGCAAAAGACACTAGATTGGGGAGGCAGTGGAGTTACTTAGCGGCCTCGCCCATGCGCGGCCTCTAGTCACAAACACGTGAAGGCGAAGCAATGGGAAGGCTTCCAGCAACGGCAAAACGCGTGCGACAGCAGCCGCCGGCGCGCAGCGGGCGGCCACGGCGGGAGCTCGCTGGAGAGGTCGACGAGCGCATCCTGGATGCGGCCCGCCGCGCGTTTCTTGAGCGCGGGCTTGCCGGCGCTAGCGTCGACGAGATCGCCAACATGGCCCGCGCCGGGAAGCCGACGATCTATGCGCGCTTTCCCAACAAAGTGGCGCTCTTCTCCGCTGTCGTGATGCGCAACGTTGCAGCGGTGACGGGCAGGTTCGAAGGCCACAGCCCGGCAGGAACAACGGTCGAGGAGCGCCTTACCAATCTAGGTATGACGCTCCTGCATTGGGCCTTGGCTGGCGACACGGTCGATTTGATGCGTGTGGGGATTTCAGAAGCGCATCGGTTTCCAGATCTGGCAAACAGCGTCCATGGCATGGCGCGCCGGTGCGGCGAGGAGACTGTCGGGCGCCTGTTGAGCGAGGTGGCGCAATCGGACGGGCGAGGCACCTTGCCGGCCTTCGCGCCGGGGCGGCTGGCAACGACCACCCAATTCTTTATGGATTTGGTCTTCAAGCCAATGATCATGCGCGCATTGTTCGGCGAGAAGCTCAATCCGCTGCGCGCCGAGATCAAGGCGCATGTGGCGCGCAGCGTCGCCTTCTTTCTTGCCGCCTGCCGGCACGGCGGCGTCTCTTAAGGTTCACTCAAGGCCGTCCTGCGTCAGCTCAAACGTGAGCACCTTCGTGCTGCGCTGCGCCCGGGATAAGCCTGCTAACGTTTCCCGTACGCCGCCTTCGGATCGAAAACCTTTTCGTCCCGAAATTCGAGCTTCACTACGCCGGCCTTGCCGGCGGAAGCGCCAAGCGGCACGGCGCGATAGAAGCACGAGCGGCGGCCGGTGTGGCAAGCGCCGGCAACCTGCTCGACCTTGATCCACACCGCATCCTGATCGCAATCGATGCGCATCTCGACGACGCGCTGCGTATGGCCGGAAGTCTCGCCCTTTTTCCACAGCGCCTTTCGCGACCGGCTGAAATACCACGCTTCGCCGGTCGCGATGGTTTTTGCCAGCGCCTGTGCATTCATATGCGCGACCATCAGCACATCGCCCGAACCCGCATCGGTGGCGACGGCCGTGACAAGCCCGTCAGCATCGAATTTGGGCGTCAGCGCCGCCCCCTCCTCGAGCTCGGCCGAGCCCGCGGGTGGTGCAAATTCAGTTTGATCAGCCAAGTTCGCCCTCGCTATCAGAGCACGATGTTTTTACCTTCGCTCATTCCCGCGTAAGCGGGAATCCAGGATATTCTGAAAACAACCTGGGTCCCCGCTTACGCGGGGACGAGGGGTCCAGAGTCGAGTGGACTCAACGTAACGCCATTTCGCTTTGCCGGAACTTCAAATCCGCGCCGGCTGCGCTTATATAGTCGATTGTCAAAGAGACTCAATAAACCCGCGTTAATGCGGGCAAATCTGCGCTTCGCCGATGCTCAATGAGGTTTACAACCGCCGCATCCTCGAGCTTGCCGCCGCGATCCCGCGGATCGGACGGCTTGAGAAGCCCGATGCTACGGCGACCGCCCTTTCGCGGCTGTGCGGCTCAACCGTCACCATTGATTTGAAGATGGATGGCGATACGGTCACCGATTTCGCCCATGAGGTGAAAGCCTGCGCGCTCGGTCAAGCGTCCTCTTCGATCATGGCGCGCAACATCGTCGGCGCCAAAGCCGACGAACTGCGGGAATTGCGCGAGGGCGTGCGAAAAATGCTCAAAGAGAACGGCGCGCCGCCGGCCAACGGTAAATGGGCCGACATCGCGGTGCTCGAACCGGTGCGCGACTACAAAGCGCGGCACGCCTCGACGCTGCTGACGTTTGACGCCGTGGTCGATGCCATCGGCCAGATCGAGGCAAAGCGCGCCGGCGAAACGGCAACGCAGTGATTTGACCCCATCATATGCCGTCGCTTGCGCAAAACTGTCGTAACGCCCCGCGTCTGTTGGGGCGGGGCTTGATCGCAATCTATCGCTACACGCTTGCATCGCTGGTCGGTTTTCGCTGCCGCCATCTGCCGACCTGTTCCGAATATGCCGATGCGGCGCTCGCGCGTTTCGGCCTATGGGCCGGCGGCTGGATGACATTGGCGCGGCTTCTGCGCTGCCAGCCCTGGGGCACGTCAGGTTTGGACTTCGTGCCGCAGGCGTTGCCGGAAAAATCGCGCTGGTATATGCCGTGGCGTTACGGCCGATGGCGCGGGACGAATTCGACGCCATCGTCGCCACACCCTGCCGGCCCGGACGCGGCAGGGCGTTAGAGCATGATCCCGAAAAGTGGGTACCGGTTTTCGGAAAAGATCATGCTCAAACAATAGAGTCGCGTTCGGCCACGCTTACCTGCATTCGTAGGCAGCGAGTGAGCAACAGGAGTGAATGATGGTCGCGCTGACCTTTCCCGACGGCGCGCGTCGGGACTACCCGCCAAACACCACCGGCCTCGACATCGCCAAGGGTATTTCGCCGTCGCTCGCCAAGCGCACGGTGGCCATGGCGCTCGACGGCAAGCTTGCCGACCTGTCCGACCCGATCGAGCACGACGCCAAAATCGAGTTTCTCACCCGCGACGATCCGCGCGCGCTCGAGCTCATTCGCCACGATGCCGCGCACGTGCTCGCCGAAGCGGTGCAAACTTTGTGGCCGGGCACCCAGGTCACCATTGGGCCGGTGATCGACAACGGCTTCTATTACGATTTCTTCCGCAACGATCCGTTCACGCCGGAAGACTTTGCCGCCATCGAAAAGAAAATGCGCGAAATCATTGCGCGCGACAAACCGTTCACCAAGGAGATCTTGCCGCGCGACCAAGCTAAAAAAATATTTCGCGATAAAGGCGAGCTGTTCAAGCTCGAGCTGATCGACGCGATCCCGCAGGATCAGCAAATCAAGATCTACAAGCAAGGCGACTGGTTCGACCTGTGCCGCGGTCCGCACATGACCTCGACCGGCAAGGTCGGCAATGCGTTCAAGTTGATGAAAGTGGCCGGCGCCTATTGGCGCGGCGATTCCAGCCGCGAAATGCTTTCGCGCATTTACGGCACCGCGTTCACCAAGCAGGAGGAACTCGACGCCTATCTCAAGCAGATCGAGGAGGCCGAGAAGCGCGACCATCGCAAGCTCGGCCGCGAAATGGATTTGTTTCATTTCCAGGAAGAGGCGCCGGGCTCGGTGTTCTGGCATCCGAAGGGCTGGACCTTGTTCCAGACGCTGGAAAACTACATCCGCCGCCGCCAAGAAGATGCCGGCTATGCCGAGGTCAATGCGCCGGAGCTGATCGATTCTTCGCTGTGGGTTGCGTCAGGCCACATGGCGACCTTCCGCGACTCGATGTTTCTTATTGAGCCGCGCGAAGAGGACGAGCGCACCTTCGTGGTCAAGCCGATGAACTGCCCGGGCCATATTCAGATATTCAAGAACGGCTTGAAGTCTTATCGCGATCTGCCGTTCAAGATTTGCGAATTCGGCAAGGTGCACAGGTTTGAGCCGTCCGGCGCGCTGCACGGCCTGATGCGGGTGCGCGCGTTCACGCAAGACGATGCGCATATCTTCATCACCGAGGAACAGATCGCCGAAGAGGTCATCAAGGTCAACGACCTAATCTTGAGCATCTATGCGGATTTCGGTTTCGACGATGTGACCATCAAATTCTCCGACCGTCCGGCAAAACGCATCGGCGAGGATGCGGTGTGGGACAAGGCGGAGGCTGCGCTGATGAAGGCGCTTGCAGCCTCAGGCCGGCCATGGACCTTGAACAAAGGCGAAGGCGCGTTCTACGGGCCGAAGCTCGAATATGTGTTGCGCGATGCAATCGGCCGCGACTGGCAATGCGGCACGGTTCAGGTCGATCTCAACATGCCGGGACGGCTCGGCGCTTTCTACATCGACGAGCATTCGAACAAGGTCACTCCGGTGATGCTGCATCGCGCCATGTTCGGATCGCTCGAGCGATTCACCGGCATCATGCTGGAACATTTCGCCGGTCATTTGCCGCTGTGGCTGTCGCCCGTTCAAGCGGTGGTCGCCACCATCACTTCGGATGCCGACGATTATGCGCGCGAGGCCATCGAGAAGGCGCGCCGCGCGGGGCTGCGCGTCGACGACGACCTCCGCAACGAGAAAATCAATTACAAAGTGCGCGAGCACTCGCTGGCAAAAATTCCGGCGCTTCTCGTCGTCGGCAAAAAGGAAGCCGCCGAGCGCACGGTTTCGATCCGGCGGCTGGGCAGCGATGGCCAGCACGTGATGGGACTAGACGCCGCGCTCGCCGCGCTGGCGCAAGAAGCGGTGCCGCCCGACGTGGCGCGGATCAAGAAGGCGGCGTAAGCCCTGCCTTCTGTGAGAGCAATCTAGATTCGCGCTTACGCGGGAATGAGCGGAAGTAAGCCCGCCTCAGCTCTCGAGATCGAGCACTCGCTCAGCGCGTCAGCACTTCGACTTCGCGATCGACGCCGGTGATGACCTTGAAGTCGCGCTGATAGGTTCTGCCCTCGTTGCGCGCGATGATGTGATAATCGCCTTCGGCCAGCACCAGGCGGGGAAAGGCGCCGATCGATTCTTTGATCACGTCGCCGCCGGGCGTCGAAACCGTCCATTGCGTATTGGCAAGCGCCTCACCGCTGGGATTATTGACGAGCTTGAGCGTGATGATGGCGGCGCGATGCGTCACCACGATATCGGTCAGCTTGCCCGGATCGATATGCACATCGGAGCGGACGACGGAATTGCCGTCGCCGTAATTCGAGACGATGTAATAGGTGCCTTCAGGAAGTAGCACCACGTCCCCGGTCTGCACATTCTGCGCGATCGGCCGGCGCTCGCTCGCATTGAACTGGCTGCCGGTAAAAATCTCAAACGTTATCTGGCCGAGCGGGATGCGCACGTCGCCGACACGGCCTTCGAGCCGGATGCCGCCGGCCGGAATATCGAAAACCTCGCGCACCGTGTCGGCGCGCAATTGAATGGTCTTGGCGGCGCTGGCGAGCCCGAGGCTTGCATGCACGACGTAATTGCCCGGCGGCAGCATAAATGTCGGCGCCGCGCCGCGATCTTCCTTGATAAGCCGGAAATTGCCGGGCGCGTCGGGTTTTGCCGCATAGACGCGCCAGATAAGCCCGGCGCTGATCGGCGCCGAGTTTTGGCCGTAACGGGCGGCGACCGCGAGTAAAACCTGACCGGCCGGAACGGCAGGCGCCGCTTGCGCGAGCGGCGGCGCCGCAGGTGGCGCGGGCGGCGCAGGCGGCGTCGGCGCAACAATCGTCGCGCCGGGTGATCCGGTCGCGGGCCCTGCCGCCGGCGCCGTAACCGATTGGGGCGCGACAAGACTGTGCACCTGCGCCGGCGATGACGTCGGCAGCAAAAATAGCGCCATGAAAAATAGCGCCATGGCAGCCAGATTTGCTGCAACGTGTGCTGCGATGGCCCCGCGCCACAACCCGCTCAACGCCCGCCCGCCCAATTCCCGCCCAACCATGGGATTTTTCTTCGTCGCAATCGCGGCAATTTCAAGCCGGCTGCCTAACGCCAGGCACCGGCTATGGTGTGACCTCTGGCCAAGTTGCGGCCTCGTTCACCATATGTTGGGTAGATTGCGGCAGAATAGTCCGCGATCGATCAGGATCGGCCGAGCCGTGAGGGTTAAGTGACCAGCGTCGATATTCCAAACAAAACCGTTGATGCCGGCCACGTCGGCGTCAAAAGCGGCGGACCCTCCATCGGGCTTGTGCTCGGCAGCGGCGCGGCACGGGGATTCGCGCATATCGGCGTGATGCGCGCTTTGCAGGCGCACGGAATCAAGCCCGACATCATCGTCGGCACCTCGATGGGCGCGCTGGTCGGCGGCTGTTACGGGACCGATCAGCTTGACAAGCTGGAGGACTGGGCCCGCTCGCTGACCATGCGGCGCATTATCGGCTATCTCGACGTGCGCATCGGCGGCGCCGGTCTCATCGGCGGCGGGCGGCTCGCCAATCGGCTGCAAGAGTCGATCGGCGAAGCGATGATCGAGGACTTGCCGATCCGCTTCGCTGCAATCGCGACCGAGATCGGGACCGGACACGAAGTATGGCTGACGCGCGGCTCGCTATCGCTCGCCGTTCGCGCCTCCTACGCCTTGCCGGGGATTTTTCCACCGGTGTATCTCGGCGGCCGCTGGCTGGTCGATGGCGCTCTGGTCAACCCGGTCCCGGTTTCTGCGGCGCGCGCGCTGGGCGCCCGCGTGGTCATCGCCGTCAATATGGACGCCGACCGCTTTGGCCGCGGCACCACGATTGCGAGCCACGGCTCGGCCTTGGACGACGCTCCACCGGTTCCGGTGGTTGAGCATGCGCGCAACGGCTTCGCGCGGCTGCGCGGCATATTCAGCGCCGAGCGCGCACTCAAGCGGCAGATCATCTCGGGCGACAGCCGGCCAAGTTTTTCCACGGTTATGGTGGAATCGTTCAACATCATGCAGGACCGTCTTACCCGCATGCGGCTTGCCGGCGATCCGCCGGACGTCCATATCACGCCGCGCATCGGCCATATCGGCTGGCTCGATTTTCATCGCGCCGCGGAATCCATTGCGGTCGGGCGGGCCGCAACGGAAAAGGCGATCGACTCGATCACCGAATCCATCGCCGACCTAAGCTGATCGCGGGTGATTTGATCCTACTGCGACGGCGAAGTTCGCGCGCAAGCGGTCTGGCAGGAAATTTGCTGGGTCGTGCAGCTGAGCAGATCGGCGTGAAGGAAATCGAGCGAAAGAAGATTTTGGCCGAACAGGACGCCGAAAAAAAGATTCGGGAAAGACGACCTACAAGGTGATTTAACAAAGAGGCCGCCAACTGAGGCGGCCTAGCATGGGGGCGGAAAATAGCCGACATCGTTACCGCGACGGCGACGAGCGTGCACAAATTATCTGACACTGTAGTTGCTGGTTTGTGCAACTCGCGAGGCATGTCTGATTCGGATTGGCATTGGCACCGGCAATCGTGCCGGATGGACTGAATTGTTGCTGCGTGCCGATCGTTAAGCATGAGGACTGGCAATTTGCGTACTGACCGTTGCAGGTCATCATGCAAGTCGTCGTGACCGAGCTTTGCGCCAGCCTGATTTTTCCTTGGGCAGATGCGCTAACCGCAAATCCAGCGATCGCCAATGCAACGGTGCACAAGATCACGCCGGCAATGCCGCGCGGCTGCATGATGCTCTCCCTTATGTCGGGACAATCATAGCGGTCCGCCGCTACGCGGGGAATGCGCCGCCGCGCGCCGGCGACACCACCCTTCGCCACTGACTAGCCAAGCTCTGACCCGCTAAGCGGTGAGGATATAATCGCGCATTGCCGCTGAATCGCGCTCCATCTCGTGGAGGCGATGCTTGACCACGTCGCCGATCGACACGATCCCGACCAGGCGGCCTTGATCGACCACCGGAAGGTGGCGGAATTTTCCCTCCGTCATCCGCTCCATGAGGCTGGCGATAGACTCGCTCTCAGTGCAGGTCGAGACCTTGCGCGTCATCGAGACGCTTACCGGTTCGTCGAGCGCCGCAGCGCCGCGTTCGGCCATGGCGCGGACGATGTCGCGCTCCGAAAGAATACCGACGATGCGATGATCGGCGCCGAGAACGAGCACCGCACCGATGCGCTTTTCTGCCAGCAGCGCCACGGCAGATTTCAAGGTCACGCTAGGTTCCGTGGTGGCAACCTCACGGCCCTTGGCCGCGAGAATGATACTGACGGTCATCGGACCCTCCCTAGGCCTCGCTTTGCCGGCTATTTGCGACGACCGGCGACCGCGAGACTAATGACGCTAATGTTCCTGGGCTGTGTACGGTTCCACAAATTGCCGGCCGGTGCACGCTGCGGCGCACCGAGTGCGTTGCCAAAATGCTTTCGAGATCGGAATTAAATACTTGGCTCAGCGGAAGATTCCACCGGCGGGCGCGCCGGGTCGAAAGCGGTGAATAAAATCAGGCCGGCAAAGAACCCGCCAACATGAGCTTGCCAGGCGATCTCCTGTCCCGCCTCCGCGCCGAAGGAGATTGTGCCGAACCCGAACAGCGCATTTAGGCCAATCCAAGTCGCGAGAAAGAGCAAGAAGCGCCGATCCCGAAGCGTCGCGCCGAGCGGCTGGGCTGGCAAGCGATGCAGACTACCGGGATCACGGAAAAAGCCGAGCCGCCCTTCCCGCTGAAAGATAAAGCGCATCGAGCCCGCCATGGCGCCTGAAATCGCCGCGGATGCGCCGATCATCGGCTCAACTGCGCCGAGATGGCTGACCAGGTGCGCCATCGCCCCAATCGCCGCCGTCGTCAGCATGAATAGAACATAGCGCCAGACGCCGAACCGGCGCGCCAGCGCACTGCCAAACGGGATCAGCCAAGCCAGATTGAGCCCCAAATGGGTCAAATCGGCGTGGATGAAGGCATAACTGAAAAAGGTCCACAGGTCGGCGGCAAAACCGCCCGGAAGGGCTCCACCCAGGACGGCTTCGCCGCCATAGCGCGCCGGAATAAAGCCAAAGGTCAGAACGAATTCGACGTCCTGTCGATCGCTTAGGAGCAAAACGCGCACGGCATGGACGAGCACAAGCACGGCGACGGTCGCAACGACCGCCGCCGGAACGTTGAAGATCGGCTCTGCGGGATTGGGCTCGGACTGTTCGCTCAAGGTGACACCTGACGGCCGAAATAGGCTGCTGCGCCGCCAGGAACAAGGGACCGCGCTGACAACCGGCGTTTTCAGCGCCAAAAACAAAAGGGAGGACCGCTGTCCTCCCTTTTGCAACTTTGCGGCCTTTGCGGCTTACCGCAATCGACGCCGAGTTCGTGTCTTCGCAAGACTCTTGGAAAGACCGTTGGCACGCCTCGGCGCGGTCACGCCCCTTCGCCTCCCCCTATTCGTGACGCCACCGTAGGCGGCGCGCCAACGGCCGCCAATCGCAACGTTCGATTAGGCTTAATGACCGTCAACGCTAATTGCGCGCCGGTGAGAATTCGTTTCAATCTGGAGCCTCTGCGCATCAAGAATTTGACAAAAAACTCGATCAGCTGCGATGAAACCACGCTGCGAGAGTTGAGCTTTTCTCCGGAGAGACTCGCGGCGTTTTAATTAAAATTGATTCGCTCAACTTAGCGGCGCCGCAAAAGCTTTGTGCGAACCGTGACCCCAACGATAAGGGAAGGGGTCACAATGAATTCCGTCACAGGAGCCATCGGCAGGCGTCGTGCAGCCGCGGGCGTCGTTCTGTTGACGTCGCTTGCGGCACTGCTCGCCGCGCCAACGGCGAGCATGGCGCAGGAGCGTGCGGCATTTATCGCGGTCGGCGCCGTTACCACGCCGCCCATTGGCTGGGCCGAATTTTGCATCGAGTACGCGCCCGAATGCGACACAAGGCCTTCGCTGCCGCGCGACGTGGCGCTGTCGACGCGCACTTGGGTCGAACTCAAACGCATCAATGCCGCGGTCAACACCAGCGTCAAACCGATGACCGATATGGATCATTGGGGCGTCGTCGAACGCTGGAATTATCCTGACGACGGTTACGGCGACTGCGAGGACTACGCATTGCAGAAGCGCAGGCTGTTGATGGCGGCCGGCTGGCCGCGCGAAGCGCTGCTGATGACGGTCGTGCGCGACAAGAACGGCAATGGCCATGCCGTCCTTACCGCCAAAACCGACAGGGGCGAGTACGTCCTCGACAATCAAACCAACGACGTTTTGCTGTGGGCGGACACCGGCTACCGCTTCGTCAAGCGCCAGTCGCAATCCGATCCGAACGTTTGGGTTTCGCTCGGCGAGCCGCGCGCGGCGCCGGCCACCGCCTCATCGCGCTGAATCAACGACAGAAGGAAACGCGTTCCCGGTCACGTCCCCCACCCCTCCCCGTCCCCAGACCGGGTTCGCGGCGGCCGGCTCTTCCCCAGGAGCCGGCCGCAACTTTTTGAAGCCAGCTAAAAATCCCCGGCACTTTTTGGCTAATTGCAGCGTTGATAATGCGGTCATTGAACGTAGTTCAATTTCGGGGAGGGAGAGCAATGCTAAACAAAAGTCTCGTCATATTAATGGCCATTGCAGCACTGGGCGTAAGTTCGGCCGCTATGGCTCGCGACGGTGGCGGGTCAGGCGGGGGCCATTCTCGTCACGGCGGTCACTTCGCTCATCCGTTCCAGAGAAATCAGGTCTTGCTTGGCGGCTGGGGCTGGGACGGGCCCTATGGTGAGGGCGGGTACAGTAACAACACTATCGTTGCAGCTTATCCGCAGCCTCCACCCGCTGCAGAGGGGACTGGCTCAGCTGCCCGTGCAGCGTGCCATTGGAATGAAGATACGTTTACGGTCCCGTCCTCGGCGGGCGGAAAGCGGCCAATAACGATTGTAAGTTGCCGCTGAAGCGAATTTGGTCCCTTGTGGACCTGACGTATGTCGCAGAGCCACAAGTAGTCATCGACCGCTCATTCAATCACCTCGTCAGCGATCGCGAGTACATCCGACGGAATTATAAGGCTGAGTGCTTTAGGCGTCTCCCGCTTGCGAGTGCTCCATGCCAAGCGTAAAATGCTTTTGCTCATACGATCACAAATTGAGCGAAAAGCTGCTCGAAAGTATGGGAGAACTCCAAATGGCGTGTGCCAAGCGAGCTTCGAAGCGAAATCGTCGAAGTAAAGCCGTACCGGTGTTGGGGGCTGCCGGATTGTCGTTGTCACTGGCGAGCGGAGTGTCCGCATCAACTGGTGGAACCGCGGCGGATATCCCGCCGCAGAATATCTCACCGACTCACGAAATCTTTCTCGGTGAGGAGGAAATCTCTGACGTCAGCTTGTCGACGTTCTATGTCTTCGACAAGGAAAACGCTGCAACACATCAGCTCGGCGAAAAAGTCGCCGGGCGTTGTCGATGTGGCGGCTGCGGACGTGGCTGCAGATGCGGTTGGAGAGGCTGCGGGGGCTGTGGCGGTTGCGGCGGCTGCGGCGGCGGCTGCTGCTGGTCCTGGGGTTATTGCCGCGTCTGCTAGATCAAAGCCCTTAGCGACGAGGGTGACCGACAAAGGTCAATATGGCCGGGTCTTGCTTGACCCGGCCAGCCCTGTTTTATTTGCGGCGCCCGCGGTGATACTTGCTGCACAACCGTAGGTCAGCGACGCAAAGGGTGACCGCATAAGGGGCCCGCCGCCATACGGTCAATTGCGATCAGCGGCCGCTGGCGCACGCGCGACGACGCACTGTCGCAACTCGAAGAATACTGCCATCCGATGGTGATCCACACTGGTAACCAAAAGAATGTGCGAACCGACCGCGTGACAGGTGATCGCGGTAACAGCGCTACGCAATTTGGTAGCAAGGACGTTCCGCAGTTCGCGCCGAATTTCTCGGTCTATGTGCTGCCCCACGACGTCGTGTGCCTCTATTCTGAACATCGGAAGTTCTTCCTTCATGGCGAACTCTACTGTGCGCTCGCAATCGCGATAGGTGCTGGAAAGAGCTTTGGCCAGATTGTTCGTGATCTGACGAAAGAGTTTTCGGCAAATAAGATCAGCGAAGCTGTCAACCGGTTAGTTGAGCGCCGTTACATCGTCCCGAAGGGAAGATCCTCCGCAGACGCCGTGGCGGCCTATTGGGCGAATCTCGGCCTTGCCCCGAACGTCGCGGACGAAAATCTCCGCAAATGCCGTGTGCGTCTCCAATCCATCAACGTGAAGGGCGCAAAGCAACTCGGCGCTGCCTTGCGTAAGCTGGGCGTTCGCGTCGTCAACGGGTCCGCCGACCTAACAGTCACGCTGGTAAACGATTATTTCGAAGGGCGCCTGGCAGAACTGAACCGAAGGCATTTGTTGGACCATTCACTTTGGTTGCTCGTTCAGCCTTCCGGCATTTTCCCCCTGGTGGGTCCAGTGTTCAGCCCGGGCAAAAGCGCCTGCTGGATCTGTCTCGCCGACCGCATGAAACGAAACCGTGAGATCAAGGCGATGCTTGAGCGCAAACAGGCGCGCCGCGTTGTGGTTTCGCCGCTCGCCCAAGACACGCTCGGACAAAGTGGAATCCAGTTCGCGGCTCTCGAGATTGCCAAAGCAATCGCCACTGACTTCCGTACGGATTTGCGCGATCACATCATCAGTCTTGATCTCTTGGGATCGACGATCGCTAAGCATTACGTGGCAGCCCGCCCGCAATGTCCAAGCTGCGGGCGGAAGAAGCTGCGCGACCGGCGCCGTGCGCCACTGCCGATCGAGCTTGCCGCTGGCACTAATCTAATCGAGACGAGTGGTGGATTCCGGACCGTTCCATCACGGGCCACGGTTGCACGTTTTCGCAAGCACGTGAGCCCGCTCACCGGCGTAGTTTCGCGGCTTGAACCGATCAACGCTGATTTGCCTTTGAACACCAACTACTATGCCGCGCACAATTTTTCGGCGCCCGCCGAAACCGTCGACGAGCTCAGGGAAGGACTGAGCGGTGGCAGTTTCGGCAAGGGCAGCACTGCTGAACAGGGCGAAGCCAGTGCGTTGATGGAAGCAATCGAGCGCTATTCCGGTATTTTTCAGGACGACGAAATCAGAGTAACAAAGCGATTCACAGATTTTCCGCCAGGTGATGCCATCCCTCCAAATGACGTTCTGTTGTTTAGCGACACGCAATACCGGGGCGAGCTGGTGTCGATAATGGGTCAGGACGTGACGCCAACCCCACCTCCATTCGATCCAGCGGCTAAGATTGAATGGTCGCCGGTTTGGTCGCTACGAGACGAATGCTTCAAATACCTGCCCACCAGCCTATTATATTTTTTTTACACGGGCGGTCCCGCCACCGGCTACATCCATGCGGATTCCAATGGCTGCGCCGCCGGCAACACGATCGAGGAAGCGATCGTCCAGGGTTTCTTGGAGCTGGTAGAGCGCGATTCATATGCAATTTGGTGGTACAATCGATTGGAGCGGCCCGAATTAGACCTCAGCCAGTTTGACGATCCCTATATCCGCGATCTTAAAATCCAGCTTGCTGACACCGGACGGCGGCTTTGGGTGCTGGATATCACCAGCGACCTGGGGATCCCCACCTTTGTGGCGCTGTCGCACGCCATGCAAAACGGGCATGATTTTGTTGAGTACGGCTCCGGCTCGCACTTCGATGCGCGCATTGCGTTGCTACGCGCACTGACCGAGGTGAATCAATTTCTTTCCATAGGTTTGATGGGAGCCCGGAACGCCGCGCCATCGAGCCACGAGGGCACTACTCCGTTTTATCTGCGCGACCATCCCTACTTAACGCCGAATAGACACGCGCCAGTTCGACCAGACCGCGACTCGAATTTTGGCCGTCTCGACAAGCGCGAGCAGGTGATGGCATGCGTGAATCTCGCAAAGCGACAGGGACTTGATTTCCTGGTCCTTGATCAGACGCGTCCCGATATCGAGGTCCCGGTCGTCCGCGTGATTGTTCCGGGATTGCGCCATTTCTATCGCCGCTTCGCGCCTGGCCGGCTTTACGATGTCCCAGTAAAGCTGGGGTTGCGCGACCGGCCGTCCTCGGAAAACGAGTTCAATCCGCTTCACCCCCAAACGTGAGGGGCCGCTCGGCTTGCGCGCCCCCCGAACAAAGAATGGGCAATCGACCGTGCCGGCAACGCTTTGCGCCCGGCTCGGTGGCCATGTTTCCCTTGACGCGCGGCCGAACGGGGAAATCGTCGCCAGCTTCTATGGCCATTCGGTCGTCTTGGGAAGGTTCAGCGCGCGTGCGGCGGAGCGTGCGCAAGACTTGCGCCAGGGTCTGCCACTCCACGCGTTGTCTGCCGGCGGGCGAGACATCGATGAAGAGATTGTGCTCCTGATCCAACGATTGGCGAGGCACGGCCTGTTGGAATATCGCCTCGGGCGCTCGCAACGCGGCGCGGATCAGGTCGTCGTCGAACCGCAGGTTCCCGATTATTGGCCGCGAGCGCCGCAGCTCGATAGTGCGGACGTTCTCGTGCTGTCGCGGTTCGCCTATATGCGCCGGCGCGGCAACGAGCTCGTTCTGGAATCGCCGCGCTCCAGCGCATTGTTCAGAATTTGCGATCCCAAGATTGCCGCAGCCTTGGCTTTGTTGGCTGCACCACAGCCGATTAAAAAGCTCCGGCGACAGGACGGCTTTCCGGGTATCGAGCTTCTCGCCTTGTTGGTGGATTGCCAGATCCTTTTCACGATCAATGCTGCCAACGATAGTGGCCTGCGGCCAACCGAGGGTAACGACAGCCTCGTTCTTTGGGACTTCCACGATCTTCTGTTTCACGCGCGCAGCACGGAAGGCCAGCATGCCAACCCGTTGGGTGGGGTTTATCCCTATGCCGGCACCATCTCTCCGCTGCCAGCGGTGCGGTCGTGCTGGGCCGGAGAGAAAATCGATCTGGGCAAGTTCTCGGCCGCGGATACGAAAGCCATCACGCCGACCGTAAGAGTCCTGCGTGAACGTCATTCAGTACGCAGCTTCAATGACGATAGACCGATCACGCTCGCCGAGCTTTCACGCTTCCTCGACAGGACGGCGCGGGTGCAATCGGAATGGAGTGGCACGCTAGACCTCGGCACCGGCGCCGACACCGATCCGCCAGCTGCCACATACACCGTCAGGTCATATCCATCGGCGGGTGGCAGCTACGAGCTCGAGCTCTATCTAGCAGTCGACAAATGCGAAGGGCTCGCGCGGGGATTCTATCATTACGATGCCGGCGGACACTCGCTGGTGCCGATCGACGTCCGCGCGCCCGAGTTCGAAGCGCTGTTGAAGTCCGCCGAATTTGCAATGGGCGCGTCGGCCGTGCCGCAGATCCTGATCACGATCGCCGCGCGATTCGGCAGGGTTTCATGGAAATATAGCTCGATCGCATACTCGCTTATTCTGAAGGACGTCGGTGTATTGACGCAAACGTTCTACATGATGGCGACCGATATGGAGCTCGGCGGCTGCGCGATCGGAAGCATCAATATCGATCTGTTCGCGAGGATGACGGGGATCGAATTTTACGTCGAGGGCCCAGTCGGTCAGTTTGCGATTGGTCGCGGCACAACATCGAGGCTTTCAGGCTAGACGTTCGGCCAATGCGGCGGGTGGGCTTCCGGCTCTACCAAGACCATCGTCGACCGCGCGTATCAGGATCGTGCGTTGCACCGCGCTCAAAATATCCGACAGCTTCGCTCCGCTTTCCTATCAGCGCAAACATGGCGCCTTGGGGATCCGTGCAGCGGGCAACCCTGCCGCCTGGCACCTCAGTCGGACCCTCGAGGATCTGACCGCCAGCTGCCTTAACGCGCTCGGCCGCCGCGTCGACGTCGCCGATGTTGAAGTAATAGAGCCAGAAAGCAACCGGAACCGTTGGCGGCTTGTTGAACATGCCGCCAATCGTCTGCCCCCCTGCGGAGAACAGCTGATACGTGCCCATCGGGCCGATGTCGGCGGCCGCTTTCTGCCAACCGAAGATTTCGCGGTAGAAGGCAAAAGCGTTGTCCCAGTCGGCGGCGAGCAACTCATGCCAACCCACGTGGCCCAATTCGCCCAGCTCAGCAGCCCGCTGTTGGTCGGGACTCCGCCACTTGACCAAAACAAGCGTAGCCATTTGAGGATCAGCAACGACTGAGAAGCGGCTGACATTGGGGATATCGGTCGGCGGGACGTGCACGGCTCCGCCGTGCTGCTTGATCCGATCGACGGTAGCGTCCACGTCGTCGACGCTGACATATCCGATCCAGCGCGGCTCGGCGCCCGTTTTCCTCGCATCCTCAGGCAGGTTGATCAGCCCGCCGACCGAAGCCCCGCCAACCGTAAACAGCGTATAGGCCAACTTGGGCATCGAAGCGTCCCGCGTGCCCCAGCCCAGGACGTTGACGTAAAAGGCGGTTGCAGCCTCTATGTCCGGCGTCATCAACTCGTACCAGACAAAACGGCCGTGAGAATTAGTCATTCCGCTTTTTTACTGGAGCCTGCAAAAAGTGGCGACGCCGGTGTGCGCTGACCTGCCCAGCTTATTTGTCGCATCGCTAACTGTTGCGCGTACGCGGCGAACGGCCATGCAACGGCGCCGCCGCCAACAAGTGACATGAATTCCCGCCGCTTCATTCGATCACCTCGTCGGCGATCGCGATCACGCCCGACGGAATCGTAAGGCCAAGTGCTTTGGCGGTCTTCAGATTAATAACTAACTCAAATTTGGTTGCTTGCAGCACGGGAAGATCACTAGGCTTCTCTCCCTTGAGAATTCGACCGGCGTAGACACCAGCCTGGCGATAGGAGTCGGTCAGACTTGTTCCGTAGCTGATTAACCCCCCGGCTTTGGCGAACTCGCGATACTGATAGATTGCAGGCAAACTCTGTCGCATGGCCAATTCGACAATTTGTTCGGCCCGTCTGCGCAGGAATTCCCCGGTGCCGACCAGCAGTCCGCCTGCCCGAACTTGCAACAAAGTCCCAAACGCTCTCTCGATGTCCCTTTCGGTGCTGACGTTCAGGACATGGATTTGCAGACCAAGCCCCCGCGCGGCCTCTTGCATGTCTTGTGTTTGGGCCTCTGTTCTCGGATCAGCTTGGTCCACAAACAAACCGATTAGCTTGGCGGTGGGAATCAAATCATGAAGCAGGCCGAGTCGCTTTGAGATTAACTCAGAACTCAACTGAGTCACGCCGGTGATGTTGTCACCAGGCCGGTTGAGGCTTGCTACAAGGCCAAGCTTTATCGGGTCACCGGCCGTCTCGAACACAATCGGAATCGTAGTCCCTGTAGCTTTAACTGCGAGGGCCGCGGGTGTACTGGTTGCCGCGATTACAGCTACCTGTCGGTGCACGAGATCGGCCGCAATGCCGGGAAGTCGGTCGAAGCGACCCTCGGCCCAGCGGTATTCGACAGCGACATTCTGACCGTCAATGTAGCCAGTTTCACTTAGGCCTCCGCGAAAGGCAGCCTGAAGGAACGCGTTCGTGTCGGACTTGCCGACATTCAAAAAACCGACCACCGGCATCGTCGGTTGCTGCGCACGCGCTGCGAGCGGCCGCCCACCCGCCGCGGCGCCGAGAAGCAGGAGGAACTCGCGTCGCCTCATGTGCGTAATCTCCCGGCTCCAGGTTGCACACTAGCACATTGCGGAATGACAACCGCGCTGTGCGTCACGGCGAAATGGAGTGCAAATGTTGCCGCGGGGCCATGAGGAGACGTACAACCGATCCCAGGGCGAGCTCTGGAAGCACGTCACAGACCGCGATTTTCAGGCGTGCTATCGTTCGTAATTATCCAACGCGCGTGGTAGCCCCGCCGGAAGGTCCGATGGCGAACAACATCGCAAGGCGCAAATTCATTGCCGCGCTCGGTGGCGCGACAGTATGGCCCCTTGCGGCGCGTGCGCAGCAACCGGCGATGCCCATCATCGGATACCTCGCCACCAGGGCGCTGGGCGATGATCCACACCTTTTGGCCGCGTTCCATCTCGGCCAGAAAGAAGCCGGCTATGTCGAGGGTCAAAACGTGGCGGTCGAATACCGGTTCGCCGAAAATCAATATGATCGGCTGCCAGCGCTGGCCGCTGATCTCGTTCGGCGTCAGGTCGCCGTGATTGTCGCCAACGGCCGTGCGGCACAAGCGGCAAAGGACGCAACTGCGACGATTCCCATCGCTTTCGTGGCAGGGTTCGACCCGGTAGCGGTCGGACTTGTTGCTAGCCTGAGCCGACCGGGCGGTAACGCCACAGGCGTGAGCATCTTGGACGTGGAGCTGGGCCCGAAGCGGCTGGAGCTGCTGCACGACTTGGTCCCCACGGCGACCGTTATAGCGGCACTCGTCAATCCGACCGATCCCGCGCGCGCCGAAACCACATCGAGAGAACTGCAGACGGCGGCCCGCACCCTCGGGCTGCAGTTTCATGTTCTGAATGCCAGCACCGACCAGGACTTCGATGCGGTCTTTGCGCGCTTGGTCGAGATGCGAGCAGGCGGGCTCGTGATCGGCGGTGAGCCATTCTTCAATAGCAGGAGCGAACAGCTCGGCGCGCTGACCATTCGCTATGCGGTGCCGGCGATCTACCAACTTCGCGCGTTCGCCGCGGCGGGCGGCCTGATGAGTTACGGAGGCAGTCTTACGGACGCATACCGTCTGCTCGGCGTCTATACCGGTCAGCTTCTTAAGGGCGAGAAGCCCGCCGACCTTCCCGTCCAGCAAGCCACGAAAGTCGAGATGATTATCAATCTCAAGACCGCCAAGATGCTCGGCCTCACAGTTCCGCTGTCGCTCCTCGGCCGCGCCGACGAGGTCATCGAGTAATCCAGGCAATCATCCTCGACTGTTGCGATGCATGCTTCACTTCCGTGATGGCCCAACGGCGGACTCACGCACCGCACCAAACAGCATCGCTATTCGATCACTTCGTCGGCACGAGCGAGCAACGAGGACGGCACACTGAGACCAAGTGCTTTTGCCGTTTTGAGATTGATCGCTAGTTGGTATTTGGTCGCCGCTTGTACCGGCATATCGGCTGGCTTCTCGCCCTTGAGGATGCGATCGACATAGGCGGCGGAGCGCCGGTACTGGTCGATCAGATCAGCCCCATAGGAGACTAGGCCACCGTTCGAAACGAAGAAATTTGCGAAGTAAATCGCCGGCAGCTTATACCGAGCCGCCAAAGTAATGATCAAATCACGATAACCTATCGCGACCCCGCTCGCTGTAATGATTAGACCAGCATTCGCAGAGCGCGCGAAGGCTGCGATGTCCCGTTCGATCCCGTTAGCGTCGCGCGCATTGACTGGGGCGATCTCCATTTTAAGTGAAGGCGCCATAGTCTGAATGACGCCGAACTGCGCAATCCCGCTCGGATTGGTCGCATCCCTAACAACCGCCACCCGCGTCACACTAGGCGCGATCTCCTTGAGGAGCTCGAGCCATTTCCCACCCATGCTGTATTCTGAAATCATAAAGCCAGTGGCGTTGCCGCCGGGTCGCGCCAAGCTTTCGACGTAGCCATTGGCGACCGGATCGACGACGACCGGAAACACGATCGGCACCGTGCGGGTCGCCTGCAGCAACGGTGGCATGGTCGAGTCGCCAGTGGCCAAAATGACATCTGGCATGAGCGCAACTAACTCCGTTGCGTGTCGGCGGATTTCACTGGGATTGGCCGAGGCCCAGCGGATCTCGATCTGCATGTTGCGGCCGATGCTCCAGCCCAGCAACGCCAACTCCTGCAGAAACGCTCCAATGCGAGCCTGAAATACCGCATCGTCTGCAGTTGCGGGCAGCAGCGCACCGACACGCCGCGTGCGCTCAGCCTGCTGTCCCCGAGCCGCGAACGGCCAAGCCGCCGCGCCGCCGACAAGCGTTATGAATTTGCGCCGCTTCATTGCCTCTCCCCGGGCCGAGCACGAAGCTATCGTAACGCGTTAGACCGGCCGGCCGGAAGCGTGTTGGGGAATGTCCGAAAGGGGTCAATTTCCGCCGAAAGTCGATGTCCGCGTCAGGTCCGCTTATCGAGTGGTTACGGACGTCAGGCTAGGGACATTTCATCCTCGCAGCTATTAGTCGCGACGCTATCCCGGTTGAAAGCCCTTGGCGCTGAACACCGGCCTGGCAACCGATCCAGTGAGGAATTGGATCACCGATTTCGCCGCCTCCGGTACTTTGGCGGTGGCGCCAATCGCAGCGGTAAAGAGTGTCGTGCTGGCATACTCCCCGGGAAGCGGACCGAGCACTTGCGCTCCCGCTACCGGTACGATCTCCGAAGTCTGTGCGACCCCGATCTCGGCTTCACCCTTAGCCACGACCTCAGCAGCCTGGGCGCCTGGCACCAAAATAGTCTTGGACTTTAACTGGTCGGCGATTCCGAGACGGTCTACGACGCGTGCGAAATAGACACCGCTGGCGCCGCCCTTTGCCGGATCCGCATAGACAATCGATTTAGCCGCGAGCAGCGTGCGCTTCAGTGCATCGACCGTGCTGATGTCTGGCTTCGGCGCACCCACACGCACCGCGAGCGCAACTGGCGTGCCCGCTATATTTGTAATGCTGCCGGACGTGAACTTCTCCTGCTTATCAAGCTCGTCCATAACCGGCCGCGACAAAATAATCACGTCGGCGGTTTCGCCATCCAGCATGCGCTTTCTGATGTCGGCGATAAGGCTATAGCCGATATTAAGTTTGTTTCCGGTCGCTTGCTCAAAACTCGGAGCAATCTCATTCAACGCCGAGGTCAACGCCACCGAAGTCAAGACTTTGATTTCGGCCGCGCTGGCAGACGTTGCCGCGAGAGAACATGACACCAATCCGCATGCCGCTGCCTGGGCGATGCGTTTTGCCAGTGAGATTTGGATCATGCACCCCTCCCTTGAGGTAGATTTTGAGCATCCAGAACCTAACCCGCGGGCTAAAATGAAACAATCGCGTGTGAAGTCAGAAATGGGTCAATATCTGCCGAAATCAGATGTCTACGTCACGTCCGTTCAGCCCCCAAAAACGGTCTCGTGTAGGACGTCGCAGCAAGTCGGTTCGAGGCCAGTGGCGGATTCGGGGTCGCGCTCAACGATGACCGCCGCCGCGACCATAGTACCCGCAACCCGTGGCGGGGCACACGATTGGGTTGTGACTCGATCCAGAGCCGTGGACGGGAATACGAGCGATCGGATTATGACTCGAGCCAGACCCGTGCACAGGAATACGAGCGATCGGGTTATGGCTCGACCCCGGCCCATGTACGGGATTGCTTGGATGATGCTTGTGATGGTGACTGTTCTCTCGCGCAACAGCATCCAAGGGTAGCCAAACGAACAAGCCAATGGCAAGCGTGATGGCGAAAGTGCTTCCGGCTGTTAAGCACTTCATCTCTTTGGTCTCCTGATCAGGATCATCAGAAAAAGAAGATTATCACGTAGAATGTTATCTGGCAGCACGAGCATGTCGTCGCCCGCTTGTGTCTCGTTGTACAAAATTGAAAGAATGGCCTCGGGCACCGGATCGGAGAGATTGGCTACCTCCTGGCATATCTCGCTGATCGGGCAAAACCTACCGCGAAGCTTTACCTTGGGCTAGGCGACATCAGCCGTCCAATCTTGAAAGCGCGACACCGCGTTGTGGAACGCCATACGCAGCTCTAGCGAGTTGGAATCAGATGGCTCAGCCATGGTGCCCGCTCGCATTCGTCCCTTCATTGGAAAAAGCAGCCCGTCGATAACACTGAGGACTAACTTTAAGTACTGTGTGGTCGGCGTCCCCTTACGCAGCCGTATCTCCTCAACCACGCGTGCCCGGCATAGCGCGAGTATTTGATCAGGGAGTTTTACACGTTGGCATTTTTGCCTGCGCTATATTCGGAGCCGGTTCAGCGGACAGCCTGGCTATCTCGGTTCTCACTAAGCTGCGGAATTCGGAATTGAATGGCGCTCCCGGATGTGAGTCGTTATTCATGATGTATTCGATGTTTGGGCCCACTAACTTCTGTGATCCCATTCCACCAAAAGTCATCCATGGATTTGGATTATAAATTTCAACAAATCTTCCCACTTTGCCAGTCAGCGTCGTATTGGAAGTAAATATTGAGGGTTGCAGCGCAATAATCGAATCAACGTAGTTAGTGCTATTTGCTACTAAGAGTGCATTGTTCGCGCCCAAGCTGTAGCCGATAATCAGTATATGTGTTCCCTCAGATTGACGATTGATATCGTCAACGAGCGACGACCATGACGGATGCAGATATGTTACCACTTCAACATCGGGCATTGATTGAAGTTCGGCGACCAATTCAACCAATCCAGGAGCCGCAAGCGACCCAAACAATGGCCAAAGAACGCCGATGAACGTCGTCGCACAGACCGGCGAGCAGACTAAAGAACAGCACAAGGCAAGAGCGATTGATCGTTTCTTCACCTGAATCCCCCGGCGACGACAGGTTCGGAATGCACAGGCTGTTTTTGCCGCCCAGTTCAAACTGGAGCTCGTATTTCAATCCTAGTCCAAGTTATCCCGTAGAGGCGATTACATCGTGCAACATGCCTCAAGCATTTCCGGTTTAGCTCCAATGTCGGACATATCCCGGCTTCGCAGCAGCCCAGCGGGCAGCTTCGCTGCCGCTCGTCGGGCGGGCTCCTCCTCGAAATTGATTTGTACCACAGTTGAACTCTACTCCTGATCAAAAAGAATATCTAAACTGTAGGGCGTGAAAGTCTTGATTCTACGCTTGGCATTCGCATTCGCGGCCCTAATGGTTGCGGTGTTCTTTTACATGCGCGCGAGCCATGCCTATCAAACCGGCGACTCCCGATGGTGCGCGGTCACAAACAAGGGTGCGGATAGCATGCAATGGGATTGTGAATATGACACCAGCGAGGAATGCGCCTCCGCTATTGCCAGCACTGGCGGCTTCTGCGCGATAAATCCATTGTGGCGCCCCGATCCATCCGACGGGCGTTGAGTAACGGCGATTTAGCGGGCCACCCCCCTGAGGTTTCACCCACGCATTCGATCGGAAACCGGATTGGCTGGTTTCCGTAATGCCCCGATGCGCTTTGCGGTAGGACTGCGCCGCATTAAGTGACTGAGGGGCCGTTGCAGACATTTTCGCCTTCTGTAATATTGAGCGCTTGCGGCAAAGGAACCATTGACATGAACGACACCACAGTTGGATTTGACTTCGCTGAAGAAGATATCCTCACCTACGAAGTCTCCGATGAGGCTATAGAAAGCGCGGCATGCTCACTGAGGGACAAGCCGGGAAGTGCGACGATTTCTTTCTGTAGCGGCTTGGATTCTTGTCCGTCCTGAACAGCCGGACTTGGCTTTCTAGGCCCGTCGACCTGTGATACTCAATAAATGAGCCCTTCGCCTTGTTCGGGCTCGTGAACCTCTAAGCCCCGCTGTGCCAATCCCGCAGCGGGGCTTACGTTTTTTCGATCATGCGTGGACTGCGCCCGTTGCTATCACCGTTGTAAACTTAGGGCTGCGGTGATCGTCGCCGTTATTGGCGGGCTTATTCCCCACCGGCCTAACTGACAGGCTTCAGGTTCTTCGCGTATTGCTTGAAGCGCCGCACGTAAATGTCGGCTGCTGCGGCGATCCCTTTGATGGCGGCCTCCTCAAGGGTGCGCACCGCGCGGGCCGGCGCGCCGACGATGAGCGATTTGTCCGGGAAGCTCTTGCCTTCGGTGATGAGTGCGCCGGCGCCGACCAGGCAATTTTCGCCGATACGCGCCCCGTTGAGCAGGATCGCGCCCATGCCGATCAAACTGTTGGCGCCAATGGTGCAGCCATGCAGGATGACATTGTGGCCAATCACGCAATCGGGCCCGATCGTCAATGGGAATCCGGGATCGGTATGTAACGTGGCGTTGTCCTGGATCTGCGAGCGTTCGCCGAGCTCGATCCACTCATTGTCGCCGCGCAACACCGCGCCGAACCAGACGCTGGCGTCGGTTTTGAGCCGGACTTTGCCGATTAGCGTCGCCGTCGGCGCGATCCAATAACGCCCACTTTCCGGAAATTCCGGGCGCATTCCGTCGAGTTCATAGATCATGGCGGTTCCGTGGTCGCGCGCGCGGCAGGCAAGCCAACCCAATTTGGCCCGGCAAAAGCAAAACGATTGCAGATGGCAGCGCCTGCCGCTACCAAAATAGCATAAGGCCAGCAATTCCCAGTTTCGTCTTGGAGTTTGGCTTATGACCTTGCGCGGCTTGGCCCTCACCGCGATCTTTGCGTTCGTTGCAGCGCTTCTATCTGCCTTGCAAGCCCAGGCACTCAATATCGTGGCGATCGGCGCTAGCAACACATCGGGCTTGGGCGTCGGCGCGCAAAATGCCTATCCGGCGCTGCTCGAGGCGCTGTTGCGCAAAAAAGGCATCGACGCCCATGTCACCAATGCCGGGCAGAGCGGCGATGTCACCGCCGGCATGCGCAACCGCCTCGATGCCGCCGTGCCGAAGGGCACCGACATCGTCATTTTACAGCCGGGCGCCAACGATCTGCGGTTCTTCGGCAGCAAGGAGGCTCGCTCAGCTAATGTCGAGGCGATGAAGCAGCGGCTGCGCGCCCGCGGCATCCGCGTCATCGTCTACGACCCGGACCCGGTGCCGCGGGATTTTTATCAATGGGACGGCATCCACTTTAACGCCGCCGCGCATGCCAAAATCGCAGCAACCCTTGCGGCGCAAATAACGGCGACGATAAAGCCTACGCTCGAAAAGCCCATGCCCGAAAAGCCCGCGCCCGAAAAGCCCACGCCGGCCGCACAAACGGCGGCGCCGCCACCGGCAAGCAAGCCTTAGTAAGCACATGCGATACTGGCCGCGTTGATTCGCGCGGAGCCGGCAGCCGCATGACTGCGCATGCCATCCCAAAAACAATGGCAAAAGCGCGCCGTCGCCACGGCGCCGTGCTCACTTGGCCTTTTGCCTTTATCGTGCTTGTGGTCGCCACGGCTGCGGCGTTCGTTTCCTATGTGTTATGGCCGAGCTGGCCGAGCGAGCCGGTCGCAATCGACGCGCCGGCGCTGCCGATCATGATCGCCGGCGTTTTGTTCGAAATTCCGCCAGCGGCCATACGCGAAGGCGTGCAGCGCCATCCCGGACAGCACGAACGCGTCGATCTGGTGTTTTCCTGGCCGGCGCTGTCGCCGCCCCTGAGCAACGGCGGCACACGCGCTAAACCGCCGGTCACTGCCGAGAACGCGATCGCCGCCGTCGGCGAAGCCGAAAACGATCGGTTATTCGTGACGATTGCCGGACTGGGCGGTGTGCTGCCGCCGCTCGAACGCCTGCGAACGATTTATCCGCGCTATGTCGCGGCCCAAGCGAGCGCCGGTCAGGACGGCCTCGCCTTTCTGCCGTTCCGTGGCGGCACACCCTATGACGGTGAAGACCTGGTCTATGTCGGAAATAATCCTGAAGAGTTTTTTGCCCGCTGCACGCACCAGATCGGCGCCGTTCGCGGCACCTGTATCAGCGAGCGCACACTGGACGGCGCTCAAATCACCATCCGCTTTCCACGCGATTGGCTCAACGATTGGCGGAGCGTCGCCGCAGGTTTCGACCGCCTGGCGGCGCAACTGCATCCCGAGCGTCGATGACGGCGACTATTCGAGATCGGTGCTATTCAAGGTCGGTGCCGAGAATAGCCATCTGAAAATTGTAAGAGCGCTCGTCGTCCTCATCGTCGACGAACAACACGCCAATGAATTCCTCGCCGACATAGACCTCGGCCGAATCTTCTTTCTTCGGCCGCGGAACCACGCGGATGCGGGCATTGCCGAACAGCTTTTTCAGGTAAGCATCGAGCTTACGCACTTCCTGGACATCCACTGCGTGTCTCCCGACCAAATTGCGAAAGCTCATTGTGAGCTTCGGCGAGCTTCGGAAATCATCCTGATTGCACTACCCCACGCAAGGCGTGCGACTAAGGGCAGCGATCACCTGTCATAGTTCAGAAACATTTAGATCATCATGAAACATCTGATCCATCGAACGGGCGGGTTCGGGACAGCCGGCAACGCCGATCACTTTCGCCGGCACGCCGGCAACGGTGACATTGTTCGGCACCGGCTTGATGACGACCGAGCCGGCGGCGATGCGAGCGCAATGCCCAACCTCGATATTGCCGAGGATTTTGGCGCCGGCGCCGATCATTACGCCATAGCGGATTTTCGGATGCCGGTCGCCGGCCTCTTTGCCGGTGCCGCCAAGCGTCACGTCGTGCAGCATGGAGACGTCGTCATCGATCACTGCCGTCTCGCCGACGACCAGCCCGGTGGCATGGTCCAAGAAAATACCGCGGCCGATCTTGGCCGCCGGATGGATATCGCATTGAAACACCGCCGACGAACGGCTTTGCAGGTAGAGCGCGAATTCGTGCCGCCCCTTGCTCCACAGCCAGTGCGCCAAGCGATAGGTTTGGATGGCGTGGAAGCCCTTGTAGTAGAGCATCGGCTCGATCAGGCGGTGGGTGGCGGGATCGCGATCCGCCGTCGCCATGATGTCGGCGCGGAAGGCCTCGCCGATGGCCGGAACATCCTCAAGCGCGTCAGCGTAGGCTTGGCGGATCAATTCCCCAGATAATGTCGGATGATCGATAAGGCCGGCCAAGCGATAGCCGATCGCCGCTTCGAGCGTGTTGTGGTGGAGCACCGTCGAATAGATGAACGTCGCCAGCTCCGGTTCGCGTCGCACACTGTCTTCGGCCTCGCGCCGAATGCGCCCCCAGACCGGGTCGAGCTTGTCGAGGGCCGGCTTCGCCTGATGCTGCGCCATAGCAAAGTCTCCAGGAACTAGTGTCCCGATTCCGAAGTTCGCACGCTTTGTCGGCACGCTCTCATGCGAACTTCGGAACCAAAAGGACCCTAGCAAATATATAATTCTAGTGCGGTTTTTGGATTTGAAGTTCCTATGGGAGCTTCCGACTGGACTGTAGGAACTTCAAAATCCACCGCACTAGCCGGACCTTCTACCATATTGGGCAACGCCACGCGCAAACCAAGAGGACCATTATGGGCCAATGACTTATGTAACAAGTTCAATGGCCTAGCTAAGGTTGGCTCGCGAGGAAGTCGAGCACGGTCGACTTAAATACCCGGTCGCCGACCGCCAGCATATGGTCTCGACCGGGGATCACGAGAGCCTGCGCGCGGGGGATGAGGGCGGCGAGCGCCTCTGGCGACCCTGCGACTTGGTCCTTGTCTCCGGCCGCCACCAAGAACGGCACTGTGATCTGCCCAACTTCAACGCGGCTGAGTGTCTGGCGCGAACCGCGCATGCAGGCGGCGAGCGCGTGCAAATCCGATTCGGTCTGCTCGGCGAAAGCGCGAAACATGTACGCGGTCGGATCGGTGACGTCGGCAAGCGACGGCGCCTCAAGTGCATCGGCAATGCTATCCGGCAATCCGACGCCCTCGACCAGGCGAATGCCGAGACCGCCAAGCACAACGGCACGTACGCGATCGGGATGCGCCAAGGCCAGGAAAGCGGCGATGCGCGCCCCCATCGAATAGCCCATGACATCGGCGCGGGACAGCGCGAGATGATCGAGCAAAGCCCGCACGTCCTCCGCCATGATCGCGCTGTGATATGCAGCCGGGTCATACAATTTGGTCGAGGCGCCATGGCCGCGATTGTCGAGTGCGATAGTGCGGCGGCCGGCTCGCGTCAGGGTCGTCATCCAGCTCGGCGCGGCCCAGTTTACTTCCTTGTTTGACGCAAACCCATGCACGAGCACGATTGGCTCGCCCTCGCCTTCGTCGAGAAAGGCTATTTCGACCCCGTCATGCGTGAACCGCGGCATGGCGCGACCATACGATCCGGCCGGTCAAATGGAAAACGCAATGGGGAAAGCCAATTAGTGAAAGGCTGGTGATGTCGGCCGCGGATAGCGCTAGGCTAGAGCGGGATGCGATTTCGAGATCGTCATCCCGCTCTAGCTTTTTGCTTGAGCATGATCTTTTCTGACCTGGCTTCGCCCGCCGAAGCATCGAACGAGCGGACAAGGAGTTGGACGGGCTTCGCGCAGGCGGGAAACCGGTTACCACTTTTCGGGATCATGCTTGGGCCAAACTCGCAAAATGAGAGGATCGTCATGCATCGGGTATGGCTTGCCTGCTTCGCAACTTCGTTCGTCCTTTCCAGCGGCGTTGCTCACGCGCAGATCTCCGACGATGTGGTCAAGATCGGCGTGCTGACCGACCTCTCCGGGCCGGCGGCAACCGCGACCGGTCCCGGCTCGGTCACAGCGGCGCAAATGGCGGTCGAGGATTTCGGCGGCAAGGTCTTGGGCAAGCCGATAACGGTGATTTCTGCCGACCACCAGATAAAGCCCGATATCGGTGCGGGCATTGCACGGCAATGGTACGACGTCGATCACGTCGACCTGATTGTCGACGTGCCGGTTTCGGCGGTCGGCTTGGCGGTTCAGCAAGTGGCCAATGACCGCAAAAAACTCTTCATCACCCATTCGACCGGCACGGCCGATTTCCACGGCAAGTTCTGCTCGCCCTATGCAATGCAGTGGGTGTTCGACACGCACGCCCTTGCCGTCGGCACCGCGCAGGAAGTGGTCAAACGCGGCGGCGATATCTGGTTCTTCCTGACCGCCGATTACGCGTTCGGCCATTCCTTGGAACGTGACGCCACGGAAGTGATCATCCGCAATGGCGGCAAGGTGGTCGGATCGGTCGCGCATCCGTTCGCGGTGCCGGACATGTCGTCCTTTATTCTTCAGGCGCAGTCATCCAAAGCCAAGATCATCGGGCTGGCGAGCGGCCCGCCAAGCAACGTCAATGCGATCAAACTCGGCGGCGAGTTCGGCGTCTTCAAGGGCGGCCAGCAGATGGCCGGCCTATTGGTGCTGATCACCGACGTCAACGCGCTCGGCCTCAAAGCGGCACAGGGTTTGTTGCTGACCACGTCCTTCTATTGGGACATGGACGACAAGACACGCGAATGGTCGAAGCGCTTCTTCGCCAAGATGAACCAGATGCCGACCATGTGGCAGGCCGGCATCTACTCGTCGGTCATGCATTATCTCAAGGCCATCCAGGCGGTCGGCACGGACGACCCGCTCAAAGTTGCGGCCAAGATGCGCGACATGCCGGTCGAAGATTTCTTCTCGCGCAATGGCCGTCTGCGCGAGGACGGGCTGATGGTGCACGATCTGATGCTGGTGCAGGTGAAAAAACCCGAGGAATCGAAATATCCATGGGACTACTACCAGATCCTCACGCGCATTCCCGGCGAAGCGGCCTTCGGTCCGCCCAATCCCGCTTGTCCGTTGGTCAAGGGGTGAAGCGGCCAACGCGTGAAGGGATCAGGATTTTTAGGCACGCGCGCAGCGCAGCTTGCGGCCGCACTTTTCCTCCTTCCGCTTGGGCGGCGCGGCGAGCATGGGGCTGACCCCAATTGCTTGGCCGCGGGCTGGCCCCATTATCACAGGTATCGGAATGTCCGACTTTGGAGAGATAAACGGACGTGCGGGAGATACTTGTTCACGTCGCAATCTGACCGATAGTGTTGCAAAAGTCATTTTGCGTCCTTGATCACAAAATTTTTGAGCCATAGGCGCGTTTTTCATGTAAGGATGTGGGGGGTCACATGATCTCGCGCTGAGCTCACCAGTGACTTCGGTAATTGGTCTCGAGTCGCCTTTATTAGCGG
>Ga0193751_1000347_pt1 | contig 38051 bp, 30 predicted proteins | sample L1c2metaG_FD_143050 | JGI IMG/M metagenome (GOLD analysis project Ga0193751, IMG submission 143050) | Soil microbial communities from a riparian zone of the East river system, Colorado, United States - L1c2 | ecosystem: Environmental > Terrestrial > Soil > Riparian zone | place: USA: East River...
TCGGCAACATTGAACACGTACCAGTCGTGGTCGACGCCCCCGGCGATGACGTGCAGCCGGATGAAATCGACCACCGCGCCGTTATGGGCCAGCCGGTCGATGGCGTTTCCCACGGCGCCGCCGATGATGAGACCGAGCGCCAGGGCGGACAGGCCGGAGGCGGCGCGGGCCAGCCAAGTCAGCAGAAAAACCACCGCCAGCACGGTAACGACGATCAGGGCCCAGCGGGCCGAGGCGCCCAACCATTGGAACCAGCCGTACGAGATGCCGTAATTACGTACCAGCACCAGCTCGACCACCGGAGCCAGCGCGACCCGGCCGCGGGCGGCAAGCTCGAAGTCGTAGAGCAGCCACAGCTTCGAGGCCTGGTCGAGCGCGCAGGTGATAAGCGCCGCCGCCAGCCCGACCCGGGTGAACGGCCCGCGGAAGTGAGACAATAAGTCCCGCCCGTGCATGGCGCTTTAACGCCCCCCGCCGGGGGAAGGGTCAAGGTCACTGCGCGGCATGGCGCAGGGCGTCCCATTCGCGCAGCGCCTGGGCATCGCGCGGCGACACGTCGGGGTAGTCGGGATCGGAGCCGACGCTCGCCAGGATCTTCCACGAGCGGGCGCATTTGCGGCCTTCGGCCCGGCGCGGCTCGACCGCGACGCCGGGAACGTCAGGGAGGCGGAACGCGTCCGACGGCCCCTCCCCGTCCAGCACGCTCGCCCCCGAGGTGATGGCGACCTCGGCCATGTCGATGCCGGCGAGCGCCGCCATGAGGTCGCGATCGGCCACATGGATGACGGGCGCGGCCTCCAGCGAGGAGCCGATGCGCTTCCCTGCCCGCTCGATCTCGAGCGCGCCGGTAACCACGCGCCGAACCAGGCGCACCTTGCGCCACGTCTCGGCAAGCGCCTCGTCGCGCCACGCCGCCGGCACCGCGGGAAACAATTCGAGATGCACCGACTCCGCCGACGGATAGCGGGCGAGCCACGCCTCCTCGGCGGTGAAGCACAGCATGGGGGCAAGCCAGAGCACCGTGCAGCGGAACAGCTGGTCGAGCACGGTGAGGCAGGCCTTGCGGGTGAGCGAAGACACCGGATCGCAGTAGAGCGCGTCCTTGCGCACGTCGAAATAGAAGGCGGAGAGATCGACCGTCATGAACGCGCTGAGGGCGGCGAAAATGCGCTTGTAGTCGAACTGCTCATAGGCCTCGCGCACCAGCGCATCGAGCTCGGTGAGCCGGTGCAGCATCAGCCGCTCGAGCTGCGGCATCGTGGCCGGCGCGACCCGGTCCTCGGGGCGGAAATGCGCCAGGTTGCCGAGCATCCAGCGGATGGTGTTGCGCAGCTTGCGATAGGTTTCGACGGTGGTCTTCAGGATTTCCCCGCCGATGCGCAGGTCGTCGGCGTAATCGGACGCACACGCCCACATGCGCAGAATGTCGGCGCCCGACGCCTTCATCACGTCCTGGGGCGCGACCGTGTTGCCGAGCGACTTCGACATCTTGCGCCCGTGCTCGTCGAGCACGAAGCCGTGGGTGAGCACGATGTCGAACGGGGCGATGCCGCGGGTGCCACAGCTTTCCAAGAGCGACGACTGGAACCAGCCGCGATGCTGGTCGGAGCCTTCGAGATACATCACCACGTCGGGCCCGCCGTCGCGCTTGCGCTTCGCCTTCAGGTCCGCGCGCACCTCGAGCGTGAAGGCATGGGTCGAGCCGGACTCGAACCAGACGTCGAGAATGTCGTCGACCTTGGTCCATTCGGCCGGATCGTAATCGGGCTTGAGGAACCGGGCGGCCGCGTCGGGGGAGAACCACGCGTCAGTGCCTTCGAGCGCGAACACGTCGGCGATGCGCGCGTTCACCCGCTCGTCCTTGAGGATCTCGACGCTGCCGTCGCCGCCCTCACGCACGAACACCGTGATCGGCACGCCCCAGGCGCGCTGGCGCGAGATTACCCAATCGGGGCGGCTCTCGACCATGCCGGTGATGCGGTTCTCGCCCTGGGGCGGCACCCAGCGCGTGGCCTTGATCGCCGCGAGCGCGCGATGGCGCAAGGTGTCGCCCGGTTTCGCGATGTCCTGATCCATGGCGATGAACCATTGCGGCGTATTGCGGAAGATCACCGGCTTCTTCGAGCGCCACGAATGCGGGTACTGGTGCTTGAGCCGGCCGCGCGCGAGCAGATTGCCGTTGTCGTTGAGGATTTTCAGCACCACCGCGTTGGCGTCGCCCTTCTCGCCCGTGTCGGTGATGACGCGGCGGCCGGCAAAGGCCGGCGCACCGTCGGTGAAATATCCGTCGCCGTCGACCGTGTAGGGGATCGTGGTGTTGATGCCGCGGGCAGCGAGCCTGGCCGCGTTCGCGGTCCAGATTTCGAAGTCCTCGCGCCCGTGGCCGGGTGCCGTGTGAACGAAACCGGTGCCGGCATCGTCGGACACGTGGTCGCCGTCGAGGAACGGAACCGGGAAGCGGTAGGCATCGTCGAAGCCGGCGAGCGGATGGACGGCGACCTTGCCGGCGAAGAAGTCCGGCGTGATCGTCGCGCGGCGCTCGAACGCGCTCACGCGCGCCTGCTTCATCACGTCCGCCGCGAGCTTATCGGCAAGGATGAGCTGGTCGCCGGGCTTCGCCCAATTGTCGGCGGGCGCTTCGGTCACTTCGTAGAGGCCGTAGGCGATCTTGGAGGAGAAGCTGACCGCGCGGTTGCCCGGGATGGTCCAGGGCGTGGTGGTCCAGATCACCACCGACCGCTCACGCAAGATCGGAACGTCGGCCAAGCGCCCGGCGTAATTGTCGAGCGCTTCGCGCACCGGGAATTTCACCCAGGCCGTGTCCGACACATAGTCCTCGTATTCGACCTCCGCTTCCGCCAGCGCGGTCTGCTCCACCACCGACCACATCACCGGCTTGGAGCCGCGATAGAGCGTGCCGTTCATGGCGAACTTCATCAGCTCGCGGGCGATCTGCGCCTCGGACGGAAAGTCCATGGTGGCGTAACGGTTGGCCCAGTCGCCCTCGACGCCGAGGCGCATGAACTCGCTGCGCTGGACGTTGATCCAGTGGTCGGCAAAGGCGCGGCACTCGCGGCGGAACTCGATGATCGACACCGCCTGCTGATTATGCCCGCGGCCGGACGTGTCCTTCGACCAGCCCTTGGCGCGGCCCTTCTCGCGATACTCCTCCTCGATCTTCCATTCGATCGGCAGGCCGTGGCAGTCCCAGCCCGGCACGTAGTTGGAATCGAAGCCGAGCATCTGCTGCGAGCGCGTCACCACGTCCTTGAGGATTTTGTTGAGCGCGGTGCCGATGTGGATGTTGCCGTTGGCGTAGGGCGGCCCGTCATGGAGGATGAAGCGGGGCCGGCCGGCCGCGGCGCGGCGCAGGCGGCGATACATATCGAGATGCCGCCAGCGCTCGAGCAGCTCCGGCTCCTTCTGCGGCAAGCCGGCGCGCATGGGGAAATCGGTCTGCGGCAGAAACAGGGTCGCGCTGTAGTCGCGGGCGTCGGTCATGGCGGGGCTGGCTCGGGTTGCGGTCAGGGGGCGCAAGTCATCCCGGTCTTGCGCCCGACCGGACGGTCAGGCGCAAGCCGGGCCGATAATGATTCGCCCGACCGGCGACCGACTCGCCGAAGCGTATGACATGCACGCAACCATGCGGCGGCTTACTAGCAGCCAGAGGGCGAATAGTGAATAGCGAATAGCGAGTAGCGAATGAGTTGGTCCGCTATTCGCTATTCACTACTCGCTATTCGCCTCAATCGGCGGCCCGATCGGCGGGAACGCGTCGGGCGCGCGGGCAAGCACGGTGCGGGCAAGGCGGCTGTCGTCGTCCATGTGGCGGATCAGCTCGTCGATGCCGTCGAACCGCATCTCGGCGCGGATCCAGCCGATGAAGGCGATATCGAGCGCGCGGCCGTAAAGGTCGCCGGAATAGTCGAACAGGTGCACCTCGAGCAGCGGCGCGCCCGCCCCGAAAGTCGGCCGGCGGCCGAAGCTGGCGACCCCGTCGTGGATGCGGCCGTCGAGGCCGGCGCGCACCGCGTAGATGCCCTGCTTGAGCCCGCAGGCCGGATCGAGCTGCAGATTGGCGGTGGGATAGCCGAGGTCGCGGCCGCGCTTCTCGCCGTGGATCACCGTGGCGGTGACGAACCACGGATAGCCCAGCAGCTCCGCCGCCTCCACCACCCGGCCGGCCGCCAGGGCCGCGCGGATCACGCTCGACGAGACCGGCCGCCCCTCGTCCTCGAGCGGCGGCATGATGTCGACCGGGAAGCCGAATCGCCGCCCCATTTCGGCGAGGAAGGCCGGCGACCCTCCGCGATTCTTGCCGAAGTGGAAGTCGAACCCGATGGTGGCGCCGGCGATGGCCAGCCGCTCCACCAGCACGCGGGTGATGAACGTTTCGGCCGACAGGGCGGCAAGCGCCGCATCGAAGGTCATCACCAGGACGCCGTCGAGCCCGCTCGCCGCGAGCAGGCGCAGCTTCGCCTGCGCGTCGGTCAGCCGGAACAGCGGCTCGCCCGGCCGCAGCACCAGGCGCGGGTGCGGCTCGAAGGTGACGGCGGCGGCCGGACGCTTGAGCCCGCGCGCGCGCTCGAGCGCCGCTGCGACCACCGCCCGGTGGCCGCGGTGGACCCCGTCGAAATTGCCGATGGCGACGACGGCCCCCAACAGCCGGTCGAGGCCGGGCGCATCGAGGCCCGGTGCCTGGTCGCGCACCAGGATGAAGGGGCGCGCCGGTGTGCGGGATGGGGTCATGGCGGGGCGGTTGGGCAAGCTGGCGCGACCGTCCGGCCCCGGCCCGGCCAAGTCAAGCGCTCGCGTCGGTCGGCGTGGGCGAAAACAGGCCCTTTTGTGCCGGAAAATGCCGCATGCGCGCGGTTAACCCTATGTTCAACCACGCTTGCTAGGGTCGAGGCGTTGGGGAAGGCCGGATTCGGCTCCCGGGGGATGCAACATCTGAACTCGTCGGGACGACGGGAGCGCGCGCACGCGCCGCGGCGACGCGCAACGGAGCGGGAGCTATGGCGATCGACTTGTCGATGCCGATCCTCGTGGTCGACGACTACAACACGATGATCCGCATCATCCGCAACCTGCTCAAGCAGCTGGGGTTCGAGGACATCGACGACGCGACCGACGGCTCGGCGGCGCTCGGCAAGATGCGCGGCAAGCGCTACGGGCTGGTGATCTCCGACTGGAACATGGAGCCGATGACCGGCTACGAGTTGCTCAAGGAAGTGCGGGGCGATCCCGGCCTGGCCAAGACCCCGTTCATCATGGTCACGGCCGAGTCGAAGACCGAGAACGTGATCGCGGCGAAGAAGGCGGGCGTCAACAACTACATCGTCAAACCGTTCAACGCGCAGACGCTCAAGACGAAGATCGAGGCCGTGTTCGCCGAGTAAGGCGCCACTGCTCGCTGCTGCCGAACGGGTCACATCGACGCGAGCCGCAGGCCGACAGGAGCCGGCGATGGCAGCACCCATCCAGCAGCATCAGGACCGCATCGCCGCTCATCTCAGGCGCAAACTGGGCGACGACGTCTCGCTCGCCGACGTGGTGGCGCTGGCGGAAATCACCGCGCAATCGCTGCAGGGTGTGTTCGAATCGATGGACGCTGCGGTCCATCGCGAGCTGCAGGGGATCGCCGACTACATCAAGGCGATGAAGGCCGAGATCGGCGGCCTGCATTTCAACGAGCTCAAGCGCACGCGCATCCCGGCCGCCGGGCAGGAGCTCGACGCCATCGTCAAGGCGACCGAGACCGCCTCCAACACGATCATGGAATGCGCCGAGGCGGTCCTGGCCGGCGACGCCGACGACCCGGCCGCATTCAAGGCCATGGTCGACGAGAAGATGCTGGTCATCTTCGAGGCCTGCTCGTTCCAGGACATCACCGGCCAGCGCATCGCCAAGGTGGTCGACACGCTCAAGCACATCGAGGCGCGGGTGTCGCGGCTCACCGATGGCGGTTTCGTCGCCCACGACGAGCGCGCCGGCGCCGAGCGCAAGCGCAAGCTCATCCTGCACGGCCCCCAGCTCGCCGGCGGCGGCATGGGCCAGAGCGAGATCGACAGCCTCCTGTCCGGCACGACCGCTGCGAAATAGCCGACAGATCACCACACCAGCCGGCGGGTGACCGCCGCCGGGGCGACGCCGGCCGCGGCGAATATCTGCGCCAGCGCGCCGGGCTCGGGAGCGTGGCGGCCGCCCAATTCCTCGGCGTGGATGCCGGCGGTGACGAACAGGCAATCGATGCCGGCCTGGGCGGCGCCGGCGAGATCCGTGCGCACGGAATCGCCGATCGCCAGCACCCGCTCGCGCGGCACCGGGGCGCCGCGCGCCGCGGCGATCTGGCCGAACGCCTCCTGGTAGATCGGCGGATGCGGCTTGCCGGCATAGAGCACCTCGCCGCCGAGCGCCGCGTAACGGTCGGCGATGGCGCCGGCGCAATGCACCAGCTGGTTGCCGCGCTCGACCACGAGGTCCGGATTGGCGCACACCATGAACAGGCCGCGCGCGCGCATGCGAGCGAGCAGACCGGCGTAGTCGTCCGGCGTCTCCTTCTCGTCGTCGTAGAGCCCGGTGCACACCGCGTAGTCGGCGGCCTCGGCCTTGCCGAACGCGACGCCGAGCCCGTCGAAGATCGAATGGTCGCGTTCCGGGCCGATGAGCAGGACCGTCTGCCCCGGATGGCCGGCGAGAAACGCGCGCGTCACGTCGCCGGAGGTGACGATGCCGTCATAGGAGGCGCGCGGCACCGCGAGCCGGTCGAGCGAGCGTATCACCCACTCGCGCGGGCGCGGCGCATTGGAGATCAGGATCACGGTGCCGCCGCCGGCGCGGAAACGCGCCAGCGCATCGACCGCGTCCGCATAGGCGGCAACGCCGTTATGCACGACGCCCCATACGTCGCACAGCACCGCGTCGTAGCGCGGCGCGAGCGACGAGAAGCGGTCGGTGAGCGCGGGAGCAAGCATCGGGGCAGGCGTCGGGCGTCAGGCCTCGGGAGTCAAGCCCTTCAGCGCGCCCGCAGGTTGCTCCTGGCGCCCGCGTCCGGGTTCCTGACGCCTGCTTCCGGACTCCTGACGCCGGCGCCGCGGCCCACTAGTTGCCCCTCGCCGCCCCGGCGCGGCGCCTCGGGTTCCAGCACCGGGGCGCGACGGCCCGTGGCCGGCGGCTCATCGGCGATGCTCTGCAGCACTTCCGCGCGCACCGGCCGCGGCGGCGAGAACAGGAAGCCCTGGCCGAAGCGGACGTCGAAGTCGAGCAAATCGACCACCGCGCCCTCGCTCTCGATCTTCTCCGCGATCAGGTCGATGCCGAACCGGCCGAGCAGGTCGGAAAAGTCGGCCGGGTGGATGTCGGATGCCGTGGTCGCGGCGCGGGCGAGCAGCAAGGTCGCCGGCACCTTGACGAAGCGGAACCCGCGCGCGGCAAGCTCGCGCGGCTCGATCTTGAGATCGGTGACGTGGTCCATGGAGAAGCGGAAGCCGAGCTGGGCGAGGGCGGCGAGGCTTTCCTGCTCGATCGGCCCCATGGCGCGCACCGTGCTCTGGGCGAACTCGAACACGATCGCCGCGGCGAGCGCGCGGTTTGCTTCCATGAACTCGGAGAACTGCGGGAAGTAGGCGGAATCGATCAGCGTGTCGGCGGCGATGTTGCAGAACAGGCCGATCTCGCGGTTCTTGGCGGTGAGCCGGCGCACCACCTGGACGCAGCGGAACAGCAGCACGTTGTCGATCATCGGCATGAGGCCGCCGGCCTCGGCAAAGCCGATGAAATCGGCAGGCGGCAGCAGCTCGCCCTCGTCCGAGCGCAGGCGCGTGAGTGCCTCGTAGTAGCGCACCTTGCGCTGCGGCAGGGTCACGATCGGCTGCAGGTAGAGGTCGACGCGGTTCGCCTCCACCGCCCGGCGGATCATGGCGATGACGTCGCTGCGGGTACGCCCCTTGAACCGGCCGCCGGCCGGCTGCGCCTGGTCGGCTTCGGGCTCGCCCAATTCCGTCGGGTCGACGATGTCGGGCGCAAAGGCGGCGCCCGCGGCCGGCGCGCCGCTGGCGCGGGCGGCCCCGGCGAGCACGCTCTCGTGGGCGGCGACGGAATCGGCCAGTTCCTTGACCAGGCCGCCGAGCACGCCGATTTCCGCCGCCAGCGGATCGGCCGCGGCGCGCACCTTGTCGGAGCCGCGCGCGGTCTCGGTCTCGACCGCGGCGAGCCGCCGGCCGATCTCGCCCACCTGGCGCGCCAGGTCGGCGGTGCCGCGCGAAAGGTCGGCGATCTGGTCGCCCACGTCGGCGCGGTCGCGCGCCCGCGCGGTGACGGCGTTGAGCAGGGCAAGACCGGTGAGCACCGCGACGGCGATCACCGCGGCTTCCACCCGCAGGAACCCATAATAGAGATAAAGCACGGCGCCGACCGAGCCGGCGATCAGCACCATGCAGACGACGATGAAGATGGCACCCAGGCGCGCCATGGCCGAGCCCTCGCGCGGCTTGGATGGCGACCCTCGGTCGTGATTCGCGCAAAGCCGTGCCGGCGCAATGTCCATGAGCCGCGCCGGCCGCGCAAGCAAGTTCGCGCGGGCGGGGAAACGGCGGTATTGGCCGGCGTCAGTTCAACGTCTTGATCACCTTGGCGAGCTTGTCGAAGATCTCGCCGATCTGGCTCTCGGTCACGATCAGCGGCGGCGAGAGCGCGATGGTCTCGCCGGTGATGCGGATCACCAGGCCCTCCTCGCCGAATGCCTTCTCCATGGCCTCGGTGGCGCGGCGGCCGACCGCGTCGGGCTTGGAGGCGAGGTCGATGCCGGCGACGAGCCCGATCGGGCGCACGTCGAGCACGTTGGGCAGGCCCTTGAGGCCCATGGCGGCGTCCGCCCATGCCGGCTCGAGCTTCCGGGCGCGCTCGAACAGGCCCTCCTCGCGATAGAGGTCGAGGGTGGCAAGGCCGGCCGCGCAGGCGAGCGGGTGCGCCGAGTAGGTGTAGCCGTGGAATAGCTCGATCGCGTGCTCGGGGCCGTTCATGAAGGCGTCGTAGATCGCCTTGCGCACGATCACGCCGGCCATCGGCACCGCGCCCGAGGTCACGCCCTTGGCAAAGGTGATCATGTCCGGCTCGACCCCGTAGCGCTCGGCCGCGAACGCGAAGCCCATGCGGCCGAAGCCGGTGATGACCTCGTCGAAGATCAGCAGGATGCCGTGCTTGTCGCAGATCGCGCGCAGGCGCTCGAGGTACCCCTTGGGCGGCGGCAGCACGCCGGTCGAGCCGGCCATCGGCTCGACGATCACCGCGGCGATGGTGGAGGCGTCGTGCAGGGCGACGATGCGGTCGAGATCGTCGGCGAGATGTGCGCCCCACTCCGGCTCGCCGCGGGTGAAGGCCTGCTTCTCGCGGTTGTACGTGTGCGGCAGATGGTCGACGCCGGCCAGCAGCGTGCCGAAGTGCTTGCGGTTGTTGACGATGCCGCCGACCGAGATGCCGCCGAAGCCGACCCCGTGATAGCCGCGCTCGCGGCCGACGAGGCGCGTTCGCGCCCCCTGCCCGCGCACGTTATGGAAGGCGAGCGCGATCTTGAGCGCGGTGTCGGCCGCTTCCGAGCCGGAATTGCAGAAGAACACATGATCGAGCGTGCCGGGCGCGAGCGCGGCGATGCGGCTCGCCAGCTCGAACGCCTTGGGGTGGGAGAACTGGAAGGCCGGCGCGTAGTCGAGCTCGGCCGCCTGCGCCTGGATCGCCTCGACGATCGGGTCGCGGTTGTGGCCGGCGTTGCAGCACCACAGGCCGGCGGTGCCGTCGAGCACGGTGCGCCCGTCGGCGGTGTAATAGTGCATGCCCTTGGCGCGGGTGATCAGCCGCGGCGCCTTCTTGAAGGCGCGGTTGGGCGTGAACGGGATCCAAAAGGATTGCAGATCGTTGGGAACGCTGGCTGCGTCCCGGGTGCGGGCGAGCGACATGGGAACTCCGTGAATTGGGCGGGCGGGCGGAAAGCGGAGCGCGCCCTGCGGACAACCTATAGCAGGCGCGGGGGACCGGTGGAACCGGCGGGGCGGCATTCCATCCCTGCCGTCATCAGCCGCGCAGGCGGATGATCCAATAGGCTGTGTCGATTCGCGTAGCGCATCGCGGTGCGACAAATTGCGCTACGGCGGATACCGGGTCGCCCGGTCAAGCCGGGCGACGACGACCGTGAAATAGCGGAAGGCTTACGCCGCGGCGACGCGGGTGAGGAAATCGTCGACCGCGGTCTGCAGGGTGCCGGCCTGGGTGGTGAGCGCGCCGGTGGCGTCGAGCACGGCGGTGGCGGCGCGGTTGGTCTCGTCGATCGCCTCGGTAACGGTCGCCATGTTGCCGGCAAGCTCGCGCGCGCCGCTCGCCGCCTGCTGGACGCTGTGGGCGATCGTGCGGGTGGAGGCGCTCTGCTCCTCGACCGCGGCGGCGATCGACACGGTGAAGCTCGAAATATCCCCCATCACGCCGCCGATCGAGCGGATGGCGTCGACCGCGTCGGCGGTGGCGCCCTGGATGGCGCCGATCTGCGCGGCGATCTCCTCGGTGGCCTTGGCGGTCTGGCTCGCCAGCGTCTTGACCTCGGAGGCGACGACCGCAAAGCCGCGCCCGGCGTCGCCGGCGCGCGCCGCCTCGATGGTGGCGTTGAGCGCCAGCAGGTTGGTCTGGTCGGCAATGGCGCGGATCAGCTTGATGACGTCGCCGATGCGGTTGGCGCCGTCGGTGAGCTGGCCGATCTGCTGGTTGGCGGTCTGCGCGATCGCCGCCGCGCGCTCGACCACCGCGTTGGCCTGGGTCGCCTGCTGGCTGATCTGGCCGATTGAAGCGCCGAGCTCCTCGGTCGCGCCGGCGACCCCGCGCACGTTGGAGGAGGCGGTCTCGGATGAAGCGGAGGCGGCGCGCGCCTGGCTGTCGGCCTCCCCGGCAATCCCGGACAGCGTGCGCGCGGTCGTCTCCATGCGCGAGACATTGTCGGTGACCGCGGCGATCACCGCCGTGACGGTGGCGCGGAAATCGCCGATCAGCTGCTCGATCGCGGCGGCGCGCTCGCGCTGCGCCGCCTGCTCGCCTTCCCGCCGCGCGGCAAATCCGCGCCGCTCGATCTCCCCGGTCCGGAACACCGCGAGCGAGCGCGCCATGTCGCCCAGCTCGTCGCCGTCGCCGACCGACGGGACCGCGAGCTCGACGTCGCCCGCCGAGAGCCGCTGCATGGCGTCGCCGATCGCGCTGAGGCGGCGCACCAGACCGCGGCGCACGTAGAACACGCTGATGCAGCCGGCGGCGAGGACGCTCGCCATGGCGACGATCAGCAGCACGTTGCGATTGAAGTCGAGGCTCTCGACCAGGCCGGAGGCGCCCTGCTTCATCGAGGCTTCGGCCTCGCCGACGAGAACGGCGACGGCCGCGTCGAGCTCGCGCTGGATGGCGACGTTGTGCTCGATCGTGTGGTCGGCGCGGGCGGAGACGGCGAGCTCGCGGGCACGCAGGCCGAACAGGCTGTCGTCGCCCTGCCCGAACGCCACCAGCCGATCGACGGTCTGCTTCACCTCGTCGTTGGTGAGCGAGCCGGTCGCCCGGGCCAACAGGGCGGCGGCCGACCTGAAGCGATCCCGCAGCGGCACCAGCGCCGCCGGTTCCTTCGCGGTCGCCGCCTCGCTGATCAGGCTGGTGACGAGGTGGGTCTGCGCGGCGATCTCGAGCGCGTTGCGCAACTCCATGATCTGCGTGGCGACCAGCCCCTTGACCAGCTTGCTCGAGCGCTTGATCGCGTCCTCGCTCTGCAGGACGAGATCGAAATTGAGGTCGTCGATCAGGGTGATCAGCAGGCCGGTCAGGTTCTCATGCGCGCGGAACACCTTCTGCAGCCGTGCCGCGTCGCCTTCGGCGCTCGCGGCCGCGGGCTTCTGCTTGAAGTCGGCGAGCGCGACCAGGGCGGCTACCTGCGCCTTGACCGGATCGAACTTGGCGTCGTTCGGCAGCCGGGCCAGCTGCTTCTGGGCGCGGCGCGCCGAGGCGGAGAAGCGATCCTCCAGCAGCGCCAGGATCGAAGGCGACGAGGTCAGCGCGCCCGACGTGAGCAGGCCGGTGATGAGATTGGTCTCGGCGCCGACGTCCACCATGGCCTGCATCAATTGCAGGCCGTCGTTGACCAGCGCCTTGACGATGCGGTCGCCGCTCTTGCCCACGTCCTCGGCGGTCGTCACCACGTCGAAATAGGAATCGTCGACGATCGGGGTGAGCTTTTCGCTGATGCGTGCGTGCACGCCGTGAACGTCGTCGAGCTGCGCCTCGAGCCGCGCGCGCAGCCGCGAGCGCTCGGTTATCGCCGTTTCCAGCTCGGAGAGATTGGCGGCGAGCCGCTGGGAAATGCTCTCGACCGTCGCGAACGACGGGCTCGACCCGCGGCCGGCGCGCAGCTGCTCCATCAGGACTTCGAGCTGGCGGCGCTTGAGCGCGATCGTGGCGGCGATCGGCGCCTGTTCGGGCGCCGTCCGGGTGCTGACGAAGCGCGCCGCCGCGGCGGATATCTCCCCGGACACGGCGGAGAGCCGCAGCGCGTCGGTCATCACCGGCACCTCGTGGCCGGCCACCCGCTCGAACCCGCGCTCGGTGGCGGAAAACGAGAAGATCGCCACCGCGGCCGCGATCACCGTCAGCACCGCGACCGCCCCGAAGGCGGCCTGCAGCTTGGCAATGACGCCGAACCGGGCTTGGCCCGCCGCACCCGCCGGTCTGGTCCGATCATCCGCCGTCATGCGCAGATTCCCCCCGACTCCCATCGGTATTTGCTCACATCGTCAGCTTCTCGACCGGCTTGAACGACCCGTCGGGCTGGATGACCGTGAGAAACACCTCGTCGAGGCCTTCGTTCTTGGTCGGCCCGAACGTCATGGTGAGCCCGCCGATGTCGAGCTTGCCGGCGTCCTTGATGATCTTGATCAGGCCTTCGCGGGTCGGCTGCGGACCGGCCTTGTCGAGCCCCGCGATTACCAGCCGGCCGACCAGATAGCCTTCGAGCGAGACGAAATCCGGCGCCGCCTTGATCGCCGCCTGGTAGTCGGCGACGACCTTGAGCGAGGCGTCCCACGGGAACGGCACGACCTGCGACACCACCACGCCGTTGCCGTCCGGTCCCAGCTCCTTGGCGAGCGCGGAGGCGCCGACGAAGGAAATATTGACGAACACCGGGTTGAACTCGAGCTTGCGCGCGAGCTTGATGAGCGCGGCGCACGGCTTGTAGGCGCCCACCATCACCACCGCCTCGGGCTCCGCCCGCTTGAGGGTGAGCAGCGCGGTCTTCACCGCCACGGTGTTGCGCTCGTAGGTCGCCTCGGTCGCGAGCTCGAGGCCGCGCTTCTTCATCGCCGCCGTGACGCCGTCGAGGCCGGCGCGGCCGAACGCGTCGTCCTGGTAGAAGATGGCTATCTTCTTGATCTTGAGATCCTCGGTGAGATGCTTGATCCACGCCTCGGTCTCGGCGCCGTAGCTGGCGCGCAGGTTGATGACGTTGTCGAGCTTGGGATTGCGCAGGAAGCCGGCGCCGGTGAACGCGCCGATGAACGGCACCTTGGCGGCGGTGGCGATCGGCTGCGCGGCGGCCGAGGTCGGCGTGCCGACCGGACCGATGAGCGCGAAGACCTTGTCCTCCTCGATCAGCTTGCGGGTCTGGGCGATGGCGCGGTCGGGCTCGTAGCCGTCGTCGCGGCTGGTGAGCTTGAGCGTGCGGCCGTGCACCCCGCCCCGGGCGTTGGCTTCGTCGAACGCCGCCTGGATGCCGGCGCGCATGCCCTGCCCCAGCGCCGACGCCGGCCCTTCGAGCACCGCCGCCTGGCCGAACAGGATGGAATCGGCGGTGACGCCGTCTTCGGCCATGGCCGGATTCGAGGACGCGATGGCGATCGCGCCAGCCGCCAGCACGGCCGCGACGCCGTAACGACGCGTGAACATGGATTGATCCCCCAGGATGCGGTTCCGCCCGTTCGACAATGTTGGGACGCGGTAAAGGAAGCGTTTAATTTCCGTTGGTTGGCACGCGGAATCGGGCGCCGGCGAGCCGGCTTAACGAAAAGATTACCCGGCGCGGCTTGCCGCGGTCCGACCCTTGCGATACCAACCGCCGGACCCTTTCCCCCGCCGCCGGAGCAGGACCCTTGAGCAAAGAGGCCAAGCACAACCGCCTCAAGGCGCGGCTGCCGCGCGGGCTTGCCGACCGCGGCCCCGCCGAGATCGCGGCGACGCGGCGCATGATCGAGGCGATCCGCGCGGTCTACGAGCGCTACGGGTTCGAGCCGGTCGAGACCCCGGCGATCGAATACACCGACGCGCTGGGAAAATTCCTGCCCGACCAGGACCGCCCGAACGAAGGCGTGTTCTCGTTCCAGGACGACGACGAGCAGTGGCTCTCCTTGCGCTACGACCTCACCGCGCCGCTTGCGCGCTACGTGGCGGAGAATTTCGACGCGCTGCCCAAGCCCTACCGCAGTTACCGGTTCGGCTGGGTGTTCCGCAACGAGAAGCCGGGCCCGGGACGCTTCCGCCAGTTCATGCAGTTCGACGCCGACACAGTCGGCTCCGCCTCGCCGGCCGCGGACGCGGAAATCTGCATGATGGCCGCGGACACGATGGAGGCGCTGGGGATTCCGCGCGGCAGTTACCTCGTCAAAGTCAACAACCGAAAGATTCTTGATGGTGTGTTGGAAGAGATTGGACTCGATGGTGAGGGCAACGCGGGCAAGCGCCTCACAGTCATGCGCGCGATCGACAAACTGGATCGACTTGGAGACCTGGGCGTACACCTGCTCCTGACGAAAGGTCGTCGCGACGAGTCTGGAGATTTCACAACAGGCGCGGGGCTGACCGAAGAAAATGCAATTCGTGTCACATCCATTTTTCAGGCCCGTGACATTGACAATGAGACGACCTGCGACCGACTGCGCGGCTCGCCAAATGCGCCCCTAATCCGCCAGCAAGGAGTTGATGAATTAGAAAAACTCACACAACTTATTAAGGCGGGCGGCTACGACGATGGCCGTATTATCATAGATCCTTCTGTTGTTCGCGGCCTCGAATACTACACTGGCCCCGTCTACGAAGTTGAGCTCACCTTCGGAATAAAGGACGAGGAAGGTCGAGCGGTGCGTTTCGGCTCGGTTGCGGGCGGCGGGCGTTACGATGGTTTGGTCGCGCGGTTCCGCGGCGAGCCGGTGCCGGCGACCGGGTTTTCAATCGGCGTGTCGCGGTTGATGGCAGCACTGATCCACCTCGGCAAGGTCGACGCGAAGCCCGCGCCCGGCCCAGTGGTCGTCACGGTGTTCGACCGCGACCGCATCGCCGACTATCAGCAAATGGTGCAGACACTGCGCCACGCCGGCGTCCGCGCCGAGCTTTATCTCGGCTCCGGCAAGATGGGGCCGCAGCTCAAATACGCGGACAAGCGCAACTCGCCGTGCGTCGTCATCCAGGGCGGCGACGAGAAGGCCAAGGGCGAGGTGCAGATCAAGGACCTGATCGAAGGCGCCAAGGCGGCCGCGGCCATCGCGTCCAACCAGGAATGGCGCGAGAGCCGTCCGGCGCAATTCGCGGTCAAGGAAGACAAGCTCGTCGACGCGGTGCGCGAATTGCTGGCGCGCCATAACGTGACGCGGGGCGAGTAGCGTCGGCCGTACCGCGCACAAAACATTAACGATGCCGGCGGTGGCCTCCCGGCTGCATTAAGCCCACTCCCCGATCTTCGTCGAAACCTTAAGCAACCCGTGCTAAAGGCGCGGCAATTCTTAACCACGCGTGCGGCCATGACCGAGGCGACGAACGCGGCAAATTTCAAGCCGGATGGGCGGGCGGCGGCGCTCGTGGCCCATTACGAGCGCGCGGGCTACGTCCGGGCGGAGCCGGCGCTGCTGCAGCCGGCCGAGCCGTTCCTCGACCTGTCGGGCGAAGACATCCGGCGGCGCATGTACCTGACGACCGACGCGGACGGCCGCGAGCTGTGCCTGCGCCCGGACCTCACCATCCCGGTGTCGCGCGACTACCTCGCTTCGGCGACGGCGGGCGAGGCGGTGGGCTTCTGCTACCTCGGCCCGGTGTTCCGCTATCGCGAGAACGGCCCGGGCGAGTTCGCCCAGGCGGGCATCGAATCGTTCGGCCGCCGCGACGCCGCTGCGGCTGACGCCGAGATGCTCTCGCTCGGCCTCGAGGCGACCTCCCACTACGGCATCGGCGCGCCGGACATGCGCATGGGCGACGTGGCCCTGTTCGCCGCGCTGATCGACGCACTCGCTCTGGCGCCGGCGTGGAAGCGCCGGCTGGTCAAGGACTTCAACCGCGCCGGCAGCCTGCGCCACGACCTCGACCGGCTGACGCGCAACGCCGCGCAGGCGCGCCCGGAGTATCAGGGCGTGCTGGCGGCGCTCGCCGGCTCCGACCCGCACGCCGCGCACGCGCTCGTCACCGACCTCCTGTCGATCGCCGGCATCACGGCGGTGGGCGGCCGCTCGGTCGGCGAGATCGCCGACCGTTTCCTCGAGCAGGCGGCGCTCGGCGCCAGCGCCGGGCTGCCGGTGGAAACGCGCGCGCTGATCGAGCGGTTTCTCGCCATCGCCAGCGACCCGGACGACGCCGCCGCGGATCTGCGCGCGCTCGCCGCCGACGCCGGGCTCGCGATCGACCGCGCGCTCGACCAGTTCGAAAGCCGCACCGGGTTCCTCGCCGCGCGCGGGGTCGACGTGGCGCGCATCCGCTTTTCCACCGCGTTCGGCCGCGGCCTCGATTATTACACCGGCATGGTGTTCGAGCTGCACGACCCGGCTGCCCGCGCTCCCGGCCAGTTGGTCGCGGGCGGGCGCTACGACGGGCTGCTGGGCCGCCTCGGCGCGCGCGCGCCGATCCCGGCGGTCGGCTTTGCCGTGTGGGTCGACCGTCTCGCCGCCATCGGGGGCGGCCCGTGAGCGCGCTCGTCGTCGCGGTGCCGTCGAAAGGCCGGTTGCAGGAGAACGCGCAGGCGTTCTTCGCCCGCGCCGGCCTCACCCTGCTGCAGCCGCGCGGGGCGCGCGACTATCGCGGCACCATCGCGGAAATCGACGGCGTCGAGATCGCCTATTTGTCGGCAGCGGAGATCACCGCGCAACTCGCGCTCGGCGCCGCCCACCTCGGCATCACCGGCGAGGACCTGGTGCGGGAGATGATCCCGGACGCGCCGGCGCGCGTCGTGCTGATCGACAAGCTCGGCTTCGGCCAGGCCGACGTGGTGGTGGCGGTGCCGCAGGCGTGGATCGACGTGCGCACCATGGCGGATCTCGACGACGTCGCCACCGCCTTCCGCCTGCGCCATGACCGCAAGATGCGGGTCGCCACCAAATACGTGAACCTCACCCGCTCGTTCTTCGCCGAGCACGGCATCATCGACTACCGCATCGCCGAGAGCCTCGGCGCCACCGAAGGCGCGCCGGCGGCCGGCAGCGCCGAGCTGATCGTCGACATCACCACCACCGGCGCGACGCTCGCGGCCAACGCCCTGAAGGTGATCGAGGACGGGGTGATCCTGCGCTCGGCCGCCAACCTGGTGGCCTCGCGCCAGGCCGCCTGGGATGACGGCGCGCGCGCCACCGCCCGGGCGATGCTCGACCGCATCGCCGCCCAGGCGCTCGCCCGCGCCTTCCGCGAAGTGCGCGCGCGGCTGGCGAGTGCCGACAGCCGGCTCGCCGCCACCGCCCAGGAGCGGTTCGGGGCCACCGCGCCGCTGGGCGGCGCCGTCGAAGCCGGCGTGCTGACCTTGCACTGCCCGCCGGACGCTATTCAGGGGCTCGCGAGCTTCCTGCGCGATCAGGGCGCCGACGCGGTCACGGTGAGCGGGCTCGACTACGTGTTCACGCGCCACAACCCGCTTTACGCCAAGCTCGAAGCCGGGCTCGCGGATTGATCAAGACGGACGCGCGGCGTCGTTGGGCTTGGGCGCGCGTGTCCGAAACACCACGAAGTGCGACATGGAAAAATTGAGCACGAAGCTCACCAGGATCGCACACCCCTTGGCGGCCAGGACCGGCACGAAATGCGCGGCGATCACCAGGGTCGCGGTGTTGCCGATGGCGCCGAGGATGCCGGAGGCAACGAATGTCGCATAGGCCTTGAGCCGCAGGCGCCGTCCCGACTCCGCCGCAAAGGTGACGAACGAGTTCATCACGTAGGAGCCGGAAATTGCGATCGACCACGAAAATATGTTCACGCCCACGAGCGTGACGCTGTCCACGTGGTCGGCCGTTTCGGCCAGCAGCCGCAGCGTCAACAAGAATATGCCGAGGTCGACGAGGGTATTGACCACGCCGACGAGCGCGAAGCTGGCAGCCTTGAGAATAATGGCGCGATCGTGCCAGGCGGCGACGAGACGATGGACGAGGCGCTGGGGCAGCGAGGCGTCGGTCATGGGCGCACGGCTTAGCACGTTCGCGCCGGCGCGCCGAGCCCGTCGCGGCGCGACACAAGCGTCGGATTGGGCTATAAAAAAGCATGAGCATGTCGGCTGACCCGCAAGCAGGGCTTTCGATCGTGGTGCCGCTGCACAACGAGGCCGAAGGCCTCGCCGCGCTGCATGGGCGCATCGCCGCGGCGGCCGGGCGGCTGACGGCCGCGCGCCAGCTGGCGATCGAAGTCGTCTATGTGGACGACGGCAGCAGCGACCGCACGGCGGCGATTGCCGGCGACCTCCCGGCGCCCGGATTCGACGTGCAGGTGCTCTCGCTGTCGCGCAATTTCGGCAAGGAAGCGGCGCTGCTCGCCGGTCTCGATCACGCGCGGCGCGGCGCCGTGCTGTTCATGGACGGCGACGGCCAGCATCCGCCGAGCCTGATCGAAACGCTGGTCGGCCACTGGCTCGACGGCGGCTACGACGTCGTCTACACCGCCAAGGCACATCGCGGGAACGAGCCGCTGACGCGCCGGCTCGGCGTCAAGACGTTCTACGCGCTGCTCAACTGGGGCGCGCGCGCGAAAATTCCCGAGGACGCCGGCGACTTCCGCCTGCTCTCGCCGCGTGCCGCCGCCGCCCTGCGGCAGCTGCCGGAGCGCAACCGTTTCTTCAAGGGGCTGGCAAGCTGGATCGGCTTTCGCCAGATGCGCGTCGACTACGAGCCGGCGCAACGCGAGCACGGACGCTCCACCTTCGGCCTGCACTCGCTCATCGGCCTGTCGATCGAGGGGCTGACCTCCTTCTCGGTGGCGCCGCTGCGGGTCGCGAGCCTGCTCGGCGTCGCCCTCGCCGTGGGCGCCCTGGTGTTCGGCGCCTGGACCGTGATCGAGACGTTCATCTACGAGCACACGGTGCCGGGCTATCCGTCCCTCGTCGTCGGCGTCATGGTGATCGGCGGCGTCCAGCTCGTCATGATCGGCATCATGGGCGAATACATCGGCAAGATCCTCTCCGAGCTCAAAGGCCGGCCGGTCTATTTCATTGCCGAGCATCATGTGAAGCGCGCGGAAGCGGCGCAGCAGGACACGGCAGAGACGGCGCGGACCGCCGCGGAATAGCGGCGAAAGGCTTGGGGCGTGGCCGGCGATCAGACGACGGACGACAGGCGACAGACGACAGATAGTGCGGAGGGAAATTCTCCATCCTCCGCCCTGCGTCCTCCGTCCGATCTGCGTCGCATCCGGCTGTGCGCCGACGACTACGGCATCTCGCCCGCCGTCAACAGCGCGATCCGCGATCTCATCATGCGCGGGCGGATCAACGCCACGTCGGTGATGGTGGCGGCGCCGAGCTTCGCGCGCGCGGAGGCACGCTCGCTCGCCATCCTCAACAGCGGCGCGCCACGCGCGGCCATCGGCCTGCACGTCACGCTCACCGCGCCGTTCCGTCCGCTGACGAAAGGCTTTCGGCCCTCCCCGGACGACGCCTTTCCGCCGCTGCCGGCCCTGATGAAGGCCGCGCTGCTGCGGCGGCTCAGCGGCGCATTGCTCGCCGCCGAGATCGCGGCGCAGCTTGCCGCTTTCGCGACGGCGTTCGGCCGCGCGCCGGACTTCATCGACGGGCACCAGCACGTGCAGCTGTTGCCGCAGGTGCGTGACGCGCTGCTTGCCGCCGCCAAGCGCGACGCGCCGGCCGCCTGGGTGCGCCAGTGCGGCAACGCGCGACCGGCAAGCAAACGGTTGGGCGACCCCAAGGGGCTGCTGCTCGATGCGCTCAGCCGCGGCCTGCGCGCGCGCGCCGCCGCGCTGGGCGTGCCTACCAACCCGGCCTTCGCCGGCACTTACGGGTTCCGGCCGAACGCCGACTTCGCGCGAAAATTCCCGCGCTTCCTCGACGATCTGCCGGACGGCGGCGTCATCATGTGCCACCCCGGCCACGTCGACCAGGAACTCGTCCGGCTCGATCCGCTCACCGATCTGCGCGAGCGGGAATATGCCTATCTGTGCAGCGACGCCTTCCCGGCGGTGCTCGCCGCGCACGGCGTGGCCCTCGCCTGACCGCGGACGAGCGAAAATGTCATCGCGGCGCCATTCCGTTGCGCCACGCTAGTGCCGCGAACCCGAAGTTCGCACACGCATTGCGGCAAGTTCGGTTGCGAACTTCGGGTTCAAAAGCGGCACTAGAATCATAGACTTGCTAGTGTCCCTTTGATTCCAAAGTTCGCATCCGAGGGTGCCGCAAGCGTGTGCGAACTTTGGAATCGGGACACTAGTCCCCATATCTGCCCGCACCAACCCGCGAAGGGACCGGAGGAGACGCGCGATGACCCCGCAGGAACGTGAGCTCATCACCACGCTGTTCGATCGTCTGGCGAGCCTCGAGAGCGCGCCGCGCGACGCGGACGCGGAACGCGCGATCGCCCAAGGCCTCGCGCGCGCCCCCCATGCGATCTACCCGCTGGTGCAGAGCGTGCTCGTGCAGGACGAGGCGCTCAAGGCCGCGAATGCACGGATCGAGGAGTTGCAGGCGGCGCTTGGCGAACCCGATGCGGGCCGGCCGCAAGGCGGCTTCCTCGACACGATGCGCGACAGCCTGTTCGGCCGGCACGACGCGCCGCGCGGCTCGGTGCCGTCGGTCCGGCCCGGCGGCTCGCCCTGGGCCAATGCGCCGGGCTATCGCGCCGAGACGCCCGCGGGACCGGCCGCGATGCCCCCGGGCGCGCCCGGTTACGGCGGCGGCTCATTCCTCGGCACGGCGGCAGCGACCGCGGCGGGCATGGTCGGCGGTGGGCTCCTGCTCGGCGGCATCCAGTCCATGCTCGGCGGCGGCCGTCATCACGGCGCGTTCGCCGGCACTTTCGACCAACCGGGCGCGGGACGCGATGCGGGCTCGCCGTGGAGCGGCGGCCAGGGCTCGAGCGACCTCGCCCGCCAGGCCGGACTCGACGACATCGGGCGCAGTCCGTCAGGCGGCGACGCCGGCGGGCAAAGCCGCGCGGGCCTGCTTGGCGGCGACGACCGCGATGGCGACGAGCACGATAGCGATGAGCACGACGGCGACGACCAGGATACGGACGGCGACGACAGCGACGACAGCGACGACAGCGATCTCGGCGACGATTCCGGCGACTCGAGCGGCGAACCGGACGTCGGCTGACGCAATGCGGTCATGACCCGACTGAGGGGCCACGACCGCACGCGACAACGACGTCGCGAAGGTTTCAGATCACCACGACCTTGGTGCCGACATTGACCCGCCCGTAGAGGTCGATCACGTCCTCGTTGCGCATGCGGATGCAGCCGGACGACACCGCGGTGCCGATGGTCCACGGCTCGTTCGAACCGTGGATGCGGTAGAGCGAGGAGCCGAGGTAGAGCGCGCGGGCGCCGAGCGGATTTTCGACGCCGCCGGCCATGTGGCGCGGCAGGTCCGGGCGGCGCCTGAGCATCTCGTCCGGCGGCGTCCAGTCCGGCCATTCGCGCTTGGCGGAAACCTGCTTGACTCCCGCCCAGGTGAAGCCCGGCCGCCCGACGCCGATGCCGTAGCGCACCGCACGGCCGCCGTCCTGCACCAGAAACAGGAACCGCCGCGGCGTGTCGATGACGATCGTTCCGGGCCGCTCGGTGCCGTCGTACTCGACGACCTGGCGCTGGTAGCGCGGGTCCGCCTCCGTGCGCCGCGCCGCCGCCCATTCGGGCGGCTCGCCGCGCGCCAGCTGGCCCTGATAGCGGGCCGCGTAGGGATCGGGCGGCGCCATGCCCTGGCCGCCGAACAGGAAATCGATGAATCCGCCGCCCATGCCGGACCGCGGCGCGGCGGCATAGCGGGCATCACGCGCGTCGCCCGCCACCGGGCGGACGAACGGACCGGGCGTTTCAGGCTGGAGCGACAGCGGCGCGGCCATGGCCGAGCCGGTGCCGAGCGTGCTCGCGAGAAGCACAGTCATGACAAGACGCTGCATCGACGTACTCGTTACATGTTCGTCGCATCGGAGCCCGCGGCTCGGGTCTCCGTTATGGTTTCCATTAGATGGAGAAACTTCGCAACCGATTGGTAAACGGCCGTCGCGGGCGCCGGTAAAACAACAAACAGAACGCGAGCGCGTCGCGTTACGGTTTATTTTCAGTGAAGAGCGCCGCGTCATGGTTAAGCGCAGGTTGACGCAGGTGCCGCGGCGATGACTCGGCGTGCGCCGTGAACGCGATCTTAAAACCGTTGCCCTATGCCGGCTGCGTTGGGGACAACCCATGCAGCGGCGCAAGATCTTTCGCATCGAAGCAACCAGCGGCGCGCCGCGCGCGGGCGCGGCCGGCAATTCGCATGCCTCGCATCACGAGATCATGGCCGAGCTCAAGGCGCTGCGCGCGATCATCGAGCCGCAGGAAGCCATCCAGCCGGTGCTCGACGCCTGCCGGATGCAGATCGCCGAAGCGCACAAGCTCAGGGCCGAGCTTGACCTCATCTCCACCGCCATCGCCCGGACCAAGACCGAGATCGCGACCCTGCACGTCACCGGCTTCGAGGGGCCGGAGATGACGCGGGTGACCGACGAGCTCGATGCGGTGGTCGACGGCACCGAACTGGCCACCCAGCGGATCCTCGCCGCCGCCGAGGTCATCGATCAGTCGGCCAACACGCTCTCCGCCTCGGTCCGCGGCGGGCAGGACCGGATGCTCGCCGCCGACATCCAGGAGCAGGTGATCCAGGTCTTCGAAGCGTGCAATTTTCAGGACATCGCCGGCCAGCGCATCGGCAAGGTGGTGGCGACGCTCAAGTTCATCGAGACGCACATCGCGCGCATGGTCGAGATCTGGGGCGGGCTCGACGCGTTCGCCGAGGTGACGCCCGCGGCGATGGCGGCGCGCGCGGGCGGCAAAGGCCTGCTCAGCGGCCCTCGCCTCGCCGGCGACCCCGGGCACGCCGACCAGGACGAGATCGACGCGCTGTTTGCCTGAGCCGGATCATGCTCCCGGCCGGCGCACGAGCGCAAAGCACGCCAGCGCGACGGCGATGCCGACCTTAACACCGGGGGCGCGGCCGCGGCATGGGCGCGTTCGTTATGGCAATGATGAGGAAGCGTTGGGGTCGCAGCAGGCGAGCACCCGGAGCCCGGCCGCCAGGTCCCTGACACTCAGTACTTCGCCGCGACCGGCCCGTCGTCGAACTTATAGTTTACGCCGAGGCGGACGATGTGGTCGCGCACGCTGCTGTTGAAGCCGCGGTTCTCCGATAGGTTCACGTTGCCCGGATTGACGTTGAGCGGGATCACCAATTCTGGAGCGACGACGCTGCCGCCTACGTCGCCGAGATCCATGTAGAGATATTCGAGCTTGCCGGTCCAACGGCCGACGAGATGCGCTTCGATGCCCGCGCCCGCCGTCCACCCCACCTTGGTTTGCGCAAAGCTGCCGGTCGTCGTCACCGACGTCAGGAAGGGCACTGTGGTGACGGCTTCGTCCGTCTTCACGTGGCCATAGGCCAAGCCGGCGGTGGCATAAAGCAGTGCCCATCCGTTGGTCCAGCCGGCGCGCCCGCGCACGGTCCCGAACCAATCGAGGTGTTGGTCATACGAGGTGCCGAGGCCTCCCAAGGTCGCGGCGAACTGCGGCGTGCGGCAGAACAAGCAAGCGGAGTCCTTCTGGCCGCTGCCTTGGAAATCAGCCTCCACGCCCAGTACCCAGCTCGGCGCGACCTGCCGGTTGTAGCCGACCTGGCCGCCGCCGATCACCCCAAACGGCGAAAGCGTGACGCTCTCGGCGAAAGTCACAGGACCGACGACGCCGGTGGTGTTGTTGATCGTATTGAACGGCGTCGACGTCGGATTCCTGCCCACGGACAGGCCGAGGTTGCCGCCGACATAGGCGCCCGTCCAGTCGTAGGCGAGGATCGCCGCCGGCGGCGCCTTGTAGATCATCCCGCTGGCGGGCGCGCTCGCCACGTAGACCGGGTCGCCGAACTTGTAGTTCACCCCGACGCGCACGATGTGATCGCGGAACGCGGTGGTGAAGTCATGCACTTCGCCGATCAGAACGTTACCGGTCCTCGGGAAAACGAAGGTCGCGCCGCTCATGCCGCCGAGGTCGAGGTAAAGGTATTCGATCTTGCCCGTCCAGTTGCCCCACAACTGCGCCTCGATTCCGGCGCCGGCGGTCCAGCCCGCCTTCGTCAGCGTGGTGCTGGCCGCCGCCGACGCGGCCGTGCCGAAATTGAACTCCGCCCACGTTTGATCGAGCCGCGCCTGGCCATAGGCCAGTCCGCCGGTGCCGTAGAACAGCACCGGTCCGTTGGTCCAGCCCACGCGTCCGCGCACGGTGCCGAACCAGTCGAGCTGCTGCGCGATCGTTTCGTGGCGATCGAACCCGGTGGCGGCGGGAATCGTGCATTGAAACACGCACGCCGTATCCCGCTGTCCGCTCCCCTGGAAATCGGCCTCGATGCCCAGCACCACGCTGGGCGAGACCTGCCAGTTGTAGCCGACCTGGCCGCCGCCGATCACGCCGAACGGAGCAAGCTTGAATGTATCCGCGACCGCCTCGTTGAAAGCGGGATTGGCATTAACGAACGTTTCAGTGCGCGTGCTCGAGTTCCTGCCGACCGACAAGCCGACGTTGACGCCTGCGTAGAACCCGGTCCAGCCGTAGACGATCGGCGCCGCGGGCGGCGCCTTGTAGACCGGCCCCGCGCCGACGGAGGCATAAATGGGCGCCGCTTGGGACGCGACACGTCGCACGATCCTGGCCTTTTCCGCTCGCAGCCGATCGCGCAGCGCGGCGACCTCCTGGCGCAGGATCGCGTTTTCGCGTTCGACCGTTTCGAGACGTGCCTCGGCCGATTGGGCCCAGACCTTCGTGAGCGGCGCCGCCGCACCGAGAAGTGCAAGCGCGACGATCAACGCCGCCGCGCTGCTGCCGCGCAGATGGGTGTATGAACGCATGGCCGCCCCCCCGGTGCCGCGAATGCTTGTCCCCACTCGCATGCTAGCCGGTCCCCGGCGCCGCGACGATGGACAAGAGCAAGATCGCCGGGGATGGGAGCAAAATGCCTTCGCTTTTCTTCCGAGCTGTTGCCAATCCGCAACGCAGGCAGCGGCGTGCTGTGTCATTCGATGTGCGTCACGAGCACCTCGGCGCTGGCCGGGCGCGGCTGCGCAAACTCGGCGGGTCGCGCCGATCGCCGCCCGCGCGCCGCGTTCCCCGCGGCGCAACGGGCGCGCAACGCGCTTGGGCGCGTCGCGCACCGGCGCCGCCGTTACAGGATGGCCTTGACCGTTTCCGGCGGCCGGCACAGGCGCGTGCCCTTGCGGGCGCGCACCACCGGGCGCTCGATCAGGATGGGGTGCTTGGCCATGGCGGCGATCAGCGCGGCATCGGTGAGGCGGGCGTCGTCGAGCCCGAGATCGTCATAGGGGGTGCCGCGGCGGCGCAGCAGATCGCGCGGCTTGAGGCCCGCTTCCTTGAGCACGGCGCGGATGTCGGCTGCCGGCGGCGGCGTCTTGAGGTAGTCGACGATCACCGGCGCGACGCCCGCGGCGCGGATCATGTCGAGCACCTTGCGCGAGGTGGCGCATTTCGGATTGTGCCAGATGACGACCGCCGCTTGTGCCATTTGGCGCATTCTCTGCGGAAAACCGGTTCCCACTTTTCCGGAAAATGCTCTTCCGCCTCACGCGCGCGCGGCGCAGCGCACGTAGATGCCGGTGCCGTAGCGGCCGGCGATCTCCGGATCGATCCAGCGCAGCACCAGCACACGGCCGTCGAAGGAGACGATCTCCCGGTCGCGCGTGTCGCCCGCCGGAGCCTCGGCCGGGCCGACGTAGTTCTTGCCGCCGGGCCCGCCCTTGAGCCTCAGCTCCTGCTGTTGCGCCTCGTCGGCGAGGTGCATGAGGACGCCGCCCGAGGGGCCGGCGCCGATCACGTAGGGCTGGCCGCATTGCCCGCGGGCGGCGGCCTCGGTGCGCGCCCGGTCGGCATCCTTGTGGTAGGAGGCGTAGCCCCAGCGGCCAACGAGGTCACGCGCCGGAATGCTGGACGGGAGTGCCGCGGCCGGGGGCGGCGCCGCGGCGGCGGGCGGCACGTCCGGCCCCTGCGTGGCACAGCCGGCAAGCCAAATGGCGGCGAAAACCGCCGCGGCGAGTGCCGGTTGCGGCCCGAAACGGATCATGCGAGGCCTCCTCGATCACGCCGACAAAGCCGAATAACCATGACGCGCCGGGTGTCCCGGTTGCGAAGATCGCCCAACCATGCGGCGCTCCGCGCGATTGGTAGCGAATTTTCCCGGCAGAAACCAGCGACCGGGTTAACCGCGCCGGGTTTTCGCCTCGCGCCGCACGCTTGACAGCCGGAGCGCCAGGCCATATCTCGGCGCTGGCAGTTGGCACTCCTTAACCATGAGTGCTAGCAGACCTTTCCGATCGACGCCATCGGGACCACCAAAAGCCGCGCAGACCGCGCCTTCGAGGAAGATATGGCCAAGACCCACTTTCGTCCCCTGCACGACCGCGTGGTCGTGCGCCGCATCGAAGCCGACGCCAAGACCGCCGGCGGCATCATCATTCCGGACACCGCCAAGGAGAAGCCGCAGGAGGGCGAGGTGATCGCCGTCGGACCCGGCGGCCGCGACGAGGGCGGCAATCTCGTCAAGCCCGACGTGAAGGCCGGCGACCGCGTGCTGTTCGGCAAATGGTCGGGCACCGAGGTCAAGCTCGACGGCGAGGAACTCCTGATCATGAAGGAGTCCGACATCATGGGCGTGATCGCCTGAGCTGCCCGCAACATCGTCACCCTTAAACCCCGGAGTTCCCTTCCATGGCTGCCAAGGACGTAAAATTCTCTACCGATGCCCGCGACCGCATGCTGCGCGGCGTCGAAATCCTCGCCAACGCGGTACGCGTGACGCTCGGCCCCAAGGGCCGCAACGTCGTGCTCGACAAGTCGTTCGGCGCTCCCCGCATCACCAAGGACGGCGTCACCGTCGCCAAGGAGATCGAGCTCGACGACAAGTTCGAGAACATGGGCGCCCAGATGGTGCGCGAGGTCGCGCAGAAGACCAACGACATGGCGGGCGACGGCACCACCACCGCGACCGTGCTCGCGCACGCGATCGTCAAGGAAGGCGCCAAGTCGGTCGCCGCCGGCATGAACCCGATGGACCTCAAGCGCGGCGTCGACATCGCGGTCGCGGCCGTGGTCAAGGACATCGAGAAGCGCGCCAAGAAGGTCGGGTCCTCGGCGGAAGTCGCCCAGGTCGGCACCATCTCGGCGAACGGCGACTCGTCGATCGGCAAGATGATCGCCGGCGCCATGCAGAAGGTCGGCAACGAGGGCGTCATCACGGTCGAGGAGGCCAAGGCGCTCGAGACCGAGCTGGAAGTGGTCGAGGGCATGCAGTTCGACCGCGGCTACCTGTCGCCCTACTTCATCACCAACGCCGAGAAGATGATCGCCGAGCTGGAGGACGCCTACATCCTGCTGCACGAGAAGAAGCTCACCGGCCTGCAGGCGATGCTGCCGGTGCTCGAGTCGGTGGTGCAGTCGGGCAAGCCGCTGATCATCATCGCCGAGGACGTCGAGGGCGAGGCGCTCGCCACCCTGGTGGTCAACAAGCTGCGCGGCGGCCTCAAGGTCGCGGCCGTCAAGGCCCCGGGCTTCGGCGATCGCCGCAAGTCCATGCTCGAGGACATCGCCATCCTCGCCGGCGGCCAGCTGATCTCGGAAGACCTCGGCATCAAGCTCGAGAACGTCACCCTGCAGATGCTCGGCCGCGCCAAGAAGGTCATCATCGAGAAGGAAAAGACCACGATCGTCGACGGCGCCGGCAAGAAGAAGGACATCGAGGCCCGGGTCGGCCAGATCAAGTCGCAGATCGAGGAAACCACCTCCGACTACGACCGCGAGAAGCTGCAGGAGCGGCTGGCCAAGCTGGCCGGCGGCGTCGCGGTGATCCGCGTCGGCGGCGCGACCGAGGTCGAGGTGAAGGAAAAGAAGGACCGCGTCGAGGACGCGCTCAACGCCACCCGCGCCGCGGTCGAGGAAGGCATCGTGCCGGGCGGCGGCGTCGCGTTGCTGCGCGCCAAGAAGGCGGTCGGCCGCATCGTCAACGACAATGCCGACGTCCAGGCCGGCATCAACATCGTGCTCAAGGCGCTGGAGACGCCGCTGCGGCAGATCGCCGAGAATTCCGGCGTCGAGGGCTCGATCGTGGTCGGCAAGATCATGGAGAACAAGTCGGAGACCTACGGCTTCGACGCGCAGAAGGAAGAGTACGTCGACCTCGTCGAAGCCGGCATCATCGATCCGGCCAAGGTGGTGCGCGCGGCGCTGCAGGACGCGGCCTCGATCGCCGGGCTCTTGATCACCACCGAGGCGATGGTGGCCGAGCTGCCGAAAGACAAGCCGTCCGGCGCCCCGGGAATGCCGGGCCACGGCGGCATGGACTTCTAAAGCCGCCAGGCAAACGACAATGACAAAGGGGCCGCCCGCGGGCGGCCCCTTTCGTTTATGCGCGCCCGCAGGGCCGCCATTGCGGCGGCGATCGATCACATCGCCGGGAAAATCGGCATACGATCGTTGATCTGCGTTCGCGGGCCGGCATGATCGGCGGCCTTCAGCCCACAAGGAGCCTCCCGTGTCCGGCCTTCTCTCGACGCTCGCCACCATCCGGCGGCTCGCCGTCCCCTATTTCCGTTCCGAAGACCGATGGGCGGGGCGCGGGCTGCTCGTCGCCGTGATCGCCTTGATGCTGGGCGATGTCGCCATCGACGTGCTGATCAACCAGTGGAACGCGCGATTCTACAATTCGCTGCAGGACCGCAACTGGGACGCGTTCACCCACGAGCTGATGATCTTCGGCGCGCTCGCCGGCACGTCGATCGTGCTCCAGGTCCATCAGCTCTATTTCACCCAGTGGCTGCAGATCCGATGGCGCCGGTGGATGACCACCCGCTATCTCGGCGGCTGGCTCGACGCGGCCAATCATTACCGCATGCAGCTCCTCGGCGACGCCGCCGACAACCCGGACCAGCGCATCTCCGACGATATCCGCCTGTTCATCGAAAGCGGCCTGCCGCTTGCCGTCAGGCTGCTGCGGTCGACCGTGTCGTTCGTGTCGTTCGTGGTCATTCTGTGGGGACTGTCGGACGCGGTGCCGCTGACCTTGTTCGGCGTCGTCCTGCCGATTCCCGGCTACCTGGTGTGGGCGGCGCTCATCTACGCGGCGACCGCCACCCTGATCACCCATCTGATCGGCCGCCCGCTCGTCAATCTCAATTTCAACCGGCAGCGCTTCGAGGCCGACTTCCGCTTCAACCTGGTGCGGGTGCGCGAGAACGCCGAGCAGATCGCGCTGCTGCGCGGCGAACCGGCGGAGCGAGAGCGCCTGCTCGACCGGTTCGGCGCCATCGTCGGCAATTGGCTCTTGATCATGTCGCGGACCAAGAAGGTGAGCTTCTTCACCACCGGCGCCGCCCAGGCGGCGGTGATCTTTCCCTACGTGGTGGTCGGCCCGGCGTATTTTGCCGGCCACGGCCAGCTCGGCGTCCTGGCGCAAACCGCCAACGCCTTCGAAAACGTGCGAAGCGCGCTGTCGTTCTTCATGGAGTTCTATCGCGAGCTCGCCGACTGGCGCGCGGTCATCGCCCGGCTGTCCGGCTTCGAGGAGGCGATTGCCGCCGGCAAGGCCGCCGCCGCGACCCCGCCGGTCATCCGCGTGGTTCCGACCGCGGAGCCGGCGGCGCTCCAGGCGCAGGCGCTCGATGTCCGCTTGCCGAACCGGACGCCGCTGGTCGCCGCGGACGAGCTCACTATTTCGGCCGGCGATCGCGTGCTGGTGACCGGTCCCACCGGGGCCGGCAAGTCGACGCTGTTCCGCGCGCTCGACGGCATCTGGCCGTTCGGCTCCGGCAGCGTCATGGTCCCGCCGCACGCCCAAGTGCGGATGATGCCGCAGCGGCCGTATTTCCCCATCGGCACCCTGGCGGACGCGGTGGCTTACCCGGCGCGCCCCGGCCACTTCGACGATGCGGCAATCAGCGAAACCCTCGTCGCGGTCGGCCTGCCGGCGTTCGTCCAGCGCCTGCACGAGGAGGAACACTGGAACCGCATGCTCTCGCTCGGCGAGCAGCAGCGGCTCGCGGTCGCGCGCGCGCTCCTGCACGCGCCCGACTACCTGTTCCTCGACGAGGCCACGGCGTCACTCGACGAGCCGTCGGAGGCGGCGCTCTACCGGCTGCTGCAAACGCGGCTGCCGCGCACCGCCATCGTGTCGATCGGCCACCGTTCCACGCTGTTGGCGTTCCACCGGCGGCACTTGACGCTCGAACGGGCCGGCGCTCGCTACGCGCTCCGGGAGTCAGTGATCGGTGATCAGTGATCAGAGTGCGTTCTTGGTCACTGGTCACTGGTCACTGGTTACTGATCACTGATCAAGCTGCCGCCTTCCGGTTTACGGCGAGGCGGTTATCGACCAGGGCGACGGTCTCGTCGACCACGGCGTTGCGCATGCCGACCTGCGCCGCGATGCTTTGCACCAGCCGGTCCACCCGCTCGATATTGGGGGCGCCCGCAAACAGCGCGCGCGCGGCGGACGAGGGCCGCACCAGCCCCTGCGCGGCAGCGGCGTATTTCTCGAACGGCACCAGATCGTCCGGCGATGCGCCCAGCTTGACGCACAATTCGCGCACCCAATTGTAGACCGCGCGCGAGGTCTCGAGGTCCGTGTGCACGGCCTCCTTGATGGAGCGGGCGGCGTCCTTCTGCACGCAGCGATAATTGCCGGTCAGCAGCATCGCCCACTTCGCCAGCGGCACGAAGATGGAATCGTGCACCTTGAGCTTGACCGGCAATTCGATCTTGCTGCCGTCGCCCGGATCGTAGCGGACGGCTTCGATGTCGGCCTGCATCTGCCGCAGCATGCCGGTCGACTTGTCGGAATCGAACCGCGCCACCTTGAAGTTGGTGGGCAGGGTGACCTGCAGCACGTTGACTTTTTCCTCGGGCGGACGGAACGCCTGCGGGTCCGGGCTGCACAGGGTCATGCACGCGGGATCGAAGTTCTGCCAGACGGTCGCGTCGGTGTAGCAGGACTTCAGCGCGTCGGTGTTGAGCCCGGGAATGCGCTTGAGGTAGGGCAGCGGCGGCATGTTCATGATCGACATGCAGGGCACCTTGGACCGGGCCACCGCGTCGAGCAGCTCGCGCACGCCGGCGGAGCGATATTGCGGCTCCTGCATCGCCAGGCCGACGAGATCGTAGTCGGCGGGGTTCACCTCGCCGGGGCCGCCGGCGGACAGGGTGCCCGGAAGCTTGCGCGTATCGATCTCGACCAGATCCTTCCTGCCCTTGATCGGCAGGCGCACGCGGGCGCCGTCCGTGTTGATCGCCTCGGCTTCGGCGGGAAGGCACACCAGCTTCACCTTGTGGCCCCCGAACAGCAGCTTGGTCGCCAGAAGCGAACCGTAGGAGGCCCCCATGATCAGCACATTGTAAGCGGTCACGTAACGCACTCCCTCTGTCGCATGGAATAAGCGGAATCCGCGGCTTCGATCCGGGCGCATTGGCGCCGACCGCCGCGTGCCGCAATCTATTCAGGACGCGCCGCCGGCGCAACGATGCCTGCCGCAGGCCCATGGGCGCGCGCCGGGGCAGCATGGCTGTTTTCCGAGCAGCCGGCCCGGCATCGGGCGGCGGTCTTAACCCCGCGACGGCCGCCGCCGCGCGCGACGTTTGATCGGGCGGCGGAGCGCGTCCCGATCGGTCGGATCGGAAAACGCGCTCCGGAGATCGCGTCAGTCCTTCTTCTCGTCCGACCCACCCGAGTGCCCGCCGGACTCGGGCGGCTTGGGTGGCGCGGAGAACGGACGATAGCCGCCGGAGATCGGGTAGGACGAGCCGTGGCCCGGCGCGGCGGGCGGAGCGCTGCTCGCGGGCGGATAGGTCGGGGCCGGCCGCGGCGGGACAACCGGACGCGGCGCCGGCGGCGGAACGGGCTTCGGCGGAGCGGCGACCTTCGGGGCGGCAGCCTTCGGGGCGGCGGCAGGCTTCGGGGCGGCGGCAGGCTTCGGGGCGGCAGCAGGCTTGGCGGCCTTCTTCGCCTTCTTGGGCGCCGCGCGCTTCGCCTTCGATTTGCGCGCCGCGGCCTTCTTGGCCGGCCGCTTCGCGGCGGCGGACTTGCGGCGGGCCGACTTCTTCGGCGCGGCCTTCCTCTTTGCGACTTTCCGGGTCTTCTTGGCCTTTCTGGCCTTCTTCGACTTACGTGCTTTTGCCATCGTGTCCTCCTGCTTCCTGTCGCGCTTTACCACCTCGGCGGACGGAACGCGCACCCGACCCCGCCTGTCCGGCCCCGGCTCCGCCGGCCTCCTCACGTCGCCCGGGCGGGCAATTGCCTTATCTCGGCCGGACGCGGTCCTCCGGTTGCCCAATCGAGCAGCTCGACGGTGTGCACGATCGGGATTGCGGTTGCGGTCTTGAGCTGCGCCATGCAGCCGACATTGCCGGTGGCGATGATGTCGGGCTTGAGCGCCGCGATGTTGGCGAGCTTGCGGTCGCGCAGGCGCGACGCGAGCTCGGGCTGGAGCATGTTGTAGGTGCCGGCCGACCCGCAGCACAGGTGACCTTCCGGCACGTCGCGCACGGCGAACCCCGCCTTGGCGAGCAGCGTCTTGGGCTCCGATACGACCTTCTGCCCGTGCTGCAGCGAGCACGGCGACTGGTAGGCAACGACGAGACCGCTGTCGCGAGCCGGCTGGGTCAGCGTGAGTTTCATCAAATATTCCGAAATGTCCTGGGCCAGCGCCGCGACTCTCGCTGCATTTGTTGCATAGGCCGGATCGTTTCGCAGCATAAAACCGTAATCTTTGATGGTGGTGCCGCAACCGGACGCGGTCACCAGGATGGCGTCGAGGCCGCGGCCCTCGATTTCCCGCGTCCAGGCATCGATGTTGCGGCGCACAAATTCGAGCGATTCGTGCTCCCGCCCGAGGTGATGCACGATCGATCCGCAGCAGCCCTCGCCTTCCGGCAGGACGACCTCGACGCCGTGGCGATTGAGCAGCCGGATTGCCGCCGCGTTGATCGACGGCTTGAGCACTTGATTGGCGCAGCCGGTCAGGATCGCCACCCGGCCCTTGCGCTCGCGGCCGGCAAAGGATGGGGGCGCCTCCGCCCTTGCGAGGCCGACCGGCATGGCCTTGGCGAGATGGAGCATGGCGGCGATTCGCGTCGCCCCGAAGAGCGCGAAAAGCGGCGCGAAAGGCCGTGCTATCAGCGCCAATATCAGGGCCAATCGCAACAGCGACGGATTCGGCATCACCTTGGCGAGCACCGCGCGCCGCATCCGGTCGAGCGGCGGACGCTGGTAGGTGCGCTCGATATGCACGCGCGCGTGGTCGACGAGATGCATGTAATTGACGCCGGACGGGCACGTGGTCATGCAGGCAAGGCACGACAGGCAGCGGTCGATGTGCGTCACGACTTCGTCCGTCGCCGCCCGATCGTGCTCCAGCATGTCCTTGATGAGGTAGATGCGGCCGCGCGGGCTGTCGAGCTCGTCGCCCAGCAGCACGTAGGTCGGGCATGTTGCGATGCAAAAACCGCAATGGACGCAGGCGCGCAGAATGCGTTCGGATTCCGCGACCGCCGGATCCGCCAGTTGGGCGAGGCTGAAGTTCGTCTGCATCCGCTCACGTGCCCGCGTACATGCGCTCCGGCCCCAAGGTTCCCTTCGGGTCGAAGCTTTCCTTCACCCGCCGGGACAATGCCGCGAGGGAGCGGCTCTGCGGCTCGAACACGTCGAGGGATGCGCGCGCCGCGACGTCGGCGCGGAACAGGGTGGCGTGGCCGCCGCCGGCGGCAACCGCGCCACGCACGAGCTTGGCGCCGGCGTCGGCGCGGCCGGCGAGCTGCAGCCATATCAGGCCGCCGCCCCAATCGTAGAACGCCTCAGCTTCGCACTGGGCGGCAACCTGCGCCACGACCTCCGGTCCGCGCGACGGCGCCGTGGAAATCCGCCAGAGCGCCGCGGCCGGGCCGGCCGGCGGCGCCTCGAACGGCGTCACGTCGCGGACCGCCTGCCACAGCGCACGCGATGCCCGATCGCCGATGGCGATGAGATCGCCAAACGGCTTGAGCAGCGCTTCCAGGGTCGTGCGGCGCGGCGCGATCGACGGCCCGACCCCTTCGATCCGCAACGCCGTGACGGCGCGCCCGGCGGACGCCGTCCCGGCCACGCGCTGCGCCGCGCTGGCCGGAAGGTGGGCGGCGCCGGAGACGTCCGTCGGGGACCCGAGCGCCGCCGCCATGGCGCGGACGGCGGTGCGGTCGTCGAGCCCGAATGCCAGGAGCGTCTGCTCGGTCTCCGCCCGCGGCAACACCTTGACGGTCACGTCGGTCATCGCCGCCAAGGTTCCCCACGACCCGGCCAGCACCTTGCACAGGTCATAGCCGGTGACGTTCTTGACCACCCGGCCGCCGGACTTGAAGGCCTCGCCGCGGCCGGACACCGCCGCCACCCCGAGAAAATGATCGCGCGCGGCCCCGGCCTTGATGCGGCGCGGTCCGGACAGGTTGGCGGCGAGCACGCCGCCGAGGGTGCCCTTGCTGCCGACGCTGCCGAACACCGGGCCGCAGTCCGTCGGCTCGAACGCCAGTTCCTGGCCCTTGCCGCCGATCAGCGCCTCGATCTCGGCCAGCGGCGTGCCGGCGCGGGCGGAGAGAACCAGTTCCTCCGGCTCGTAAAGGGTAACCCCGGTGAGTCCCGACAGGTCGAGCGTGAGGTCCCATTGCGCCGCGCGGCCGATCGCGCGCTTCGATGCGTGCCCGACGATCTCCAGGGTCTTGCCCTCGCCGACCGCCCAGGCGACGGCCGCGGCGACGTCCTTGGCGTCGCGGGGTCTGAGCGTGTCGGCCATCGCTATGCTTGCCCGAGCATGATCTTTTCCGACCTGCCTCCGCCCGCCGAAGCGGGCTTCGCGCAGGCGGGAAACCGGTACCCACCCCGGATCGCGTCCCCGGACGCGTCCGGGGCAGGCTTTTTCGGGATCATGCTCTAGAACCGCGGAATGTCCGGGAACGGCAATTGCCCGGCGCGCACGTGCATGCGGCCAAGCTCGGCGCAACGATGCAGCGTCGGAAACACCTTGCCGGGATTGAGCAGGCCCTGGGCGTCGAAAGCGCACTTGACGCGCTGCTGCTGCGCCAGATCGGCCTCGCTGAACATGACGGGCATCAGGTCGCGTTTCTCGACGCCGACGCCGTGCTCGCCGGTGAGCACGCCGCCGACCTCCACGCACAGTTTCAGGATATCGGCGCCGAACGCTTCCGCGCGGTCGAGCTCGCCCGGCTTGTTGGCGTCGTAGAGGATGAGCGGGTGCAGGTTGCCGTCGCCGGCGTGGAACACGTTGGCGACGCGCAGGCCGTGTTCGGCCGACATCTCGCGCATGCGGGCGAGCACGTGGGGCAGCTTGGCGCGCGGAATCGTGCCGTCCATGCAGAAGTAATCCGGCGAGATGCGACCGACCGCCGGAAACGCGGCCTTGCGGCCGGCCCAGAACGCCAGCCGCTCGTCTTCCGAGACCGATGCGCGCACGACAGTGGCGCGACAGTCTTGCGCGATCGCGCTCACGCGCTCGAGCAGATGGTCGACTTCCGCCGGCGGGCCGTCCAGCTCGACGATGAGCAGCGCCTCGACGTCGAGCGGATAGCCGGCGTGCACGAACTCTTCGGTGGCATGGATCGCCGGCCGGTCCATCATCTCCATGCCGCCCGGGATGATGCCGGCCCCGATGATTTTGGCGACGCAGTCTCCGGCGTCCTCGGACGAGGCGAAGCCGACCAGCACCGCGCGCGCCGTCTCCGGCTTCCGCAGGATGCGCACGGTCACCTCGGTAACGACGCCGAGCAGGCCTTCCGAGCCGGTGACGAGGCCGAGCAGATCGTAGCCGTCGCTGTCGAGATGCTTGCCGCCGAGCCGGACCACCTCGCCGGTGATCAGCACCATCTCGACGCCGAGCACGTTGTTGGTGGTCATGCCGTATTTGAGGCAGTGCACGCCGCCGGAATTCTCCGCCACATTGCCGCCGATGGTGCAGGCGATCTGCGAGGACGGATCGGGCGCGTAGTAGAAGCCGCGGTGCTCGACGGCCTGCGAGATCGCCAGATTGGTGACGCCGGGCTCGACCACCGCGACGCGGTTGTCGAAGTCGACGTCGATGATGCGGTTGAACTTGGCCATGCCGAGCAGCACGCCGTCGGCGAGCGGCAGCGCGCCGCCCGAGAGCGAGGTGCCGGCGCCGCGCGGCACGACCTTGATGCCCTGGTCGTGGCAATAGCGCATGATGCGCGAGACCTGCCGGGTCGTGTCCGGCAGCACCACCACCATCGGCAGCTGGCGATAGGCGGTCAGCCCATCCGACTCGTAGGGGCGCATCGCATGCTCGGTGGCGATCACACCCTCCCCGCGCACGATGCGCTTGAGCGCGCGCACGATCTCCTCGCGGCGCGCCAGCACCGGTGCATCGGGCTCCGGCATCTTGACCGACATGTGCGCTCCGGGACGGCAAGGGCGTTGTACCTATAGCATAGCGGCAATGCGCAACTCGCGACACGACGAAGCACCGTTTTCGCCGATTTGTGCGTTGACACGCGCCGCCGCGCCCGCCATTCGAAAACGGCGTAATGGCGTCCTGCAGGCCACGATGCGAGCGGGAGGCGGGCGGGCGGCGATCGCAACAGGAAAGGGAGACGCATCATGAGAAAAGCGGTGATGGCGGCCATCGTCCTCGCAGCCTCGACGGGATCGGCTTTGGCGCAGGACGTCGCCGCCGGCGAGCAGTCGTTCAAGAAGTGCCTCCCCTGCCATTCGGTGGGAGAAGGCGCGAAGAACAAGGTGGGCCCCGAGCTCAACGGCCTCGACGGGCGCAAGTCCGGCACGGTCGAGGGGTTCAATTACAGCGACGCCAACAAGAATGCGGCCATCACCTGGGGCGAGGCCGTTTTCAAGGAGTACATCAAGGACCCGCGCGGCAAGATCCCGGGGACCAAGATGGTGTTCGCCGGCATCAAGAACGAGCAGGAAGTCAACGATCTGTGGGCATACCTGAAGCAGTTCGGGCCGAACGGCGAAAAAAAGTGACGCGCCGCCGCGCGGCCTGAGGCGCCCGGTTGATCCTGGTCAAGCCCCGGCGGCCGGACATGGGCTAGCTAGGTCAGGCTGCGCAACGGCCAGGCGCCGGCAACGGGAGGAAGCCGCCATGATCAAGGACCTTGTCGTCAACCTCACGGTCGGCGAATCCCGCGGCCCCGCCGGCGACTATGCGGTCTCGGTCGCCGAGGCGTTCGGCGCGCACGTCGCCGCCATCGCCTTCGCGCACGATCCGGTGGTGCCGCCGACCCTGATGGGCGGCATCCCGGTCGACTTCATCGAGTCGCAACGGGCGGAGGCCGAGGCGTCCGCCAGCGCGGCGATCGCCCGCTTCGAGGAGGCGGCGCGCCGCGCCGGCGTATCGGCGGAGTCGCGGCTGCTCGCGGCGTCCATCTCCGAGGGGTCCGACCAGTTCGGCCGCATCGCGCGGCGGTTCGACCTCGCGGTGGTCGGCCAGGCCGAGCCCGGCAAGGCCATGGCGGACGAGCTGATCGGGGAGACCGCCCTGTTCGAGGCCGGC